>ERZ772766.9-NODE-9-length-173070-cov-11.619097_pt1 | contig 173070 bp, 153 predicted proteins | sample MGYA00511379_ERZ772766 | MGnify/ENA primary metagenome ERZ772766 (study PRJEB29015, sample SAMEA2737895) | human oral metagenome | biome: human oral; feature: human-associated habitat; material: dental | place: China | collected 2116 ... | reverse complement strand
TTTTTCTCCGTTTTCATCAAGGATATATTCCTTTTTTGATTTTGCTCCCCATGTTGTATCTTCATTTAACGGTCGCATTGTTAGTAGGATATGTGCGTGTGGGTTTCCATCATTTTTATCGTGTAAGGCAATGTCGGCACACATACCAACATTTACAAAATTATCTTTTACATACTCCCTAACAAGTTCAATCTGTTTTTCTCGATTTAGTTCTTTAGGTAAAGTAATTTCGATTTCTCTTGCAAGCTGTGAGTTTTTACTCTTTTCTATTTTCTCTACGCTATTCCATAATGTTCCCCTGTCTAAAAATGCCTGTGGTGCATTTTGTGGCAATAGGATTTCTATATGGGCTATTCCTCCTTTTCTTGTAAAGTCGTGGACTATGCCGTCATATTCGTTTTTTATTTTTTCGCCACTACGATAAGCGGAAGCTGCTACTGCACTTTTATTTTTTCCTCTTGAGATAATCTTTATACTGAGATGATATATCGCCATAAGAAAAAACCTCCTCTCTTTTCTGATATGGATATGGTGGCGATGATAAAGATTTCCTAAAAAAATCGGATAGCTTTTTATCCGATTTCTTTTGGGAAGTACACAAGGGGTAGGAAATTTATTTCCGTAGGGGAGTGTAGCTCACCTTATATCAGTTAGCTGATATGCTTATCTAGCAAGAGCCTTCTTAAGAACGCACACACCCTTTAGCTTCGGTAAGTAATATATTCACCTTATTCATTAGAATAATTATACCGTATTTAAATAAAACCCAACCGTTGAGACCTCAAACCTTAACGTGAATATTAACAAAAATGCAATACTATATATGATATCTATGGTATCTTTCTGTAGAAACATCTAGTAGGTGTTTAGAATATTAGCACAAATACATTGTTTTCCTTTTCTTAAATTCTTTTTAATAATTCAATAGCCGCGCTAAAGATTTTTTCATTATTGCGTTCGAGTGGTTTTTTCGTCTCACCATCTACCGTATCTTCACCAATTAAAAATTCAATAAACTTAACATCTCGGTACTGAGCAAGAGCAAGCAATGCAGACAACTCCATATCAACGCCAACACAACCACGTTCTTTCATTAATTTAACCTTACCAAAAGTTTCACGATAAACAGCATCGGTTGTCCAAATTTTACCTTCTAAAGTAGTAAAACCTTCCTCATCGAAAAGTGTTTTTGTTATCTTCAGAACTGATTCATCTACATCAATCTTATTAGAATCTGGTAAATAATGATAACTTGTGCCCTCTTCACGATAAGCAGCAGTTGGTAAGATGATTGTATTTTTAGCAATATTTTTATCTAGCCGTCCACAAGTACCAAAAGCAACAAATTTTTCAATACCGCTAGCAATTAGTAATTCCATATCACAAACACTACCGGCTGAACCTGTTGTGGGGTAGACTAATAAGACTTTTTCTCCGTCTGTTTTTATATAACGATAAGTATCAAAAGTTCTGCCAAAAGCATTCGTGACTGGAAAAGTCTCGAAATTCTTATTTGGCAGGACGTAATCTTCCCAAATCTCATCATCAAAAATCAAAAGACACCCACGTGGCTTACCATCTAGCTTTAGATCACACGGACCAAAGACTGTTTTTCGTTCTGGATCATATTCTATCATGTTTCTATCATACTCCTAAATATCTTCTTTAGATATATTCTGTTAATCCATATTCCTATCCTTGTCCACAATGTTAAATTCTTTATGCCCTAATTTTTCTTGATCCATTCCTGAATTGTTTAAGCGAACCAGCCGACATAAGAATATTGACAAAAACATTAGTATAACATATAAGAAATCATGCAGATCTATTTCTTATTTCTGTAAGATTCGTTAGAAAGTAATTATGGAAATTGTTAACCAATTTGGCTCACATAATTGCGGGTCTCTATTAAATATTAATACTTTAATCAAACAAGCTAACAATCGACTTTTAGGAAATTTATACTTACATCTTATAAGTGAATATTTTTACATTTTTTTGCAAAACAATAATCTATTAAACTATCTTGATGGAGAATATAATGCAGACAACTACGATGGTATCATCATTTTTTCCTCGTCGTTGAATTTAAATTTTTCAGAAATCATAAAGAATTTTTCAATCAAACAATCAGACGTTCTTCGAGCCATCCTACGAACCAGTTACGACAAAAAGCGCAACCCCTCTTATGATATAGAAAGAACCACTCAAGAACTCATTAATCTACATCAACAACCCTCTTTGCAACATTTTATTACAGCCCCAATCAGCCCAGCATCATGCATTCTTAAAACTCCATATTTTTCATTATCCAATAAAATTAACCATAATTTTATAGATTTAGACATTATTTTAGAAATTAACCTAACAGATAACTTTTTAAAACCATTGGCCTCGATAGTCTTAAATGCTCTTTCCAATATCTTAGAATCTTATATTTACACGATGCCAAATTTTACAAGCTATGTTTATCACGAACAATGGTCAGATTATCAATGCGACCCAACATATATCGGTCTCAAATTACAACTTCGCACTTCCAATCAATCTCAAATTGATATAAAAACCCTAACAAACTATTTAAATAACCAGTTATCAAAAATCAAACAATTAAAGTTTTCAGAAAAACTCTTATCAAAAATCCAGCTTAAATCACAGCTTCTTACAAACGAAGAACTACTTACTTCAAGTGGCTTCATTGTCACGGATCAATATTGGAAAAAAATATCTCTCAAAGATATAAACAGGTTATATTCTAGTATTCATATTGTTGGATAAAATATTTTTCTAAAATCCAATTTCAAATTTTCTGCTAAAATAGAGGCATGGATACCGTGGTTTCAGTTCAAAATCTTGTTAAAAAATATAAAAATAATTATGCTGTTAATGTTCTCAGTTTCGACGTCAAAAAAGGTGAAATCCTAGGTCTTCTCGGCCCCAACGGATCCGGTAAAACCACCACTATTAATTGTATTCTTTCCCTTCTTCAATTTGATTCAGGTCAAATCAAAATCTTCGGCGAAACCATGCGCCCCAGTGCCTATGATATTAAGCAAAAAATCGGTGTTATCTTTCAGGAAGTTGCCGTTTTTAATGAACTCACCGTCTATGAAAATATTGATTATTTTTGTGGTCTATATATTTCAGATAAAAACACACGTAAACAATATATTGCCGACGCACTCAAATTAGTTAGTCTTGAAAAATTTCAAAAATATCGTCCAAAACAACTCTCTGGCGGCTTACTTCGTCGCCTTAATATCGCCTGTGGCATCGCTCATAAACCTGAATTAATTTTTCTTGATGAGCCGACCGTCGCCGTCGATCCTCAGAGTCGCAATAATATTTTAAATGACATCAAAAAACTCCGTGATCAAGGTGCCACCGTTATCTATACTACTCATTACATGGAAGAAGTCGAAGAACTCTGTGATCGCATCATTATTCTTGATAATGGTAAAATCATCGCAAAAGGCACTGTCGATGAATTAAAAAAATTGGCCAAAAATCAGACCAAGATTGCGACAGGCCCAACTCTCAATGACGTTTTTCTAGAATTAACCGGTAAAGATCTACGAGATGATTAAAATGTTTCTTCATAATTTAAAATATAATTTTAAAATTCTTACACATAACAAACCTCTTCTCTTCTGGAATTTTATTTTCATTATCGCTATGAGTATTTTTTTCCGACTAACTTTTTCCAATGTCTATAACACTAAAACTTTCTCCACACTAAATGTTGCTGTTATTAAAAATGATGAATATCAAAAAGATCAATATTTTTCGCATGTAATCTCAAAACTAGAAAAAATCAACCTCGATAGTAGCACTATTGATACCGAGAAAGATACTACAAATCCACAAAAACTTCTACAAATCTCATATGTCAATACAGTAAAAGAAGCCGACGATCTTTTGGAGAATAAACAAGTCATCGGTACTATAGAGATCAAAAATCTACAACCAATTCTTAAATTTAAATCAACCGGTATTAGAGAAACGATTCTCAAAAAGATCATTGAAGAGCTTCTCGATAAACGCACTCTCTACAATAATCTCCTCTCTGAGATTCGACCACAAATTACACAACAAATAAAGCAAAGCATTAAAAATCCAAATAAAGTAGATTTTAAACAAATCGAGTCACAAATTATCCAACAAATTGACCAAAGTATCGATTCTAAAATCAAAGAGCTAAATCAAAATATTCTTTCATTCAACTCCGTATCCTCAAAAAAACTAGATTATACAATCATCGAGTACTTTACTCTTATTGCCATGTCCTGTTTTTCCAGTGCTTATTTCTCCATCTTTCTCATTAGCTCCATCCTCGCCAATATGAGTGAACACGGCAAACGTATTTCAGTTTCTCCAGTCAAAAAACGCACTTTGGTTCTTAGTAGTATGCTTAGTGCATTTATTACGCACCTCATTCTTCTTTGTTTAATTTTTAGTTTTAATATCTTCATTCTCAAAGTTGACTATGGACAAAATCTTCCCGAAATTATCTTCATCTCGATTCTTGGTTCTATCGCAGGAATCTCTTTTGGTCTTCTCATTGGTTCTCTCATTAAAACTAGTTATGAAATCAAAATTAATCTTACTACCTTTTTCCAACTTTTCTGCTGTTTCCTGTCCGGCATGATGGGACCATCGATCAAATATCTTGTTGATACCAATTTCCCCCTTATTAATCATTTAAACCCAGCCAATATGATCGTAGACGGTCTTTATTCATTACAAATTTATGATAATCTCAACCGCTATAACTTCAATATTATCAGTCTCATCCTTTTTTCAGCTTTCTGTCTTATTATTTCCGTTATTGTCATCAGGAAACAAAAATATGCACAGCTATAAAGGAGTTCTATGATTATTTTCAAAACTTTTTGGCGAATTATGAAAAGATACTGGTGGATTGTCGCTCTCTATGTAGTCATACTCACCTCTATCTCAATCCTCAATTTAAGATCAAATTCTAATCAAACAACATTCACTGATGAAAAACCAGAAATCACCATCGTAGACAAAACCACACATCAACCGCTTACCAATAATTTTCTTAATTATCTAAGTCAAACAGCAGAGTTAGTTAAACTCGATGAATCACAAATCACTGATGCGCTTTTCTATCAAAGAACTAGCCTTGTTGTTTTTCTGCCTGAAAATCTCGAAACACAGATTCTTTCTGGTCAAAAAATCACTCTCGATTACCGTACCTCGGGAAACTATTCAGCCGAATTAGCTAAAAATCTTATTTCACGCTATTTTGAACTTCAAAAATCAGAAATCAATCTCTTGCATACTCAAAATCCTAGTCATCAGCAAATTAATTCCCTAATTAATTCTATTAATCAAAAACTAGCCATTTCACCAGAAGTTCATCTAACAACTAATAATGTAACCAATTTAAGAAAAATTTCTGGTTATTTTAACGCCGCCAGCTACACAATCATGGCAATTATTCTCTATATCACCTGTCTTATTAACGCTACTTTCAATAAAACTGAGATCAAAAAACGCACTTTAGTTTCAAGTCTTCATCTAAAAAATATAATCTATATCTACTCTTTGCTAATTCAATCTTTTCTTTTCTCTTCTTTATTTTCATCTCATCTATTAGTTACTTTGTTCTCGGCAGCATTATTTTCACCCCTCTCCTCGTTTTATACTTGTCAAACACTCTTCTCTTCGCCATTTGCTGTCTCACACTAGCCGAACTCATCTCCACCATCGTAATTTCAAGAGATGCAGTCTCAGGTATTGTTAATCTAATTTCACTCGGTTCGGCCTTCCTCTCTGGTGCCTTCATTTCTGCATCATTCCTCCCACCCCTGGTTTTAAATATTGCCCACGTTCTTCCTTCGTATTGGTATATTAATGCTAATTCAAAAATTGAATCAGTAAAAAATCTAAATCTTGACTCAATTTCAGCAGTCTTACCAAATTTTCTAATGTTACTTTTTTTCTCACTGCTCTTTATTGTTCTTAATTATTTAATTTCCAAAAAACAACGTCAAACCAATTGTTAAAAACTCTGACAAAATATCAAAACTTCATAAAAAACTCCAGTTTGAAGTAAGCCCAATTTCCAGTAAAAATAAACTACTTTGAGTAATATCTGTTATAATCTATCTAGACGGAAGCGTGTCCGAGTGGTTGAAGGAGCACGCCTGGAACGCGTGTATACAGCAATGTATCGGAGGTTCGAATCCTCTCGCTTCCGCCAGGAAGTAAAAATGACCCGATAGGGTATTTTTTATTTCCTCGAAGAAGGAAGGAGGATTCGAGCCCAAGATTCGCATGGAACTACATCTCCTCATCCTCTCGCGATATTATCTCTTACATCACTCGTATAACTTTTTTATTCAGTATTAATTAATTTCTTTCTCAAATACCTTTGAAAATCACCATAGCTAAACATTGAGCTTTCGCTATATGTCGAAGCTCCATTTGGCAGTACAACACTCTGTATTCCAATTCGTCCAACCCCAAACTGTTCAACCGTCGGGATTGACTCCACTTCCCCATTTAGATTCGTCGCAATCTCGATCAAAGTTCTCACCTCCGCCATCGTAATATTCGTTTTCACATTATTGCCAAGTGAATCAATTAATCGGATTACTTTTGTTGGCTTTGCCAGAACTCCTAGAGAAAAGGCCTTATTTTTAATTGCATTAAAAATTCTTTGTTGATTAATCTCACGATCAAAGTTACTGCGCGACAGTCCAAAATCACCGCCCCCATCACAACCTGCGTTCCTTGCCCTGGCAAGCTTTAAAGCCATGCTTCCATTCAGTCCATAGTTCATTCCCCTAGGAAGATCAAGATGCTGACAAGAATCATGTATACCTGCCTCATCATCTGCATATACGTCTACATCAATCCCTCCTAACTCATCCACCAGTGTTCTCAGTGCACTCCAATCAAGTGAGACATAATATTGCAAATTAAGCCCCGTGATTTCTGAAATCTTCTTTGCAAAATACCTCGAAGCCTGGTCTTTGTTATTTTTATATTGATCAAGCGCACACATATAGGTTGCATTAATTTTCCCCTGTGTACCGACCACACAGTTCATTGTCTCCCCACCAGGCACCGTATAATTCACCCAAAGATCTCTCGGTATACTAAAAATTTTCGAAGTTTTCTTTTCCTGATCAACCGATGCAACCAAAATCGAATCCGTTAACAATCCCCCTCCGTGCCCATCCGCATCTTCACTCGTCCCAAAAATCAAGACATTTGTTAAATTATTTTCATCTTTCGCAAGCTCCGTCCCGATTAATATATCCATCGGATTACCTTTAAATACATTTGCAGTATGTGATAACAGCATGTACCCAAAAATAGCAACACCAATCATCAGTACAATAATCGAACTTAGGGCCACGATAACAATTTTCGTCCACAAAGGAATATGCGTCTTTTCTTTCTTACTCTTTCGCTTTAATTTTCTGCGATCCTTCACCAATTCTTTTTCAAGTTTCAAAGTCGCATCATTTTTTTTACGCTGTTCCTTAACCTTCTCTTGCTGAGTTACAAGACCTTTAGCGTCTGAAGCTGGCGCCTCGGTTAGCAACTTAGTTGATACCTCGTTTGATGTCTCTTTTAATACCTCGTTTGGCACCTCAGTTGTCGTCTCGGCTAGCTTCTTAGATGGCGCCTCCTTGACTGTCACCTCGATAGGTGTTTCGGTCGGTGTTTCGTTTGGGGTCTCAGCTTTTTTACGGACCAAAATTTCTTCCGTCAGACCTTTTTCCGACACCACAATCTTCTTCCTCGCCTGTTTCCTAACCGTCTTTTTCGAATGCTTAGTTTTTCTTTTTGGCATCGACCATTCCTCCACTTTTTCTTTAATAATTTTACCACATAAACCACTAGTTTTTCTCTTGCATGCTATAATTAAACCAATGAGTCACAAGGGTAATATTAGAAAAGATAATTCACTTTTAATTGAATTAAAAAACATCACTCGTAGCTTCGGATACGGTGAAGCAGAGTCATTCGCGCTTAATGATTTTAACCTTGAAGTCAAACCAGGCGAATTTATTATGATTATGGGGCCCTCTGGTTGTGGTAAAACCACCCTGTTGAACATCATTGGCCTGCTAGATTTCCCCACTTCCGGGAGTTATTATCTTGATTCTGAACGTACCACTGTTTTTTCTAAATCACGTCAGGCACATATTCGTGCAAAGAAAATTGGTTTTATTTTCCAAGACTTCAACCTCATCCCTAAAATGACCATTCTTGAAAATGTTTCCCTTCCCCTTGTCTACGCTGGCGTACCCAAAACAAAACGTCTCATTAAATCCTCCGAAATGCTCTCCTATCTAAATATGCAAAAGCGCGAATATTATTACCCTTATCAACTTTCTGGCGGACAAAAACAACGTGTCGCCATTGCTCGCGCTCTTGTTTCAGCTCCTGAAATTATTCTTGCCGATGAACCTACCGGCAATCTTGATAGCCATAATGCTCATCTTGTTATGGAAGAGCTTCGCCGCATCCATTCCAAAGGCAACACGATTATCATGGTCACTCACAACCCTAATCTTACTTCCTACGCTACTCGCGTCATTCACATGCTTGATGGTCGTATTGCCACCGATGTTAAAACCGTTGCAGACGAAGATCTTCCTGAACGTATCAAAGTTAATTTCTTTAAGAAGTCATCAGAGCCCATCAAAGAAACCATTGACGATTTTCCGCTGGCAGAAGAAGCCACCGATACCCAAACCATCAAAATTCGACCTATTCAGCAAGTCGGCTCCAAGAATCCCGAAACTCATCAATCACCCACTCAAGAATTCAATCGATTACCAATCGTTCCTCCTGAACCGTCTTTAATAAGGACACCAACAACACCTAGTGATAAAATCGAGCAAAGATCTCCTAACCTTTCCTATAAATATCCAACAATCTCTGAAATCTCTACCACCGATACCGAAGCCTCACGACCATTAAACACTCGGATAGAACCAACACCCAAAAAACCTAATTTTCCTGTCGTCTCATCTTCGTCAAGCGACAGTTCAGTCCGCATTATAAAGAAAACTACATCTATAGAGGAACCAGAAAAACCTTCCAAGAAGTCTAAAAATAAAGCTAAAGCCGCAAAAACTAATAAAAAACAAGCGAAAGGACGCCGAAAATAATGTCATTACTTCTTCGTACGAATTTTGAGATTGCCAAAAATTCGCTCAAAAAGCATAAGTTTCGTAGTTTTTTTACCTGTCTTGGCATATCTGTTGGTATTGGTAGTATTATTCTGATTTTGAGTCTAGCAGGCAGCCTTTCACAACTTATTTCTTCCGAGGTAAAGAGCTTAAACCAAGAACTAATTCTTGTCCGGCCTACAAACAATAAAAAAGACCTCGCAAATATCATTGATGAACTAACAAATTCCAATCATTTTAATAATTCAAATCTCACGATGGAGGACTTAGTTAAAATTAAAGAAACTAGCGATAATATTAAAAAAATCGCTCCCATAGCAGCTCTTCATGAAACAGCCATTGGTGATCAGACTGTCGATTCCGCCACTATTTTGGCTAGCAACTCAGACCTCAAAGACATCCTAAACCTAGAAATCAAATCCGGAAACTTTATTCAAGATAATAACCTAAAGTCTGCAGTCATTGGTCATTCCCTTGCTCTTCAACTCTTTGGCTCCAGCGAACCTATCGGGAAAACCTTCTCTTTCTCTGGTCACAAATTTATTATTATTGGCACTCTCCAAAAAACCGAGAATCCTCTCAACTTCAATGGTGTAGATTTTGACCAATCCGTTATCGTCGATATTGACCAAATTAAAAACCTCAATCCTCAAATTCAGCAAATCGACATCACTGTAAAAAATAATCAGCAAACCGAATCCACCGCTGAGCAGATCACTAAAACTCTTACTAACCTCAAAGGTTCCGCCAGCAACTTCACTGTTAACTATGGCACGCACATCTCCCACCCAGCTAGTAACTTCTTCTCTATGATCTCTATTATGCTCGGCAGTATTGCTGCAATCTCCCTCTTCATTGGTGGTATCAGCGTCATGAATCTCATGCTGGTCTCCGTCACTGAACGCACCCACGAAATTGGTATTCGAAAAGCCATCGGCGCCACCAACGCCCATATCTTTATGCAATTCCTTTTTGAAAGTATTATCCTCGTTTTTCTTGGCTGTATTGGTGGTTTCCTCCTCGGCTATCTTGTAGCGATTTTTTGTTCCACCTTCACCCCATTCAAGCCATTTATTAACCTCGAAATTTGCCTCGTCGCATTCTATTTTGCCTTTGTCACCGGTATTCTCTTCGGACTCTTCCCTGCCATCAAGGCCTCAAGACAAAAACCCATTGATTCACTTAAATTCTCAAGCTAATCTATTATCCTCTTGCAGTTAACAAAATTTCAAACTCATACTATAATCATTCTATGAGAATTTTGGGAATCGAATCATCATGTGATGAAACTGCTGTTGCCATCGTCGAAAATGGTCAGACCATTCTTAGTAATGTTGTTGTTTCACAAATTGATATTTTTGTCGCTTATGGTGGCGTTATTCCTGAAATCGCCGCTCGCTCTCATCTCGAAGCAATCCTCCCTGCCGTCCATCAAGCTTTTCAAAAAGCAGGACTAGTCACCGATTCTGGTCAAGATGATTGGTCTAAAATTGACGCCATCGCTGTCACTCATACCCCAGGTCTGCTAGGCTCCTTACTTGTTGGTACTCTTACCGCCCGCACCTTTGCGATTCTCAATCATAAACCTCTCTATGCGGTTCATCACCTTAAGTCTCACATCTACGCCAACTGGCTACAAGCCTCACTTCTTCCAGTTTTCCCTCTAATAGCACTAATCATCTCTGGCGGTCATACTCAAATAGTTAAGATGTCCGCTCACCAAAATTTCGAAATAATTGGCACCACACGCGACGATGCAGTCGGCGAATGTTTTGATAAGATTGCCAAAATTTTAGGCCTCCCCTATCCAGGCGGGCCTTCTATCGCCAAAGCCGCTAAAACTGGTAATTCTAGTACCTATTCGTTTCCCCACCCAATGCCAGGTACCCTTGATTTTTCATTTTCTGGACTCAAAACAGCTGTCCTTCGAGAAGTTCAAAAAGCAACTGGAAAACCCATTTCTTTCCCCTCTTCACAACTAGCTGCACTTCTCACCGATCAACAACGTGCAGATTTTGCAGCTTCCTTCGAACAAACCGTCGTTGACATTTTAATTGAAAAAATTAAATTAGCCCTTAAGCAAAATCCAGAAACTCAGAGTCTAATTATTGCAGGTGGTGTCTCCGCCAATCAGCGCCTCCGCCACGATCTTCAAATTTTTATTGAACAACAAAATTCAAAACTGCATAATAAAATTAACCTCTTCTTTCCTGAGCCACGATTCTCTGGCGACAATGGCGCCATGGTTGCTTCCGCTGCCTATTATGAAATTCTCTCGAATATCACTCCAAGTGACCCCTACACATTGAATATCATGCCTCGCTCTGAAATTAAATAACCCTATTCTTTATCATAATTTGTTATACAAATAATTTATTTACATAATAAATACTATACAATATGTATATGCAAACAAATTTTTACGCAAGATTACCCGACTCAGAAATTAAAAAATTTGAACAACCTTTTTTTATAATCAATAATACATACTTTAAATCACAGCTCAAAGATCAAACTACAGTCGACCTTCTTTCCAGCGAATTCAGCCAACCAACCGAAGAAAAACCCATCCGACGTGATTCCGCTCGTTGTATTATTCTAAATTCAAACAATGAGATTTGTTTATTATATTCAAGAGCCAGAAACTACTTCGCAATCCCTGGCGGCGGCATTGAACCTGGCGAATCTCTTCTTGAAGCTTTAAATCGTGAAATCCTAGAAGAAACCGGTTATACCATCAAAGATCCTAAACCACTTGGTAAAATATTTGAAGAGCGTCACAACCGGATCACCAATACATATTTTTTCCTAGCCACTCCTTTCGAAAAAACACATACACACTATATGCAAGATGAGCTCGAAGAAGATTATGAGCTTGTTTGGCTCCCCATAAGCGATGCTATCGAAAAGTTCCAAACATGCTTTTTTGAATTAAAAGAAAAGAATTTTCTCACTTATAAAGGAAGTTTTATTAACACTCGATACCTCGAGGCCCTGAAATTCCTCAGTGCTTCCCTCCCCCTTTAGTGCTATAATTATTCTAATGATAAATCAAGAAGACCAATCCCCACTATTACAATCTGAGGATTGGCAAAAACTACAAAACGATCTCGGTGAAATTACTTTTTTTGAGGAAGCCTCAAAATATCATTTTTTAGCAATCAAAAAAACCACACCTCTCGGCCCTTATCTCTATCTTCCATATGGTCCATACTTAGATAATTCCGTCACATCAACCGATATAAAAACTTGCATTAAGCAAATTAAAACACTTGCAAAAAAAGAACATGCGATTTTTATACGTATCGAACCCCAAAACTTTACAAAGAGTATCAAAAATTCAAACCTAAAAAGTATGGACGTTTTATCACAAAAACAGAAATTATTTAATGTCGCACAATATTTTAAACTTGATCAAAAACATCTCAAAAAAACAAAAGATCTCAACCCAGCTGAAACTTGGTGTCTTGATCTCACGAAACCCACTTCAGAAATTCTCAAAAATTTCTCTCAAGGTACTAGAACTCGCCACAATACTTATCAGAAAAAAGGTTTAACAGTTGAGATAACCCGTAATCCTGAAGACATCAAATATTTAGCAGAACTCCAACATAAACTAGCCAAAGAACGACATATCGCCAGCTTTTCTGAGCATTATCTTAAATCCGAGCTCAGCCAGCCATTCGCTTCCCTCTATCTAGTGCGATACCATCAAAATCCAGAATCAAAAACCCCAGAACTACCAGAACTAAAACAATCAAAAAGTAAATCTTTTGCAACTAATGCAAAAAATGCATTTGTTGAAAGCACATCGAACACCGCAAAAAACTCCAAGCCAATGCCAAAAGACGGTGAAATAATTGCTGCTTCCCTGTTTTTCGACTATCATGGCACAAGATTTTACATGCAATCTGCTGCAAACCAAGATTTCAAACATCTGCCCGCAACCGTCGCACTTCTTTCTCACGCCATCTTTACTGCCAAAGAATCAGGGCTTCATACGCTAGATTTCTGGGGTATCGCCCCTGAAAACGCCGACCATTCCCATCCCTGGTATGGTTTTACAGAGTTCAAAAAATCTTTTGGGGGCTACCAAAAAACTTACGCCGGCACCTATGACTACATTTCAAATCCCACAAAATATAAGCTCTATTCTCTTCTCCGAAAAGCCAATCGCCTAAAACGCAAAATCCTCAAATCGAAAGATTAATTATATAGACGCGAAGCGTCTATATTTTTTACCAAAAAATTTTCTAACCAAGAACAAACCTCAGCAAAATATAAAGCAAAAACCATAAAAGTATAAAAATTTAAAATAAACTAAAATCAAAATAAAATCCAACCAAAAACAAAGGTCCAATACTTCACCCATAAAAAATAAAAGGTCAGAAATTACTCAAATCAAAAAGTGATCTCTTTCCCTCGTCAATTAATTTTTGGGCCTTCACCAGAAGCTTCTCAAGCCCTTCAGCTGAATTCGCCGAACCAACATGGATGGTTTTCACCACCTTACTATGTTCTTTATAGCAAACTTGTACCCCCGTTGCACCTGAAGCAGTCTTAAATCTTCTAATATAAGCCACACCTAAATTCTATCATATTAATCGACACTTCGCAGGCATACTTCCATTTCCCCTCAGGGCTAATTCCCTACTTCGCATCAATCATAACGACATGAATCTCTTATTTCTTGCTAGGATAATTCTCCGCACCGCATCACGTCTTCCCGATATGAGCCCTTCCTTCCCTCATCTGAATAAAATCCTTTCATCAACCAAAACTTAATATTTCCACAAAGTGAGATGATTCCCCAACCATCATCATTCCCTACTCCAGTTATTAACACCCTATTGACTTAGCAACCCACAAGCAGTATTATAAACATAACAATTACTCAAACTTTAGTTTTTTGTAATAATCTAAAAATAAGTAATTGGTCATATCAAAATATAGTACTTTTATGAAATAAAAACTTGACCATGTCAAGCATAAATTTTTTATTTTTCATGATTAACACAAGTATTTTCACGTGCTTAACAGGGAAGCAGAGCTTTTTTATGGCCAATTTCACAAATTTTCACAATTATTTACCATTGATAATTAAGAAGTGTTTACTCTCCTTTTTTAACGACACAAATCCTCCACAACATACATTTTTTTAATTTGTGCCTAGGAGACATCACGCCACCAATCTACCTAAAATAAAAAAGTAACAGAGAATAAAACAAAAAATAACAGGGAATTAAACATAAAAAAAATAGGCTAATCGCCTATTTTTTGAAACCCTCTAAGGCTAAATAACAGAAAGTTGTTGTTTTAATCTCTCAATCTGTTCTTCTTTCTCTTCAATGCTATTTCTAGTCTCCCGAACTAATTGTGCAGGAGCTTTTTCAACGTATCTAGGGTTCATCATCCTAGCATTAAGTCCGTCTAATTCTCGACCAATAGCGAGTATCTTAGCTTCAAGCTCATCTTTAAAATCTACCACTATCTTTTCTGGTACATCAAGATAGAGTTCATGATTCACTGTCGAGAGTCTCAACCCACGTGGGGAACCATTAGTTAAAGCAATTGATGGCACGCGAGATAGGAACTTAACAAGCAATAGATTATCGTTTACTAGAATATCATCTCCAACCAACAAACCAAACTTCTTGCCCTTATTGAATTTAGCTAGCGCTGTCTCGGTACCACGAATTTCAGAGATCACCTCTATTAATCTCTCAAAATTTCCTGCTGATATCTCATCATAACCCATCACTGATGGCCACATCGCATCGATAATCATCCCATCCGTCCAAGATAAATTCTGCCAAATCGCCTCTGTTACAAATGGGGCAAACGGATGCAACATCGTCAAAATAGACTCAAGACTTACCTTAAGCAGGGAAATGTTTTTGTAAATTTTCTGACTCTCAAGGAACCAATCCGCATATTTATCCCAAATCAGCTCATAAATTGCCTCCACAGCCTCTGAGAAGCGATACCCCACCATACACTGTTCAAGTATGCCTCTAGTCCTGTTAATCTCGCGACAAATCCAGTCCTCCCCCATATTGTTTGTCGTATATTGATAGACTTCTGGATTAATTGAATCGCTCCCGGTTTGATGCACCGCTGACTCGGTATCAGTCCCCAGTACCACCGAGAGATCAGTTTCTGAATAGCCCTTCGTCTCTTCTTCTGCATCCACTATTCCTTGTACAAAACGAGAAATGTTCCACAATTTATTACACAGGTTACGCCCCGAAATTACAGAATTCTCTGAAAATGCCTGATTCAATCCTGCGGAACGTCCACGTAAAATACCTAGTCGAAAGGCATCGGAACCATACTGCATAATCATTTCCATTGGATTGATTACATTACCCTTTGACTTTGACATCTTTTTTCCATGAGCATCAAGCACTAAACCGTGTAGATATACCTCCTTAAATGGCACCTCGCCAGTCACATAAATTCCCACCATAATCATTCGAGCCACCCATGCGAACAAAATGTCCGCACCCGTCTCCATTGTATTAAGTGGATAAAACTCGCTCCCCACGCCTTCTTCCCAATTCGTACAGACTATTGGCCAATGTGAAGAAGAGAACCACGTATCAAAGGTGTCCTCATCACGCTGATATTTCACGCCGCCAATTTCAATCTCCGACAAATGCGTGCGCACATCAAATCGCCATTCCGGCCCCTCGTCGTTTTCGTCAACCTTTCTAAACATTGGGATCGCAATACCCCAAGGAATTTGCCTTGAAATATTCCAGTCCTTCAAACCTTCAAGATAATTGATCAAAACTTTTAACTTATTCTCTGGATAAAACTTAATTTCATTATTATTTAAATGTTCGATAGCCATCTTGGCTAGTTTTGAAGTATCCACAAACCACTGTTCCTTCAGCATTGGCTCAATCACAGTTCCACATTTATAACAATGCGCCACCGAATGCTGAATCTTCTTTTCTGAAATCAAGAGTCCTGCAGCAGAAAGATCCTTTAAAACTTTTTTACGACACTCAACCACAGTCAAGCCTTCATAGGAAGGACCACAAATTGGCAACATCCTTCCATCCGCACCAATCACCGAAATCCTTGGCAAATCATGCCTCTCTCCGACTTCAAAATCATTCACATCATGTGCTGGCGTAATTTTTACAGCTCCGGTTCCATAGTCCATATCAGCATGCTTATCCGCAATTACCGGAATCTCTCGCTTCGTCAGTGGTAGAGAAACGAACTGCCCCAAAATTCCAGCATACCGTTCATCTGCCGGATTAACTGCCACGGCCACATCTCCAAACAAAGTCTCAGGTCGTGTTGTAGAAACCACAACAAATCCATCACTATCAGCGATAGGGTATTTAATTTCGTACAACTTACCTTCCTCATCCTTATATTCAACCTCAATATCAGCAAAAGCCGTCTGATGTTTCGTACAATAATTAACTAGTTTCTCACCTCTGTAAATCAGTCCGTCCTGCCACATTCTTTCAAATGTTCGATAAGTTTGTCGCACCACATTTTCATCTAATGTAAAAGTTAGATCCTTCCAAGAACAGGAAGCACCCAAGGCCCGTAGTTGAAGCTCCATTGCTCCACGTTTCTCCTGTACAAAATCCCAAACACGCGCATATAGTTCATCTCGAGAATACATAAAACGAGTCTTGCCTTGTTTTTCCAACTCACGCTCATACACCACCCAAGTTTCAAATCCTGCGTGATCCGCCCCAGGCACATACCAAGTGCGACGCCCCCTTAATCGATAATATCTAGTTAGAGCATCCTCTGTTGCCACCGTTAAGCCGTGGCCAATGTGTAAATTTCCATTCGCGTTAGGAGGTGGCATTACAATTGAATATCTTTTAGACTCACGTCCACTTCTTCCACTTCTATCCTCCTTGGCTGGCAAAAATTTAGAGGCTGCCTCCCAACCTGCATAAATATCCGTTTCAAAATCTGCCGGATTATATGATGGTGAAAATTTCATTAGTCCGCTCCTTCCGTTAATTTCTTTTGCATTTCTTTCATCTCCTCCTCTGTCATCTCTGTCACCTGTCCATATTGATAATCTGGGTCAAGCGACACAAGGTGTACGTGCGCATGGGGAACATCAGTACCAATCACCTTTATCAGCGTTCGTCTCCCTAAGACTCTCTCCATCCGACTCGCCAATTTTTTTACAGTTTTCATCACCGCCAAATAGTCATCCATTTGAAGGTCATACAGCTTATCCACCTCGACCTTTGGAACCACCAAAGTATGTCCCGGCGTCTCCGGATGAATATCCAAAAAGGCCAACGTTTTTTCATCTTCATAAATTTTATAGCACGGAATTTCGCCCGCAATAATCTTCGAAAAAATACTCCCCATAAACTCCCTTTATTTAAATATATAACTTTAGTTACATCTTTCTCTTATTATAACAGAGAATTGCCTCCTACTTCTCTTTAAATCAAACACATTTTATGCTATAATAATCACGATATGTCAAATCATCGTGTTGGGTTATTCTTTTCAAATCTTTTTTCTATCATCATTTCTTTTTTGATTGCCTATCTCTCACGTTTTGGCTGGGACCCCTCTGACCTCGCCTTCCGTCACCTTAAAGACTCCACCGTCTTCCTCTATCTCCTCCTCTCTTTTCTGATCGTTTTCACTTTCTACCGCTATAACCCCATCACCGCGAGGCGCGGCATCTTAAGACATTTTAAAGCCGCCTTCCTCACCAATATCTTCATGGCCATTATTTTCTCCACCATAGTCTATACCACCCACATCAGTGACAGTATTCCTCGACTCTTCTTTGGTACTTTCTTCTCAATCAATTTCTCTATTTCTTTTTCTTGTCTCTTCTTAATCCACCTCATTAAACGACAATACTTGGAACACCACACAAAAAAGACTATCATTATCACCGATAGTACCTCGCTCGAAAAAGCAGTCTACGACATCCAGAAACTTAATTCCGAAGATTGCGAGATTATAGGCGTAACCTCACTCTCCGGTCAGCAATCTGGCCGTTTCTATAAGGTTAAAACGATTAACTCTAGCATAAATACACAATCGTCAAAGTCCTCAGACCTCTCCAATAAAAACTCCGCTTTCATGTCTATAAAACTCAAAGAACTCTCCCTCTCCACCCTGGAATATGCTAAACGACATCAAGTTGATCTTGTTATTTTTAGCGTCAATCACATTGCTCGCAAAAAAATCGAGCATCTCATCGAAGCCTTTAGCGAAATGGGCATCGATTCACTTATCACCATCGATAGCTTCGCCATCGAAACCCTTGAAACCAAACTTGAAGATTTTGGTACCACCAACGTCATCCGACTTTCTCCACGCCTCTTCACTGATGGGGAATTGCTTCTAAAACGTCTCATGGATATTGCTGGCGCCCTTGTTGGCTGCTTCATCTGCATCATTTTTGGCCTCATCGTCGCTCCTCTCATCTTTCTTGAAGACCCCGGACCCATCATCTTTAAACAAAAACGTGTTGGTCGTAATGGTAAATACTTCTATATCTATAAATTCCGCTCCATGTACCAAGATGCCGAAGCTAAACTTCAAACTTTGAAAGATCAAAATGAAATGCAGGGTTTTATGTTTAAAATGAAAAATGATCCCAGGATCACTAAGATTGGTAAAATTCTCCGAAAAACAAGTATCGATGAACTTCCACAATTTTTCAATGTCCTAGAAGGTAGTATGTCACTCATTGGTACTCGCCCTCCGACTGTTGACGAATATCATCAATATTCTGCCCACCATAAACGCCGCATCAGTATTAAGCCAGGCATCACTGGCCTCTGGCAGGTCTCAGGGCGCAGCGAAATCACTGACTTCGAAGAGATTGTTCGACTTGATTGTTTTTATATCGATCATTGGAGTATTGCTGGCGATATCAAAATTCTTTTAAAAACATTTGCCGCAGTCTTCACTGGCAAGGGTAGTGAATAATAAGTCAAAAAATAACCATCACGGGTCATTATAAAATAAAAAATACCCTTTCGGGTCTTTTTTACTTTCTGGCGGAAGCGAGAGGATTCGAACCTCCGAGACATTGCTGCCCACACGATTTCGAGTCGTGCGCCTTCAACCACTCGGCCACGCTTCCACTTTCAATTCTACCACATAGAATCACCTACCACCACTATTAAACACTTTCTTACGTAATCAAAATATTAGTCAAGACCACGGTATAAAACCGCAGTACAAAAAAGACTCCTCCAAAAGGAAAGAGTCTTTTTCAAATAATTTCATTATGGTACACCCGACAGGATTCGAACCTACGACCTTTTGCTCCGCAAGCAAACGCTCTATCCAGCTGAGCTACGGGTGCAGATGTGGATATCATCTAAATCCAAGGACTCAGATGATACCCACCTAGAAATTAAATGAGCATCACGTTGCCGTGACATCCATATTATAGCATATTTAATTAAAAATCATAGAGGTGTGTTATAATTTATTTAATAAAAAGGAGTTTTATGGAAAAAAATAACACAAATAACGTAGCCAACCATTTAAATCCAGTCGGTACTGCCGAAACAAACCCTTCGAATCCTACTCCTCAAGCCTCAGCCCCACAAACTAAAACCAAGTCTAACGCTGATGCCCTAAAACAAAAACTACAAGAGGTCTCCAAAAATCATCTTGTCAATTTTGTTATCTCCGCTCTCACAAAGCCAACCTCCACTTTTAAAGAAAAGCTATCCGGTTTTTCAGATTTCAAGAAAGCTTGGCAGCTTCCTCTCATCACTACCGGCCTCTTCACTATTCTTTCCGTCGTCAATACGATTATCGCCAAAGTCTACACCCCAGCCCACAAATCCTTCTTCGGCAAAGAAGTAGCTGCTTCCTGGAATTGGAAAAAACTCGACAAATTTGATTGGCTCCAAACTATTTTCTCCCAAATCATCGCCTACCTCGTCCCAGTTCTCGCTATTACAGCTATTTATTACATTATTTCTCTTATTTTCAAAAAGAAAAGTAACTATTTCCGACTTCTAACTATCGCCGCCGTTTCCAGCATCCCTGCCATCCTTACCACTTTCATTCTTATGCCCCTCGGCACTATTGTTTCACTCAACCTCGGCTTCATTATTATGTTTGCTGGTTTCGCCTACTCCTCAATCTTAGTCTATGAAGGCTTTAATCAAGATATTGGTTATCAAAACGATCAGCGTATCTTTGCAAATACCATCGTTACCATCACCATCTATGCTCTAGCTATCATTCTCTTCACTTCCTTCCTCAAACAAAGTCTTGGTGGCGGTGATCTTCCTTTTGAAGCACTCAATAACCTATTTAATAACTAAAAACGGTATATATAATGGACAACAACCTCGACCAAAAACCAACAACCTCAAAACCCACCGGCAGCCGTGCAGGTCGCATTAAAGTACGTCTCCTCAAAACCTACTACGGCAACATCTTAAAAGATATGCGCATCATCTGCATTACCGGCACCACTGGTAAAAGTGTTGTTGCTCATTATGTTTACCACATCCTCAAAGAAGCTAATGAAAAAGTAGCCATTCTTGCCTCCGAAGACGAAATTAAAGTTGGTACTCTTTATAAATTCTTTAGCGACGCCTGGAAAGCTGGGGCCGATTATTGCATCATCACCACCCCTGCTCATTCTCTCAAAAAAGATGTTTTCTATCAGCTCCCAGTCTATCTAGCCGCCCTCACTGATTATGTTCCATCCAAACTCTCCGATCTTACTCCTGAAGAATACGCTGCCGCAGAGAACACCCTCTTCAGCCTTAATCCTGAATATGTTGTACTCAATCGCGATGACAGCAACTTCCTTGAATTCTCAAAATTCAAAGGTAAGCAAGGTACTACCACTTATGGCTCAGACCATTACAGTGACACCAAAATTGAACATCGCACCCTTTACCGTAAGGGAAGTGAAGCAACCTTAAACATTGAAGGTCATCGTTTTAGTGTCGCCAGTTTTCTTACTGGAGAACCAAACATTTCCTACATGGCAGCTGCTGCCACTATTGCTCATTTTATGCATATTTCAGAAGATCAAATCATTAACGGCATCAGCGACTTCGACCCTGATCACATCGCTGGATAAGTCTTCCTACTTTAATTACGCATAAAATTTTAACGTTGCATTATCAATAAAAAAATACAACCCTACGGTTGTATTTTTTTTGGTTCTTTATTTCTTAGTTAGTTTCTTTAAAACCTTTCGAACCACTTTTAAATCTTCGAAAGGCACCGCCCCTTCAGCCCTTAAAATCGTTTTTTCATGTCCCTTTCCAAGCACCAATACGATATCGTCTTTTCTTGCTAAACTAACTGCTTTTTTAATTGCTTCTTCACGGTCTAAAATTATAAATAGGTCTTTTTCACGTACCTTGCCAGCCTTCTCAGCTCCACGAGCAAACTCTTCCGCAATTGCCATTCTATCTTCGTCTCTAGAGTCATCCTCGGTGATAATTACAATATCAGAGTTTTCCGCCCCAATTTCGCCTCTCTCTGCTCGTGTAGTCTCATCGCGACGACCAGCTCCACCAAATAAAGAAATGATTCGCTTCTTTTTCCCAGGCACCACTGATTCAAAAACTTTAAGAAATGCGTCTGGCGTATGCGCATAATCAACAATCACTTCAAAATCCTGCCCTTCATTCACGCGATTCATACGACCCTCCACGCTAGCAAGTGCAGCAATACCATCTTCAATATGTTTCCTAGTTAACCCCAGTTTCAGTCCCACCGCCACTGCAGCCAGGGAATTATACACAGTAAACGTTCCAGGAATATGTGTTCGAATCTTTATTTTCTCATTCACCCCCCCTACTTCATAATTCACGCCTTCCGCACTAAGTTCTACTTTTTCAGCCCTTAAAATTCCACTATTTATACCATATGTGATATAATCATCAACATCATTTGCAAAGTAAGACCAGCTTTTGTCATCTTCATTAATCACCCCATACTTTGCCATTTTAAATAATTTTCTCTTCGCGTCTCTGTAATTTTCAAATGTCTTATGATAATCAAGATGTTCGTGCGTCACATTAGTCATTACAGCAATCTCTATCGGCACCCCAAATATGCGATTCTGTGCCAAAGCGTGTGAAGTGATCTCAAGTACTAAAAACTCTGCTCCACTCTCCGCAATTTTTTGCATTCGATAGTTCAAAGTCTCAGTATCAACAGTGGTCATGTGTTCAATCTGTTCTTCCAGCTTATCCACCCCCCAAGCCACCGTCGTCATTAGACCAGTCTTATGGCCAGCCGTATTTAGCATTTTCCATATCATAAAACAGGTTGAAGTTTTTCCGTTTGTTCCTGTCACCCCAATCACGCGCATCCTCTTTCCCGGAAATTTATACTTATGCGCCATCATCATCGCTTTTAATTTATGGTATGGAATTACCAAATTGTTATAATTTGGTATTCTGTCCATCAATACAGTTTTCACACTCATTTTCTACCTCACGTTTTTCTCATTATATCATAACTACCCCTGTTCATTTTCATTATTCTTTTTTTCATTCCTACAAAATCTCAAAATTGGCACTCTCCACTTGACAGTGCCAATTTTTCCTATACAATAGATTACAGAACAACGAAAATCGTTTAAAGATAAGGAGGAAAAATGATCCTAAAACCACTACAAGATCGTGTCGTTGCAAAAAAAGAGACTCCCGCAGAAAAAACCGCCTCAGGTTTTTTTATGCCAGGTGATGCAAAAGAAAAGCCTAGTTATGCAATCGTCGAATCTATCGGCCCAGATGTTAAAAACATCAAGGTAGGCGACAAAATTATCTTCAAAGAATATACCACTACTGATATAAAAATTGACAATCAAGAGTATCTAATTGTCAAAGAAGAAGATATTCTTGCAACTATCAACTAATCTATTAGCTCTATTGTCTCAATATTAAAATTCAACTCGAAAGGAAATTATGGCAAAGAAAATTTTTTATGCTGGGGAGGCTCGTGACAAAGTTTTAAGTGGTGCTAAGCAACTTTACGACGCAGTAAAAGTTACCTTTGGCCCAAAAGGACAAAACGTAGTCATTGAAAAATCTTATGGCAACCCTACTATCACCCACGACGGTGTCACTGTTGCGGAAGCTGTTGATTTAGGCAGTACCGAAGCCAACCTTGGCGAACAAATTGGCGCCAAGCTTATCAAATCAGCCGCTCAAAAACTTAACAAAGTCGCTGGTGATGGTACCACCACAGTTACAGTCCTCACCTACAATATCTTAAACGAAGCCAACAAACTTATTGCCGCCGGCGTCAATCCAATGGAACTTCGTAAAGGTATCGAACAAGCCGGTCACGAAATCGTTCAGAAAATCAACCAGACTGCCGAAAAAATTGCGGGCGATGACAAAAAAGTTGCCGAGGTTGCTACAATCTCTGCCGGTGATCCTGAAATCGGTAAATTGATCGCGGACGTTATTAGTAAGATTGGTAAAGACGGCATTGTAACCGTTGAAGCTGGCCAAGGCCTAGAGATGGAGCAGGAAATTGTTGAGGGATTCAGCTATGATAAGGGCTACAGCTCACCATTCTTCGTCACCGATGTCAACCGCCAAGAGGCTATTTTTGATAAACCACTCATTCTTCTCACCGACAAGAAAATTTCCTCTAGCAGCGAAATCCTTCCGGTCCTAGAAAAAGTAGCCCAATCTGGTCACAAAGATCTCGTGATTATCGCCGAGGAAGTCAGTGGTGAAGCTCTCTCACTTCTAGTCCTCAATAAACTAAAAGGCGTTTTCAATTCACTTGTTCTTAAAGCTCCTGCTTTTGGTGACCGTCGTAAAGAAATTCTTGAAGATATTGCCGTTCTCACTGGTGCCATTGTCATTTCTGAAGATAAGGGCATGAAGCTTGAAGACGCAGAAATCTCTGCTCTAGGTTCAGCCAAGAAAATCATTGCCACTAAAGACAGCTCAACAATTATCAGCGGAGCAGGCAAACAATCTGCCGTTTCTGACCGCATTGAACTCATTAAATCTCAAGCCAACCTTGCCACCTCTGATTACGATCGCGAACAATATGAAAAGCGTGCCGCAGCTCTCTCAGGTAAGGTAGCCGTTATCAAGGTTGGTGGCGCAACTGAAACCGAAATTGATGAAAAGAAATATCGCGTCGACGATGCTGTTGCCGCTACCAAGGCCGCTCTCGATGAAGGAATCGTTACCGGTGGTGGTGTCACCTTAGTCAATCTCGCTGATCAACTTGAAGAAAAAGATGCCGGTGCCAAAATTGTTAAGAATGCTCTCAAAACTCCTCTTCTTCACATTTTAGAAAATGCCGGACTCAATGCCCAAGCCCTTCTTGCTGCTGTTGAAAACGCCAAACCAGGCCAGGGAATCAACGTCATGGAACCTGAAAAAGGTCTTCAGGACCTCAAGAAGGCTGGCGTCATCGACCCTGCTCGTGTCACCCGCGAAGCCGTTCAAAACGCCATCAGTATTGCTGCTACTGCGATTACCATGGGTGCCCTCATTGTTGAGATTCCAGAGAAGGAAGATCAGAATGCTAGCGCTGCCGGTATGGGCGGAATGTATTAAAATCCATCAAATACGGATAAACTATACTAAAATTCATGGCAAATTACTCCATCAAATTAGAGAAGGCATTGCCTTCTCTAATTTTTATCTAATTTTTTCTCAAAAAAATAATCGCCTGTAGGCGATTATTTTGAACTTTAGCTATCTGCTCTTTCGACAAGGAAGAGCAATGCTTCTGCACGTGCTTCCTCGCTTCCGATCTCTTTGACTGCCTCATAAGCAGAAGTAATCATTTCTTTCGAACCAGTTGTTTCGATCATCTGCTTATAGACTTTAAATTTTTGCTCCGGCTGCATCTTAATTTTATCCATTAATGGGTATAGATCTTGCAACATTTGTTTTTTCACATTTTCAAATTGATCTTCAGCTACCTCCGTATTTGCAGCCGGCATGCTCACCTCTGCATTTGGCGTTGTGGCCACTTCTGGCGTTGCAACAGGGGTTTCCACTACTGGCTCCACTGCAGGAACTACCGGTTCAGGTTTTGCCGCAGGCTCGCCTGTAATTGGTGTTGGCCCCACATTTGTTAAATCAGCCATCACACTTGAAGTATTACCCGCATCAATCGGATCATTTGACAAAAAGTCTGGAATTGGTGGTGCTGGTGGCACTCCCAACTGATCCTGAATATTAATGTTAAAATCTGCATTTGAATCTGTTGCGTTCGTTGCACCCATCATTGGTGCGCCATCATTTTGATCCATTTACCCACCTTCTTTTATTCTATATTTTTTCAAGTCTACCATAACTGTTATGTTTTTTCAATTTTCTAACCCAATATCACAAAAAATAAGCCAGCATTCTGACTTATTTTAAAGTTAAAGTCCGTTTCTTAAAATCGTAATTTTTTTACAATCTTATCAATCATATCCAGCTTAACTTCTTCCATCGGTAGTCTATGGCCAAACACATTAACAATCTCTTCACCCTTGGTCTCAGGGAAGTATACAGTTACTGCCGGCGCAAAGCGCTTTTTTGGCATCAAGATAATCGCAAAATGCACATCATCCTGCAGTACTCCAAAAGCCTTGTAATCTTCAAAGGCATACATTTTCTCGCCTTCCGTCAACCCCTTCTCAGATAACACATACTGTATCTTTCTTGGTGGTCGTACCGAATAGAGGATTAGAGCAATCACCGATACAACAATTAAAGCCGTAAAAGTCCACCACTCGAACCGAATTGAAATCAGGGATAAAATCACGCCAATAATTACTAGTCCTAGATACCAACCCATATTTTTATCATGAGAGACATACTCCTCCGCCTCCCATTGAATCACCTCAGTATTTTTTCCCATATCACCTCAATATTCATTAGCTTTTTTAAATTATATCACAATGCAATATTTCTTTAAATTCGTTCTCTAATTCTTTGAAATGTGCTAAGATAGAAGGGAAGGAGAGTTACCCAAGTGGCTGAAGGGGGCGGTTTGCTAAATCGCTAGTGTGGGGAGACCTGCAGCGGGAGTTCGAATCTCCCACTCTCCGCCATAAAATTGCCTCATCTGAGGTCTTTTTTATACCAAAGTAGTAGTCATCATTTACGGAAAATTGCTTTTTTTAAACATATATGGTAAAATAAGCGCATCATTTAAGTAATTGTGAGATTCAATAAATTTTTATGAAAAAAATTACAAAAACCTTAACTCAAACCCTAACCGGTCTTGGCGCACTTATCTGCCTCTCAACCAGTCGTGCTCTTGCCTCTGCTATTTCTATCCAGGAAGGCGCAGACGCAGCTCGTGCTGAAGGAATGCCAACCGAACTAATCGGTGACAACGGTGTCTTTAGTCGTATCACTAACACTATTCTTCTTATCGTTGGTCTTATCTCTGTTATTATGTTAGTCTATGGTGGTCTACGCTATATCCTTTCTGGTGGTGATAGCAAAAAGGTTACTGACGCTAAAAATACTGTTCTCTACGCAATTATTGGTCTCATCATCTCTCTTCTCGCCTTCGCCATCGTTAACTTCGTCCTCAATTCCGTCATCGGTGTCAGCACTACTCACTAACTAGTTCATAAAAATTCACTAAACTTGCCCAAGCGGCAGGTTTTCTGTTGTCTCAATATAGTCATTACTCATTAAAATAACCGCACAAAGCTTCCTCGCTCCCGCTTTTCTCAGTACTTCACTTGCTGCTCTCATACTTCCGCCTGTCGTCCATACGTCATCAAATAGAATATACTTCACCTCAGGGTCACATTGCGCCCCCTCCCTCAACGTATACGCACTCTCCGCCTGTCTCAACCTTTCTTCCGCCCCCTTACCGACCTGTACGGAATCTCTCTGTCTTATAATTAAATTTTCCACTGGAGCAATATCAGAAAATTTATTAGCAAGAACTTTTATATGATCAAACCCACGCGCTCGAATATGTCGACCAATCGTTGGTAAGGGAACTATCACCGCCCTACCACCAACCTCCTTCTCACTATTCACAACATCTCTCAGCCTATCATCCACCGTTGTGGCTAGAACATCAGCTAAGTTCCTATTACATCCATATTTATACTTTTTTAATAGATCAGAAAGGACCCCCTCCTTTACACCACCAACAATAACTTCCATGAATCCAAAAGCCTCACTCACCACATATCCCGGATTACTACTCACTAGATATTTTTTACAACAATCACAAAACACTACCCCAGGAGCCCCACACCTCTCACACCTGTTTGGTGAAATCAACTCCAACATTATATTAAATATTGTGCTTTTTACATCAAAACATACTTTTCTCTTGCTTTTTAACATAACCACTCCTATAATTAACCATAACAATAGTTAATGTGGAGGAATACTTAGCAATGGCTCGTACAAATGACGACGACATGCTTATGGAAGACGAACTCGCGGCTGCATTTCTGGATAATGATAGCCAAGAAGAAGTTGAACAAAGTCCTGTTCAACCTTCTAATAATTTTCCATCAGAAGAAGATCCAGAGGCGTGGGACGAACCGGAAGATTTTCCAGGTCAATTAGCAGTTGACGTATATGAAACTGCTGATAAATTAGTTGTTAAAGCTCGCACTGCAGGCATTTCCAAAAATGACCTCGATGTGACCATTTCAGACAACATCTTAACCATTTCAGGAATCCTTAGTGGCGGCGAAGACGAGCAAACCACTCGTTGGCATATTCAAGAATGTTACTGGGGCGAGTTTTCTCGCACAATCGCACTCCCAGTTTCCGTCCGCGAAGATGAGGGAAGCGTTAAGGCCGAATTAAAAGACGGCGTCCTTACCATCTCCTTTGAAAAGGAAAAAACCGAAACCCCAACCAAGATTACCATTCAATAATCTCGGAACCATTGATTAAAGTACTGCTTCGGCAGTACTTTTTTATGCCTAGTATTTCCTCCACTTTCTCTATTTCAAACTAACCTAGTTATACGCCAGTTCATAGGGAATTACAATCACAACCATTTTTAAATAGTTCAGATTGACTAAAATACAAAAATCAATAAAAATCGGGAGAAGATTTTCTCCTTTTAAAGCATAAAAAAATAGACCCGAAGGTCTATTTTTTTTACGATTTAAAGATACTGCTAACCACAAAGTTCACAATAGCGTATGCTAATAGGGCAATTACTAAACCTATTACACCATACATAATCGTATCTTTGGCTTTCTTAACTTTCGACGCATCACCAGTGGCAGTCGTAAACATAAAACCACCGTAAATAATTACTATTACAGCTAACAGGCCTAAAACCCCAAGTACCACGTTAATGATAGTATTAATTGTTACCATTAAATTATTGGAACCGGCATGTTCCTCTGGAATATTGCATTCAGAAATCGACGTAACGTCCTTACCTTCACGCAAAGAACCAGCAGGACAGCTCACTGCATTTACATTACCAACAAAGCCAAACACTGTAGTTAAAGTTAATGCAATAAGAGCAAAGCCTTTTTTTAAATTATTCATCATGATAAATTACTTTCTCAAAAAATAATATTTTGTTAAAGTTTTTTTACTTAAATACGTTTGAGAGAATAAAGTTAACGATTGAGTAAGCCATCAAAGCAACAACAAGGCCAATAATACCGTACATAATTGTATCTTTAGCTTTCTTAACCTTACCAGAATCACCAGCTGAGGTTGTGTACTGTACACCACCAAGGATGATTACCATCACAGCCACGAAACCAATGATACCAATAATAACGTTAATAATAGTGTTAAGAGTACCCATTAAATCATTTGAGTTGAGATTATTTTTAATAGCACCACATTTTGTAAGATCTGTAGTCTCAGTACCATCTGGACAACGAACTTTACCAGCAGCAAAAGTAGGAGCAGCTTGAAGACCCATTGCTACTACGCCAAGACCACCAGCGGCTAATGTTTTGACTTTGTTAGTAATTTTCATATTTCTTCCTTTAATATTACTTTTTTTTATTATATCATAAGCGATCCTAGAAGCAAGAGGACCAGCCTCTTTCCACCCCAATAAATCCCTAAATGTACTTAGATTTTTAGTGAAGTAACCACAAACTTCACAATTGCAAAAGCCAAGAAAGAAATTACAAGAGACACGATGGCATAAACTATGGTTCGTTTTGCGCTCGCAATCTTAGCCGCATCACCACCTGCCGCAATATATCTCTGTCCAGCTAGAATCAATGCCCCCACACAGATAATTCCAGCTAGCGACATCGCAACATTTATAATTGTGTTTATAAGCTCAGATATATTCTTATGTTTTCCAGTTGGCCCCGAACAGCCAGCCGCTTGCAAAACCGATTCATCAACATCTTCAGCACCTTCTAGTTCTTCACAAACCTTATTTTTCACCCCCTCTGCATGACTATACCGAGGAAAGCTCATCATACTAAATAAACTCAAGCTCAATATCCCCACAAGACCTAATAAAATTTTCTGTCCAATCCTCATATTCATCTCCTAGCTTATCGATTTAGTTACAAATGATGTAATCGCCCATGCCAACCCTACAATCACTAAACCAATAATTGCGTAAGTTACCGCATCTTTAGCTTTTTTCACTCTACTTGGGTCGCCTTCAGAAATTCCGAATAAGATCGCCCCGTAGACAATATAACCCACCGCCACAATCGCAGCCATCGAATAAATCCAGTTGAAGATCACCATAATATCATAACTATCTGCATTACCACGATTCGGAATATTATTTAAAGCATTATTCAACGAATCCACTTTTTTAATATCAAAATCATCTGCAAAAATCACGCCTGTTTTTTTAATAAGACCACTTAAGAAGTTACCGAGATTCATTATTTTGCCACTCCACTAATTACATTCACTAGGGTATCAGAAATCACCGAAGCTGAAATTGTCAGAACCAGACCAATCACTGCTGCTGTAATAATCTTTTTACCAGACATAACCTTTGATGGATCACCTTCAGATGTAATATATTTATAGCCACCCCAAATAATAAATCCTGTAGCTACAAAACTTGAAACTAGGGAGGCATCATACATTAGGTTTAAAATTATTACCCAAACAAATCCTGCAAGTTTCGTATTACCATTATCATCAAGTGCAATCTTACCAATCGTACAAGAGCCCGAGCTATCCCTCGTCACAATTCCACGATACCATGGCCTAAGCCCCAGCACCGAATTAGCACAACTTGAGTCCACACTTTCCTCAATCACCGCTGCTTCAACCGGTACACTTGTCACCTCAGACCACAAGAACGTTAAACTAAATATTGAAAAAAATGCCGCAACTAGCATTGCTAAACCTTGGATATGCCTTTTCATGCCTTAATTATAACATTATTGCCTTGTTCTGCCTATAAATATATAATTACTTTAACTATCTATTTCCCACTATTGACTATTATGCTTATGTGTGGTATAATATGCTAGTAAATTAAAGTTTCACTTTATATGAAGAAGGTCCATATAAAATTCGCTAGCCTATTACTCGTTTTGAGCTTGCTTTTTGCAAGCTTTTTTTCTGTTATTTCAACTTCACATCCTGTCTTCGCTGATCCTATTCCTTCAAATACTACCCCATCCACAAATCCGGATCAAACCACCCCTGATAATGCCTCCGGTAATCAGGGAACTAATACCACCGATCCTAACGCCGCCAACCCTACTCCGAATACCACAAACCCTGGCACCACAAATACTACCGACGGCTCTACTAACACAGATGCCACTTCTACCGAAAATCAAGAACCTGTCACCTGTACCTCCCAAATTGGCGCCGTTGGCTGGATTATCTGTCCAACCACTGGTCTTCTCGCCAAAGGCATCGACGCTCTTTACGGCGTAATTGAAAGCCTTCTCAGTGTCAAACCGCTAGAGATGGGTCGCACCTCCCCCGTCTACCAAGTCTGGGCTTACATGCGTAATCTTGCCAATATCTGTTTTATCATTTTCCTCTTAGTCATTATCTATTCACAAATCACAGGCCTAGGTATTAGTAACTATGGCATCAAGAAATCTCTTCCACGTCTCATTATTACCGCTATTATTGTCAACTTCAGCTTCCTCTTCTGTGCTATTGCTGTTGATATTAGTAATATTATTGGTAATGGGCTAAAGGATTTTCTCGCTAGCATCGCTGATAATGCTATCTCTACCGGTACAATTGACCCATCCAAGAATACTGGTTTTTACTCCCTCTTCACCACCATCGCCGCTGGTGGTATTGGTACAACTATTTTGCTCGCCTTCCCAGGTGGTCCTCTTGGCCTTCTTCTCGCTCTCATTCCAGTCATTGTTGGTGGTATTATTTCTGTCATTATTGGTCTCTTAGTCCTAGGTCTTCGTCAAGCCCTAGTTGTTTTTCTTGTTGCAGTCTCTCCAGTCGCCTTCGTCCTCTATATTCTTCCTAATACTGAAAAACACTTTCAAAAATGGAAGAATTATTTTGCACAAATGCTTTTCTTCTATCCGATGTTCAGTATGCTCTTCGGCGTCACTAAACTCGCAAGTATGATCTTCATTACCTCTGCTACCACTCCATTCGGTATTATTATTGGTGTTGCTATTCAAGTTCTTCCACTCTTTCTTGCCGCCAATCTTATGCAACTCTCCGGTACTACTCTTGGAGGAATTAGCAGCAAGCTCAATGGCCTTGGTAATAAAGCCTCTGTTGGTGTCGCAAAATCCATTGCTCCAATGCAAGCACTAAATCGCCAGAAAGCCATTGAAAATGCCATGAAACGCAAACGTGTAATGAATCTTCTCCCATGGTACTGGGGTGGAGCAATGGCTGCTAACTCTGCTCTTATGCAACATCGTCACGAAGATGAACTTAAAACCCGTGATGACACCCTAAGGCGCTATCGTGATGAAGATCTTGAAGCTCAACGTCGTGGTGCTCGTATCCTATATCGTGATAAAGATGGTCGTGCTGTTTACGATAAACGTGTTTATGGTAAAGAAGGTGACCTAGAACGTACAACTGACTTTGTAGATCCAAAAAATAAAATTATGGAATACACCTACCAAAATCGCGTCGCTAAACTTGCCGCCGATGCCCAACATATCAAGACCGAAGACGCTCTTGGCAATATGTCAGATTATCTTGAAGCATATAATAAAGGTAAGAATCCTTTCCTTGAACAACTAGCTAAAAATCAGACTGAAAATTTCCTTAATCTAAAAACTGCTGAATCTTCAAAGAAACGTAATGATTATAACGCTAATAAATTCTATGCGGATACGGTCCGTAATGCAGCCAGAATGGATAGTAATGATGTTCCATTAGATGCCAAAGAATTTGAAAAATATGTCTCCGCTGGTGCTGGTACTGATGCTTGGTACATCAACGATGGTAATCTTTCTCAGGAAAAAGCCGACAGCCGTTTTATCGCATTGCATATGGTTGCAGCCGATGCAGTTGATGCCTATGAAGCTGAGCGCCGTAATAACGTTAACCGTCTCACAACCTATATGGACAAGATGGTTACACTTGATGCAAGTAAATTATATCGACGTATGTTTGAACATAATAATATCGATGGTATTATTGCGGGTAATAACGTACTTTCCCGTCGTGGCGATTATGACAAAATCGCCGAGAGTCTAATTGATTACATGGATAAAGGCAGCTTCAAGCTTGGTGACGATGCAACCAATGTTCTTGCTCTCAACCTTATGGGCATGAAGGACGCCGCTCCATCACTTGGTCGTTTTGGTAAGTTTATCAACATGGAAACCTGGAGATACACTAATGGTGAGCGTAAGACTGCTGAAGTAGACGTTAAACAATATGTTACCGGTAAAGTCGAAGGGGAAGATAATTACACTACAAAAATTGATCTTGCCACCAGTCTCGAAGGTACATCGTTTGCTAAAATCGATCGTACCGCAACCAATGTTCTAGACCTAATGATTAATCAATATGATAATTCTGAAGGTGAAGTACGCAAACAAGTCTTTAATGCTATACGTCCCGCCCTTATTTCTGCTTTTCCATCCTTTGCTTCTGGTAGTGAGCAAATTGTCAACCTTACTAGTTTTCTTACTGGTCTAAACAAAAAACAACTCACTGGCGGCCATAAAGATGTAGATAATATCGAATCAATTGCTAACGAAATCGCTAATGACCAAGACTATGAGAAAAAGAGTCAAACCGCTATTTCTGAAATTAAAAATTACCTATCTAGCCTCACGACAAAAAACGCCTCCGATATGAAAACCGACGTTTTAAACGGCATTTTAACTCAACTTACAGCCTCTCATTATAAATTAGATCCAAATGAACTTAATGGTCTTAGCGAAGACGAAAAGAAAACTAAAAAACAAGAAGCTCTTCAAAAGGCTCAAGAAGAGGCTAAACAGGATATTGTTAATACCTTCCTTACCGGCAAAAATAAGATCATCGAGACCTTTGCTAATCCAAATACCAGCCTCTTTGATAACATGAAGGGTGACCTCAAAGATATCATTAAGGATGCTGTTATGAAAGAACGAAAAGAACAAGAAGTTAACAGAATTGAAATTCGTCAAGAAGCTCAGCAGAAGGTTAAAGACAAAAATAAAAAATAATCAGACGATAACCCTGAATAAAAATAAAAACAAAGTAACACAGAAACATTATTTCTGCTTTATTCTAATTGAAAATCTCCAAATATCCACCCTGTTTATGTTAAAATAGTTCTATATGGCAACATACAAGGTCCCTCAAGACGTTGAGGCGGAAGATAAACTCCTTGGCCCTTTTACTTTTCGACAGTTTATCTATCTTCTCATCTCCGCAGCAGGTATTGCAGTTATTTTTGGTCTCTTCCAAATCTTCCCACTACTTGCCATTATTCCAGTCCCGATCGTTGGTTTCTTTCTCATTCTTGCTCTCCCTCTTAAAAAAGATCAACCGATGGAAGTCTATCTTGCCTCTATCGCCAGCTTCTACCTAAAATCCAATAAACGCCTTTGGACTCCTGGACAAAGAGAATCTACCATCAAAATTACTGCGCCTAAAATCGTTGAAAAACCACGTGCTCGTAATATTACCGAAGAAGAGGCTACAACTCGCCTCTCCTTCCTATCCAATCTTGTCGACTCTGAAGGTTATTCTATTCGTAATAATAGTAATTTCAATGAAGATTTTATTGCCGAAACCAATGACGTACCAGATATTCTAGATCAAAATAGTAATCAAACAATCAATCAAATGATTGCCAGAGAACAAGAAAATCGTCATGCAAATATTGTCTCCAATATGAAGGCCGCTATATCGAATGCTGATCAATTACTACCACCATCACCCCCACAGACTAACCAGACAAATCCTTTCCAGGCTGCAATTCAAAACCTCGAGCAGGGAATTACCTATCCTGTAACGCCAGCAAGCTACGCACAGCCATACCCACAGCCAAATCCAATAAACTACACACAAGTACCTCCAGCCACATATACCCAATCTATTCCTCAAAACTTCAACCAACCATACCCACAACCTACATTTACGCAATCTTACCCCCTAGATAATCCCTTCCAGCAACCCCCAACTTTTCCACCAGCTCCGACCTTCTTTCCACCAGCCCCGACAAATTTTCCTCCAAGTTATCCTAATACCTCATACCCACAACCAGCCCCCGAACCCCCACAATATGTTAATGGCTTCATTAACCAGAACCTTAATCCACAAATTAATCAGGGTTTTCAAAATCTTGCAAACAACCAAGATTTTACCATCGATACTATTAGTAAACAGGCCAATCGTCTCACCAGCACCCCACCAACTACATCCTCAAATTCCGGCACCTTTACTGGTATTTTTTCACCTCCCTCGAATTAATTTTATATTTTAAATAAGGACCATCATGAACCCACAACAACCACAAAATTCAACCCAACCACTTCCGACTCAGGCTTCACAAGCCCCATCTATGTCGACCGGTATGCCATCCCCTCAATCATCTCAAACATCCCCTCAACCACCCCCCCAATCATCTTCTCAGCCCCAAGCCCCATATCAAGCAATTCCAATCGCCCCTGAATTGCAAAATAATCAGATTGTCAATCAAGACAATCCTTCATCTACTCAATCCTCACTTCTCATTTCTGAGCTTCGTGACGGCTTAATTATTATGAAAGATGGCTCTTTTCGTGCCGTCATCGCTTGTAAATCCATCAATTACGACCTCATGTCCGAACCAGAACGTGATGGCGTAGAGTATGGTTATAAAGGTGTTCTTAATTCACTCGAATTCCCAATCCAAATCCTCGTTCGCTCTCAACGCATCGATATCGCTCCGTACCTAGAACGCTTAGCTAATATTAGACGCAACAATGATAATATGCTCCTCGGCGTTCTCATGGATGACTACATTAACTTTATTGATCAAGTTTCACAAGAAGCCAACATTATGGACAAATCCTTCTTCGTCGTTGTACCATATTATTCTTCTGCCGATCTTGAAAAAGCCAGTACTCAAAGTAAAAATATTTTCAGTATGTTATTTGGTACTCGCGACACAGAAATTACTCGCATCGACCGCAACACTTACGATAAAGCTGTCACTGAAATTAATAACCGCGTCCAGGCCGTCATCGGTGGCCTTTTCAATATCGGTATTCACTCTGTTCGTCTTAACACTAAAGAACTTGCCGAACTATTTTATAATTTCAATAATCCAGATACCGCTGTTCGTGAACCATTTATCGATTTTAATAAAATGGGTACCATCTACACTAAAAAAGGCGAACCAACCCCACAAAGTAAGTAAAATAAGGAAATAATATGGCAAAAAGAAAACCTACTGCTGCTGAACTCGCAGCCCAAGCTCAATCAATGGAAGACGCTGAAATTCAGCGCGCTTTTGAGCAGGGAATCACCACTCTCCGTGACCTCATTTCGCCTTCTTCAATTGAAATCCAGTCAGATCATTTCCGTCTTGGCACTAAGTACGGCCGCACTCTTTATATTTATGGCTACCCTCGCACCATTAGTACTGGTTGGCTTAGTCCTCTTATTAACATGGATGAAGTTCTTGATATTTCCATCTACATCTACCCAGTTGATACTGGCGTCATCATGAAAAACCTTCGTAAAAAAGTCACCCAGCTCGAAGCTGATATTTCCTTAAATGCCGAAAAAGGACGCATCCGTAATCCTGAAACTGAACACGCCATCCAGGACGCCGAAGAACTTCGTGACGATCTTCAACTTGGTCGTGAAAAGTTCTTCCGCTTCGGACTCTATGTCACTCTTTGGGCCGACTCACTTGATGAATTAAATTTTGTTCAACATAAAATCGAAAATTATTTCGGCTCTTCTATGATCTTTTCCAAAGTTGCCACCTCTCAGCAGGAGCAGGGAATGAATTCTACTATGCCAATGGCCACCGACCAACTCATGATTCGTCGCAACATGAACACTAGTGCCATCTCCACTTCCTTCCCATTCACTTCCGCCGATCTTACTCAAGAAAAAGGTATCCTCTACGGTGTTAACCTTCACAATAACGGCCTTGTTATCTTCGATCGCTTCACTCTTGAAAATGCCAACCTTGTTGTTTTCGCTAAGTCTGGTGCTGGTAAATCTTTTGCTGTTAAGCTGGAAGCCGTACGCTCTATGATGATGGGTAGTGAAATTGTTATTATCGACCCTGAAAACGAATATCAAAAACTCTGTGATGCTGTCGGCGGTTCCTACGTTCGTCTCTCACTTAACTCCGATGTTCGTATTAATCCTTTTGATCTTCCAAAAGTCATTGACTCCGAAGATGCTTCCGATGCTCTTCGTGCCAACCTCGTCACTTTACATGGTCTCTTCCGTCTCATGCTTGGTGGTACACAATCCGGTCCTGGTGGTCAAACCGTCGCCGCCCTCACTCCAAGTGAAGAAGCCGACCTTGATCAAGCCCTCATTGATACCTATGCTCGTGCTGGCATCACATCCGACCCCCTCACTCATCAATCTACCCCTCCTACCATCGTTAATCTCTATGACACTCTACTACATATGGGTGGTTCCGGCCCACAACTTGCTCAACGCCTTCGTAAATATTCCACCGGTACCTTCGCTGGTATTTTCTCTCAGCAATCTAATATTGACATTAATAACCAAATGGTCGTCTTCAATATTCGTGACCTCGAAGATGAACTTCGTCCAGTTGCAATGTATATTGTCTTAAATCACATCTGGAATATTGTTCGTGCTAAACAAAAACGTCGTCTTCTTATCGTTGATGAGGCCTGGCAATTAATGAAATATGATGATTCTGCTAACTTCCTCTTCTCCCTCGCAAAACGCGCCCGTAAATACTATCTTGGTCTTACCACCATTACGCAGGACGTTGAAGATTTTATGTCCAGTAAAATGGGTCGTGCCATTGTTATGAACTCCTCTATGCAACTACTTTTGAAGCAATCTTCTGCCGCCGTTGATGTCTTATCGGATGTTTTCAAACTCACTTCCGCCGAGCGTCAACTTCTTTCCAGTCTCCCAGTTGGTCAAGGTCTTTTCTTTGCTGGCCAATCCCACGTCCACATTCAAATCGTTGCTTCTGAAACCGAAACTGGGCTTATCACCACCAACCCAGTTCGTTATAATCGCTAACTTTCTTCTGATTATTCTGGCGCCCTTCTCATAACGCTAATGTTCGCCAAAAAATCTAATTTCTTATATAATATAGATATGCCAAAGGTCTATTATGGTAAGGATTCTATTACTCCTAGCTTTTTGCAGCCAAATCATGATTCTGACTCTGAGGTCTTTCGCTCTCAAGTAGCTAAAAACTCTCTTCGTCAATCTGAAGAATCCTCTCTTGAAGGCAGTTTAAATCAAGACGACCATCAAACCGACATCAAAGACCTAGAACAAAAACCTTTCTATACTGGTCATACTCAGACCATCAAAAAATCATCTAAGAAATCCCTCAGTTCTCGCTTGCGTACCGCCAAAAAACTCAAAAAATACTCACCACTCATTCTTGCAGTTGGTTCTTTTCTCGCAGTTATTATTTTTCTTTTTGTCTCAGTTAGTACCCTTGGTCACCAAATTGAAACCCTAATCACTCGTGCCACCGATACTATGTTTGGCTCATACTCTGAAAACACTATCCGCATCACCGAAGAACTTCTTGCAAAAAAGCAGGGCACCTTCCCAAAATATTTTGAAACCCGCCTCAAAACTAATGGCATTGAAGTTGCCGATAAAGGCGATAGCTATAATCTTCTTTACGATGGTGCCACCATCACCCCTGAAAACTTCCGTAACTTCTATACTAAAAACGTCCCCTTCCAAGAAGCTTTCACAAAAGCTAAACGCGCCCGCTCCTCAAATTTCTTCGACAAACCTGCTATTATGAATCTTGCAAAAATTGGTATCACTCGAAATCTCTATTCAGCCTATCGCTCCACCGGCAATCATGAAACTGATACCAAAAATTATCACACCACTGAAGAGGGTGTTTTTGGTGAAAAAACCAATACAAGCGTTAATACCACAACTGAAACTGAGCATACTGACAAAAATGGTAATAAAACCACTGAAATAAATTCTTCCGGTGAGGATATTGATAGTAGTAACGTAAGTGGCGATACACCTGAAGTTAAAGCTAATAATTATCTTCTAAGTACCGCTGGCCGTGTTGCTGAAGCCGGTGGTTTAGTTTGTGGCGCCCTCAAAGTTGCCAACCTTATTTCCGTTGCTGTCGCTGCCAACCAAATCTATCAAGCCATGCACTATTTTATTTCCAATCAGGAAAATATCAGCAAAACTAAAGCTGGTTATGGCAATGAAGCCGCCATTAATCCACTTATGAATTTCCTTACCACTTCTACCACCGCCGAATATACAGATATTAATACCGGTCAGGCCAAAACCGTTACTGGTGCTCCAATCCAAGCCGAAGGTTTTAATAATATTCTTGCCGGAGAAAATGTTGACCTCAATATGACCAAGAACTATTCTGTCGACTCCGTATTTCTCGCCAGTGGTGTTGCTCTCGGTCTCACTGCTGCTCGCGCTAAAGCCTGTGGTGGTATTCGTGCAGTCGGTGCAGTTATTAGCCTAGCCACCCTCGCCTTTGGTGGCGGATTAATTAAGACCGCTATTACTTTAGTCAAAACCACTGTTATTAACGTCGCTATTGCTACCACTATCGCCGGAATGCTTGCCGTTCTACTTCCATACATTCAAAAAGCCCTCTTTGAAAATCCTGCTAAAAATCTCGCGGGCAAACCTGCTGGCGAAGCCTATGTCAAAGGCGCCGCACTTCTCAATAAAAAGGTAGCTCGTTCCACATCCGGTCAAGCACTCGCTTCTAAAGAATACGCCACCAGTTACTACCAAGAAACCGTCCTTGCCGCCGCCAGGGAAGCACAACTAGACCGTGAAAAACGCAGTCCTTTTGACACTAGTAGCCCAAATACCTTCCTCGGTTCCATTCTTGGTCGCTTCAGTCGTGTTTCTACCGCTTCAAATCTTTTTGCCAATCTCACCCATCTCACCAGTATCACTCAAAATTCTTTTAGTAGCTTCCTCGGTCAAACAACTGCCAGAGTTTACGCCGCTGATGGTTCCGAAAATTTTGTTACCGACGCTGACCTTGCTGGTATAAATTACCAAAAAATCTTCAGCGACGAATCCACTTGTGAAAGTCTTTCAAATATTGGAGCTGCTTGTGATATGTACGGAGCTGAAATTACCGCCACCGACACTAGTGTTGAAAAAATCAGCTCTTCCGATCCTGAATATCAAAAGGTAGTCAACCAAAATGTTCGAAAAAACGCAAAAGGTTTTGATGAAGTTATTCCAAACTCTCTTCTAGCCCGTAAGATTATGTTCTGCGATGAACGGGATTCACCATTTGGTCATTACGACTCCAATATCGCCAACGCCTTTAATATCAGCCTTGGTTTTGCCAATAATATTCCTATTATTTCCGATGCCGTTGAATTAGTTAATGCGGTTACCGACATGACACCTGAAGCTGAAGGATGGTCCACTGGTTCCTTCTGTGTAATGGGTAAAACTAATCCTTACTGGGAGCAAATGAAATACCTCCAGCATTACATCGAACATAATCGTATCTGTACTCAAATTAAGTGCACTAGTGTAACTGATGAAGAGGGGAACGACCAAAATCCTATCACAGCCTATAAAGAAGCTTATTACGCTAAAAATCCTATCGACACTTCACGCCCAGGTATCCTCGCTCGCATCTCCGGCATCACTAAAGATCAAGCTGAAACCGTTCTAGCTCTTCTTGATTACGCCTCATACTTAGCCAACTACCATCCTCCTAAATCAGAAAAAATCACCTTGAAGGACCAACTACAAATCCACGAACCTCAAACTTTTTCCACCATTGCTTTTGATAAAGCCCCTCGTTACATCTACTATTCAGATCTAAAAACTATTACAAGAAATCGGAGCACACTAGCGTGAGTAAACTAAAAAAAATTATTCTTCTCCTCGTCACCGTTACTATAACCTTACAACCAACCAGAGTCTTCGCCCTTAAAGAATCTGATTGGGATATTTTTGATATAAATGGCATTTATTATTTTGATAAAGACGCCGCAAATTGTGTCACCTCAAACCTTTCCGGTACCCTCAGTAAACTTTATGACGGCAACGAAATTATTAGTCAGTCCGATTTAGCTAAAATTTCCGCCAATCGCCCATTTTACGAAAAAGCCGCTGCCCCTTATGGTTTTCCATGGCAACTTCTCGCCACTATTCATTATCGCGAAACCAGCCTCAGGCACTACAACCCCCCAAATGGACAAGGAGTTTATCAGCTCTATTCCTACACTAATGGTGGCACCAATAGTAAGGCCTTTACTAACTTCGGCGAAGTTTCTGATGTTGAATTTCAAAGACAAACCGATATTCTCGCTCAAATGCTTCACTCTCTCTACGGTGCTGGCCTTAATTTAAAAACCGATGATGGCATCAAAACTCTTCTTTTCCGTTACAATGGCACCGCTCGTGCTTACATCGCTCAAGCTCGTACTCTGGGCTACAATGAACAGGAAGCTGCTCGTGGCGAAGGTTCACCATATGTTATGAATCTTGCAGACGCCAAACGCGACTCTCGCAAAAACACTAATTGGCTTCAAATTAAAACCGATCATGGTAAACCGAGTACTGCCAATCTTATTCCGGGCGCCTTCCTTATCTTCTCCACCTTAGGTGGTTCTAGTGGTATTAGTAGTTGCTCGGGTGGTGGCAATCTTAGTATTAATCAGACCGCTCTAAATCTTGCTTGGCCTTCAACCGGTCACGGTGTTACCCCTACCGACAATTATCGTAATGCCTTAATACAAACCGGAATCAATCGTCTTGGTGATCGTTGGTCAATGATGGGAGCTAGCTGTGACGCCTTTGTTGCGGCCGTCCTCCGTTTTTCCGGCATTGATAAGAACTTCGCCTGCTGTGGAGTTAGTAATGCTGGTGCCACCTCAACCTACGTCCGTAATTCAGGAAAATTTATCGAAGTGGAAAATCGTCAAGGTTCATTAAAGCCCGGTGATATTCGCCTCAGTTCTGGCCATATTGAAATCTACGTCGAACAAAATGGAGTAGGAAAAATCGCCTCCGCTTCACACGGCTCACGCACTGGAGAATTATTACCTTTTTATGACAATTCCTCCACTTTTAAAGCCTATCGTTTTATTGGTAATACAAATATTTAAATTTAAAATCTCATACTATGAAAATCGTTAATCAAAAAATCACAAAAAAAGCAAAAAAACAAAACTTCATTTTTGATCTCACTAAAACCGCCAACAAGAAAAGGAATCATCTTCTCAATATGATTATTTTCTTTTTACTTGTTTCACTTTTTATCCTCATTTATTTCCTTATTACTTGGATTACCAATTACGATAAAACCGCCACCCTCGATTATTATTTAGCCCCCGCCACCGCCACTGTTACTCTAAATCAAGAAAATCTCAAACCAGATGGTAAGATTAAACTTAAACCTGGCATTTACAATGTCACAATTAAAAAACAAGGGTTTAATAATTTTTCTACCACCTTAGAATTAAAGCCTAATCAAACCACCTATTTCTATCGCTCTCTCGATCCTACAACCGATAATCTCGACTACTATCAAAATCACCCCGATGACGCTTCTCGTGTCCAACATATCGCCGATGCTCAAGCTGATCTAGATAGAAAAAATTACACAGACAGTGATCCAATCTTCAAAATTACTCCATATTCCAGCTACCAAGATGGTTTCTCTATAATTTCCGAGAAACAGGATAATACTTCCAAAATTCTTCTCAAAATCAATCTATTAACCTGCTCCGAATCACAAATTCAAAGCCTTAAAGAAGCTGCCTATCAATATTTAAAAAATCACCAAATCAATCCCGACAACTACGATATTAATCTTTCTAGTTGTTAACTTTTACATATATAAACCACTTCTTATATATCCCTATTATGCTAAAATAGAGGTATGAAAAAGGTCAACTTTATCTCTCGACAATTTTTTGTCATATTTTGTCTTCTAAATTTATGTTTCTCCGTCTTTTACCTGAGTCACCCCACTTTTGCTCAATCAGATGAATTCAGTACTCCCACTACCACCTCTCTCACTGATCAACTTTTTAATAATTTAAAAATAAACGCTAAAGTAAAAGTTTCCCCAAAATTTCAGGAAAACGACATTGTTTTTTATAATCCCAATGGCGGCAGTAATTGTTCTAGTGGCCTAGGAGTTATAAGTGGTAACTGTGGTGGCGACATCACAAGTACAACTATTAATGAACGTCGCGATGAGGTTATCCGTAAATATGGTGAGATCGCCATGAAGCTTCAAATTGAATATGGTATTCCATGGGAAGTTCCATTTGGTCAGATGAATATGGAGTCAAACTTCGGACTCAATAAAAATTCTGTGGCTGGCCATATTGCTGAAAAAGGCTATTTTAACTGGATGGGTACAAAATATAGTATAAAAGCACTATATAGCTTACCAGAATATTATCAGTCCTCCAGTGGTAAGTGGTCCATGTATAGTAATGTAGGTAATATGATCGCCGCTTGGGCGGTTGATTATTTAAGAAATGGATATTACGATAATGCTTTTAAATATTTAGATAAAAATAATTACAGTGTAGAGATGTGGTTTAAGACTATGATTAAAAGCTACTGCCCAATTAGTGATGGATGTATTAATCACGACACATATTGGGGAGTAGTTAATAGAGTTGTTCAAAGAGCAGATCAAATCGGTAAAGAACTTGGCTGGCCCACTTCTGCTGAACTCGCTAAGCAAGAAAATATTGAAATCGGAGGAAAATATCCAGTTAAGGGTGACATCAAAAAGCAATTAAATGCTGCACCACACTCTCTTAATGTAGACTGTTCACCTATCAAAAACTCCACCGACTCACTTGCAAACCCTTCTAATGCCACTAAGACCACAACTGAAACTAGCCCCTCCACAGGCACCACGCCCCCATCATCCACAACATCATCCACCACTTCTTCTAGCAGTGGTAAGATTGTTGTCAATACTACTTGGAAAGATGGTTGGATTACTAGCGGCATTGATGGTTACGTCAAAGAAGATGCCTTCGCCTTTGCTGCATCAAAAGGTATGACAGTTAGCTCCTCTCCTCGAGGTGAATATGATACGACCATGAATGGAAAGATTGGTCCAAATAAAATCACTCTGCACAATACCGAGGGAACCAACCAAAATGGCAGTCAAGGTCTCATTCTTTATGATCGTAATAACTTCTATCCTCCTCACTTTACCGTTGACCTTAAGCAACATAAAGTTTATCAACATTTCACCATTAATAAACCCTCCGACTCTATTAAATCCTACGACGCATCTGCAGGTATACAAATCGAAGTTATTGGCTTCTCCACTAGTCGATGGACTAATAGTCAATGGTACTTACTAAATAACAGTATATTCAAAGATGACGACTGGCTCTATCTGGCAAAATTATTAGTCGCTATAAGCTCTGAGACTAAAATCCCGCTCACCTCATCCCTTAGTTGGAAGGGGGAACCTCCACGCTTAAGTGTTGCAGACTTCAAAAAATATGAAGGCGTTCTAGCTCATATGCACGCCCCATTACCTAATGACCATAATGATACAAATGATATTTGGCATTTTGTTGAGAATGCATTAAAACGTATTGATGGAGTATCAAGTACCTCATCCACCTCATCTTCCCAAGCAAATTCCAATTGTGGTGGTAGACAATCTATTGATCCTTCTAGTATGACCAATTATCTTCAATGTGACCCACAATGGGGTCAATCACAATTTGGCTCCAGTAATATCTGTAGTTCTGGTTGTGGCCCAACTTCCTTCGCCTCTCTTGCCACCATGCTCTTAGGTCAACAAGTTCTTCCAAATGAAACCTCTAAAGTTGCGGGCGACGCCGGTATGTACGTAAGAGGAGTCGGCAGTAGTCATCAAGTCACTAAAGCTCTTGCAGACCACTACGGTTTACAATATGAGAAGCTTCCTACTCCAGCTAACGCCAGTCAAGCTATTGAAATGATTAATAAATATCTTGATGAAGGTTGGACCTTCCATATTAGTGGTAGGGGTACTGCTCCATTTTCTTCGGGGGGACATTATATCGCCATCCGTGGTAAAACCAATGATGGAAAATGGCTTCTCTTTAACTCTTCTGGCGCTGGAAAAGATCCAAATAATCTTATTATTGAACCTGAGACTCTCGTTTCAGCTGGCCTGAATTTAAATAATTTAAATGCAGTAAAGAGGTAGTTATGTCAAATTCTTTTAATCAATTAAAACAACGTCTTGATAATATCAAAAACAACCAAGTTCTTTCTCGAGTTTTAGCCGCCGCAACTGTAATTATTTTCTTTCTTTTTATAGCTTTTCTTTATATTAACTTCCAAAACCGCAGTTCAGATCAATTCCAAAAAAATAATATTTCTGGCGAAGATATTAATTTATACACTGGAGCTGCAGATACGGCATGGGATAAATATATTAAAATTTACAGTCTCCATAATATTAAAGACAAAACTTCTATGTCAATTAATACATTTACTAAAACCACTTCACTTATTAAGCAGTTCATCACTTTTTCTTATCCACAAATTAAAACTGTAAGCTACAACAAAGACAGTATTAAAGAGCAGGGAAAAACCTATAGTTTCAAAATCACATCCGATACTGGTCAGGTTTTTGATATCACAACAACTGAAATCTCTGACGCTCAAATATCTGTAGATTTTTACACTAATAAGGATAAAGTTTTCACCTTTAATGAATCACTCTTTCAAACAATCTACACTCACCCCTCAAAGTTAGCCAAATTATTACCAAAAGTTTTTCATCTTCAAGACGAAAAACAGGTCATTGTTGAAAAAACCTTAGATGACCAATATCAAATTTCAGTCGAATCTTGTGGTAATCAAGCCATTATTAAGCAAGCCAAAGACCGTGTTAATAAATGGCTACTCGAAACCAACTTTAATCCAGAAGACTTCACTTTTCAGACTCCAGTCTTTTGTGATGATGATGGACATAATCACCATACACACGATGATCACGATGATCATAATGATTAATTAGATATAGCTATAATCTTCGAAGTTATAACCATATTTATTAAGTAAAGCTTTAATCCTATCATTATTATTAATTCCATCCACTTTTAAACATAAGAATGTCTTACATTTCTTCTCAAGTTCACCCTCATTTACTTGATATAAAGTAGTTGGATCCGCATCTACAATCAACTCAATTGGTAAAATCTCATTAATTGATTTCGCTTTATCAGTCTTATAGATAAATTCTTTCGCAGTTTCATCCGCAACCAATCTTAAAACATCATAATCATGAATATTTTCACGATATTTATTTAAACTATTTTGCTCATCCAATAGATATGTATGAATTAGGGTAGTTTTATTTGCCTCTAAATCCACCTTCATCTTTTTTGAAGCAAAACCGTCCTTACTAATTTCTACCTCCACATCACGTTTTGGATAAAATCGCGTCGAACCATCCACCTCCACGCCATCAATTTTTACCTTAGCACCATACGGTGCTACTAAAATATTCACTCTTGCATTCTTCAATCCATCAATTACAAGATTAAAGATTATAAATAATAACATTAAAAAAATTAAAATAGCTGAGATTCTCACTATTTTTTTATTCACACTACTCCGTACTTCCATAATCCAAGTATACCATAAACTTTTTATCCTAAACCTCCTCCACCGAACTCATTATTACTTGATTGTCTTTAAAATTCTTCACCAAACTCTTCTGTCTCATATTATCTAGTTCAGAAAATACATCATCAAGTAATACCACCGGCCTCTTTCCGGTTTCTTGAAAGATTAAATCTGCTTCAATAAATTTCATCGCCAAAATAATTGAACGAAGCTCACCTCGACTCGCTGTCCCGTCCGCCTCTCTTTCATTAAATAAAAACACAAAATCATCACGATGAATCCCAAAACCTGTATGGCCAAGCACGAGATCCCTTGTCAGTTCCATCTCTAATCGATTAAAATAATCCGCCTCAGAAATCTCACCGCCAAATAATTCTAATCTCAGATACACAGAATCATCATTATCCACAATTGAATGATAAACATCTGAATATACATTATTTAACTTTTCCAGATATTGCTTTCGTCGATTTCGAATCTCTAACCCATATTTAGCCAATAATATATTCCAAGAAAAGAAATCACTTTTCGAAATTCTACCAAATTCACCCTCTTTTACATATTTTTTCAGTAATTCGTTTCTTTGTTTTAAGCTTTTCTCATATTTTAAAAGGGAACTATTGTAAGATTCATCAAATTCTGCCAATACCCTATCAAAGTAAGTCCTTCTTTTCGTCGGACTTGTTGCTATTAAATGTAGATCATCTGGCAAAAAAAGTACCACTGGATATCGATTTCGTTTTGGCAATCTCGCCACCTTTTTATCTTCTACCAAAAATTGCTTCTTTTTCCCATCAAATAACACTACTGTTTTCTTACCATCACAAAAATTTAGTTCCACTCGGTAAAAATCCGCCCCCCGTCTTAAAATCTCATTGTCACTAGCTTTAAAAGATTTTCCTCTTAAAGCCTCATAAATTGCTTCTAAGACCGATGTTTTTCCAGATCCATTTTCACCAATTAATAAACTTGTTTTCTTATTACAATTCAACAAAAATTCATCGTGGCTTCGAAAATTCACTAACTGCACACTTTGAATAATCATCAATTGATTCCAGTTTTATTAGCTTAACTCTTTAGAGGCATAATAATGTGGGTATAATTATTTGATTTTTCATTCCTAATTAACACTGGTGCTAATTTCCCGGAAATTCCAAAGGTCAGATTTTCTTCTTCAATTACATTAATTGCATCGATTAAATACTTTGAATTCAAAATAACCTTACCATCAGCTAAAATTTCCGCCTCAATATCCGAAGCATTCTCACCAAATTCATTTGCCACTGAAGAAACTGAAAAAGTTTGATTCTCACTTTTAGCCTCGCAAATAATCGAACCACCTACACCCCTAGAAAACAATGCTGCCAGTTTTACAATTCGAAGCAATTCAGCCTTACTCATCTTTATATCTGAACCAACCTGTTCTGGAATCAATCTACGATAATCAGGGAATGATCCATCAATTAATTTAGATGTAATTTCAATCTCACCCAAACGGAAACGTACTTGAGAATTATCAAAAACGATCTCGATTTCATTCATATTATCAGATATCGCCCCAAGTACATCTACAAGACAACTAGAGGGAACAATTGCCTTCACATCACTCTCTACTTTTTCAATAAACAACCTCTCGGCCAATCTATAGCCATCTGTTGCTGCAATATATAAAGAGCCCTCGTGTGTATTAAAATATACACCAGTTAAAGCTGGCCTTGTGGTATCCGATGAAGCTGCAATTTTTACCTCATTAATACCTGTCTTAAATGCTTCTACGTTCATTCGATAAATTACTGCCTCAGATTCATTAATGTCTGGAAGTTCCGGAAAATCTTCCGTAGGTGCACCATTAAATGTCGATTTGTACTTACCAGATGATACAGTTAATTTTGAATCACCCCCACAGAGTTTTACCTCACCCTTTGGCAAGTTTCCAACAAAATCAGCTAATAGCCTGGCTGGTACGGTGATTTCACCATCCTTGGAGTCAGCTACACCCAAATAATAGACAATTGCCATATCCAGGTTGGTAGTAATCAACATTACCTTATTATTATTTGCTTTTATTAGTACATTGTTCAGAATTGGTAAAGTTGTCTTACTCCCCGCTGCCACTCGACTCACTACGCCAAGAGCCTTCGCTAATTTTCCTTGTTCTACTATGATTTCCATATCTCTCCTTTATTAAATAATTAATTGTAGTAGTAATAGGCTATGTGTAAAATGTGTATAACTTTATTTTACAGAGGTAAACAATTTTTTCTTTTGTGTAAAACCTGTGGGATAACTTTGTAAAACTTAGTGGATAAATCATACTTTTCAACATCTTTTTGATTAAAATTAATTTTTGAATTTCTTTCCACATAGTTTTCCTCTACTTTTTCACTAGGTTTTCCGCCCACTTTTCCACATTTTTTCCACAATTACTCACTTAACTGCTCTCTAATTTCGCTTATTTCATCTCTTAGACTAAAATTCAACTTCATATCTGATTCAATTTTTTTAATTCCATGCATTACTGTTGTGTGATCCTTAACACCAACTTCTAGAGCAATTTTTGGAGTACTCATTTGTAAATCTTTTGACATTAAAAACATTGCAATCTGCCTTGCTGTCTTAATATTAGAAACACGACTCTTTCCGCATAATTCATCAGGCGTAATGTTATAATAATCCGAAACTTTACTGATTATTGATTTAGGATTTAGATTTCTACTCCTTACACCACCAGTTGAAACTGACGCCAATCCATCTTGAATAATAGTTAATGGAGAAACTCCCTTAAGTTCCGATAGTGCAATAATTTTTCCGTATAAACTTTGTAAATCTCGAATATTTGTTTCAACATTTCTAGCAATATATTCAATCGCTTGATTCTCTACATCCACCCCGTCAAACTCCGCCTTTGCATGTAAAATAGCACAACGATCCTCAAAAGTTGGATATTGTAAATCAAATGCACCAGTCATCGTTAACCTGGATGCTAGACGCTCATCAACGGTTTTAATTTGGCTCGGTAGACGATCACTTGTAATAATCACTTGCTTATTCGCCTGATGCATGTCGTTAAAGATATTGAAGAACTCTTCCTGGCTTTTTTCTTTACCTACGATAAATTGAAAATCATCAATAATTAAAACGTCAAGCTTCTGGAATTTTTTATGAAAATTCTCCATATCACCTTTTCGTACTGCGGTAATGAAGTCGCTATAAAAGTGATTGATTGGTGTATAAAGTATTTTTAGTTTAGGGTTTCGTTTTAAGAGTTCGTTACCAATCGCCTCAACTAAATGTGTTTTTCCAAGACCAGGTCCACCATATAGGAAAAAAGGATTATATTTATCACCAGGATTCTCGATAATATTTTTCGCCACCGCCACTGCAAGCTCGTTATTTGTTCCGACCACGAAATTATCCATCGTGAACTTATTATTCAATCCAGTTAAAAGTGTCGGATTAAAATTATTTGTCGGAATTTTAATCTTCTCAACTGTATTTACTCGTGTTTGTAAGTCCTCTAGCGCTACTTCACGTGGTTTTTTTACACGCGTTGTATTATTTACAATGACATAGTTTGTATTCTTTACAGAGATTTTATTAGATAAGAGTGCGTCTCTAATTTGTTGGTCAAATTTCTTACGAATATTTGCCTGCATAAAAACATTAGGTACTCCAATCTGGATCATCCCGTCATCTGTACTAATGAGGGAAGTATTGGTCTGCGCAAAGAATGTCGCATAATTTTCCTGAGAAATTTTCTGTTCAAGTTCTGCAAGTATATTATTCCACACATCAAACACAGCCACTACCTCCAGCTTTTTACCGTATAACCTTTATTACTCATATTATAACAAAATTTATACTTTTCCACAGGTTTTATTTTTTTAAATTTTTATTATCTAATATAGAAAAAAACCACAGGGGCGGATTTATCCACATCTCCTATTTAATAGAGGATCTAATGTGGAAAACTTCTTGAAAAAAGTGGAAAACTACGGTATAATTAAACACAGTTTACAAATACATGGATTATTAATATAATCCTATGTGAAATAAAAGGAATAATATGCCAAAGCGTACATATCAGCCACATAAGCGTCAGCGCAAACAGGAACATGGTTTCATGAAGCGTAATGCTACTAAAAATGGGCAAAAAGTTTTAAAGCGCCGTCGCATTAAAGGACGTGCTCGCTTAACTTATTAAAAGGGTACCGCAAATGCGGTATCTTTTTTGGTTCATTCTAAAATGTTTATGCTATATAATAAGTAGTATATGAAACATTTTCTTGAAACAATCCAGTCTGTTTTTGAGATTGCCCCCAAAAAACGTTTCGAAGTTTTTGAACTTTTCTTAAGCTTCATGCTTTATAATCTCGTTAGCCTCTTGCCGCCGATTGCTACCGCTGGTATTATCTCTGTTATTACTCAAGGCTCCAATTTTCACGCTATCTGGTTTTATGTCATCCTCTTTCTCCTCTTTTATATCATTGAATATACTCTTCTTGCTTGGAATTATTATATTTACATTACTCTTTCTCATTATTACTACAATACTGTCCAGCAAAAACTTTTTGACCATGTTATTAATAATATTTCAATTACCGAAAAGATCTCCCGTGGCCGCATTACAGATACTTTTAATGAAGACATTTCGTATCTTATTCAAACTATTAACTCCGCCGCCATCGCACTTACTGGCGTCATTCAGCTTCTGATTATCTTTCTAATTTTTGCTAGTTATAGTGTATCTATTGCTGTTGTTGCTCTTTTAATTGACCTTTTCTATATATTCCTTATGTCAAAAAATTCTAAATTTGTTGCCAAGCATTTTGATGGTGTCAGAAAATATAAAGATCGTCTTCTCGATGTCTTGAATGAGATTCTTAATAATTTGAAGCAAATTAAGACTCTGAATCTTATGCCCATCTTAAATCGTAAAATTTCCTCAAATCGCAGTAGTTTTGACGCACAATTTGATAAGCGTTACCTATATTTAACTGCTCGTTACTGTAAAATCCCAATGGTTATCCAGGTTGGTAAAATTATTCTCTATATCTTGCTCGCTATTTTGGTTTTTAAAAATCAAATTACTATTGATAAGCTCGTGCTCTTGATTAGTTATTATGAAATGGTTGTCTTAAACACCAATAAAACTCTCGAAGAATTATTAAATCTTACTACCTATGATATTCGTCTTCAGCGCATTAAATCGATCCTTCATTACACCAGTTATACCAAGGGTAGTTATGGTGATCTAAATAATGATTATATTAATGGTGACGTCCTTTTTGAAAACGTGTCTTTCAGTATTAGTGGTCGCGAAATCCTTAAAAATGTTTCATTTGAAGCTAAACCCAATGAAATTACTGCCATAGTTGGTCGTCCAGGCTCTGGTAAAACTACTATTATTAATCTACTTTATCGCCTCTACTCTATTAAGTCAGGAAATATTTTTATCGATGGGGAATCAATCTATCATTACACTAAAAAAGTCTATACCACCAACGTTTCTGGTGTTTTCCAAAAACCTCTTATTTTTAAAATAAGTATTCGCGACAATCTGAGTGTTGTAGATCGTAATCAAAAACAACAAATCAACGCCTGTAAACGTGCTGGTATTTATGAAAAAATTCTTTCTCTCCCACGCGGTTTTAATACTGTCTTAAAAGAGGATCGTGGACTCTTTACTGATGGTGAACTACAAAAACTAGCAATCGCAAGAGCACTTCTTAGTAAGGCCGAAATTTTATTATTTGATGAAGTAACTAGTAATGTTGATCCGGAAACATCAAAAGAAATTATTAATATTTTAGAAGATCTCAAAGAGGATCACACTATAATTATTATTACTCATAAACCAGAAATTATGAAGATTGCCGACAAGGTTGTAGTATTGGATGCTGGTAAGGTCGTTGCAAAAGGTAAAAATAAGGAGGTCTTCGCGAAAAGCCCACTTTACCGTACGTTGCGCACCGCTACTTTTGCTAAGCCTAGTATTGATGATGAAAATGAACATATTATTGAGGATAGTTCCTCTGATTTTCTAGCTCATGATGAACCATCTCCCGGTCTATAATGAAACTATTGTGATAAAATAAACTAAATGTTATCTAGTAAGTATCGTTTTCACTCCCGTGGTGGTGTTAAATACACCTATCAAAAGGGAAAAACTATTAGAACCCCAAAACTCTCCCTTGTTTTTGCTCCCAATAAAAAACAAAGACAACGTTATGCTGTCGTAGTTTCTAAAAAAGTCTTAAAAACTGCCGTAGGCCGTAATCGTATTCGTCGCCGTCTCTATGAGGCTATTCGTCTAGAATTCGATCCTACAATTAAATTAGACTGTATCTTTGTAATCTATTCCAAAGATTTTTTGAAAATGGATTTTGAGAAAATAAGAATGCAAATTAGGGAATTATTGAGTAAATCTCGTGTTGCATAATAAGCTCTTATTATCTCACCTCTAATATGTTATAATTAACCCAATGTTTGAGTTAATTGATTTTATAATTGTAAATCCGATTATTAATATATTATTTGTCATTTATAACTACATCGGTGATTTTGGTGTAGCTATGATTATTTTTACTATCTTAGTAAAACTGCTTACTTGGCCTCTTGTTAAAAAACAGTTTCTTCAGATGAAGTTAATGCGTAAGATTCAGCCTGAGCTTACGGAAATTCGCAAGCGCTGTAATGGTAATAAGCAACTGGAATCTCTTCAGATGATGGATCTTTATAAACGTAATAACGTTAAACCCTTCACTTCCATCTGGACTCTTCTCATTCAGTTACCTATCTTCTTCGCTATCTTCTTCGCTATCCGTATTATGGTTACTCCAACCGTCAAAGATAGTGTTGAAAAGCGCGCCTATCCAGTTGTTGCCGAGATGACTCGTATTGACGAGATTATTGAGTTGCAAAAATCTTATCTCAAGGATACAGAAAAGAACACTTATGATTTTAAACCTCAACTCTTAGGTCAACTCGATCTCTCCACTCGTGCCGGTGTACAGTCTTTTAGCTCTGTTATCATTCTTCTCTTTGTTATTGGTTCTGCATATACGCAGTATTTAATGTCAAAGATGCAGATGCCTAAAAAGAGTCAGAAAAACACTTGGAAAAAAATGGTGGAAGATGCTAAGGCTGGTAAAGATATGAATCAAGCCGATATGAATAATATGGTTTCTAGTCAAATGAATTTTATGATGCCACTCATGATGGTCATGATTACAATCAATTTCCCGGGCGCTCTCGTTATGTATTATCTTCTTTCAAATATTATTGCTATTATTCAGCAAAAAATTGTCTTTAACCAAGCTGATGATCAGATGGACGATAATACTGATCGTGCTATTCTTAGGGAATTAAAGAAGAAAACCTCTGAAATTAAGGAAGCAGAAGTTATTGAGAATAAGAAGACTGGTACCAGGATTACTCGTATTTCAGCCAAAGATGCGAAAAACTCTTCTCGTGAATTCTCACAAAAAAATAAACACGAAAAATCTGACAACCAACCAGATAACGGTTAGGAGAACAGGAGTTTTTTATGAATCGTGATGAATCGATTCGCTTTGCAACAAAATATCTCGAAGATCTTTTATCTTTCTTCGGTATTAATGTGGCTGTATGGTCTACTATTGACGATGACGTCATTCAACTTAGCGTCCCAAGCACTAGTTTGAATTCTTTATTAATTGGTAAGAATGCGGATAATCTACGCGCTCTTCAACATGTTGTTTCTATGGCTCTTGTTGTCCATAATTCAGAGGTTACTAGGGTTAATGTAGATGTGGCTGATTACAAACGCCAACGTGCTGAGCGTATTGAACAAAAAGCTGAAGGTTGGATTCAGAAAGTTCGTGAAACTGGGGAATCAATGACTTTAGAACTTAATGCCGTGGATCGCCGTATTGTTCATAAGTTAGCAGAGGACTATTCGGATATAACAACCCATTCCGAAGGTGAAGGTCGTGCGAGGCACTTAATTATTGAGAAGAAGTCAATCTCATAATAAAAAAATACCCGTTAAACGGGTATTTTTTTATGCTTTATTTATCAGCTTTTCCAACGATTACTACGAAATCATAATTGGTTTTATCAATTCCAGCAGGTAACTCATTGGCTGCCTTTACCGTGGTTCCATAATAAGTTTCGAGCTTCTGCTTAGTCTGCTCCTTGTTACCAAGGTTATAAACTGTAATTTTTTCTGTATATTCTCCAGTTGGTGCATTACCAGTTCCAGTTACTCTAAAGCCAGCTTTTTCTAGTTCTAGTTTTTCATTAGCCGCAATTCCAGATTCGTTTGTTCCATTTAGTACTAAGATTCTTGATGTTGCTGGAGAGTCGCTGTAGTCTGCGATCTTTGAGTCAAGGTATTGTTGAATCTTTGTATAATTTTGAGCTCCCGCACTTGGAATTACGAAGGAAATATCTAATCCACCAACAGGGAAGCTTGCATTTCTTACTAGATCGCCATCCTTCAGTCCGGTCAATGGTGCAGATGCGATATTGGCAGGATTAAAGTTTGAAAATACTTTTGCCGCAGTCTTCATTTCATCAATATTCACATTAGTCCTTAAATTATCGCCTAGTACATTTACTAAGTTAATCATTGCCGGAATATCTAAACCTTTTTCAGCAATTTTATTTTTAATTCCTATTAATACTTTTTGTTGGTTTTCACCTCTCGTAAAATCACCCCCCACTGAGCCATGTCTAGCCCTCGCCAAACCTAATGCTTTCTCTCCGTCCAATACTGTTGGTACCCCAGCCTTCATACGAATCCCGGTATAATAATAGTCATTAATATCATCATCTACTGTTACCGTAATTCCGCCTAAAGCATTTACGATCTGCACTAAGGAACCCCAGTTTACATGTACATAATAATGCATTTCCATTCCACTAATCGTCGACAATTCTTTCATTACCGCTGTCGCCCCAGCTTCCTCATTTTTACCATTATTACTAGCACATGCAAATACTTCATTTATCTTACCGGTATAACAAGCCTCTCTACCCACTTTTAAGTCACGTGGCAGACTCATCGTTACCGCATTTTTTGCATTTTGATCAACAGACATAATCATTAATGAATCTGTTAGCTGAGCTCCATCATGTACCGCATGACCTTCGGATCCTGCCATATCATATCCAGATGTCCCAAAAATCGCGATATTAGTACGACCTTTTGCATCCATTTTTAATGGGGTAACTTTCTCAGATACTACCGTTTTTACAAGGTCTACTAAACCAGATTTTCCACCAGTTAATTTTGAAACTAAACGATCACCGTAAAAATATACCGCAATTCCGCCACCAAATAAGATTACTAAGATTATAGTTAATTTTAAATGACGCCTGAAAAAACCTTTTTTCTTTGGTTTACTTTTTTCCGACTCTGAAGAATCCTCCTCGCGTCTTTCTCCAAATAATTCATCAGTCGCTAGTGTTACTGAATTTTCAAGAAATTCATCATAATCTTTCTTTGATGTTTTAGGAGTTTTCTTCTTAAATAAACCAATTGATCTACTTGATGAGAGTGAATTATTTTTTCTAATATTTTCAAAATCACCTAATCTCCGACGCCCATTGCTTGTATCTATTCTTGCAGAAGATTCGACAAAACCTTCATTTGAATTATCCTCAAAATCTTCCGAAGCTTCTCTTAATTCGCCGTCGGTAAAATCCCAATCTGCTGTGTACTTTGATTTATTGTCCTCTAATTTTCGTCGACTCTCTGCCTGAACAACTAATGGGTCGTCACTCTGTGCCATTGATATATTACGAGCTCGAATATTTTGTTTTCTTATTTTTTCGGCCTGTATTAATCTTTGTTGTTCTAAGTGTTGTTTTGTAGTATGAGCCTCACCAACCTCAAGTCCAGCTCTAGGGCGCACCTGCTTAGTCGATTTCTTGTTTCTTAAAGGCGAAACCAGACCATCAATATATGAATTACTCATTTTTACCACAAAATCTCCATCTACTATATAATTATAACAAATATGGCACTGAAATTGACTAAAAAGCAGAAGCGTTTAATGGATTTCCTACAGGATTATCAAAATAATCATGATTATTCACCATCTTATCGAGAAATTGCTGCCGGACTCGGTCTTCGTTCTGTTGCCTCTGTTGCTGAACATATCGATAACCTTGTTCAACTGGGCTTCCTCAAGCGTAACCCAGGGTCCGCTCGCTCTCTTGAAATTGTCGATCTATCATTTCCGGAAACCACGGCTCTTTTTAAGCAGCGTCTTGAGCTTTGTTCTGATCCTGACCGCGAAGTTTTAATAGAAGCTGCTCAAATTCTTGGTCTCGACCTCGAATCATAATAACGCTAAGCAATTAAAAAAGACTGTTTTATAAACAGTCTTTTTATGGCGTCAAAAATAACACCTTAAAACCGAACAATAAAAACCATCTCTTTTAAAGAAACCGAACACGAGGATAATCTTATTTTTCATAAAACCGAACATTTAGTACGGTAGATTAAAATTCTTGTGGATAAAATCTTTCCGATGTGAACAACTAAAACCGAACAGTTAAACGTTATTAAAAAATAAACTAGATAAAAACGCAATGTGAATATGTGGAAAACTTCTAGAAAACTTATACTATGATAAAATATAAAAAAGGAGGTCTATGGGATTATTTAATTTCAGAAAAACATCAGCTAATACTTCGAATGGGAAAAATAATATACAGAAGACTTCTTTACTTCGTACTCAAGGGTTTGAATATTTAAATAGTAAAGAAATATACCTAGACAGTGCCTGCCAGTCTCTCCGTCCGCAGCCAGTAATTAACAGCTTGATTGAATATTATCAAACACATAACTCTTGTGGTGAACGCGTAAAATATCAATGGGGAAAAATCACTGATCAAAAAATCTCCGAAACCAGAGATCATCTTTTACGATTTCTAAAACTCAAAAAAAAAGATTACTTTGTCAGTTTTACTCTTAATACCACTTACGGTCTAAACCTCATCCTTTCTCAATTTGACGCTAAGGGTGCAGGTATTAAAACTATTGTTACTTCAGATATTGAGCATAATTCCGTTTTTCTCTCTACTCTCCAGTTATCACAAAACACTAAACTTGAGCGACTCGTCTTATCGCGCGAGGCAGATGGTAGTCTTCCAATTTCTGAAATCCCGGATAATTCACTCGTCGTTGTAAATGTTATGAGTAACGTCGATGGTCGCCTCTTGCAAAATCTTCAAGAGGTAGTTAGTTATGTCCACCAAAAACAAGGCTATATTATCCTTGATGCCGCTCAGGCTATGGCTCACCATTCCGTTATTCTTGAGCAAACTGAAGCTGACGCTATCTGTTTTTCTGCGCACAAATTATATGCGCCTTCCTTAGGCGTTATGATTATTCGCAAGAATTTTCTTTCCTATATTAAGCCTACTTTTTTGGGTGGTGGTATGGTTGATGATGTTGATAAAAACACCTATCTTCCTTCTTTTGAACATCCCGACAAATTTCATACCGCCTTTGAGCCAGGCTTGCAGCCCTGGGGTGAGATTATTGCTCTGAATTCTGCTCTTGATTGGCTCGAGCAGCTTGAATCTTCCGCTAAAGACCGTCTCTCCTCTTGTTCAGAAAAACTCTATCAATTTCTCTCTGACCATCCAAAAATTCATTGTCTCAATCAACACCCCTCGACCGTCCTTACTTTTTATTTAGAAGGCATAGATAGCCATCTCCTTGCCGAAGCTTTAAGTGATCAGGGAATTATGGTTCGTTCTGGTTATTTCTGCGTACATTATTATCTTGATCATAAATTAAAGCTCCCACCTCTCTTACGCTTATCTCTAGGTTATCAAAATATCGAATCTGAGATCGATCGTTTAATAAAAATTTTAAGTAAGTTCTAACCCATGTATTATAATTAATGTTTACTGGAAGGTAATTGAAAGGGAATTAATGGTTTGTATCGCTGCATTTATTATTTTAAGCCTCATCTCGGTCTTTGTGGGATTCCTAAGTATTTTCAATCGGCAACTAGGACAAAAATACTGGACAGTCTTTAAGAAAGCCTGGCACTGTGTTTTTAAAAAAGTAAGATTGCAAAAATGTGATACTAACTTTAAGGATGATGTGAAGAATACTCTTTTAAAGCGGGTAGTCTTAAAGAACCCAAAACTCCTAAAACCAGCCAGCCTTCTAATCGAAGCTATCTCTGTTTTAATTGTTTTTATTACCGTTTGGTCCTTTATTATTGCAATTAAGTCACTTCTTGCTCTCTGGGTTTTTGGTACTTGTAATGTGTCTCATCCTAGTCAATGTGGTCTCGGGGCAGAGTCTTGTAGTATTGATAAGTCCGAGCCAACTGATCTTGTTGGGAAAATTGGTCGAAGTTTTTCGGAATGGGGTGAAATCTTTTCTGCCATTCCTGATCGTCTAAAAACCTGGCAAGAAAAAGAATATTTTATTTCTACTAGTATCCCTCTAATTAATTTAACCGACAATAGTGAAGATCAATCAAAATATCAGACTCAATCAAAGCAACTTCTCGACTTTTATCAAAATCATAATATTCCCACATCTCAAAATATCGCTATTAACTTAGTCGATCCAGGCTGTGTTATTTGTATGCAATCGTATCGCAATCAAAAGCAATCTGGTTTCCTTGACCGTTATTTTACTGTTGCTAATCTCTATGCTATTCCCAATACTTCCGGTGGTTATAAATTTGAAAACTCTAAACTTATTACTGACTATCTCAATACTTTAGTTTTTCTTGTGCAGGATTATTTAAAATCTCATAACAATGAAGTAACGATAGAATCATCAAATCTCTTACGTCTCCCCACTAGGCTCTTGAATCGTCTTTATACTGAGTCAAAAGATAATCGAAATTATATTGAATATTTCAACTATACTTTTGATGCAAACCAGGCTCTCACCGAACTTAATCAGTGGGTCAGTGACTTTGGCATTAACTCTCACTATCGACAGTTAATAGCCGAAGTGGTTTATTCTAGACACCAACAGCGCTTTAATCAAGATGGTATAAAAAATATTACTGCCATCAATTCTCAAGACTCAAAAAAGTCATCCGCTCAAAAATCACAATTAAATCAAAATAGGGAAGAGTTCTCAAATAAACTCAATGTAGCTGACCAAGAAATTCAAGAGCTTGTTGAGAAAAAGATTAAGGCTAAAGGTATTCCCGTTGAGCTTTATGATCGGAAAAAGCACAACGGTCTCTTCAAGCTCTAGCTAAAATTCTCTTAACTACCTCTAAAATAAAAATATCAGGTATAATGAAAATATTATGGAGGTTAAAAAAATAGAAAAGCAGAGGAATTATTCTCTTGATTTTCTACGTATCATTGCGATTTTAATGATTATTATTTTTCATGTTTGTTATAAAGCTCTTATTTTTGATAATCTCAGTGGATTTAATAAGTTAATTGTTGCCTTCTTTCTACATTTTGGTGAGATTGGTGTTAATCTTTTTATGCTCATTACTGGTTTCTTTTTATATAAAAGTAGTAGTAGCAAAACCCCAAAGATCATCCGCCTAATTTATGATATTTGGTTTTATTTTATCTTGAATATTATCCTCTGCGTCGTAGTCAAGGGTAGTTATATCGTCGCACTTAGTACGTTCTTTCCGACCAGTCTCGGATACTTTTGGTATATCACATGTTATATCTGTATTTTAATTTTTTCTCCTTATCTTAATCTCCTAATTAAGAATCTTGAACAAAAAGATCATCGTAAGCTACTAATAATTTCTCTCATTATCCTCTCAGTTATCCCCACTATCAGTGGTCTAGCTGTTGGTAATGTTGAGAATGGGCACATCTATAGTCGTTTTATTTGGTTAATTTTCTTATATTTTCTTGGCGCTTATATTTCAAAATATCAAGATATCGATCATCTACTTAAAAATGATCGTGAGTTCTTCATTAAGCTTAATATCTTTTCAGTGCTCATTGCCATTGTTTTTATCATTATTTTTAAATACCTCTCTACTCCATTCATGCCAAAAACCCCGATGTTTTATATGTGGATACCAAACTCCATCGTAGTTTTTCTCATGAGTCTTAGTTTATTTATGATTTTCGTTAAAACTAACATTACAAAGAAGACTAAAATTATCGATTTTATGGAAAGAATTTCAGAGCACACTCTTGGTATTTATCTGCTTCATGATTCACCTTATAATTATCTTATCTTTGCTAGTTTCTTTACTTGGTTTCAGGGGTTTAGCGCTTCTAAGAGTCTCGTCTTTTTAATTATTTTTCTTACTGTCCTTGTTTTTATTGTGGGTTTAATCATTTCAATTATTAAAAAAATCACCGCCGACCGACTATATCAAGTAGTCTTTGATAAGATCGAGCAGAAATTTAAAGCATCCTCAACCTCTTTTCACTTATAAAAACACTCTCAATATGCTAAAATATAACCATAAAAGGTATATTGATATGGCAAAACAAGCAACAAGAAAACAACAAAAAAATAAAGCCCCGATCTTTATTATCTTCTTTTTTATTCTTGCCATCATCGCTACGATTATTGTCTTGAAAATTTTTAAAATCATAGACACTAAAGGTAAGAGCCCTTCAAGTTCCGAAACAACGGAGATTGTTCACCAAAAAACTGATCAACCTTCTGCTAATACTGAGAACCAACCAATTCATACCGAGGATGGCACTAAGGAAGATGCTGAGGCTGGTCGTACTCCAAAGACTCCAGAACAATATGAAGGACAGGATGTTAATCAGCTAGATAAACTTACTGGCACAATTACTTATTCCGAAAAATCAGGCGATAAATATCGCATTCGTGTCAACATCAATCAGTTTTTAAAACTTCCCGGTACCTGTAAACTCACCGTTACCTCAAGTAATAATGTTGTATATTCTCAAACTGTCAGTGTTGTCTCCAACCCTTCCTCTGGTAGTTGTGAAGGTTTTGATATTCCACTTTCAAGTATTCCATCAGGTGATCTTAATATTAAAATTGAAGTTAACGCAAATCAAAAAACAGGTTTAATTGAAGGAAGAATCAATAATTAATGAAGAGAAATCTTGTACGAATTATTCCGGAAACTAAGGAAAGAAGAATAAAACAGAGCGAACCTTCTGTCCGTTTCTCATTCTCTAAAACCTCAAGAAATATTTTAGCTCTTGTTTTTGTTTTCTTTATGATTTCTGCTCTCAGTTTTCTTCTTGCCAAAAATTTCAAAGAGTCACAAGCCTATGATATTTCAAAATTTAGTGCAGGTAATATTATTTCTGACTATACCATGTCAAATACTGAAACGATGAATGAGCAGCAGATTCAGGAATTTTTAACCTCCAAAAACTCTTGCAATGATCGCAATATTCAACGTGCCGCCAACTATCCAGGTTATCAATACCATATTGAAAACGGTAAGTTTGTCTGTCTTTCCGAAGAAACTTTTGAATATAATGGCGAGAAACAAACTGCCGCCAGAGTCATTTATCAAGCCAGTCGTGATTTTCAGATTAATCCACAGGTTCTCCTCGTCTTGATTGAAAAAGAGCAAGGCCTTATTAGTGATACTTGGCCAAATCATATTCAGTATCGTAGTGCAACTGGCTTCGGCTGTCCTGATACTGCTGCCTGTGATGCTAAATATTATGGTTTCCGCAATCAAGTCAGAAATGCTGCTAAACTCTTTAGGGATGTCCTAGATGGTGGTTATACGAATTACCCAGTTGGCGAAAACTTTATTTATTACAATCCAAATTTCTCCTGTGGCGGCTCCAAGGTGTATGTCGAGAATCTTGCCACTTCTGCCCTATATCGCTACACGCCATACCAACCAAATGCCGAAGCTCTTAAAAATTATCCAGGTACTTCATATTGTGGTGCTTATGGTAACCGTAACTTCTACATGCTCTTTGTTCGTTGGTTCGGTGATCCTACCATTTCAAAACAAGTTATTAAATTTAAGACCATTGCAAGACCAAATGCCACGGCTAATCAACAGGGAATTATTCAAGATGGTAAATACTTTCTCTCCACAAGTCTAGATTCAAAATTCTATCTCGATGTCCAGTATGCCAGTAAAAATGAGAATGCACTTGTACAGATGTATTCCCAGTGGTCTAAGGAAAATCAGGCTCAACAGTGGCAGTTTACTCATCTTGGTGATAATATTTACACTATCAAAAGTGTTCTTTCTAACAAGAATCTTTCATATAGTTTTGACGATATTCTAAATAAACCACAATTAAAGCTCACCACCGAAAACCTAGATGACTGCTCCAATCGCTGGAAAGCAGTTAAAACTAATAATCAATTTACTTTCTATTCTTCCTGCGATGAAGCCAGGAGTCTAGCCGTACGTGGTCATCATGTTACTTATGCTACTCCAGTTGAAATTAATACATCTACTAACCCAACAGCTCAATCCGAAAACTGGCATCTCGAACCAGTCAACTCCACCCCTGTCAAACCTCTCATTGAAGATGGCAACTATTATATCAAAACCTCCCTCAACCCAAACTTCTATCTCGATGTCGCTTTCTCTAGTCCCGCGGATTTTGCGAAAGTCCAACTCTATTCTCAATGGTCTAAAGAGAATAAAGCTCAAATTTGGAATATCAAACATTTAGGTAATAATAAATACCAAATTAAAAGTAGTCTTTCTGGTAAGCTCCTCAGTTTTAATCTCAATAATGTCTCAAACAATGAACCAGTTTTCCTTCTATCAGAAAGGAATAATAACTGTTCACAAATTTGGCAAGCTGAACAAGTAGACGGTGGCTTCTTCTTCCATACTACTTGTAACGAACAGAAAGCTCTCGATGTTAATGGTGCACTCGCCTATTATGGTACTCAAATTCAAATCTGGGATAAATGGTCTAACACCAATAAGGCTCAGATCTGGAGTTTAGAGAAGCTCGCTTCAAAGATTGAGCCTGCTCCTGAACCTACCCCCACCCCTGTCAAACCTCTCATTGAAGATGGCAACTATTATATCAAAACCTCCCTCAACCCAAACTTCTATCTCGATGTCGCTTTCTCTAGTCCCGCGGATTTTGCGAAAGTCCAACTCTATTCTCAATGGTCTAAAGAGAATAAAGCTCAAATTTGGAATATCAAACATTTAGGTAATAATAAATACCAAATTAAAAGTAGTCTTTCTGGTAAGCTCCTCAGTTTTAATCTCAATAATGTCTCAAACAATGAACCAGTTTTCCTTCTATCAGAAAGGAATAATAACTGTTCACAAATTTGGCAAGCTGAACAAGTAGACGGTGGCTTCTTCTTCCATACTACTTGTAACGAACAGAAAGCTCTCGATGTTAATGGTGCACTCGCCTATTATGGTACTCAAATTCAAATCTGGGATAAATGGTCTAACACCAATAAGGCTCAGATCTGGAGTTTAGAGAAAACATTTTTCTAGAACCTCTTTTCTTCCTCTAGCGTGCTATAATTAAAGCATGATGAAGGTAGATAAATCTTGCTTAAAAAACTGTATTTTAATATCCGGAACTGATCAGATTCTCTCGCAAAAAATTGCTGACAACCTTGGTCTTAAACTAGCAAATCGCACTTCGGATACATTTAGTGACGGGGAAGTTCACGTCCAAATTCTCGACGATATTCGAGGTAAAGACGTCTTTATTATTCAGTCTACCAACCCCCCTATCGATCAACATCTTTTTCCAGTTTTACTTCTAGCAGATGCCGCAAGGCGTGGCTTTGCTAAGAGTATTAATCTGGTTATCCCTTACTTTGGTTATGCTCGTCAAGATCGTATGGCTGAGCCTAATACTCCTATTAGTTCCAAGGTCATCGCCGACATCCTACATTCTGTTGCTGTAAATCATGTCATTACAATCGATCTTCACTCCGCTCAGACTCAAGGTTTCTTTGATATGACCATCGAAAATATTACTCTTGAAAACCAATTTGCCGCCTATATCGAAAAGCATTATAAGAAGGATTCTTTTGCTATTGCTTCACCGGATGCAGGTGGTGTTAAGCGTGCTCGCAAGATCGCCGATCTAGTTCATTGTAATGATGTGATTATTATTGATAAAAACCGTTACGTTAAAAATAAAAGTAAGGTCATGAATATTATTGGTGACCCTAAAGATAAGAATATTATCATTATCGATGATATGATCGATACCGCGGGCACCATCTGCCATGCTGCCGCTGCCCTTAAAGAAAAAGGTGCAAACCATGTCAGTGTTATGGCCACCCATCCAGTTTTTAGCGGTAATGCTTATGAAAATCTCAGTAAAGAGGATATCGACAAAATTATCGTTACGAATACTCTCACCATTAAGCCAGAACTTACTAAGGTCGATTTTATTGATATTTCAGAAATTCTTGCCGAAAATATTTATCAAATTTTTAGCCACAAGTAGGGAATTATATGCAAAAACTTAAAAATATTATCAAGCTTCTCCGTCCAAAACATTCAATCAAAAATCTCCTAATTTTTCTTCCATTAATCTTTGGTCTTCGTAATCTTACTTTTCAAGATTTTCGTAGTTGTATCGCCGGCTTCTTTGTCTTTTGTCTGGTTGCTTCTTCAATCTATATTATTAACGATTACAAAGATATCGAAAAAGATCGCCTGCATCCAGTCAAGAAAAATCGTCCGCTAGCTAGTGGCGCTGTTACAAAGAAAGAAGCTTGGATTACCTTAGCCATCCTTCTAATTCTAGCCACCACTATTTCATTAATTTTCCATTTCTCCTGGGTTTCCATTGCGCTCATTGTTGCTTATTTCTTCCTTAATTTGTTTTATTCTCTTGGTCTTAAGAATATTCCAATCATTGATATTTCTATTCTCGCTTCGGGTTTTCTCATTCGCCTCTTTCTTGGCAGCAGTCTCACTAATATTGCTATCTCCGCCCTGCTCTACTTAGTTGTTCTGTCTGGGGCATTCTATCTAGGTATCTCTAAACGCTATAACGAAATTACTAAAACCGGCAGTCAAACCAGGGCTGTTCTTAAAAAATATAACGCTGATTATCTCAAGTCCATCATGAATATATTCTTGATGTTAATCATTGTTTTCTACACCGAATGGTGTATCAATGTCAATACTTCCTATCGTGATCTCTATCTCATTAGTGTCCCTCTTCTTATTATTCTAATGATTTCTTATATCTACACTGCCGAAAAGGATAAATATGGTGATCCAGCCGATGTAATTATGAAAAACAAGCATCTCGCTCTTATGGGGCTTATCTTTGTTAGTTATTTAATGGTCATTATTAGGCTCTAATATGAATGTTTATGATTTTGATAAAACCATCTATGACGGTGATGCTTCCTTAGATTTTTGGAAATATAAAGTCCGAAAGGAGCCGCTCTTATTAGGTTATCTTCCATACCAAGTCTTTTCAGCTTTTCTTTTTAAGGCTAAAATTATTAGTCGTAAAGAATTTAAACAACGCTTCTTTATTTTTCTTAGATCCACCCGTACTTTAGACTTAGGTGATTTTTGGGATCATCATCAATCCAAAATTAAACCATGGTATCTAAAACAGAAGCAGCCAGACGATCTTATTATTTCAGCTTCACCAGAGTTCATTCTCAAAGAAATGACAGATCGCCTTCAAATTTCTCTAATTGGAACCAGAATGAATCCTAAAACAGGGAAGATTACAGGTGAAAACTGTCGTGGTGAAGAAAAAGTTCTTCGCTTTAAAAAGCAGTACCAAGACGCCTCCATTAATCAATTCTACTCAGATAGTCAAAGTGACACTCCGCTAAAACTCTTAGCTAAGGAATCATTTCTTGTTAAGAAGGATCAGCTTAGTCCTTGGCTTTAAACTAATATCCAAATTTATCTCTTCAAAAAATTAAAAGCCCATATGGGCTTTTAATTTAATATAAAGCTCTTCCCCAGAAGAAAACATGTGGATATTTTTCTTTTGCTTCGTCGTCGATTTCTCGCTTTAGAAATTCAAAATTACTTCCGTCTGCCTTCACAATCTTATGATCCAAAAGATTATAAAATACGCCCATATAATGATTATTAATTACTACTTTACTTTGTGGATTCTTTTCAATATAGGCTCTCGCTTCCATTAACTCTGTCTTAACTATGCGGTTACTCTTTGGTGTAATCACTCTAAAATATAGAAATGGTAATTGATTTAAGAAAATAGTTACCACAAGCATTACTGACAATATCTTCGCAAGACGATCTCCCGGTTTCTGGTTCATTCGCCCCAATATAATTGCTAAGGCTATTGGGGTTAGTAGGTAAATATTTGGTGCGTATCGTGCCCACCAGTTTTCCGTAGGTAATACTAAGTAAAGCAAAATACTCATTAAGACGCAACTAGTGATAATTTTATATATAGCTCTATCATCAGCCCCCTTCTTATCTTTAAAAGCAGTAATTAGGTATCCAAGAATTATTGCAATACTTAAGATGAAGATGAAGCTGTAGAAAATACCAAAACCGCCAATTCTTGTATCCGTAATATTGAGACTATTAATCTCATCATTATTCCAGGTTAGTGGAATTTTATATTCAAGTGCCTTCCAGGAATATAGCTGTACATTGTCACTTCTTGAAAACACAGAAATCAATAGTTTTTCAATCTGATTTTTATTCATTAATTCCGCAGGCTGCATTGTTGTGATAATATCTGAGCGATTATCGCCAAGTAGTGGATAGAAGGGATTCTTCATCGTAAAAGTATTTTTTACATAGCTAGTACTTCCAATCACTAAGATTGAGAAAAGTATCGAAAATACTGTCATTCCAAACAACTTATAATAGTCGGCAGCCTTAATTTTTTTCTGTACCATAAGGATAGTTAAATAGATGGCCAGTGGTAAGATACCAACTGCGACCAGCAGGATACCAGTTAGTTTCAGATTAACTAAAATACAAATACTAAAGAAAAAGATGAATAATAGGTCAGCCGTAATTCGTCTGTTCTTTATTAACTCAAAAGTGATCAAGCTAATCGTTGCAATATAGATATAGAAGGTAATGGCTAGATTTCCGTCGATGTAGAAACTGAAAAATTGTGAAATCACTACTGGCGAAAATACTGTTACACAGGCTAAGATCATGCTTTGTAAATTCTTAAATTTAAATCGTTTAAAATAATTTACCAGTATAAATAATGCTCCGCCAATCAATAGGAAATTCAGTGACTTTGCCGTCTCAATATTCCCAAATACACGGTAGACTGTAGCTCCAAAAATCCAACTTAGATTTTGATAATGGTCTATCCAGGTAAAAATCTTAGCCCCTCGAATATGAAAAATATTATCACTATAATCTTCCGCTGTCTGATAAACTGGATTCCACCCATGCGCCATCATTCCAATCGCTCCTTTATGATAGCTATTTCCATCATAGGAAGAGTCATAAATCTTACTAGCCACAAAAATCGCTCCAAACAACATTACCATAAATAAACCAATACTTAGCAGCTTATTTATCTGTGACTTGTTGTTTTTTTGTCCGATCAAGGTGAAGGCAATTAAAGTAATAATTAATGAGGACCAAAAATTAATCACCGAGATATTTAGCCTAAAGCAGAAGAGAATCACTGAAACCAGTACATCAACTACAATAAAGCCAATTAGTAACAATCCAGTACCGTACAATATTTTAAATAGTCTCTCAAATTTCTTCATAATCTCTCCCTTCTCATTTTAGTATAAATCTTGTAAAGAAATTCTGTTTCACTTCATATTTTGTAATAAAATTCTTGATGAAAACCTTTGATTCATTATGCTCGAAGTTCGCCAGAGAACCATAGTCATCACTCTCAAAACGGTACACCGAGGCTTGTTTGTAAGTATATACTAGTGAACGATTAATTTCTGTCAGATTTGTCGGGAGAGACAATAGGAGCATTAAGTTAACAATCCATAATCGATATTTCTTTACCGTCTTGTCTAGATAGAAATTTACGGTCTCAATAAATAATAGAATCATAATTGGTATTGTCGATCGATTGCCGAAATCTGCTCCTCCACCAAGATAAAAGAGCGGTAGGATCGTTAATAGAATCATTGCAAACAGCACCGTGCTTCTGTTCTTCTTTGTTAGGATTGTCAAGAAAATCGAAACTTCAAACACTAAATAAACTGCATAAGATAGTAGATATTCTCTGAGGGGAACAATATATGTCCTAGAAAACGTCAACCCTACAGTACTCGAGTTTTGTTTATATAGGAATAAAATTGGTATAACACTTAGTGCCGGAATAATATTCTCAAAACAACAAGCTTTCTTAAAAGTCGCCGAAAAACTCTCTTTTTTTGCATCAATTATTAGCTCACGTATCATTATTAATAAAAGACCTACCGAAGGTAGTGGTGCAAAAGCTACTGCAAGTGATAAATATAATCCAAAAAGTCTTATATTTTTATTATTCATTAGTAGCATAGTGACAATCCAAATTGGAATCGCTTGATGAAAAACCCAAAACCAATACGTGAAAAAACCATGAAAGGAGAACATCTGTAATGGTGTGTCAATGTAATTGATCATGTTAGGAAATTCAAAGCTTCCACGAATTAATAATCGGTCAAAGAAATAGGCTAGAAAATCAACTCCTGTTATCGCAATCAAGATTAACAAAATTTTTAAACTTGCTTTCTTAAAAAACCGAAAAATCAGATAGCAAATCGCCACTACTCCAAAATATAAATAGAAGAATAAAAAGAGTGAAGCCACTGTATAACTCTTACTAATTTTACCCACTGCTGCTGCCGGTAAAAACCAAGCCAAATAATAGGATAGCAGTCCTCGCTCTGAACCGATGAATTTTGCTTCTTCAGAGCCAGTTTCAAAATCATACTTCACCGGCCATTTATGAGTGATCATGTCATGAAGCAAAGCATTTCGACTATTATAATCCCAGTTCTGAAACATTAAACCGCCTGCTCCTGAAATAATATTTAATCCTAGAATCACCACTAAGCTTAAAGTAATTACTTTGATATTAAAAATTTTTTTATATTCTTCTAAAGTTCTAGTCTGAATACTTTTATAAAATATCACTAGTCCATAGATAGCCGCCAAGATACAGGGAATTGCCACATATACTTTAAACCAGAACCATAGCCACATCAAAATTGGTACCATTAAGAAGATATAAATGAGTAATAAAATTGTTTTATCAACCTTCTTGTAAAAGTTCAGCCAGTTATTCTCAGTTTTCATTGTTACTCCCTATTATTCAACATTAGAAACATCTCAGAGGCATGCCAAATACTAGATAGTCTTGGTCCCTTCTCATGACTATAGTGTTCATTGATCAGTTTTTGTTCTTCCGCCTCAGCTTCGGTTAATCCACCATCAAAAGTTAATGGGTATGCTTCATCCAAAATTGTCGTCAAGCCATAATGACCAGGTTCTTGATGTACGCTCGCCCATTCTTTTGCTGGATGCATTGGATCTACAATATTACCATGTTTGGCTTCTTTATAATCATTTAACCACCAAGTTAATCCCAGGTATTTATCAGGCTTTCCCAAATTAAAGTCATACCCAAGCTCAATCTTGTTTTTTCTCGCCCCGTTGATTAATAGGGCGGTCGGATAATAGCCCATTTCTTCCTCATCAACCTTACCAGTAAATTCTCCATCAATGGCTTTTTGTTTTACTTCAGTACGAACTTTATTTAGTAAATCTTGTCGATTATTAGCAATCGCACCAAGTAGATAAAGTAACTGTCCGGGATTATCTACAGACTCTACGCATTTCGATTCATTTTTTTCTAGTTTATTGCGGCAATCGTAAATAGAACCAATCTGTTTCATCCAGTTTTCAAACAGCCAAGTATTCTTAGTTTCTTCAAGTACCATAGCTACCATCATACCTTCTCGGTATAATCCGGATTCATTTGTTTTTGCCATTAATGTTGTTCTTGGTTTTCCTTGGTTAATATTTACCAAAATTTCTTGATGTAGAACTTTTAGGATTCGACCTATTTTGGATTCTTCAAAGTTGGGTAGATTAATCTTGTTTTTGCTAGTAGAAATAGTTTCATTTGTAATATTTTCAACAAGTTTTGTTTCACGCTTATTAAGTCTATCATCTTCCCATTGGTTGTAATTATTCCAGTCCTCCCAAATTCTCGCCATACGTCCTTTTTCAATATGTACGCCGGTTTCATCTTCATAAATTCTTGTAATTTTACCAGCCTGGTCAAGTAATAACACGGTGTACATGTTTGGGATAATCATCTCGTGGGTAAAGTCAAAACTTCGAACTACCTGCTTAGTCTGTAAGTCAATTAATTTACCTTTTCTATAAATCAGCTTCTTGCGGTCGCCCATGCCAAAACTAAAGAAATCCGAATTCTTTTTGTGGCTGATTTCATATTTTTGAACAAAATATGTCTGAGCTCTTAGCGGTACATCAAGTTCATATAAATATTCAGCTAACTCATTCGTCATTTGTTTTGTAAAATCATTTCTCAAAAATGGCTTATAATCAACCCCCGCTCTGTCTAGTGATTCAATATTTTTTATCTCACGATTGTTTAGGTATCCAGAGAATGAAACCCATCCGACTAGGCTTACTATAACTATTACCATCCCAGCCACTACTTTTAGCTTCACTTTTTTAATTACCACTGCCGCAAAAATTACTAAGCCTAAAATGATTAATATTAGGATGTATTTTGGCATCGTTGCTTTGAATCCAAATTTAGCGTGAACTTCTTGAAGATATTTTATAATACCAATCACCTGTAGGAATATATAGGTAGTCATCGTCTGTATTTTGTATTTTACAAAGAAGTCGCGCACGTAATTTAATAATTTTGTTTTTTCATCCAAATGCGTAAAGATATAAAACAAGATTGCAATAATTAAGAAATTGTAATGTAGCACATACAGAAAACTTTCGTATGGATTATAAAAGATATGTAATACAAAATTAAAACCATAGGCAAAAAGTAAGGCGAAATAAATTTTTTCTTTAAAGATTTTTCGCTTAGCAAAGAAGTAATATAAATTGATTAAACTAAAAAGTCCAAAGCCCGCTAATCCCAACACGTTTATCAAATTATTTTTTTCTAGAGTTAAACCTCCCAGTAGACCAAATTGATATACAAATGAGGTGTTCATTTGAAATATCACACGTTTAATGCTCCAGGTTTTTTCAATATATGTAAATTCTTCAGAATTTTTATCCAGCAAAAAGCCATTAATGTTTGAAGTAAAGAAATTATTTGCAGATGGCCAAAAAGATTTTTGAATATCAGCTAACATCACGGTAATCGAAAGTACGACTAGGAGAATCGAGCTAAATTTAATAAATTTACACTTTACGTTCTTATTTAAAAAGATAATTATGCTAAGTAAAATTAAGAACTGTACAATATTAGTTAAAGTAAAAGCTAAGCTAAAAATCCCCGCGACCACTAATAGCGCATAATCTTTTAACTCTAGTTTTTTATCAATTAGACCAACCGCAATAACCCACATCACCATTAAGCCAAACTGTGAAAATACGTAAGTTTCGAAAATAGAATTAAAGGCTACTTGTGTAAAGGATAATGCCAAAATAACTGTTGCAGCTAAACAAGTTTTTTTACTTATTCCAAGCTTCTGCATAAAACGATAGAATAATGTTGCACTCAGTGCTCCGATGGCTGCCTCGAAAATTACTGCAGCTACAATTACTCCAGTAAATCTCCCGAGTAATCTTACAAAAGGTTGCGTTAATATTACAAACAATGGATGTACTGAGGTTCGATAATGTAGTCCTTCTTGCATGGTCATATCTTGTAGTACACGTGGTGTATCGCCGCCATAAAACACGTCGGTCTCTGTTCCGTTTGTAATTAGGTTTACAAAAGAGAGTAGGAACAGATTGATGGTAAAGATTATTGTAAATATTTTTAAAAATTCTTTAATCTTGTCGCCGTGGTTTTTTAGAAAATCTTTTATCTTCATCTTCAACTCTTTCATCTTATTGTCCCTTACTCCACCTCGTTATTTTTTTAGAAGTCTTCCTTCATCTTCTTAATAAACGCTTTCCAGCTATGCCTCTCTTCAAGTAGCTTCTGCGCCTCCTTTACATACTCTTCGTATTTTTTCGGGTTCTTTCTAAAATCTTTCAGTCTCTTTACGTAACCATTAACATCTCTAATTTCTTTGACTAGGGAACCAGTCTTTCCATCCTGGATGAATTCATGTACTCCACCATCATTGCTTGCTAGAATTGGTAACCCCGCTGCAGTCGCTTCAAGTAGAATATTTGGCACGCCATCACCCACACTTGTGTAAAGTAAAATATCATAATTTTCGGTTGGTAAGTTTGAGAAGCCATCAAACGCACCGCAATAATTAATTACTGGTATGCCATCAAAGAAATTTTTATCCACGTCGTCTGAAAATGCTCCAAATACATCAATTTGAAATTCCTTTGAATCCAGCTTGTTTGCGATCAACTTGATCATATCTGGCATTTTTTCTCTTGTTACTCGACTCGCCCAAAGTACCTTCACTTTTTTATTAGCCTCAGCATGATGAACTGGCTTTATTTTATCCATGATTGGTTGATACTGCACCTTGAATAGTTTTTCATCCAATGCATTTTTTTCAACCGATTCTTCGACAAAAGTTTGATTATCTGTAAAGATCTTCTTTACTACCGGATAAATATCAAAGATGAATGGATCATCAAAAGAGAAGCGGCAAGTAAAATTACTCTCTGGGATAAAACAAGATGCGAATACTGAAACGGTTAATTCATAATGATTCTTGATTAACTCTTGATGCTTATATGCCCATGCATACGCATATTCTGAGTTAATAATATGTAGTCTCTTGCACTTAAGCTGTGTAATTACTCTTGATAACAGCTCATCTTTTTCATAAGGTGGGAGTCCTTCCGCCAGTTTACCAAACTCAATCAAATCGGTATTTTTTGGCAACATTTTAGCCCAAACATTTTTATTTGGTAAAGTAGTAATGACTGTGAATTTAGAACCCGGATGAATGTCCTCTATCGCCTTCATCATATTCAACATCACCTTGTCCGCACCACCACGTACCACCCAAGGTACCATGAAAATATAATCAGGTACATGAGTCACCGACTGTGCAATCTTAAGATAAGTTTCTCCAATTATTGAAAGGTCACTTGGGTCATAAATTTGAGTTCTCTTTAAAATAAATGGGTATGGATAAAGTTGAGTCTCAAGAGGGTTAATTTTTACCCATTCTCTCACTACGAATTCCGGGATTTTTTCGAGTTTATTTTTCTGATTAAATTTATTCAAAACCTTTAAAGTTAGTTTTGCTGGTGGTGTAATGAAATAATTTAAGAAATTATTGTCTCGAATTTTCTTATATAATTTATAACCTTTTCTCTTTAAAGAAACTTCAACTGGAACGTCAGCGTGCGAATTTGCCCGAAACTCGCGTACCTTCGCAAAATCAAAAAGGTCCACGTATGGAATAATCTGATGCATATTATTACTAGAGGAAAGTCTTGAATTATTTGATCTACGGTAAAAAAGAACCGTTTCTTTTGCAATTATGTGCTTAATTCCAGCATTTGTTGTTTCCACATTAAATACATAATCTTCGTGAGAATAGCCTCCAACTAGGTGTCGATAAGGGAATTTTAATAGTGTAGAGGTTTTTGCCATTAGGATTGCACACCAACGGTTTTCTCCTAGTAGTATAATTGTGTCTTTTTCGCGCGGCAAGGTTTCCGTCTGAATAGTTAAAACGTTATTTACCTCAGTGCCGAAGGTTAAAATACCTTCCGGATGTACAATCACTTCTTCAGTTGCACCAATTAGTGCCCCATAAGCCACGACTAGCCAGTTGTCTGATATTAAGTCATCTCCATCGAGAAAAGTTAAATATTCACCACTAGCTTTCTGTGCTAGGAAATTACGAGATGGTCCAGGGTCGCCAAAGTTGTTTTCATAAATTACTACATTTGGCATCTTTGCGTATCGTTTAAAATAATCTTTGGTGATCTGGTCACCGTTATCGATATGGATCAAGATTTCGTAACTAATCTTTTTTTCTTCGAGCTTCTTGGTTGCCTCAAGAATACTTCTCATCGTTTTGTGCGCCACCAACCCTTCGTTGTGCGCAGTGACTGCCACCGTTAAATCGTACCTCTTCATATTAGCTTGTATTATAGCATAGTGTATCTAATGTTATAATTAACCCATGAGAAAAGACGCCAAAAAGTCATCTTCGAGTGCAAAAATTGTCATTATCCGCAATACCTCCCCACGAGTTTACGGAGGCGGCGAAACCTATCAATTAACCCTTTCTAGTCTATTGTCGACTCATTCTTATCAACCGATTATCTTTAGTTCTTCAGAAAAACTCCTTGAGAATAGTAGACGATCTAGTATCTCTTGTCAGCGGACCCCCTTCCTCAAGCTTCAAAACTGGAGTGGTCTAAAAAACTTTCTACTTCCGCTCTATTTTCTGTGGCAACTCTACCTCTATTTTTGGTATCTCCATCAATTTAAGAATCTAAAGCCCAAGACTGTAATCGTTGAGTCTCGCGATGATTATCTTGCCGCCACGCTTGCGGCTAAAAAATTAGATATCCAAACTCTTTGGATCGATCACATGGATTTTCGTAGTTGGGTCCTTCAAAACGTTGAGAAGAAATACAAGAACTTTATTGGTAAAAGAATTTTGAAAGTTGCTCGCCTTGTTGATCGCATTATTTTTATTTCAAATTATGAACGTCAATTTTTTGAAGAACTCATCAAAAAGACTTCGTTACCACCTTTTCAAAATCTAACCACTATCAAGAATGGCGCCATCGATTCTTTTGATGAATATCAAAAAATATCAGTAACTCCACAATCGTTTATCTATCTAGGCCGCCTTGAAGAATACAAGGGAATTAAGGAATTAATTGCCGCCTTTCAGGAAATCTCATCAAAGCATAAAGATGCCACCCTGCATATTTATGGTACCGGACCATTTGCTGATTACTGTAAGCAACATCAAACTTCACAAATTATCTATCATGGTTTTACCGACCAACCCCTCGCTAAAGTTGCGGCCGCAGAAATTTTCGTCCTACCATCGTATATTGAGGGTCTGAGCCTCGCATTGATTGATGCTACCATGCTAAAAAAGGCCATCATTACAACTAATATTGATGGCAATCCTGAAGTCGTCCAGGATTCTTTAAATGGGCTTCTTGTGCCCGCCAAAGATCAGCAGGCCCTTGCCCGCGCAATGAATAAACTTTTAGAGAATCCCACCCTAGTTCAAGAATTCGCCAGAGCCTCCAGAAAGAAGTATCTTAGAGATTTTGATTTTTCAAAAACTATTAAAGAACAGCTAATTCCAATCATAGAAGGTAAGAAACATGTCTAAAAAACCATTAATTTCAGTTATTGTCCCAGCTTATAATGTTGAAGAATATCTCGCTGCCTGTCTCGACTCTATTCTTCGGCAAACCTTTTCAGATTATGAAATCATCCTTATTAATGACGGTTCCACTGACCGTACTGCAGAAATTATTTCACAATATTCTTCTAATCCGCGTATTAGAGTTCATACCCAGCAAAATTCTGGTATCTCCGTTGCACGTAATCAGGGAATTAAAATGTCTCGTGGTCAATATATTTGTTATGTAGACAGTGACGATATTATTGCTGAAACATATCTCGAAAAACTCATCACCCCACTCCTCCAGAATCCCGAAATTGATATCACCGTCTGTGGTTATCAAGAGGTTTATCAGACTCATCGTTTTCATCATATCCCATCACAGAGGATCTCCTCCAGTTTTCAAGCTACTCAAGATTTTCTTATTAAGCAGCAAGATCTTGATATTCTAATTTGGAACAAAATGTATCGTAAAAATTTATTTACAGATCATCATATCCTCTATCCTGCTGGTCAAATTCATGAAGATAATCTCACGACCTATAAAATATTTTCTGTTGCAAAAAATATTCAGTACTTAGGAGAAGAACTCTATTTTTATCAACGCAGAAATTCCTATATCACTAAAAATTTTACTTCCACTGAAAAAACTATAACCCGCCTTCAGGCTAAAGAACAAATGGCTAAAGAGGCAAAAATATTTCTCGCAACTCCTGAATACAAACTTATCTGCAATGTAGCACTAATTTTAGTGTACTTTGCCTATATTGATAATTCAATTACTCACCATATTGACCGAAAGTATTATAATCTATATCGTGAAAAGGCGCTCCGTGCCCTCATGGTTAATCAAAAAAATCCCTATCTGACTAAAAAACTTCGTCTCTATTCCGTCCTGCTCTCCACTCCGAAGGGCTTTCTTTATCGTCTGTTTCGCAAAATTACCCTAAAACAGGTATAATATAGTTTAAAATCACCAAAAAGGAGTTAACATGAAAATTCTCGTCACCGGTGGTACCGGCTATATCGGCTCCCACACTGTTGTCGAACTGCAAAATCAAGGACACCAAGTCGAAATCCTCGATAATCTTTTTAATAGCAAGATTACTGTTCTCGATAAAATCAATCAAATTACTGGTCAAACTCCAGTCTTCCAAAAGATTGATCTGCTCGACTATCCAAAAATGCACGAACTTTTTGCCGCCACGCAATTTGACGCCGTTATTCATTTTGCTGGCCTTAAGGCCGTTGCCGAATCCATTGAGCAGCCTCTTCGTTACTACGAAAATAACGTTACTGGTACGCTCAATCTTTTAAAGTGCATGGCTGAATTTAAGGTTAATAAAATTATCTTCTCCTCATCCGCCACCGTCTATGGTAGTACTAACTCCGGCAAACTCGATGAATCAATGACCACTGGTGTTGGTATCACTAATCCTTATGGTGAAACCAAGCATGTTATCGAGAAAATCCTTGAATCTGAAGCTATTGCTCGACCTGAGCTTTCAGTTGTTATCCTAAGATATTTTAACCCAGTTGGCGCCCATGTCTCTGGTCTCCTCGGTGAGGATCCAAACGGTATTCCTAATAATCTTATGCCAGTCGTCATGCGCGTCGCTGAAGGCAAAATTAAAGAACTGCAAGTCTATGGTGATGATTATGATACCCCAGACGGTACCTGTATCCGTGATTATATTCATGTAGTGGATCTTGCCAATGGACACCTCGCTGCTTTGAAAGCTACAGATACTCCAGGTGCTAAGATCTATAATCTAGGCTCCGGAAAGGGCTCCTCTGTTCTTGAAATTATCAAAGCCTTTGAAGAGGCCAGTGGTAAACCGCTTTCATATCGCATTACTGATCGTCGCCCTGGTGATCTTGCTGAAATCTTTGCTGATCCAAGTAAAGCTAAACGAGAACTTGACTGGCAGACCGAACTCACCGTCGCTGACGCCATGCGTGATACGATTAACTTCCTTAACCACCAAAATTAATTTTAATTAAGGATAAAAATATCGAACTTGAGGTTTGATATTTTTAAATTCATGGCTTAAGTTAAACTTATTTTCGAATTTTTGCTGCCAAACTTGCAAAAGGCAGGACTAGTGGATTTAAATATTTCCATTTTTCAGTCAATCTCTGATTGCTTCTTGCTACCGCCAGGGCGTGTGAAATACGCCAACGTATCATCACTCGTGATAACCAATATTTTTGATCTTTAGTCGGATTATCTCCCACCCATCTTTTAAGATAATCAAAACTTCTTTGCCAATTTTTCCATGGTAGGGAAGAACTCGCTACTGTACTAGTTTCAGTTCCATAATGATAAATATAGTATGGCTTTGCTAAGAATTTCAGTCCCAAAAAACCTTCACGTCTGGCACATTCAAGATACTGTAAGACAAAATTTGTGTCCTCAGCAAAGTCCCAACCGAGCGGAAACTTCAAATCATACTTCTTAATAATTTCAGTTCGAAACATTTTATTAACCGAAGCATATAATCGCCCATCCGAAGCTAAATTCCTCAAAATATAGGTTTTGAAATCCTCGTCCGCTTTACGTTCTTCTATTTGGTTTGTGAACATCTCTTTTTCAGTTTTTTGATGAATTCTCTTGTAAAGAAATCCCGCAGTTGCCACTGCTACACCATCCTTGTCTAGAAGTTGGCTCATTTCAGTTAAGTATTTTCTGGATACTGTATCATCAGAATCAATAAAAGCTACAAACTCTCCATGCATCTTTTTTAGTGCCGCATTTCTTGCGGCGGCTGGCCCAGCATTTTCTTGTTGAATTAAAATAATTTTTTTTCTAGAATCTGTCAGTTTTTGTTGACGGCAAAATTCTGATAATAGGGAAAAGCTATCATCTTTTGAACCGTCATCCACACAGATAATCTCCAAGTTCTCATAACTATCTTTTACTAGTGAATTTAGTAATTTCACGGCCTTGTCTCCCGTATTATAGATCGGGATAATAATCGAGATTAGAGGAGTCTTCATGTGCCTATTGTACCATTATGAAAATATTTTTTGTCCAACTTCTCTATGGTATAATTTAAGATATGAAAATCCCTAATCTTGGTAGTCGCAAAAACCGTATTCTCTTAAAAGAGCTCGTCAAAACTGATTTTAAGCTACGCTATCAAGGATCTCTACTTGGGTACCTTTGGGCAGTTTTACGCCCCATGATGCTATTTGCCATTCTTTATGTGGTCTTTGCAAAAATTCTTAAAATGGGCAGCGACATCCCGCATTACCCAGTCTATCTCCTAGCCGGCACTGTTCTTTGGAGTTTCTTCTCTGAATGTACTAACCAAGGCATTCAAGCCATCATTGCTCGTGGTGATCTTCTACGTAAAATCAGTTTTCCAAAATGGATCATTGTTGTTTCCGCCACCGTCACCGCTTTGATTAATTTTCTGATCAATCTAGGCGTCGTCATTATTTTTGCTCTCATTAATGGTGTGACTCCAAGTCTTGGTTGGCTCTTAGTTCCATTTATTATTCTCGAGCTTTATCTTCTCTCTCTCGGCATTTCTTTCTTTCTTGGCGCCATCAATGTCAAGTTTCGTGATATCTCCTCCATTTGGGAAGTTTTTATGCAAGCTCTCTTTTATGCCGTACCAGTCATCTATCCTATCACTATGGTTGCCAGCGCTAGTCCGCTCGCCGCTAAGGTTTTTCTCCTAAATCCAATCGCCCAGGTCATACAAGACGTACGTTACTTCCTCATCACTGATCAAACTATCACCACCTGGAATTATCTTGAGAATCGTTTTCTTTGTCTTATTCCGCTCTGTCTTGTTCTTATCGTTATTATTTTGGGTGGTATTTATTTTAGAAAGAGATCTAAATATTTTGCGGAGGAGGCCTAATGTCTAAACAGAATCAAAAAGAGCATAAGAAATCAAAAAAGTCTTCAGACTCTAAAAAAGCCTCGTCTCAAAAGTCAATTGAAGCATTACAGGATATTATTGTTGTTGATCACCTCTCGAAGAGCTTCAAGCTTCCCACGGAGCGCTCTTGGGGTTTAAAGCAGACCATCTTTAATCGTCTTAAGGGAATCAAAGGTTACACTAAACAAGAAGTTCTCAAAGATATTAGCTTTACGGTGAAGAGAGGAGAATTTCTTGGTATTGTTGGTCGTAATGGTTCTGGTAAATCCACTCTACTCAAAATTCTTGCCCAGATCTATACCCCTGATTCTGGCTCAATCACCGTTGGTGGCTCCCTGGTTCCTTTTATTGAACTTGGCGTAGGTTTTAATCCTGAACTCACTGGTCGCGAAAATGTTTATATGAACGGCGCCATGCTTGGTTTTTCCAATGAAGAAATGGATCAAATGTTTGATGATATTGTCCAATTTGCCGAATTAGCCCCCTTCATGGATCAAAAACTCAAAAATTATTCTTCTGGCATGCAGGTTCGTCTCGCTTTTTCCATTGCCATTCGTGCTCGCGGTGACATTCTTATCCTGGATGAAATTCTTGCTGTCGGTGATGCTGCCTTTCAGGAGAAATGTAACCAGTATTTTGCCTCCCTTGATAAAAATCAGACTATTATTCTCGTCACCCATTCTATGGAAAATGTTCGCCAGTTTTGCGATCGTGCCATCCTTATTGATCAAGGAAAAATTATTAAAGAAGGTGATCCCGAAGTCGTCGCTGATGCATATCTCAAACTATTTTGAAAAGAAAGGAAAAATATGAATTACGATTACCTTATTGTCGGTGCCGGCTTCTTTGGTGCCACTGTTGCCGAGCGCCTCGCTGCTGCCGGCAAGAAAGTTTTAATTATTGATCGTCGCCCTCATCTTGCTGGTAATGCCTATTCTTATACGGATCAAGAAACTGGAATCGAAATTCATCAGTACGGTTCACATATTTTTCATACCGAAAGTGACGAAGTTTGGGATTATATTACTAAATTTACCGAATTTAACGATTACGTCCACACCGTTCCGACTCGTCATGAAGGTAAACTCTATCCTATGCCAATTAATCTTGATACCATTAATCTTCTCTATAATAAAAATTTTACTGCCGAGGAGGCAAAGTCTTTTATTGCTGAAGAGATTAAAAAAGGTATTGAAAAATATCAAATTAAAGAGCCTAAGAATTTTGAAGAAAAGGGAATTACTTTAATTGGTGAAAAGCTTTATCAAGCCTTCATTAAGAATTACACCGAAAAACAATGGGGTACTGATGCTAAAAATCTCAGTGCCGAAATTTTAAAACGCATCCCAGTTCGTTTTGACCATGATAATCGATATTTTGCTTCTGCTAAATATCAAGGTATTCCAAAAGCTGGCTATACTAAAATCGTTGAAAATATGCTCCAATCAGAAAATATTGAAGTTCGCTTAGGCACTAGTTTTAAAGATGTCGAATCGGAAATCGAGGGAATCAAAGTGATCTATACTGGCCCCGTTGATGAGCTTTTAAATTACGAATTGGGTATTTTGCCTTATCGTAGTCTTCGTTTTGAAACCGAGTGGACCGAAAAAGAACTTGGGTATGCTGTGGTTAATGAAGCTGACAAAAATATACCGTATACCAGAATTCATGATTATAAATATTATCAAATTCATCAACCTGAAGTTCTAGCTTCCAAAAAATCTTATCTTTGCAGGGAATATCCAGCTGATTATAAAGTCGGTAAAGAAGCTTATTATCCAGTTAATAATGCTGAGTCTGAAGTTCTCTATCAAAAATATCTAGACCTCCTAAAAGAGCGCTATCCAAATATCATTCTTGGTGGCCGCCTCGGCGCCTATCGTTATTGGGATATGGATGTTGCTATTAAAAATGCCCTTGACCTTGCCTCCTCTATCCTTAAAAAATAAATTGATTCTTTATAATCTAATTCATAGTGTTATAATACCTTCATTAAGGAGGTTTACTTATGTGTGGAATTGTTGGATATGTCGGTGAAAAAGATGCTCAGGAGTTTCTTTTGCAAGGCCTTAAGCGCCTCGAATATCGTGGCTACGATTCGGCTGGCATTGTTACTTTAAATCAAGAGAAACAGCCTACCTTACTTCGAGCTGTTGGTAAAATCAAAAACCTTGAGGAAAAAATTAAAGATCATCGTACCTCAGATCATCTTGGCATTGGTCATACTCGTTGGGCCACGCACGGTAATCCAACTGAAAATAATGCACATCCTCATCAGGCTGGCTCAATTTTCCTTGTTCATAATGGCATTATTGAGAATTATCAAGATCTCAAAAAGCAACTTACTTCTCATAAATTTCAATCAGACACTGACACAGAGGTTTTGGCTGCCCTTATTGACAGTTTTTATCAGGCTGGTAAATACTCTCTCGAAGATGCAGTTACTCAAGCCCTCAAGCTAGTTAAAGGTACTTTCGGTATTGCTGTTCTTAGTGTTCTCGACCCAGAACATCTTGTAGTAGCCCGTTCCGGTTCTCCTCTTGTTATTGGTGTCGGTGACCAGGAAACCCTTATTGCTTCTGATGCCTCCGCTCTCGTTGGTTACACGAAAAAGGCAATCTACCTCAATGATGGTGAGATTGCTCTAATTTCCAAAAATCATATCGAAGTTAAGACTCTCGATTTGCAGCCAGTCTCCGCTCAAGTTGAAGAAATTCTCACCGACCTTTCTGCTATCCAAAAAGGCGGCTATGATCATTTTCTACTTAAAGAGATTATGGAACAGCCAACCAGCCTTAAAGAAACCTTAAGAGGTCGCATCAATCAGCTAGATCACCTTGTCCATCTTGGTGGCCCCGGCCTTACTCCTAAAGAGCTCAAATCCATCCACCATCTTATTATGGTCGGTTGTGGCACCGCCTATTATGCTGCTCAAACTGCCGCTTATCTTCTCGAGCAGTTTTTACCCGATGTTACGATTGAGCCAGTTATTGCTTCCGAATATCGCTATCGTCACGCCTATATCCCTGATCATTCAGTTGCTCTCATCATTTCTCAGTCTGGAGAAACTGCCGATACTCTAGCCTGTCTTCGTGAAATCAAGGGGCAGGGAATTAAAACCATCGGTATCGTTAATGCTATTGGTTCTACTATCGCCCGCGAGGTAGACGGTGGTACTTATGTTCATGCCGGCCCTGAGATTTCTGTCGCCAGCACCAAGGCCTTCACTTCGCAGGTCACCGCTCTTTTGATGTTTGGTCTAACCATTGCTGAAGCAAAAGGTGTAAATTCACGCCTCCTTGCGCCAATTATTGATGAAATTGCCCAGCTCCCTGATGAAATTGCTAGAATTCTTCATTCAGCTAACTCTTGCTTATCTAATCTTGCGCAACAATACAAAGATTATCAACACGCCATTTACCTTGGCCGCGATGTCAATTATCCCATCGCCCTTGAAGGAGCTTTAAAACTAAAAGAAATTTCTTATATTGATGCAAACGCTTATCCCACTGGTGAGCTCAAGCATGGCCCCATTGCTCTTATTGATGACCGCTTCTTCGAGGTTGTAATTTTACAGTCTGGCTTCCTCTTCCAAAAATCGCTCTCTGGTATTCAAGAAGTCTTAGCTCGTGGTGGACATGTTATTGTTTTTACAGATACTGATTTTGATCTTCCGGTAGAATCTATCGTTAAAATTGATACAAACTTCACCATCCTCACTCCTATTCTCTTTAATCTCCTAAATCAACTCTTTGCCTATCATATGGCTGTAGCTAAGGGTAATAACGTCGACCAACCCCGCAATCTTGCTAAATCGGTGACCGTTGAATAATTTTTATATTCTTCTTATGTCTTAAACCCTGTACCTTTTGCTCTTTCTAGAGTAAAATAGCTGTAAATGAAAAAAGATTCTAGTGTCGTTTTTTTCCGTTTCTGCCTCATGCTTGGTGATTCTTTAGCGATCATTGCCTCCTTTTTATTTGCCTATCTCATTCGTACAAAGATTGATAGTCGCCCCTATTACTTCGTCTCCGATCCGCTCAAATTTACTTTTTCGGTCGCTGTTATGGTGCCAGTTTGGTTGATTATCCTGGCAGTTCTTGGACTTTATAACAAAAAAATCTTCCTAGGGCGCTCTCGTTGGAAGGAAATTTCTCGTCTCTTTGCCGCCTCTGTTATTGGTGTTATGTTTTTAATCAGCTTTGACTTTTTTCTTGAAGGCGACCTCTTTCCAGTCCGTCTTATTGCTTTTTACGCTATGGTCATCTGTTTCTTTTCGCTCACCATCGTCCGTTTCTTCCTTAAACTCATTCGTCGACTTATTCTTCAGCAGCGTATTGGCTCACTTCGCGCCATTATTGTCGGCAATACTAAGGCAACCTCTCGTCTAATTTCACAAATGCTTGATTTTCCTGAAGAAGGCTATCGTGTAGTCGGCGTTGTGGCAGGGAATCAATTTATTCCCAAAGAATATCGCAAAAAACTTCAGTATTCCTCATTAAAAGAAGCCCTTAAAGAGTGTGAAGCGGATGTAATCTTTCAGACCGATGAAAAACAAACCGAATACGTCTATCGCCAGTCAATTAATCATCATCTTCATTATTATTTCACTCCTTCCGAAACTACTCTCTCAACCTCTATGGGAGAATTAGAACTTATCGGTAGTACTCCCGTTATTATGGTTAAAGTAACGCCACTGGTCGGTAGCGCTAAGGTAGCTAAGCGCGCTATGGACCTTATCTTAGGACTAATCTTACTTCTTCTCGCCTCTCCGTTTATGCTGATTATTTGGCTTCTTATTAAAATATCCACCCCTAAAGCTCACGCCATTTATTCTGAAATTCGACTTAGTCGCTTTAATCAAAAAGTGAAAATCCATAAGTTTCGCAGTATGAAGATTGAATATTGCGGTATGAGTCCTGAAGCTGCTTTTCAAAAAATGGAACAGGAAGGGAAGATTAAAGATGCGAATAATCTTAGTAAAGAATATCGTGATAATGGTGATTTCCTTGAACATGATCCGCGTATCACAAAGATTGGCAGATTTATTCGCGCCACCTCACTTGATGAATTACCTCAGCTTGTCAACGTGATAAAGGGTGATATTTCTCTTGTAGGTCCTCGCGCACTTGTTCCTGGCGAACTTAGAAACTATGGCGATCGCTCACTCCTCCTTACTGTTAAGTCTGGCCTCACTGGTCTTGCACAGGTTTCCGGACGACGTTCAATCAGTTTCGACGAACGTCGCGCTCTTGATCTCTATTACATCCAGAACTGGTCCGTTCTCTTTGATCTGCAGATTATTTTGCGTACCATCAAGGCCGTTTTAATTCGTAAGGGCGCCAAATAATGTCAGTTTCCTCTAATTGTAACTCAAAAGAACACCGCCATAGCCACCATAGTTTCACTCATCTACTCAAAGATCGTAATCTAAAAATCGCCCTTGTCTGTGACTGGCTCACTGTTGTTGGTGGTGCAGAACAGGTGCTTCGTGAAATCCATCATTTATTTCCTCAGGCTCCCATCTATACTTCTCAATATCGTCCCCGTAAAATTGACTGGTTTAAAGATGCCGAGGTTAAAACCGGCTGGTTAAATTTTCTGCCAGCCTTCACCAGACGTTTTATCGCCCCTTTGCGCCAAGCATACTTTAAGAATCTCGATCTTTCGCATTATGATTTAGTTATTTCCGTATCCGGTTGTGATGCTAAGTTTGTTGAGACTCGTCCAGGCACTCATTTTTGTTACTGTCACGTTCCTACTCAATACTACTGGGGAAAGAGTAAAGAATACCAAGAAGATCCCGGTTTTGGTCCGCTAAATTTTCTCGTCAGACCTATCTTTAAGTTCCTCCTCCCGGTCTTAAGAAGAAAAGATTTAGAAGCAGCTGCCAGGCCAGATTTTTATATCACAATCTCTGAGTTTGCTAAATCTGAAATCAAAAAATACTATAAGAGGGAAGCAGAGATTATTTTTCCTCCGGTCAATACAGAGAAATTCTCAGAGGTCGCGGAATATAAAGACATCAGACAAGGGAATTGTCAAATAAAAGAACAACATAAAAATATAAAAAATCAAACAAGTCAAAAATCATACGACACAATAAATACTACAAAAAGTCAAATTGGACAAAATATTTATCACACCACAAAATTAAATAAAAATCAAATTGAACTTGTGGAAAACTCCCCAAACGATGATCAGTACTTTATTAATTTTTCACGTCAAGTTGGCTGGAAGCGACTTGATCTTGCAATTGAGGCCTGTATTAATGCAGGGCAACCATTAGTTTTAATTGGTGATGGTCCTGAACATCAAAAACTGCTTCAATTAAGCATTGCTCACCCTGAGTTGATTACTCTTCATTCTACTCTTCCGCAATCAGAGCTTAAAGAATACCTCAAAAACGCCAAGGCCTTCATTTTTCCATCTGAGGAACCTTTTGGTATTGCACCTGTCGAAGCTCTCGCTGCGGGTTGTCCAGTTATCGCCTTTAATAAAGGTGGAGCCAAAGACTACATAGAAGACGGTAAAAATGGCCTCTTTTTTGAGTCACAAACCATCGATTCCCTGGTTTCTGCGATAAAAAAATTTAACCAGCTTTCTCAAGCATCTGCCGATATTAAGCTACTTTCAAAAAAAGCTCCACAAGAAAGTCAGATATCACACTCTTCCCTCCTTTCACCGCTAGAAATTTCCAAGACTGCCGAAAAATTTTCAAACCAACACTTTAAGGAACAACTTGAAGCATACCTCATGCAGAACCTCGCCATCACAAAAACATGTAATAATCAAGACTTCAATTAAGAAAGGTTATCTTGATGTCAAAAAAATCGGTTCATAAAAACAGCCACCACCTCCCTAAACTCCAGCAACTTATGCTTCTCTGTCTGCCATTTTGTTTATTTTTTTCTTATCATCCAGTAATTCTCATCTTTAGTACCAGCACTACCAATTTCGAATTCTCTCTTCCGCTTCTATGGCTACTACTTTTTGCCACTCTTTCTCTGCCTGGGAATTATCGCCTTATCAAGAAATCTTTAATCACACTTATAGAGTCCAAACAGTTATTTAAAGAACAACAAAAAAATACTCATCCTAGTTCCAAAGAATTTCGCAGTAGTTTATTTCGCCTTCTTTCTTTTGTCTACCCACTTTCTGTCACGGTTCTTAGTTTATTTTCTGCAAACCCCCTACGTGCAATCCTTACCGCAGGCATCATCTGGTGTATTCATCTTTCCCTATTGACATTTATAGAAAATATTGCACAATATAAAAAAGAAATAGGGAAAAGTGTGCAGAAAAACCTTCTCATTGCTGCCGCTTTTGTCTCGTTATTTTGTTGGCTTCAATCAATTCTTGATGCTATCGGTGTTTCTCGTAACCTTACTCTTCTCTGTAATGGTTGCGTTTCAAATGTTTTTGGTTTTCCTCATCCAAATGGTTTTGCTATCGAGCCACAATTCATGGCCAACCTTCTTCTTGCTCCGGTTTTTCTGAGTCTTTATTATCTTCTCGAAATTCCAAAGCATCAGAATCTTTCCTTAAATCTCAGTCCGTATAAAACTTCAAACTCTAGTCGTTTTCTTCGTCTCTTTCTTCCTTTTCTTCTTATTTCCACACTCTATCTCACGTTGTCTCGTGGTGCCATCTTTGCTTTTTGGGTAGGTATTTTTGCCTTATTTGTCTATAAAACCATTCAGCTCGCCAAGTCAAAAAGCCATTTTGCCAAGTTTTTCTTCCGTCAGTCACTCACTTTTCTCTCTATAGTTCTTCTGCCATTCCTCTTTGCTTTATTCTCTCAAGGAGTTCTGACAGAGCTAGGTTCTACTAATCAAACATTTATGGATGGAGTTAGTACTTCGGTCAGCCAAATATCACTAGGTCGGATCAATCTTGCCAGCTCTTTTCACTCTCCAGCTGAGAATAGTGCTACTAAGGATTCTGACCAAAGTAGTGATCAGCCAATCTTTACTGGTTATATTGAAGAATCAACTCAGATTCGCCTCAGTCTTAATAAGTTAGCAATCTCCTCTTGGCGAACCTCGATCTGGCGTATATTTTTTGGCGTTGGCCTCGGTACTACTGGATTGCAACTTTATCAAGAATTCCCTGAGCTTGGTAGTCCCAAAGAAATCATTCAAAACGAATATCTCGCCATCCTTTATGAACAAGGTCTCTATGGGGTTGCCTCGCTTATTTTGACAGCGTTCATGCTAATTAAACTATATATATTACACAATAAAAAATCTATTTCCTTCTATGGTTTTATCCTTATGTTGTCTTTTGCTATCACTATTAATTTCTTTTCCGGCCTCCCCAATGCTCTACATATCTACTTACTACCAGCCTTAATCTTCTTTAAAACTGAAGCCGACCTACAAGAAAATAGTAAATATGCTCTTCGGTTTCGTTAGTATTCTTATTAACTCCCAAGCTATTCTCGTTGCAGCTGTAATAAGATTCCTCTGGATCTGTTTTTAGGCTATAAAATTGTTCTATTTCTAGTCCAGATTCTTGCGATAAAATATATCGTTCTTGATCCAAATTACCAATTTTATTGTCTCGACAAACTAATGCATATTCGGTATCAAGCTCATCAATAAAAATATAAACCTTACAATCCGCTGCGCTTTTAAACATCGTATGAAAACGTAACTCTTCAGCAGATTTTATGTCAAATCTCTCTAATATTTCAGAAGCAACCTTTCTTGGCAGAAACTTTGGCTCGGATTGATCGCCACATAAACGTACATATCGTCGTAGTAATGAAAATAATAGATTCCGTTCTTCAAAGAATTCCGGAAAATCCCTCAATTCACACAAAGCCAACCAACTCTGTCTATTTAGTTCGCCTAATAATCTTGGTTCATTTATATTTCGCTTGTCAATATCCTTAGTTTCTTTTGGCCACTCTCGTGCATACTTGAAGGTCTTTGAATTAAAAATCTTTAGTTTTTCCTCAGTCAAGTTCTCTATCTCAATACTAAGTAGGTCTTTTGAATCTGCTATCGCATTCTTATGAATAATTTCACAAATGTTTTTATCTAATTCTTCGAGGTTTTGTGACTGTGGACGTGGTATTGCCGAAACCCTTTCAGCTCCAATAAATCTCCTTTTAAACAAAGCAATCTCAAGTTCGTCGTGTTCCGCAATCTCTTTTTTTAATTTTTTTATAATATCCCCTGCTATTGGTTCGGCAATTTCCGCCATTACGCAACGGTATCCATTATTCGCCCAGTATAAATATCCTTCAAAGTCACCAGACTCGTTTGTCTTATCAAGACCATCATGGCTAGTTAGCCATCTTTTTACTTCGAATGAGTAAGAAAAATCAGGATAGTAGTAACAATCTAAGGTTTCTGGTACTTCTTCTTGTCCACAAACCCATGTAATATAATCTGCAACCTCTAATATGTAATATGCTGCAGACCTTTTATCATGGAAAAAATACCAAAAAGTGTCTGGATCTACTTCATGATATCCAATAAATTCTAATTTATCGTTAACTCGATAAAACTTTAAAATATCCGCAAATTCTTCTCTCGAGAGTTCCATGCCTTTAAAATACTGAGTTTATCATTACATCTCTAGTATAATAGATTTTTCCCCAATTAAGTTAAATAATGTGAATATATTATTCTCGCTTTTCAAAAGAGAATAAATTACTTAAAATAGATTAAGATCTAGCAAAGGAGTAAAAATGAAGCGAATCGTCTTTCCCGAATTTAATCACCCCTATATTCAAGAGGCTATAAAAATTGCCAAGCAGAAATATCCTGAATTTGAAGCTATTGGTGCAGATAATTTGGAACATGCCGCCGCTGCAGTAAAAAATCAGGTTGCTGATTCCATGATTGCCGGTATCGATTATACTTCGAGAGAAGTAATCCTCACTGCTCGTGATATTATTGGCGTTAAAAATCCTCGTAATCTTGAAAAACCCACTTTTTCCGCTAGTTTTATCTTTACTAAACCAAATCAAGCCAGTCCCATCGGTCAGTCTGTGTTTGTCCTCGGTGATGCCGCCGCCTGTAAGCATCCAAACTTTGAGCAACTTTATGATATCACTCTCCAAACCGCTAATACCGCTGCTAAATATTTCGCACATCTTCAAAAAGATGCAACTGATCCGGCGGTAGTTGACTTTCTTACTCCGCGCGTCGCCATGCTTAGTTTTTCTACTCTCGGCTCCGGCGGTAAAGACGACACAATTTCTCTCGTGCAGGAAGTACTTGCAAAAGTAAAAACAGATCAGCCAAATCTTCTTATCGATGGTGAATTGCAACTTGATACAGCCATTAATCCTCGTATCGGCACCAAAAAAGCCCCAAACTCAAAAGTTGCTGGCTTTGCTAATGTTCTCATCGTGCCCGATCTTAATTCCGGCAATATTCTCTACAAAGCCATGGAGCAATTTGGTAACTTCACTGCTGCCGGTCCAATCCTTCAAGGTTTTAATGCTCCTATCTCGGACCTTTCTCGAGGTAGCACCGTTCTCGATATTGTCTCGGTCATCGAAGTTGAGTTAGCTCTCATTAACTAAAATCGTGTTATGATAAACCAATAGAAAGGAGATTATGAAGGGTAAAATTAAATATTTCGGTACAGACGGTATTCGCCAGAAAGCAGACGCCTTTACTCCCGGTTTTATCCAGGCTATCACCTTAGGGATTGTCCGCTATCTAGGTAATGCCCGTGAAACTGCTGACGGTATGGAGCGCCCGGTTAAGGTTTTGCTTGGTGGCGACACTAGGGAATCTACGGAGTGGATTCTCCGTTATTTTGAAGAAGCCCTCGAAACTGTTGGTATTGACCACGGCAATGTCGGCGTTCTTCCTACTCCAGCTATTAATTATGCATTCTATCAAATGAGCTACGATCTTGCTATTGATGTCACTGCCTCCCATAATCCTGCTTCCGATAATGGTATTAAAATTTTTGAACGAGGTGATTCCATTGGCGGTCTTGAGGCGGTTATGCCGGGCGGCGTCGGTTTTAAAGGTACCGGTACAACCACAAGCGGTAAAGATCTTTCCTCCTGTATTAAAAAATATCCATATGGTGTTAAATTAAGTCAAGCTGGCGTTCAGGCTATCGAGAATGCTCTTGAAAATGAAACCGGCTTCGATGTCGGTTCTGTCGAGTATGCTGAAGATCTTCATCAGCAAGCCAAAGATATTTATCTTGATCATCTCAAAGAGTATCTTTCAAGTTTTGGTCCGTCCACTCTTGCGCAGCGTGAAAAACCCGATTTTTCAGAATTAAAAATTGGTCTCGATTGTGCCAATGGTGCCACTAGTGTTACCGCTCGCGAAATCTTTGAACATTTTGGCGCTCAAGTGGAGGTCATTCATAGCGATTCTAGTTATGGTGAGACGATTAACCAGTCTTGTGGTAGCACTCATCTTGATTCTCTAATTCAATTAGTAAAAGCACATCAGCTTGACTTTGGTGCCGCTTTCGATGGTGATGGTGATCGCTGTTTAATGGTTGACAAAAATGGCAACGTTATTGATGGTGACGACATGGTTGCTTGTATTGCTAGCTACTTGGGTCTGCCAAAAATTGCCATTACCATCATGGCAAATAAGGGTCTATTGAATTGGTCTAAGGATACCGGCATCGAACTTGTTATGACAGATGTTGGTGATCAGAATGTCTCCGCTAAAATGCGCGAGGAGGGAATCCTTCTCGGTGGAGAACAGAGTGGACATATTATTTTACCAGGTGAATCCATGGGTGACGGTGTTCTTACTGCTTTGGTTATCTCTAAAATTTATAGTGAAACATTAAGAAGAAGGCAGCATGAAGATCAACTTATCCTGGATTATGAAGCTATGCAAGAAGCCAAAAAACAGGAACAGGGTAAAGAATCGGCTATCCAAAAAACCTCTCAAGAAGTTTCCCTGTCTTCTATCTGTTCTTCCTTACAAAAGCTTCCTCAGGTAATCAAAAATCAAACAGTCAGTCCTTCCCTTAAACAAGCCTTTCGTAGTCATCAGCCATTTGCCGAAGATTTTATCGCTCAGAAAACTACCGAACTCACCCCTCTCGGCTGGAGTCTCAATATTCGTGCCAGTGGTACCGAGGAACTCGTGCGTATTACTATTTGGGGTGATGACCCTGATAAAATCAACCAAAAAGCTTTAGAAATTGCTACCGATTTGCAAGCACTTGAAAGTTCCCTCTAGCTAGTTTAACTCTTAAGCTCACTACTTAATCGTAAAGGAAAAATATGATCAAGATTATTACAGTTACAGAATATAATAAAGCAGTTGCCGACAGGATTCGACAATTACTTATCCAACTTTCACGCAGTGGTAAAGATAAGGGTGAAATTCCGCAAGAATGGTTCGAACAACTCATTTCTTCTCCTTGGCATGATTGTCTTCTTGCAGTTGATCTGGCAGAAGATAGTAATACTAAACAAGATTTATTAATTCTTCCTGAACAGATTCTTGGTATGGCCTCAGTCTCTGTAATTTTTGGTGCCGGCATTGGTAAAAATGCTTATCTTGAAGATTTTGTTGTAGATCAATCAGCCCGTGGTAAAGGTGTCGGACACCTCCTTTTTCAGGCTTATGAAAATTGGGCAAGGGAAAAAGGCTGTAAAAATCTCGAATTCACCTGTGGTCAAGGCCGCGAAGCTGCTCAGCAATTTTATAGAGACCACGGTGCGGCAAAATATGACACCAACTTCTTTCGAAAAAAGCTAGATAACTAATTTGTCTTAAAGTTAGAAAGGTATAAATGATTCCAGGGCAAGATAAGCCTCATAATAAATCTTCTTGCTTAAATTTTCTTAACAATAAAGTGCTACCATGTTTTTTAAATTGTAATAATAAAAAAATAATTGGTGATCAAACGGACTTTACCTATATTGCCACTAATTTTTGGAAAATCCCTTTTATTTTCAATAAAGAAAAATACATATTGTATGGCTACGATTTTATTGGGGAAGCCGACAGTTCCGTTGAATCACTTAGCTTTTTTATTAAAAGCAATGATATAAGTTTGGCTGATTATAAATTTGAAGTTCTCCCAATTTCTCCCGAAAAAAACAACGATGTAATCAACTATGTATACTTCAATAAATATTCTAGAACTTATCAATACCATCCGATATTCTCGGACGAAATATTTTTAATTAAAATCAAAAACAGTTTAGATTTGAATTAAACTCACATTTACTTACTATTTTCAATTATAATATACCTATGAATATCTATATTTCTGGCATTTCTGGTACCGGCATGGGCCCGCTCGCTCTTATGGCAAAAAATGCTGGCTATCAAGTTTTTGGCTCCGATCAACAACGTGGGGCTATTTCAAATGAGCTTGACCAGGCACAAATTCCCTTCGCTGTTGGCGCGCAAGATGGCCAATATCTTCAAGAAATTCACGAGAAGTATCATCTCGATTGGTTTGTTCATACCTCTGCTCTCCCCGAAGATCATCCAGAACTACAGCTCGCCAAATCTCTTGGGCTTAAAATTTCTAAACGTGACGAATTGACTGCTCATCTTGTCGAAACACTTGGCCTTAAGATGATTGCCGTCGCAGGTACTCACGGAAAAACCACTACAACCGCCATGCTAATTTGGGTCGCCAAACAACTCCAACTTCCCGCCGCCTACATTGTGGGCTCCACTTTAAATTTTGCTCCTTCTGGTTCCTATCAAAAAAACGATCAATATTTTATCTACGAAGCCGACGAGTATGATCGTAATTTTCTCCACTATGAGCCTTGGCTCTCCCTTATCACTTTTGTCTCGTATGATCATCCCGATATCTACCTTTCTGAATCTGATTATCATCAGGCCTTTCTTCAATTTGAAAATCAGAGCCAATCTCTCATCTTTGCAAATCCGGCTGCGGCTCCTTCGGATCTTTCACAGCTCTCATCTCAGTCCTTTCAGATTTTAAAAACTCCAGATTCTCGCCTCACTCTCGCTGGTTCTGCTCGTCGCGAAGATGCGAATTTAGTTTTTTATGCAATTAAACAAATCTTGGCAGATCAGCCAAACGCTCATAAGATCTCTGATCAGCAAATTATCGACATTCTCAACCAATTTCCAGGCGTTGGTCGCCGTTTTGAGCGCCTTTCTGACGGGCTCTATTCTGACTATGCTCATCATCCGGAAGAAATTCGCGCCACTGTCGAGATCGCCAAAGAAGAGGCTAAGAATCTTGGTAAAAATGGTGTAGCCGTTGTTTATCAGCCACATCAAAACACCCGCCAACACGAAGTTTTTCCTCTTTATCAGGATGTTTTTCTTGGCGTCGATCAGCTTTTTTGGTTGCCAACTTATCTCACGCGCGAAAAACCTGAGCTTAAAATCTATGCGCCCATTGATTTTATTAACACCCTGATTAACTCCGAAATTGCCACCTCTGCTGAACTTGACGATCAACTTAAGGTAAAACTAAAATCTCTTCTTCAAGATAATTACCTTGTCATTCTCATGTCTGCCGGTCCCGCTGATCAGTGGTTCCGCGATAACCTAATCTAGGCCTCGTCTCCAGCTTTCCTGTTATGCTATAATTAAAACGTTTATGGGTGGTTTTATTAAGAAGGAACATCAGGAGGAGAAACGCCGTCTTTCTCAGCTTTTTAAGCAGATTAAAACCTGGCAACTCCTTCTAGCTCTCATCCCTCTGCTTTTTCTAACCGCAACCTTTTTACGTTTTGATCACCTTAAAATGCATGACTTAAAAAATAAAGTCTTGCAGGCAGATCAGGGGAAAACCGCTGATGGCAAGGAAATCACCTCTCAGGAGGAAATCGATAATAATCTAAAAGCTGCTCTTACTGAATTAAAACAATATACAAACTCGCATGTCGTCATTAATTTTATTGAAAAGAACGGACGTAATGTTCTCACTTTTGGTACGGGGCCATTTTATCTAGAAAACCAGTATAACCGTAAGGCCACCACTGCCCTCGCTGAAGCTGAGACTAAGTTAAAGCAATCCGGTGATAATAATCCAAATGGTAATGTCTTCGCCAAGGCAATGGAGATCTGTAAGCCTCAGGCTATTGCTCACGGCTGGGCCTGGAACAGCCCTGGCTACCTCAATTGTATGACTGGAGCTATCAATAGCTATCCATCAACCGATCAGCTCACAACCTCTCTCGCAGCAAATATTCCGCCAACCTCTCTTTACCGCTATGACTTTTCTTCCCCTGTTTGGGCTCCCGATCTTGCCGGTTTTTCAGTTCTTCTCTGTCTTCTCCTTTTTATCTTTATCTTGCTTCGCTTCATCGGTTTTCTAATTCTCCGTATCGCCATTATTTTTATCAAATAAAACATTAAAATTTTCACCTCTATAAAATCCCTGAAAACCCCTTGACAGATTAACCCCCCTACCATAAGATAAGACTATATCAATTAAAGGAGGAAAAATGGCCTACAGTCACACTAACAGCAAAGGCATCACCTATTATCTACATAAATCTGAGGTTACCCTCCGTGGTGGCAAGCCTCAGACTATTTATTTCTTCACTAAAACTGAGAATAATCCAAAGGGTACTCCAGTTGATCTTCCTGAAGATCGCGTTGTTAACGAAAACCCACGCAACGGTTTCCTTACTCTTTCTAAGAAGAAATAGTTTTTAGATTAAGAGGTTAGCTAATTTAGCAATAAAATACTAAAATCCTATAATAAATAAACTAAAATACCAGGTTCATCCCTGGTATTTTTTAAAATAATTTTCCATAAAAAATGGACTGGCAAAAGCCAGCCCTGAAAAGAATAGTCAATGACTTGTTTAGCTTATCACCCCCTTATCTTTAAAAATAAACTCTTATTATAATTTAGACAGCATATCTAAGAGTTCATATAGTGTTTGCGAACTAGACCAAGCCCAACCGTCCCACTCATTTCCAGAGTTAAGCGGTGTGCCATTGTGTGCCAGCCATACTGGATGACAGCTGTCCAGGAAGCCATTATTGTAACGGTACTGGATTTTTAAAGTCCAGTTGTTACGTGAGAATTCCTGTTGCACGACATCATAGTCTCCACCAGTTGCCTTCCAAGTCTTGGTTACTACCGTAAACCCAGAATTCTTGGCAGAGCTTTCCAAGGCATCCGCAAGTTGCATTTTATAACCGCTATACTGTTTGCGGTTATCCTCCCTCGCGTGAGCGTCGGTCACTCGCTTAGTTTCAGTCATGACAGTCTTCTCCGCTTCGCCAGCAGGTTGGACTTGGTTACTAGTGTTTCCACTAGCTTTATTGCTGGATCCACCATTGCAAGTGCAAGTACAATTGCAATTACATTGGCACTGGCAGTTACTAGTATATGCTGCTTTTGCCGAACTAGTCGGCATTGAAAAGAAAATTACTAAAGCTACCGCAACAATAGCTTTAAATATATTACTTAACATAGTCATTTATATCCTCCTTTTAAAAAACTATGTTATGGCCCCCACACTATCATGGGCTCTTTAAGCCAACTTTACATCAATCTTATTATAACATTTTTTAATGAAATGTAAAATATTAACCTAGCTTTTAGCGGAGCCAAATAAAAATTCCAACCACTGCTCAAAATTTGATAGCTTTCTGGCTTCTATTCTTTCATCAAGGGTTAGTTTCGGGTGTTTATTTTTGGCAATTTCACTATTATTTGGTAAATCGATCATCACCTCACCCGGCAACTGTTTTCCCAGTAATTTGCGCGCCTCTAATTCCTGGTATTCCTCAGATGCATAATATTGATTTTCTAATTTTGTCTTATTCACATCAAGCTGCAACAATTCCATCTCAGTTTGTTTGGCATTCATTTGTTGCTGTAATTCCCAGTTCTTAGCAATTGAACCAACCGAGGCAATTAAGAGTATCGAAAAAAGTAAGGGAATAGAGAGTAATAGAATGTTATTAAAATTTAAAATCTCAGTTTTTATCCAAAAACGTATATGATTAAAACGTATTCTGAACTGTTCTTTTTTTGAGCGCACACCCATATACCTTATTATATCAGTTTGTGATAAAATTAATAACAACCTGGGGGCGTAGCTCAGGGGTTAGAGCAGGCGGCTCATAACCGCTTGGTCGTTGGTTCGAGCCCAACCGCCCCCACCAAATTTAAAACGGCTTCAAGTCGTTTTTTTATTTAGTATAAACTGTTTAAGATTATAAAGTGTTACAATATATTCTATAAGTGAAAAAAATATGGTGCAAAATTTAGAATCTAAAAACTCTATTAATCAAAATCAAAATTCTTCTAACGAATGGGATGATATTGCTAAAATGATGAAAGAGGCTTGGCAACGGCAAACAGAAAAAGCTCCAGAGTATGCCGCAGATTTTTATCGGGCAGCCCTTAGTGTCTCAAGAGATTTTGATCAACGCAGGCAAAATCTAGAATCTAATGGTAGTAAAATGTCCCAGCAGGAGTTTGAAAAATGGGAAGATGCTCTGTCTGATGAACTTGAATTTGCAAACGATGAGTTAGAAAAGACCGACAATTCCCTAGAGACCATCGCCGAATCTGCACGATTCATGATTGTTACTACTGATGAGCATAAAACCTATAAGACAATTGAAGCGCAGGCGGGGAACTATTTTCATGATAGAATGATTGCACTGAAAAACGCCATTGAATCTTCAGGTGATCAGAGTTTAAAAGCCGATCTGGAATACACCAAGGGCTTTTATTTTGCCGTTATGGATCATCTTGATTATCGTTATGAAGATCCAGAGAAGGTTTTTTCTATGGGGGTAGATAAATTTGATAAAGAACGCACCATGGCTCATAATAATGTTATTAATTATCTCAACAGACTCAATGACCTGACAAGAAAATATCATGTTAGGCCGTTTACTGTTCGTAATTTCTGTCCAAGCGATGCTCGCCCAAAAGAGAGACAAACTCCTGCTATCGCAGACTTAATGTCCTATGATCGTTATTCGGTTCAAAGCTACTATTCTATTGCTTTTTCGTCTGAAGTGAGAAGGAGGCAGGCTATCCAGGAGCGTAATAATCGATACGGTGGCTATTAATCTTTGACAAATATAAATAAATATGCCATAATATAGTATCTAGACATTCAGGGGAGGTGATTATATGTCTAAAGTATTTAAGAGCGGAGCTCAGATTATTGAGAAAATGTCTCGTGAGTTTTTTTATTTACATTTTATTCGAGGGGTATGTAAAACTCGACCTTTTGCGTCGCTAGCCTCGTTTAAGGCAAAGAATCTTTCGGAGATGGAAAGAATAGAGGTGCGTACTATTCTAGCTAATAATGGTATACCCTTTGAATTGACTGACTCAGAACAGGTTCTCGATGAAATCGCCGCTGCTGTCTCAGCGCGAGCTGTTGCTCTCAAATAATTTTTACCCCCGCCTGTCGGGGGTTTATCCTTTCTTGTATTTTCCTTCCACGCAGACTATAATCATAAGTACTATGGATAATTCCAATAATGAACAAGTTTTTCACAGTAGTAATATCGCAAACCAGACACTAGCTGGTTCTGCGGCTGATCCTTTTACGCTAACCGATAAAGAGAAAAAACGTCAAGAAAAACAAGCAGAACTAAACAATAAGCGTAAGCAACGAGCTGAGGCTAGAGCGGTCAAAAAAGCGGAACGCAGAGCTAAACTTGCTGAACTTCGTCAACGTCTTGACTATTGGCGAAAAAGTAACCCCCTTGCTTTTATCTTATCTTCCGTTGGTGTCTCAATTCTCGTTCTTGTCATCATCGTTGGCTCCAGCTGGTTCATTGTCTCGCAAATAGCTCGCGAGAAAGCTCCAACCCGCACTACTAATAATAATATTGACCCTACTGATTATATCTCTGTAAACTGTAAATGCGCTAAAGGCTCTCAAGAATACAACGAGCTCAAAGAAGACTATGAAATGGCTGCGGAGCGCGAAAAGGGAATTATTAGCAATTTTGATTATAAAACCGCTACTCCATTTCAAACTATTGAGTATATTAATGCCGTTATTGGTTCGGGCTATCTAGAAGACGCTTATGATCCTGCTGGTAATTTAAATACCGTCAAAGCTTTTGATAATTATAATCAGCGAATTCAATCAGCCAATATTACTAATGATGATCAAAAAACTCTCCTTGAGCTATATTCTTCTAGTATCTATAACAAAGCCAAACAATACAACCAAACTTTAGAAAAACTCTTTAATTACATTCCTGAAAATATGCCCGACGGCACTAAATATATCTACTACAGTATCTCTTATGATGCCTATAAGGGGCTTGGTTATACTGAAAAGGCCGATTCTATAGCTAAGCTCCTCGAATCTATTCCTTATGGCTCCGGCTCTTTTTAGTCTCTCCTTATCCAACTTTTAATTTTAATTTTGCCGTAGTCTCCTTTTTAAGTTTATGGTAAAACCTAAAATGCTCATGTATAATAAAACTATGCAAAAGACGCGTCATCGTTTTGGCTTCACGATCATTGAAGTCATGCTGGTTTTAACTATCTCCACTGCTCTCGCAATGGCTATCCTCAGTACCATCACCGCTAATATCCATCGACAGCGTTTTTTAGACTCCTACACTGATCTCGCAAACTATCTTCGCAGTGCCTATTCGGCCACCATTAACGTGCAAAATCCCAGGTTATTTACGGAAGAAAGCGGTTTCTCTTGCACCTTAAATTCACTCTGGGATGAAAACGGACGCCTCACCACAAATACTGATACCGATAATTACCCAGGTCGCAGTCGCTGCGCAATTTATGGTAAACTCATTACCTTTGGTGAAAAAGACCCTGACACTAGCACTCCAAATACAAAAGTTCACATGTATGACATTATCGGACGTGTTTACACTGGACAAATGAATATTGAGAACTCTACTGGTGATAATGCTATTAATTCATTAAAAGCCGTTGCTGCCAATGTTGTTACTTTAAGAAGCACTCCAGGCTCCTGTCGAGTGCACTTTGCGGGTCAAGAGTCCTCATATACTCCACAATGGCAGGCTAGAATTGAACAAACCGCTAACCATGAATTATTACGTGGTGCCATTATGATTGTCAGGTCTCCAGTTTCCGGCACTGTTCACACCTATATATATGATCAGCCAGGTCAAACTTTCGATGTTGGCGAATTACTTGAAAATCTCAATCGCAATGCCCCCAGCCAATCCTGCGAGACTGCTAGTCTCGATCAGTATCGTCCCTATGCTAGTAGTGCCCTGCTTTATGGTGCACTCGGCGAAGTTGTTTCTGGTGTGTCTAATATCTTGCAATACGAACTTAAAGATTCCAGAATGCAAAACAAGCAAGATTTTACTCTTTGTGTCTCCTCTGATGATATTCCTCTCGCTCCCAAGAGACGTCGACCCATTCGCATTAAAGCGGATGGTAACAATTCCTCTGCAGTTCAGTTAGTTGATATTGATAGTAATGATAATCCCTGCCAATAATGGCGTATAATGGTAATGTATATGTTAAACTTTTTTAAAAATTTAAAGGTTTCACGGACAGGGAATTGCTCTCCCAGTGATTCATCTAATTCTTCTTCTCGACGTGGCGACACTATCATTGAAATTATTTTCTGCTTTACTATTTTTTCGATCATTACCATTGTTTCGATCGGCCTCATGAACCGAAACCTCTCACTCATTCAAGGCACCCTCGAGATTTCCATGGCCAGAAATGAAATTGAAGCCCAGGCTGAGGCAATCCGCTTTATTCACAACTCTTATCTTTCAGAGCGTGAACTAGTTCGCGACCAAAATATTGACCCTACGAAGTGGCAGGAATATCGTGATCTCTGGCAACGGCTTGCTAGTGTACAGAATGGTTTAAATAATAACCCTATTAAAATCTCTAAATATAGCGAACAAAGCTGCAGGCAGTATTACGATGCGGCCAACGTTGCTGGTGAAGTTCATAATATTTTTACTGATAAAGCCTTTATCGTTAATACCAGAAAGTTGGATCCCAAAAATCCTGATAGTACAATTGTTTCAGCAAGAGAACATCAATCGCTCTTTCAGGAGGCTTCCTTATATCCACGTTTAGTCTTCTCGAATTCTTCACAGGTTGGAGTGTCAAATGGTAAAGACAGCTCCGCTAACCTCAATGAGTCAAATTCTGGTAGCAACCTATATTTTACTCCCGCCTTTGTTACTCCTTATCGCATAGAAGGTCTTTGGGTTATTGGTACTCGTGACATTACGAATATTAATAACCCAGAGACTATAGACGACTCTGGTCTTGATCAGCAAGCTCCGGAATTCTATGATTTTCACATTCGTACTTGTTGGTATGGTCCAAACCGTAATATTCCATCAATTATTAGCACAATTATCCGACTTTATAATCCGGAGTTTATTAAAAAAGATTAGTATGCGAAAAATCATTCAAAAAACCACCAAAAATCACTCGAAAAAAGGCTTCACGATTATGGAGCTCTCTCTTGGTCTCGCTTTCATCTCTGCTCTTCTAGTCATGGTCTCTATTATTTCTATTCATATCTCTACTACTTATCACAAGGGTCTAGTGATTCGTGCGGTTAATTCCACTGGTCGTCTCCTAGTGGATGACTTTTCACGCACTATTGCCGCTGCTCCTGCAAGAGCACTTGCGGATATCTGTCGTGCCGAGTATGCCGCAGATAAAGTGGAAATGCAAAAATGTCTAAGCGATAATGCGCGCATGTATGTCTATCAGCAAAATTATGGAACAGTTAGACTGCGCTCAAATGGCTCTCTTTTGCAAAACGTCCCAACCCACGGCGTATTCTGTACTGGCCGTCATAGCTATTTATGGAATACTGGCTATGTTTTGAATAGTGAAGATTATGAGCTCGTATCCGGAGCTGCTGCCACTTTTAATGATGGTCAGAGCACCGAAAAGAAGGATTTTAAATTACTCAAAATTGAAGACAGTAACCGTGAGCTTTGTTATCAGCACTCATTAATGCGTACCACGTCAGCGGCTCAATATGATTTTGACCACACAAGAAATAATTTTCACCTGAAAGGCGCTATCTCTACTGAGCTTCTCGAGCAATCCGACGATCGTCTTGTGCTCTATGATTTTGTAATCTTCCCAGTTACTCAACACTCCGTTACTCTACATTCCTTCTATTCTGGTACCTTTATTTTAGCTACCGAACGAGGCAGTATTGATATTACTGGTGTTGGCGAATTCTGTAAGGCTCCTCCAACTGACGGTTTTTCAACCGACTTTACCTACTGTGCAATCAATAAATTTAACTTTGCGGCGAGATCTACTGGCCAAAATAGAAAGGGAGAATAATGAAACTGTTTTTCAAAAAACATCGAGCTCAGGGAGTAAGCACCAAAAAAGGTGCAACCTCCATGATTGTTACTGTTTTTACTATCATTCTCTTCAGTATTATTACACTTGCCTTCACTAGGTTGATTCTTTCCGAAGTCAACCAAACCACTAACTCTAATCTCTCTAAGTCTGCTTATGATTCTGCTCTTGCTGGTGTAGAAGATGCCAAAGTTGCCCTACTTAAATATCACGATTGTTTAAATAAGGGCTATACTATAAATTCCGGAAACCCTTGCGGTAAAATTATTGCCGCCATGCAAGATGGTGTTCGCCGACAAGATTGTAGTACTGTCTCTAATGTGCTTGGTCGTACCATTGATGAACAACACGGCGTCACTATTCAAGAGGTTAAAGATTCAAGTCAGGATGGCGGTTCTGCTGCTTCAAAATTGCAAGCCTACACTTGCGTCACTATTCAAGAAGATCTCGCAGACTATCGTTCCACTCTCAGTTCAGACACTCGCACCCGTATCGTTCCACTTCGCACCGATCAAATCCAAAATCTCAAATACATCAATATTAAATGGTTCTCAGATACTAATTACACCTCGCAGCAACGTAGTGGTAGTGCGATTAGTTGGGACCAAAATGATGGTCTTCTACCTAGTGGTCAACACTCAATGTCACCTCCCCTAATTTCTGCCGCCTTCTTCCAATCTGACCGTAATTTTAATCTCGGTGAGTTTAATATTGCTAGCAGTGAAAATAGCACCAACCGCGCCATGCTCTTCTTGAAGCCTACCAATGATGGTAAGGGTCGTAATGACTTCTCTGCCACCGAAGTTTCTGAGACCTTTGATAAGAATGGTAATCACTTATTTACTGTAAACTGTCAAGAAGGAAGCTTCTTCTGCTCCGCCACCTTTGAAGTTCCCAACACTTATCGAGGCAGTACTGACCGTAATCCTGCTACTACTTTTCTCCTTCTTACTCTCCCGTATGGTGCTCCTGAAACCGATTTCTCTGTTTCTCTCTATGATGCTAAAAAGCAGTCAATTAATTTTACTGGCGTTCAAGCCCGTGTTGACTCTACCGGTCGCGCCAATGATCTATATCGACGAGTCGAAAGCCGAGTTGAGCTTGTTGACACCTATTTCCCATACCCAGAGTTTGCCATCCAGCTTAATGATGATAAGAACAGTAAGACTAAAAAATCTTTCTACACTACCATCGACTGTTGGACTGCCGTCGATGGCACCATGGATCAGTGTGATAATTATAATGAAAGCGGAAGCTATAGTCGCTTCTAGAAAAAATAAAGTAGCAGTCTCATATCTGCTACTTTTTTATGTGAAGTATCAAAAAAGAGCATCCCTGCTCTCCTATAATCTTTAATTTGGTGGCGGGGGTTGGATTTGAACCAACGACCTTTTGGTTATGAGCCAAACGAGCTACCAGGCTGCTCTACCCCGCGATAGAACAACCTAATTATATTGACGTTCAATTAAGTTGTCAACCCCAGACTTCAAAATTTAATTACAATAGTTTCCTCGCAGTCACTCTAACCGCTTCAGGTAGGCCCATTCCCACATGTGGTGCAGCTGCCACATCGACCACTGTTAATCCGTTTCGCATCGCTAAACTTATCTCTTGTATTAGTGCTTCTGCATTTGGTGCTACAATCGTTGCTCCTAGAATTTTCTTTTCACGATCGCAAATTATTTTTACAAATCCATCCTCTGCGCTCGGGCTCCAAGTTGCTTTTTTCTGTGTCAGCCCAGATATGGCGCTTGTATATTTTAGTCCCATCGCCGCACATTGCTCCTCAGTCATCCCCACGCTTGCGACTTTCGGATATGTGTTGGTCATTCGTACGAACCCATTACTCTCAACAACAGTTTTTAATCGGCCATTAAACGCCACCGAAGCTGCAATTGCTCCTTCGTAAGTGTCTTTCTCGTAAGAACTAAATGGGGAATCGCTAATCTTCTTGTTTCCCTTAATTGTAGCCACGCCACCTGCTGCAAAAATATTTCTGTTAGAGGTTTGCATTTGATTAGAAACTAGAATTCCTTCAGGAGTATATTTTACATTAGCGTTTTCAAGTCCTAAATCCAACTCTGGTTTTTGCCCAGCAGCCAGTATCACACATTCTACTCGCACGGATTTCTTCTGCCCTCCTCGAAGTAGCGAAGCCTTGATTACTTTAGTCTTCCTACCAGTCGCTAAGGTTTGAATTCCATCATTTTCAACACTTACCACCTTAGTTTCTGTCAAAATTTTAATACTTTTCTTCTGATTGAATTTTGCTTCAATAATTTTCGACGCTTCAAGATCTTCCTTTGGCAAGATTCGATCATTCATCTCTACTAAAATTACTGAGCTCCCAAGATTTGCTAAAAACTCACTCGCCTCTACTCCGCTTTGTCCAGCTCCAATCACAAGTGCTACTTTTGGAATACGTGGTAGTCCCAAATATAACTCCGCAGGTGTCGCAAAACCGGTTTCTTCAAGTCCCGCGATCTCTCCGGTATCTAATACTGTGCCACTTGCGATTAAGAATTTCTTTGCTGTGATAGTTCTCTCAATAGTCGCTACTTCAATTGGGGAGATAAATCTCGCACTACTTTTAATAATATCAATCTTTGACTCAATTAACTCTCTCTGTTTGGCCTCAATAAAGATTTCCGTCTTATTCTGTATTTCACTATACATTGAAGGCAGATTTATCTTTAGTTGATCAGAATTTAGCCCAACACTTGCTCCCTCTCGAGCTTGACATAGTAGTTGTGAAATTCTACCGGCCATTAATTGTGAAAAAGCACAAAGGGTATTACCGCCGCCAATCAAATCTTTTTCAATGATTGCCACTTTCTTATTTGCTGTTGACGCCATCATTGCACCTGCAATACCGGCCGCACCTCCGCCAATTACCACTAAATCGTAATCAAATTTTCTCATATAATTTTATTCCTTTCCCCTAAAATAAATGCCAAGTCCTTATTATATTTCCTTACCTCTGTTATAATTTTGCGATCAAGATCAGATTGCGTAATTGTCGTCTTATCCGCCACCCACTGGCTTACTTTTTTTGTCACTTCCTTTGCAATTAACTCTGCAGCCCCTTGTTCTAGATTTAATACCTTAGTCTCTTTCTTTAAATCTGATATCAGCTGCTTCTCTGAAAATTCCAACTCTCGTATCTGATTCTTTTTTATTATCCTCATTTTTTTTCTCATTCTCGTTATCATTTATTTTTGAATAATTCTGAATGCTAATAAGAAGACTGCTAAGGTGACGAATAATGTTCCAGACAGCGCCTTTAAAAAGTTTTTGTTCTTAAGGCGCCATTTTTGAATTTCCACCACGGTTTTTCCGTGTCTCACGGCCAACCTTAAAATCACTAATGGTAGTAAAGCGATTACTGTGTATAAGAGAAACATTGAAATCTGTAATGGCATGGAGAGTTTTAATAAGCTATCAGCGGCAATTAACATTAGCACGATAAAAAATGGTGTTTCAGCGAAGCTTGCAAGTAAACCCAGTGCAAAAGCCTCGATATTACTATCCGTCTGTTTTGCTCGTTTCACAATATATTTCGCGATTGGTTTTGGTAGCCATAGTTCAGTTGATCTCCCTGTCCGGTAATAAAATAACCAGATGCAAAGCGTTAAAGCTACAAGCACTACAGCTAATACTACCAGGCAAATCGTCGATAAACTTGCTCCGAAAAATAAAAAAATAAAATAAGCTGTTGCCGCCAGGCTAGTTAATACTAGGAAGAATACTCCAAAGATATAGTTAGAGACCAAAAATTTTGTTCTTTTTTTAATATGCTTACCTAAACTTTCATGATAGAGCAAAAGTAGTGACCCAAGATTCATCTGCAAAGTGGCATGCGCTAAAGCAGCTAAAACAACCACGCCGATTGCCGAGAATATTGTAAGACCTTCCATATCTAAATTATAGCATATCTTGCTTATGCTAGATTATATCTTGCTTGTGCTAAATGTAAAAAATATTTTTCTCTATCTATTAAACTTATAAAAATTACGCTAATGCTTGCTAAAAGAAATCCTAAGACATACATTCAGCTCATTAGAAATTAAATGAGGTAATACTATGCAAAAAACACCGCAAACCTTACATCAAATAGCAGGTTTAGAAGGGAAGAGGCGGCAGCCATCCCGCCGCAATCATCCACATAATTCTCGTCACTGTCAGCTCTCTATTTCCGAAGATGTAGGGCCATGCATCAGAACTCCATATAAACGTGAACGCAAATTCAGGTATTTAATTTATCTAGCTATTTTATTTTTAAATTTCTGTTCTTTATTTGTCTTACCTGCATCAACTTTTGCTACTAATAAACCCTCGGATGCAAAAGGTAAAAATATTGTGGAAGAAGAAAAAACCTGTCCTAGTGGTCAATATTTAAACCCCGAGACCAAACGCTGTAAAAAAATTCCCCCGCAAAAGATGAAAACCTGTCCCGAAGGTTATTTTCTTAACGTAAAAACCAACCGTTGCAACAAGAATCCAGTTCCCAAGAACCCAACACATAATAAGTCACACCCGAAGGAGTCGGGTAGTCAATCGTCCAACCCATCTGATCCAAAAGATCAGAACCATCAAACTAAGAAGCCAGTAAAAGACTGTCAGCCTGGTTATTTCTTAAATAAAATTACTGGCCGTTGTAATAAACAACATGAGCAAAATGTAAAAAACTGTCCTGAGGGCACTTTTCGTAATAAGATCACCGGACGCTGTAATAAAACTCAAACTGAACCTCAGAAGAAACTCTGTCGTTCCGATCAAAATCGTAATCCCCAAACTGGCCGTTGTCATAAAATAGCCGCACCAACCACCCCCAAAACCTGTCCTGTCGGCAAGACTCTTAACCCTGCCACCAACCGCTGTAAAGGTGAAGAAAAACCTCATGAAGTTAAACCATGCAAAGAAGGATACGAACGAAACGAACAGACTCACCGTTGTCGCAAAGTTCAGCAAAACACGGGTGCCTCAAACCCAGTAGAAGTTCCAAAATTAGGAGATAAGAAAAAGGAGGAGAAAAAAGATTTTAATGGTACGACGGCGGTTGCCGGCTCTGCGGCAGTTGGTCTTGGTATTGCCATCTTTCAGTTTAAAAATGAAATCTTTGTTATCATCCGTAAAATCTTCCTTCATAAATAGCTCTACTTAGTCTCAATCAATACTTAAATAGCGCTAAGTTATAACTCACAAAATCTATAAAAATTGGTTACCCCTGTAAAAATCCATAAAAAACTCAAATTAGCAGTCTTGACATGAGAGTGCTAATGGACTATACTGATATTAATTAGCAATAAAACATGAAGACTGCTAAATAATACAAAAGGAGTAATAAATGAGTAAAATTATTGGAATTGACCTTGGTACGACGAACTCTGCTTTCGCGTATATGGTCGCAGGTAAACCAGAAGTTATTACAAATGCAGAAGGTGATCGCACCACCCCATCAGTTGTTGCTGTTACTAAAAAGGGCGAACGACTTGTTGGTAAAGTTGCTCAGCGTCAACGCGTCACTAATCCAAAAAATACCATCTATGGTATCAAGCGTCTAATTGGGCGTAAATTTGAAGATAAAGAGGTCCAAAGAGATCTTGATATTATGCCTTACAAGATCGTTAAAAAAGGCGATGGCGTAGCTGTTGAGATGGATGGCAAATCCTATACCCCAGAAGAAGTTTCTGCCATGATTCTCTCCAAAATTAAAGCAGATGCCGAAGCTTTCCTAGGTGAGAAGGTTACCGAAGCTATCATTACCGTCCCAGCTTACTTCGACGATTCTCAGCGTCAAGCCACTAAAGACGCCGGTAAGATTGCTGGTCTTGAGGTCAAACGTATTATTAATGAACCTACAGCCGCAGCCCTCGCCTACGGTCTTGAAAAGAAGAATGAAGAAAAAATCGTAGTTTTCGACCTTGGTGGTGGTACTTTCGATGTTTCGATTCTTGAGCTTGGTGATGGTGTATTTGAGGTTAAGTCTACTAACGGTGATACTCACTTAGGTGGTGAAGACTTCGATAACGTTATTGTTAACTTCCTCTGTGATCAATTCAAAGACGAATCTGGTATTGATATCAGAAATGATGCCGCAGCGATGCAGCGCGTTAAAGATGAAGCTGAAAAAGCCAAGAAGGAACTCTCTTCAGCAAAAGAAACTGAAATCAACCTTCCATTTCTTTCCGCTGACTCTGATGGTCCAAAACACTTTGAGTACACTTTAACTCGCTCCAAGATGGAAGAGCTCGTTGCTCCACTTCTTGATCGTCTTGCAGGTCCAGTTGAGAAGGCTCTTAAGGATGCTAACCTCAAGACTTCCGATATTAATGAGGTTGTCATGGTTGGTGGTATGACCCGTATGCCAGCGGTTGTTGAAAAAGTAAAAGCTCTCTTTGGTAAGGAACCAATGCAGGGTGTGAACCCAGATGAAGTTGTCGCAGTTGGTGCCGCCATTCAAGGTGGTGTTCTTCAAGGCGACGTTAAGGACGTGCTTCTTCTCGATGTAACTCCACTTTCTCTTGGTATTGAAACCATGGGTGGTGTCTCAACAAAGCTTATCGAGCGCAATACTACTATCCCAACTTCAAAGTCTGAGACTTTCTCTACTGCAGCCGACAATCAACCTCAGGTTGAAATCCATGTCTTACAAGGTGAGCGTGAAATGGCTGCTGATAATAAATCTCTTGGTCGCTTCATTCTTGATGGTATCGCTCCAGCTCCACGTGGTGTTCCACAGATTGAAGTTACCTTCAATATCGATGCTAACGGTATTCTCAATGTTACGGCTCGTGACAAGGGAACTGGTAAAGAACAAAGTATCACCATCCAGAACTCCGGCAATATGTCTAAAGAAGATATTGAAAAAGCTCAGAAGGATGCTGAGCTTCATGCTGATGAAGATAAAAAGAAGCGTGAAGCTATCGATGCCAGAAATAAACTAGAACAGGCCATTTATCAAAACGAAAAAATGCCAGATGAGTTTAAAGACAAAATTTCTGATGAAGATAAGGAAACTATTAAGAAGGCTATTGAAGAAGCTAAGGAAGTCCTCAAAGACACCACAGCCGATGCTGCTAAATATGAAGAGGCCGTAAAGGAGCTTTCGAACAAAGTTATGCCAATCGGTGCTAAGCTTTATCAGTCTGCTTCAGCCGATAACTCTTCGAAAGATGCTGGGTCGACTGATAATAAATCAGACGGTGAGCCAGTCGAAGGCGAAGTTGTTGATAAATAATATCACCAATCGCTCTAAATACATTATTCATCCAGTGAATATTTCAAAAATACTCCTTAAGGAGTATTTTTGAAATATCATGAACATTATCCAACAAAACTATACTTATTACCTCTGATATGATATATTTAATTGGATAAAAAGGGATATATTTTCATGAAATCTATAGTCAAAAAGTTTTTCAATTTTTCATCATCTCAAAAAATAAACTACCTTCTCAAAATTGGAATCAGCTTCTCAGGTCTTATTTTTACTTCCTTACATTTTATTGACGCCTCTACCTGGCATAAGCTTCCTAGCTATCTAGTGACTATCGTTCTTCCGTTTATTCCTGAACTTCTCGCCAAATTAGGTTTCAAAACCACCACTAGACTTCAAATTGCTTTTAATTTGTTTCTCGTAATTGCCATGGTGCTTGGTATTGATCTTGATTGGTATAAAACAATCATTATTATGGGATACCCAAGCTACGATAAAATTGTTCACACCATCAGTGGTTTCCTTGCTGCCTTTGGTGCAAAGGAAATTCTCGACCATTTTTATGATGGTAAAGATGTAACGGACCAAACCGGAAGGATTACTGAGAAAAAAGCTGGTTCATCCGGCCGATCAATTGTTAAACGTAAAATTTATCACTCCGGTTTTGCCTTCCTCTTTATTATTTGCTTTGTCGTCTTTACCGCTGCTATGTGGGAATGTTTTGAATTTACCTACGATCAACTTTGCGGTGGACATATGCAAGAACTCAATGCTCCTGGGGTTGGCGATACTATGGGTGATATTATCTCTGCCTCTATTGCTGGTTTCCTCACGGCAATCTTCATTAGAAAGAAATAAAATTTATGTCAAAAAAGCAACCCGCCGTAGTTTCTCAAGTTTCTTCTGCAGAAACAGCTATTTTAATTTCATTACTCCAGCAAGTTCTTGCAAAAAATACCGCAGGTGACGTAGTTGAGCTGGGGTGTTATAAGGGTGATACTTCAATTCTTTTTCAGCGAGAATTACAAAGAACTGGCAAAAACCTTTGTCTCTACGACTCCTTTGCTGGACTTCCTGAAAAAACTAGGGAAGATAACTCAGTTGCCGGTGACCAATTTAAAACTGGTGAACTCTTTGTCACAAAGCGTGAAGTTACCGAAAAGTTCAAACGTCAAAGTCTTCCTCTTCCAAAAATTAAAAAGGCCTTCTTTGAAGACCTAGACCCCATCAGTGATTTCCCTGAAAAAATCTGTTTTGCCTTTCTCGACGGTGATTTGTATGCTTCGATCAAAACCAGCCTCTCGTTAGTTCAAAATAAAATGCAGTCTGGAAGTGTCGTTATTATTCATGATTATAATAACCCAGAACTACCAGGTTCTGCACGCGCTGTTGACGAGTGGTTAAAAAATCACCGTCATCAAATTAAACAGTTCAAAACACAAGAAACTCTCGTCATTATTACCATTAAATAAAAAAACGACCACCAAGTGGTCTGTTTTAATATGGTCGGGGCGACAAGACTCGAACTTGCGACCTCAGCGTCCCAAACGCCGCGCGCTACCAACTGTGCCACGCCCCGCTACTGTTAAATTTACCACACTCCCCTTAAAAATGCAATGTTATGTTAATATATTATTATCTGTTCTTCTTAGTTTAATGGCGTAAACCACAGACTGAGTTAAGAGACAATAAACCTATTTCGAGAAATTAAGGAGATTAATGAACGCACAAAATTCATCTGGCAATAAACCGAAGGTCAACCTCACCAAGAAAAACAAGTCTAATACTTTTAGATCTGTTATTTTCACAATACTTTCGATTCTTTTTATTGCATATTGTATCAATCTTTATGGCGCCAATAACTTAAAGATGAAGGAAGTTCCTCTCTCTGATGTTATCTCTCGTGCCAATGATGAGCATGGCAATATTAAACGTATCACTGTTTCTGGTAACGAACTTGAGATCACCCTTAAAGATAAGGATATTCCCACTGAAACCTCTCGCAAGGATCCTTCCGGAACTCTATTTGATCAAGGTCTAATTAATCGCTGTGCCGATAAAACCGGTGATGATCTCAAAAAATGTCAGGAAAAATTCCCAGTTATTAATTATGTTGACCCTATTAATTACACTGAAATTTTTATCAATATTCTCACCATCGCCGTGCCAATTATCATTGCTGTGATTTTCTTCGGTCGCCTTCTTGGACAGGCTCAGAGTATTAATAAAGAGAATATGGGTTTTGGGAAAGCACGTGCAAAGCTTTATGGTCCAGATAAGAAACGTGTTCTCTTTACTGATGTTGCTGGTAATGAAGCTGCTAAACAAGATCTCTCTGAGGTAGTTGATTTTCTCAAAAATCCTAAGAAATACGAAAAACTTGGTGCTAAAATTCCTCGTGGTGTTCTGCTTGCCGGTGATCCGGGAACTGGTAAGACCTTAATGGCTCGTGCTGTAGCTGGTGAAGCGAATGTTCCTTTCTTCAGTATTTCAGGTTCTGAATTTGCAGAAATGTTTGTTGGCGTTGGTGCTTCCCGTGTTCGTGATCTCTTTAGTAAGGCTAAGAAAAATGCTCCGAGTATCATCTTTATCGATGAAATCGATGCTGTTGCTCATAAACGTGATGCTCGGGGTGGTGCCGGTCGTGAAGATGAACAAACCTTGAACCAGATCCTTGTCGAGATGGATGGTTTTGATAATGAATCTGGCGTCATCGTCATTGCCGCCACCAACCGTGTTGATATGCTTGATAAAGCTTTGCTTCGACCAGGTCGTTTCGATCGCCATGTTGATGTCACTCTCCCTGAGCGTAAAGATCGTCTAGCTATTCTAGAAGTTCATTTTAAAAACAAGCCAGCCGCCAAATCTGTCGATCTTGAGGCTCTTGCTGCTAAGACTGCCGGTTCATCTGGTGCTGATCTCGCAAACATTGCCAATGAAGCTGCAATTACTGCCGCTCGTCTCGGACACAAAGAGATTACCGGCGCCGATGTCACAGAAGCTTTTGAGCGTGTCGCCATTGGCCCAGAGCGCAAGTCGAAAGTTATGAACGAAAAAGAACGCAAAATTACCGCCTATCATGAAGCTGGTCACGCTGTGGTTGGTCACGTTCTCCCAGATTCCGACCCAGTCCATAAAATTACCATTATTCCTCGTGGTCATACTGGTGGTGTAACTTGGTTTCTACCTCCTGAAGATCGTAGTTATAAGAATATCTATGAATTAAAAGATACTCTTGCTCGTGCTATGGGTGGACGTATCGCCGAAAAAATCATTTTTGGCGAGGATAGCGTTACTACTGGAGCCTCTTCCGATCTGCAGCATGTTGCTGAACTCAGCAAGGAGATGATTATTCGTGAAGGCATGGGTAGTAAAACTCGCAATCTCGTTTATCCTTCTGAGGCTACTGGCTATTACACAATCAGCACCGGTAAGCCATACTCAGAAAAGACTGCAGAATTAATTGATGAAGAAATTGCTCAATTTGCTAATGAGGCAGCAAAGCGTGCAGAAGCCGTCTTAAAGGCCAACCGCAAAATCTTAGATCGTGTTGCAGATGCCTTGCTTGAAAAAGAATCTCTTGAAGAAGAAGACCTCAAAAACATCTTTGACGGATCTACCCTTCCAGATTCTGCCAAGCTTCATGACTAACCTCATGTAGTTTGGGTCAGCATCTTTAAGGTCTTAAAAAATACCTGTATTCCAGGTATTTTTTGAATCAGATTAATTATTTCTTAGAAGTGAACCTACCAACTTCAATTTAAGATTTGACACTATTTCGTTCATAGCACAGATTTTGTCGGCCATCACCACGATCCAGCTTTCCTTGTATTTTGGCATCACAATACTAAGAGGGAACATATGTGCTTGAATAATATTTTTCTCAATCGCATTCAATTTAAATTCTTTTTTTGCATTGTCAAAAGCAATCAGTGGATGCAAATAAGCGTGCGCCTTAGGCATCGCCGTCTTATCATGCCAATCGTAAAGGAAAAAGTCATGCAGCAGCGCACCTCGAACTAATGAAACTTTATCCACCTTAACTCGGAAAATCGCAGCAAGAGTTAAGCTCATTGTGGCCACTCCAATCGAATGTTCATAGGTAGACACATTGGCATGCTGAATAAAACGTTTCTCACGTTTCATATTATCTGAATTTAAAATTTCTTTACCCAGCTCATGCACGAGTACAAGATTATTTGTTTTCACCCGTATATTATAACATGAAAATGCTTAAAAATCTCAAAAACTCCACCCATCTGCCTCCACAACATCATGTATAATAAACATAAGATGAAGAAATTTCAGTTTCGCTCCGTAGTCGCCATGGCAAATAGTAAACTTAGTGTGAAATATGCTGCCATTTTGCTCAGTTTCAGCACTTTAATTTCCGCCCTTCTTGGTATTTTTCGGGATCGCCTCTTAAACTCTTACTATCTTGATACCTATCCCACCGGTATTGATGCTTATACCGCCGCTTTTACCATCCCGGACTTCATGTTCTTCGTTCTCACTTCTGGCGCTCTTGCTGTAAGCTTTATTCCAGTTTTTAATCAAAGATTGGCTACTGGTAACAAAAAATCTGCCTGGGAGCTTAGTTCTTCAATTCTCAATCTTATGGCCATCGTTACCCTGATTTCCAGTATTCTCATCATGATTTTTGCCGATCCTCTCGTTCGTTTTATTGTGGGTCCAGGCCTTGATGAATCTGGTACTACGCTTGCCATTAATATGATGCGTGTCATTGCCATTAATCCTTTCCTCTTTAGTATTGCCACAGTCTTAAATTCCATCCAGCAGGCTGTAGGTCGTTTTGTCTTCTTTTCTCTCGCTCCCGCCCTCTATAATGTTGGCATCCTTATTGGAATCACGGTTTTCACTAACGGAATCAATCTCTTTGGACTGCAGCTCTTTGAAGGGGGAATCATGGGGGTCGCTATTGGCGTTGTCTTTGGTGCTATTCTCCAGATTTTTATTAGCCTAATTGGTCTTTTTGGTCTAGGTTTCGACTATCAATTTAAGATCTATTGGAAAAATCTTGGTTTTAAAACCGTTCTTAAGCTTCTGCCAGCTAGGTCTCTAGATCAGGGAATTGATTATGTTTATTCCATTCTTGCCACCAATCTTTCTTCTCGCATGGGTAAAGGCGCCCTTCGCTCTTTTCAGCAGGCCAACAGCCTACATCAAATGCCCGTCAACCTTATTGGTGTTGCTATTTCGACCGCCTTCTTTCCAAAATTGACTGAGGAAACTAACAGCGAGGATACCACTAAATTTGATGATGTCTTTCGCCGTGCTCTTCGTATGATTATTTGGATCTCACTACCAGTTTCTGTCATTGCTTATTTTGCTCGTGGTTATGTTGTTAGTTTTGTTAAAAACGGTGGTCAGCCCGTCATCGCCAGTGTCTTAGGCTCTCTCGTCCTTGCCATCTTTGCGCAATCCATCTTCCATATCGCCTCGCGTGGTTTCTATGCCAGGCAAGATACGAAGACTCCATTTATTGTCAGTATTATCGCTGTGGGTTTCACCATGCTTCTCTCCGTCATCTTCAGTATGATTGGTCTTGGTCCTGACGGCTTAGGCTGGGCTCAATCTATTGGTGCCGTTCTCGAAATCTTTATCCTTCTCTTCATTTTACAGAAAAAATCTCGTCAAAACCTTCTCAATAAATCTTTCTGGACTGCCTTCATTCGTATGTTAATTGCCTCTGTTATTACCGGCATTTCTGCCTATGTACTCACCAAATTCCTCCCTCTCCGCGCCACCGATAACTCTGTCTTTGTTACTATTCCAAAATTCTTTATTATCTCCATTCTCTCTATGATTATCTATGGCGCTGCCAGCTTCCTTCTGGACCTCGAAGAAGTCCAGCCCTTCTTTGAGAAAATTAATAAAATTCTCTTCCGTAATCTTCGTCCAAAAGATAAGTAGATTATGTTAAAAAAATAAACTCCTATCTCATGGTATAATCATTACCATGACAGAGCAAAACAAGAAAGTCGTCTCCGACTATAATGGCTATGATTATAAAAAAATCTTTTGGGAAGATGCTGATCGTAAGTATGAAGATATGGCAGACCGTCTCGCGATTAGACGTCTTCTTCCTCGCAAGATGGATACCTTCGTAGATATTGCTGGTGGCTATGGTCGCCTCGCTAAGGAATATCTCGACCGTGCCAAGACCGCCACTCTTTTTGATTACTCCCAAACTGAACTTGATCAAGCTAAGGAAGAGTTCGGGGACCGCATCAATACCGTCCAGGGTGACATCTATCACACTCCATTCAAAGACAATCAGTTTTCTTGCCTTCTCATGGTTCGTGCTACGCATCATTTCGATGATCTTCCTGCCGTCATTAAAGAGCTGAATCGTATTCTTGAGCCAGGTGGCGTTGCTGTAATTGAGGTCGCTAATAAGCGTACTCTTCCAAAAATGTTCCGTTACTGGTTTAAGAAGTCCAAAGTTAATCCATTCGACAAAAAACCTTCCAATCTCAAAAATATCGATAAAGATGGCTTCTATAACTACCATCCAGCCTATGTTGAGGATCTCTTTAGGAAATCTGGCTTTGAGATCGCTGATATTCTTTCTGTCTCCAATTTTAGAAGTCAAACCATGAAGAAGATTTTCAAAACTAAAACTCTTGTCGGCCTGGAAAAGAAATTCCAGAAGCCTCTTGCTGGTATGCGTTTTGCTCCAAGTATTTACTATAAATTAGTTAAAAAATCTACTGATAATCAATAACAATATGCTACCGCTCGCGTAAATGGGCGGTATCTAAATTAAAATATAACTATGAAATTATTTCGCCTCAGTACCTACCGTCTTTTTCGTCCGTCTATTTTTGGTTACCATAAAAAAATGGCAGATCCATTCAAGGTTATGGTCATGTCGGACCTACATTTTAGTTATCAAGTAACAGATCAAAAACTGAATGCCATTGTGAGACAAGTCAAAAACCTTGCACCGAAGTATATTCTTATGCCAGGTGATCTTGTTGATACTTTGGATATGGTTGATGCTGATTCTGAGCTGAACCGTTTTCTGAATTTCCTAAAGTCCTTAGGCGAGCTTGCTACGGTCATTATTAGCGTGGGGAATCACGACATGTATCGTAAGCCGAAGGGTGGCCGTCATGGTTGGCAATATGGTGAAACTAATCAATTATTTGATCAAATTCGCCAACTTAAAAATGTGCATCTTCTAGATAATCAAGTTTATGAAGATCAGTATATCTACTGTTTAGGTTATACTCAGTCTCCAGCCTATTACAAAGCAAAAAAGAGTGTTACTGAAAATCTTCCACAGATGTTAAAGGAACTTCAATCCCTACCAGAGAATTATTTGTATCATCTCCCAGTCAAGAAAATTAAATTTGCGCTCATTCATTCGCCAGTTTTCTTAAACGATTCTGAGGTCAAATACCAACTTCGTGAGTTTGACTATTTTATCTCCGGCCACATGCATAATGGGGTAGTACCACCGGTTTTCGATGAATTAATTAATAACTCTCGTGGTCTTATCTCGCCCACCAAAAAGTTCGCACCCGATAATTCTCGCAATACATTAAGGACTTACGCCGATAAGTTACTTGTTGTTGGCGCACTGACTACTTTCCACGAATCCATTAAGCCTTTTAATAAGATGAACGTCTTTTTCCCATCCTATATGGCGCTTATGGAATTTACCGCCAAGAAAACTTACGCCAGAAAACCTTATATCAGGCATACTTATAAAAATTGGTAATCATCTCGACTACTATTGTCAATATTTGAATAAACTTTCTCTATCCTAAATACCAAAACAACCAAAAAAGGTGATTAGTCTAATCATCTTTTTTACTTAAAACAAAAACAATAATTTGGTAGCGCCAGTAGGGTTCGAACCTACGACCTTGAGCTTAGAAGTCTCCTGCTCTATCCAGCTGAGCTATGGCGCCAAGTACCTCTTTAACTATATCACAAAACACGGCTTTTGGGCTAAAATACTAGTTCTTTCCATTCTGTAATGCTAAAGTCTGCAAGATTCCTGATTTGATCAAGATCTCGTATATTATGCTCATCTTCAATCGCGATCACCGTCGTTCCAGCCGTCTTGGCGGCCGTAATTCCTAGTAGACTATCCTCAAATACCAACACCTTTTTAGGAGGAACTGCATAAAAATTGATTAATTGTTGATAGATTTCTGGGTCTGGTTTCGGCATTTTTACATCATCCAAGGTTACAATTCGATCAAAATATTCATTTAAATTAATTTCTCTGCCGATTAATGAATTATTAGATGAAAAGAAGTCGATTTCTCGTCGTTCCGAGCTAGTGGCCATCCCTATCTTGCAGTTGTGTTTTTCCTTCAGCTTTTTTATCACCTGAACTACTCCTGGTTTTGGTCTAACTTTGTTTCGAATCCTTGGAAAAATTTCAGACACTTTCGCATAAATCTCTGATAATAGCCTCTTCCCATCACCGTATTTCCTGTCTAATGCTAAATAGTATTCGTCGTCTGAGTCACTGCGAGATTTATTTTTGATTTTATTCCTAAACTCAATAATTTCATCTATCTCCTCCCAAACTCCATACAGCTCCTTAATTAGCTGCTGATCAAGTTCTCTATACGACCTCAGAGAGTCAGCTATCGTTCCATCAAAATCAAAAACAATCAGGTCAAAATTTGTTAAAAGAGGCTGATTTTCTGCTCTCATATGTATATCATAACATAATAAAAAAAGAGCCATTTGGCTCAAATGGTGAACCATATCGAAACGAATTGGAGCGTTTTTAAAATATCAGAAAACAGTAAACGGGCAACAGGAGCTAATTGTCTGCTCGTGAGAATAGATAAAATAAAGACAAGGTTAACTATGGTATAATTTATATTAAATAAGGAACCAATACGATGGATAAGCAAGAAATTATAAAGCGATTAAGAGATTTAAATCTACCAAAAGATGAGTATTATGTTCTCTCCGGAGCATCATTGGTATTACGAGGAATCCGCGAAAAATGCTCCGATATTGATCTTTGTATATCCGAAGAATTATTCGCCGACGTAAAGGATAGATTAAAAATGACACCGGATAAGATAAATTCTTGCAATTTTTATCATTTAAGCGATTCTTTGGAGATAGTTGTCGATAAAAAGTCTCGGTTCAACATGGAAAAAGGTGACGAATTCAATCTTGAGGACATTAATACTATTTTAGCTTTTAAGGAATCGCGCAATCTTCCTAAGGACAAGCAGGACATAGTTAATATAAAGAAATATTTAAACAAATAAAAATCCCCAAGCGAATTGCTCAGGGATTGTTGATGAGTTAATCTTCTTCGGAACCAAGACAGAGCTTTCTTGCCGACTCTTTCATAAAAGAAATCCGATTATGAAATTCACCGTAAAGAATCGGGTCGTCACTATCTTTAATGTCTTCAACGGAATTAATATTTTTTCCGTAAGTCATATTGTAGTGGGTGATAGCTTTCGAAAGATTTTCAGAACAGATATCATAATGTCCAAGTCTAATTAGCGTAAAAAGGATTTCCCAATCGACTGCGCGAAGAAGATCCTTTTTGGAAAGGTACTGCTTCACGATGTCGAAATCGGACTGCAGATATAGTTCTTTCAGCTTCTCGTTGTCAAGGTTTATTGCTTCCTGTAACCCCCAAGGCAAAAAGGTTATATCCGACATCGTCAAAACTCCATCATCAAGGTAATCTTTTATAACCTGTATTGCATAATAGAGCTTCGTCCTGTCTTCTTCGATGAGAAAAGCGCCTGCGTAATCGCGGAGGTTAATAGCTTTTGACCTCAGAACTGCGCGCGGATTTACCTTACGTATTATTCTTTCCCGATAATAGTATCCTTTATCCAAGAAGGAATAACTTATGATGTTGCCAAAAGTTCCTTTTACTACATCTTCATAAGTGTCAGTATAGATGTTGTAAAGGCTATCCCACTGCTGATTTCCCCAAGTTGTGACATTTCCGTTGTAGTCGATCCAAAAATCAAGACCCAAAGAACCATCGCAATTGGTTACAATGGACGGATTACCGTATTCGCTCATACTCATGTCTTCCTCGAACACATCAAGTGCTTTCTGGATATCGTCGCCCAAATTATTAATATCCAGTTTGAGATTAGACAAAAACAACTTCGAACAACCTACAAATATTTTGTAACCATCATCAAACACCAAAGTTGCCTGTTTGGGTAATATTTTGATAATCTCCTTATTATCAGAAACAGATTCAATATCGTTGTAGATCACCTTACAATTGCCAATTTTTTCAGCCACCATTTCCAATGTGGTATCATTCTGCATGGTGTGAATACGCAACTGAAAATTCGGCTCATCTCTATAATCATTTCTGAATACGGAGATGATATTATCCAAAATATTAAAGCCTAAAGGTTCGTAGTGAAAGCTGTCCACACTCAACCGAAGAACGAAAATCATATTATCTCCAACCGTTCTGCTCTTAAAGCTTTTGTAAAGTTCAGCGATTATATCTTGCGCTACTTTGTAAGTGCGCGCCCAAATTCCGCTGGTCACAACAACGATTCTATCTGTAACAGCTTCTCTCACGACTCTATTTACGATGTCTCGCCTAATCATAGGTTCACCACCGCCAGAAAGCATGAGATAGGAGCTGTTTGAATCATTGATAAACTCAATCAAACGCTCTGTGCCGTAATCAGAAAATTGATATTTTTCACTAGGCTTTCCATCGTGATACATATCAGACTTAAAGAAACAGCTCTTACATCTCGCTGGGCACAATTTTGTCACCCAAGCACAACACATGGATTTTGAATTGAACTTCTTCTGCTTTTCTTTCGGAATGCGGATCTTCTTGATTGACTCAATGTAGTCGTTGGGGTTATTGAAGATATTTATCATGGTAATGTACTCCTTTCTATCTTAAAGGCTCGTATTCTCACGGACTCCCGTGGATTCTTTTTATTATATAATACTTAAGTCAACATGTCAATGACTCCGCATTGGCTCACCCCTAGGGCTCAGCTAAATTATATCTCAGACATAAAAACGCCCACATTTAAGTGAGCGTTTTTTGAAGTTGCTAATTATAAAAATTCAGTCCGTTTAGCCGTATGGTGTTTGTTTCATCAGCTGTTAATGATGTTTCGGCCAATCTTATATATTCATTAGTTATAGAAGAACCAAAAATTAAAACATCATCACTCCCGATGGAAACTTTTATTCCATAACGATGGAGTTTTGTTATTGGATGATCTTCCATGGATGAAACTCTGGATAACATTAGATTACTGCTTGGACAGATAATCAATGTAATGCCTTTAGCTTTAACTTTATCCATAGCGTCCTTGTTTTCTACCAACGAAATTCCGTGTTGAACGCTTTCGAGACCTAACTTTTCAATGGCATCGATTACATACTTATAGTCTGCGAATTCGCCGACATGGGCTTTTCTTATTATCCCATACTCTTTGGCGATTTTGTAACACTCCACGAAGTTATCAACACCAAGAAACTCATCACCAACCAAATCGATACTCCTGAACAAACCAGTACTCAGAAATTTTCTCGTAATTTCTTCTGTCTCGCCGTTGTATTTATTGCGATCTAGACAAAATTCGGGATAGATTTGCATGTGTTCACCGAAGAATTCCCCTAATCTTCGTATAAATTCGATATAGGAGTTAAAAGTATCGAATTCTTTCTGCGCGCAAAAGGCAAAGTTCGGAGCAAAAACCTTTATTCCGTCCTGTTTTGCTTGAACGTAGCTCGCAATAACCCTTAGCTGATAATCGTTTTTTACTTTGATGCTATTTTTACACCAGGCGTTCATTTCGGGAATAGTGTGAAACTTTTGGTCGCACTTTGGTATAGTACGACCTTCGATTATTTCTAAAAATGTTCGATTTCCTCCATAGGGGACATGATTATGTAAATCACTCTTTGGGATTCTAGCAATACTCTCACTGTCCTTATTTTTTAGTGCCTCGATAAACAACGTGTTATGATCTACTGTCATAAATGACCACCAACCTTTCCAAAACATAAAAGTACAAACTTAATATTAAGTTCGTCTATTTTATTATGTCATATTTTTCAATAATAGCAACACGAACTATTCAAAAAATATCTAGAAACAATTACCCCAAACGACCAGACTATAAAATTATTCAAAGAAATCCTTAAAAGAACCGCCATTAAAAAGCTTGGTAATACAAATGTAGAATTAAACAAAGCCCGCGAAGAAGTCTCCATACTAGACGCTAAACTAAATAATGCCCTAGAAGCCTTCCAAGCTACCATATTTCCAAACGGATTATATTTTGATAAAAAAGCCAAAAAGTTTTGAACGGGCGAATTAAGTCCACTTTACAGAGTTATAGACAATAAAAAAAGAGCCATCTGGCTCAAACTTCTCAAAAATGGTGATCTCTGCGGGAGTCGAACCCGCGTTGACGGGATGAAAACCCGTTGTACTAACCGTTATACTAAGAGACCATACAAAACTGTACTACTGTTATTTTAACAGAAAATATTTATTTTTCAATAACCCTTTTAAGGATTTTTAAAAATTAATTCTCCTTACAGCTTAGAGCAAAAGTGATTTCATAATCTTTAGCCGAAAAAGGAGCTTTTGGCTTAATCAATGCATAGGACCCATTAGTGTCGCAAGTAAACTTATCGTGCGAAAAATATTTCAACATATCCTTGTTATTTTTTTCGCTGTAATCAAGCAATTTTCGTAGTTTCACTGGTGAAAATCCCATCTGCGTATATTTCTCAAAATACTGTCCAAGGTTTCCTTCCTGCCCCACCGACACATGATCACGCGTAAAACGTTGGTAAAAATCATTTTCGTAGTAATCACGAGCTAACTCTTCCATTTTTTGGTGAGCAAGCTTAGTGCTTGTTAGATTATTTTTCACAAAAATCGCCGCAATTACGACACCCAAACAAGTTAAGACTATCATTAAGCTAAGCACACGTATTAACTTCAAGCTTCGATTACTACATCTCATATCAGAATTATACCATAAGTATTTTATATTTTAATTCAACCAGTATATAATAAGCCCATGCAGAAATTTGCAAATGAACAGCAGATGATTGACTTCGGTCAAAACCTCGCTAAAACACTTGAAGTTCCCGCCGTGATTGAGCTCATTGGTGACGTTGGGGCTGGCAAAACCACGATTACTAAGGGAATCGCTCACGGTCTTGGCATTGATGACGAAATCACCTCTCCTACTTTCACTCTTTCAAAACGCTATTCTTTTAAGCGTGAAGACAAAGAGTGCTTTCTCGTTCACTATGATTTCTACCGTCTGAATGATCCCGGCATCATGTCCGAAGATCTTTTAGAAAATATTCAAGATGAAAACACTATCACTATTATCGAATGGGGTGATTCTGTCAGCGATCTTCTCCCTGAAGATCATTTACGTTTTTATATTTCCATTAATGACGACGGTTCAAGGAGTATAAGCAAATGAAACTCTATCTAGACACTTCCTCTCCTGAAACTATCCTAAGGCTTGATCAAAAAGAATATCGTCTTCCGTTAGGTAACCAGCTCGCCGAACAGCTTCTCTCCGTGATTCATCAAAAACTTTCTGAACATCAAGCTACTTGGACAGATCTCACTGAAATCACTTTTATGGCCGGACCAGGTTCCTTTACTGGCTTGCGTATCGGTGCTGCTGTCGTTAACACTTTAGCGGACCAGTTAAACATTCCGCTATATAAATCAACGGGCGAGCAGGTTCCAATTATCCTTCCAGATTATGGTCGTCCAGCTAATATTACACTGCCCAAAAAATAATATTCTTTGTTATAATTATTTAAGAATAAGGGCATTACATGGATCAAGAAAAAAATAATTTTGCAAACAACAACTCAACAACTATCGGCGGAGTTACTTTTGGTGGTGGTTCTCCTACTTCAGCCCCTGGTGCGTCTCAGGTCACCTCTGAACCAGCGAATAGCTCAAACAACACTTTTGCCATTTCCTCCCAAGACCCCTTCGCTGCTAGTACAAAAAGTCCGTTTGGTGAAAATGGTTTTTCTCAAGCCGCTTCAGCCGGTACTCCCAATTCCAATAATCATCTCGCTCAGCAAGCTATCGCCAATGCCGCAACTCTTGCTGCGCAACAATCAAAGAGTCCTTCAGCCCCACAAAACGACTTAAATACTCCTCAGTCCACCCTTAATGTTCCAGTTGTTTCTCCTACACATTTTGATTTTCAAACCAGTGTTAACCCCACTGTCGCTCCCATCCCTGAAAATGAGCTTCCTCAGCCCATCGATCCTAAAACCGATCCAAAAGCTATTGCCCTCAAATCTCTCAAGAAAATGACCACCATGTCTCTCGTCTTTGGCGTACTTATGGTGATTTTTCTGGTTCTAAGTATTATTAGTCTCGTCTTTGGTATGTCTCAAGGCGATAAGATTACCACTCTTGAGCAGACTGTTGTCGCCAAGAATAAGATCATTAAAGCAGTTGAAGAAACCACTGGTGTCTCTAATATTAATAAACCTGAAGATGTCCCAGTCTATAAAGCTACTACTGGCTATATCTACTTAACAGATTGGCACATCAAGATTAAAATCCCAGACAATCTTACTAGTGTTAGCTATATCCTAAATAGCTACGCCTTCCGTAACTCAATCTGCTTTAATGCTGTTCAAAAAGGTATTCAGTATAAGCCATCCTTTGCTGATCCAGGTAAAAATCTTGGTCGTCAAGGTTGTCTCAGTCGCATTCCAGTTACCGATGGCGATTTTGATGCAACTTCTGGCATTCGTTTTGGCACCAAAGTCTTCACTTATAAAGACTTCAACTACTTCTATGTCGATCCAGTCATCTTTAGTACGGATGGTGCAGAACAGGGGTTGGAAAATACTGCCAATCAATTAATTCGCAACATGCTCACTGATAATATCGAGCCATACGAATAAGAATATGTTACAATAAAATTATTCGGGGGATGATTTTATCAAAAAATGTAATTATTATATATTTTGTTTAAAAAGCTAATATCAGGAAAATATTAGCAAACCAAAAATAACAAAAAGAAAGAGGAGTATGGAGTTTGTCCCGATTATTATCGCCGCTATCGTTGGTCTTGGCGCCGGTGCTGGTATGGTTTTTGCTTATGATAAAAAGAATGAGAATGGCGGCAAAAACAAAGCTGATGACCTCGTTAGAAAGGCTAAAAACGAGGCTTCTGACATTGTCTTGAAAGCCAGAAAAGAAGCGGCTGATCTTGCTGAGAAATCAAAAAATGAAGAGGATTGCAGACGCAAGGATTGGAAGCAAACTGAAAAACGTCTTAGCGAACGTGAGATCTCTCTTGATAATAAATTTGATCAAATTGAAAAACGCTCTGAGCGTCTTTCTCGCCAAGAAAAGGAAATCGAGGAACTCAAAAACGAGATTCATTCCATTCGTGACCGACAGCAAGAAAAACTTGAGAAAATTGCTGCTCTTTCCAAAAATGAGGCCAAAGAAAAATTGATCGCCATGACCGAAAAAGACATCAGGGATGACCTAGCCAATCTTGTCGTCAAACAGCAGCGCGAAATTAAACGCGATATTGATGATACTGCTCAGGCTCTTTTAGTTACCGCCATGGAGCGCATGTCTTCTGAAGTAACTGCCGATCGTACAGTTACTGCACTCAAACTTCCTGACGATGAAATGAAGGGGCGTATCATTGGTAAGGAAGGTCGTAATATCCAGGCTCTTCAGCGTGCCACTGGTGTCGATATTATGGTTGATGACACTCCAGGCATGGTTGTTCTTTCTTCTTTTGATCCCATCCGCCGCCAGGTAGCAAGGTATGCTCTCGAGCGTCTCATGAAAGATGGTCGCATTAATCCATCCAGTATTGAGGAAGCAGTAGCAAAAGCTGAACGTGAAATTGAAAAAGAAGTTGTTCGTGCTGGAGAAGATGCCGCTCGTGAAGTTGGTATCATCGGTATTCCACATGAGATGCTACATCTCCTTGGTGAATTAAAATTCCGTACCTCTTACGGTCAGAATGTTCTTCTTCATTCTATTGAGATGGCCCATATGGCTGGCATGATTGCCGAAGAGATCGGCGCAGATATCCGTGTTGCTAAGACCGCCACTCTTCTTCACGATGTTGGAAAAGCTGTTACTCACAAGATTGAGGGTAAGCATGCCGAAATTGGGGCCGAATTAGCTAAAAAATATGGCATGTCTGATCAGGTTGTTCATGCAATTGCTGCTCATCATAATGATATTGAGCCGACCACACCTGAAGCCATTATTGTGAAAATCGTTGACGCCATTTCCGCTGCCCGTCCAGGCGCACGTAATATTTCTGCAGAGAACTTCGCTGAACGTATGAAGGAGCTTGAAAATATTGCCACTAGCTTCCCAGGTATTGATAAGGCCTACGCTATCTCTGCTGGTCGTGAGATTCGCGTAGTAGTCGAACCAAAACAAATCGATGATCTTACTGCTTTAAAGCTCGCACGCGATATTGCGGATAAAATTGAAGCCACTATGAGCTATCCAGGCATCATCAAGGTCAATGTTATTCGTGAAACTAGGGCCGTCGAATACGCCAAATAAGAAAAAAGCACCGCAAGGTGTCTTTTTTTGTCGTTTACCCCTTGGGGCGTTCCGCCAGTTCGTTGTTGTAGTTTAAAAAATAACCGTTTGATGGTTTTTATATTTACTTAATTTGTAAGCTTTTGCTTCGCAAAACCTTTCCACTCTGCGTCGTTCAAATAGAGAAAATTTATTTTCTCTATTTATCCTCCTTGAGTGGTCGGGGCTACCAGGATCGAACTGGCGACCTCACGTCCCCCAGACGTACGCGCTACCACTGCGCTAAGCCCCGAAAAATTTATGGTAAGCTTTTACTTGGTCTGGGCGACCAGATTTGAACTGGCGACCTCGCAGTCCCGAACCGCGCGCGCTACCAACTGCGCCACGCCCAGATATTTTTATCTTATCATGATTTTTCCGTCCTAATCGCTTTTTTTGGGTTATTCATAAAACTTTATAAATAATAAAACCCCAAGATGTTAAAATAATGACAGAATGAAGAATAATTCATCATCAAGAGCTGCCCGACTATTACCGCTTTTTGCGCTTCTTCTCATCTATTTAATACTCTGCGCTCAGTCCATCATTAGGCCCGTCGCAAGCTCTGAGGCTTCCATTTATCTAAATTTCTTTCAACTATCTTCCACTGGAGAGCCAACATCTCCTTTACGCCACTCACTTCTTATACAAGATTTTTATTTTGCACCTCTCAGTCTCTGGACCAATTTTTTTGGCTCTTCTCTTACTTCAATCCGTTCCTTCTCTGTTTTCTGTGGTGCTTTTATCATCTTTATCCTTTTCTTTATCCTACGCAGTAAATTAAGCACGAAACGCACACTCCCCCTCATCTCGATCTTCGTCCTAAACCCTCTTTTCGTTCATCTAGCCACCAGTTTTGACTCTGCCATAACTCTACTATTTGTACTCTTTATTCTCCATGCCGGTCTATACTTTCTCTATAATGTTAAACTCAAAGACCTGATTAGTTTTAGGAAACGCCGTCCTCTCATCAATTGGCGCGCGGATCTTCCAAGTGACACTTCTCGGTCTCGCGCCCAAACAATCTTCTCACTCTTTTCGTTCTTAGTCGCAATTGTACTTATTATCAGTACGCTTCTAATTGGGTTAAAACAAGATACAACTCTTCGTAAAACCTTTATCGCAATCTATCAGTCAAAAATCGTTGAGAATTCTGCGCAAAATAATAGTCAGTCAAATCAGCAAAATATTCCTATAATTGTCGATCAACATTATTCACCCAGTCTTATCGTAGAGAATATCCTGGTGGCAAGGGAGTTAAAAAAAGAACCGCTTTCAATCCATTGGGGTTTTAGTATTGGCTCCATCAAAAAACAGCTTAAAGATCAACAAGGTTTTTGGCTGCTATCTAGCCAGAACCAATCATCTTCGAGTCTAAAAGAGCAATTATCAAATTACCAAGAAACTGAATTTATCAATTTCGATCATCATTCGGCCAGATATTTTGTAACTGAAAAATAATAACACTATCAAATATGTTATAATTACTTAAGTTATGAGTAGATTATTTAAACGCACAAAAATCTTGGCCACCATCGGCCCTTCTGTTTTCTCAGAAGAAAAAATTACAGAATTAATCATGGCTGGCGCTAACGGTTGTCGCCTTAACTTCTCTCACGGAAGCTACGAAGAGCGTGATGAGCAGATTCTTTGGATTCGCAACGCTGCCGCCAAAAAAGGTCGCTCCGTCGCAATCTTACAAGATCTTCAGGGTCCAAAAATTCGTCTTGGTATTTTGAAAGACGATCGTCTTGATGTAAAGACTGGTGATGAACTAGTCCTCGACTATGCAGTTAAAGAACATGATGGCTCAACCACCCTTCCAGTTCAGTATAATCTTGCTGAGCGCATGAAAGTCGGTGAGCCTCTCTTTATGTACGATGGTAAGATTCGCTCTCAGGTTATCGAAATTGTTAGTGACACTGCAATTCGTGTTCGTATCGAAAATGATGGTTTCATTATGAGCCGTAAAGGTCTCAACCTTCCTGATACTGACTTCGGCGGTGATGTTATTACCGAGAAAGATATGGCCGACATTGAATTTGGTGCATCTCGTGACTTTGACTTTGTCGCTATGAGTTTTATTCAAAGCGCTGAAGATGTTGAGAAGCTTCGTCAAATTCTTCTCTCTCACGGTTCAACCGCACAGATCGTTGCTAAGATCGAGACTAAAAAAGCCATCGAAACTGACGAGAAACTTGAAGCCATCGTTAAGGCCACCGATGCTATTATGGTTGCTCGTGGTGATATGGCTGTTGAAGCCGGCAATGAAGTTGTACCAATTGTCCAGCGCAAACTAGTTAATCTCTGCCGTAAACACGGTAAACTTTGTATCGTCGCTACTCAAATGCTTGGTTCTATGGTTGATAACCCAGAACCATCTCGTGCTGAAGTTTCTGACGTTGCTAACGCCGTCATTCAGGGTGCTGATGTTGTCATGCTTTCTGATGAAACTGCACAGGGTAAATATCCTGTTGAGGCCGTCAAGCAAATGAAGAAAATTATTCTCTATACTCAAAATCATGTTAATGTTAATCCGCTTGATACTGATCCAAAGGGCGAGAATGAAAGCTATAACGCTGTTGCTAGCGCCGCAGTTAAATTAGCTGAGAAAATTAACGCTGATATTATTGTTTGTGAGACTGCCTCTGGTGCTATCGCCGACTCAATCGCCGCCGAGCGTCCAACTCTCCCAATTATTTCCGTCACAAGTAGCCCACGTGTTGCTGGTCAGCTCGCTCTCACCTATGCTAACGCTAGCTTCGTTCGTCCATATTCTGACAACTATGGCATCGATCTTGTACAAGAGCTTAAATCTGCTGGCTACGTTACTCCAAAGGAAGGCTCAAGCCAGGTTCTAGCCGTTATCGTTTCTGGTCAACCAAATACTGTTTCCGGTACCGACACTATCCAAATTCGCAACATCTAACAAGGCGAAAATACCAAAAATAATACCTCTAGGGGTATTATTTTTATACTTGTATTTAAAATTAAGTCATTTAAATGTTTATACAAAATCTTTAGGTGATTGAAGAAAAAAATAAGCATAAAGATATATACTAGATATATCATGTTTGATAAAACTACTATTCGCGATCTCTCGCTTGATCAAAAAAATGTTCTAGTCCGCGCCGATTTTAATGTACCAATCCAAAATGGCCAGGTCACCAGTGACTTTCGTCTTCGGGCCGCCCTCCCCACTCTTCAATATCTGCTTTCCAAGCAGGTAAATCGTGTGATTTTGATTACTCATCTAGGTCGCCCCAAGGGAAAAGTTGATCTCTCGTGTTCGCTCGCTCCAGTTGCAAAAGCCCTCTCAAAACTTCTTGCGCATCCAGTGAAATTTATTCCCGAAACAATTGGACAGTCCGTTAAAGATCAAATCGATGCCACGCCATCTGGCTCAGTCATCCTTCTTGAGAATCTCCGTTTTTATCCTGGAGAAGAGCAGAACGACCTAGAGTTCGCAAGGCAGATCGTCCACGATACTTCTGCAGATCTCTATGTTCAAGATGGTTTCGCCGTTATTCATCGCGCCCATGCTTCAACCACTCAAATTCCCACTCTCCTTCCCACTGTCTCCGGTTTCCTTGTTGAGAAAGAGGTTCAAAGTCTTAGCAAAATTCTTAACTCCCCAACTTCTCCGGTCACCGTTATCATTGGTGGCGCCAAAATTTCTGATAAACAGCCTCTAATTGACCGTTTCCTTACAATTGCTGATCATATCATCGTTGTTGGTAAAATTGCCGCTGATGGCTACATTTCTAATAACCCGAAAGTTTATGTTGCCGAAGATTTTCACGAAGACAAAGAGGGTAATAAACTAGACATTGGCAACCTCTCCCTCTCTAAAATCTTACCAACCATCAAACATAGTCACACCATAATCTGGAATGGTACTGCTGGCAAGACCGAGGAGCCCGGTTTTGATTTATCCTCAAAAGCTATCGCCGAAGCTATTGGCCAAAAAAATCCCGAGTACAATCAGACAGTTATTCTAGGCGGCGATACTTCTGGTTATATTGAGAAACTCCTTGAAGAGCAGTCCACTAATTCACTAGATCACATTTCTAATCTTCTTGAATATAGTTTAATCTCTACTGGTGGTGGCGCCAGCCTCGAATTTCTCCTTGGTCTCTCATTACCTGGTCTTGATGCCATAAATTAGCACTCTAGACTTGACAGTGCTAGTTTTTGCTTTACAATAGAACTATGCAAGATGATTTTACAGAAATTATGAATAATTTAACCGAGAATGCTCGTTTTGCACTCCAAAAATCTGATTATTATGCCAAACGATATAATAACGGTTATATGAGTACAGAACATCTTCTCCTTGGTATTCTTTCCCAGGATACCAGCACTGGTGCCCGCTTCCTCGCAGATGAAGACATTAATCTTGAGTCCGTTGAAAAAACCATCAATCACACCGCGGTGGAGGTTCCTGGTTCCCAGATGGCCATGATGTCTCTCTCCGAAGCTGCTGTTCTTACCCTTCGTATGGCCGCTAATTTCACCAAAGAACAGGGAATCAAAATTATTGGCACTGAACATATTTTATATGCTCTTCTTCGACAGCCAAACTCTCGCGCCAGTCTTATTCTTCAAGGTCTCAAAGTGGATTTAAATAATCTTACTAATGCCATCGAGGAATACACCGAAAAACAAGCCGAAGATGCTAAGATTGATCAGAAAAAGGCCGGCTTCACCCGCAAGACTCCGTTAAAATGGCTCACCAAATATGGTCAAGATCTCACGGAAATGGCTAAGCAAGGAAAACTTGATACCGTCATTGGCCGTGATCAGGAAATTGAACGCACAATTACGATTTTATGCCGTCGCACTAAGTCAAATCCCGTACTTATTGGCGAAGCTGGTGTTGGTAAAACTGCCATCGTCGAGGGTCTCGCCACGCGGATTGCTAAAAACGAAGTGCCAGGCAGTCTAATCGGCAAACGCATCTATCAAGTCGATCTTAGCTCGGTTGTTGCTGGTACTAAATTCCGCGGAGAATTTGAGGAGCGTATTAAGGGTATTATTGATGAAGCTTCCGGTAGTAAAGATCTTATCCTCTTTATCGATGAAATTCATCTACTTTCTGGTGCAGGCTCCGGAGAGGGTAGTCTTGATGCTGCCAATATCTTAAAACCAGCCTTAGCTCGTGGTTACATCCGTCTCATTGGTGCTTCCACCATGGATGAATATCGTAAGACTATCGAAAAAGACAAAGCTCTCTCTCGCCGTTTCCAAACTGTTATTGTCGAAGAACCAACCGACACGGTTACTCTTCGTATTCTCAAAGGCATCAAATCGCATTATGAAAAACATCACGGGGTGATTATTCCGGATGAAATTTTGGACACTGCAATCAATATGTCTAAGCGCTACATTAATGACCGCTTTATGCCAGATAAGGTCATCGACGTTATTGATGAGGCCAGCGCTATCGCCAAGGTCGCTGCTGATAAAAAAGGTGGCGGAGAATATAAGAAGCTTAAAATTGAGCGTGAAGATCTAGAAAAGAAGATCGAAGAAGCTGCTGCAGCTGAAGATTTTGAAAAAGCTGCTCTCTATAAGACTCGTGTCGCCAAAATCGACGAGGAAATTGAAAAACTTGAGCAGTCTGGCATCAATGATCAAGTCTCACCAACTCTCACCGAAGAAAATCTTGCCACTGCCATTAGCCTAAAAACTGGTATCCCAGTTTCTAAGGTTCATGGTTCCGAGTTAAAGATGCTGACTGATCTTGAGAAACATCTGGATAAAGCCGTGATCGGTCAAGAAGAGGCGGTTAAGGCTGTTGCTAAAGCCATCCGTCGCGGTCGCTCCGGCATTGGCGACCCCAAGCGCCCTATCGGCTCCTTCCTCTTTATGGGTCCAACTGGTGTTGGTAAAACCGAGCTTGCTCGCGTCATTGCCCGTGAAGTCTTTGGTGGTGATAACTCACTGATTAAGATCGATATGTCTGAGTTCGGTGAGAAACACAATGTTTCTCGCCTAGTTGGCGCCCCTGCTGGTTATGTCGGTTATGATGATGGCGGTAAACTCACTGAAGCTGTGCGTCGTCATCCATATTCTGTGGTCCTCTTTGATGAGATTGAAAAAGCCCATCCCGAAGTCTTCAATATGTTGCTTCAAATTCTTGAAGACGGTGTCTTGACCGATGGTCAAGGTAATCATATTAAGTTTAATAACACCATTATTATTCTCACCTCAAACCTTGGTGCGGACGAAATGTATGATGATACCGAGTTCGGCTTTAGCGCTAAAGACAAAAAGAGTGATAAATTCATTGCAGAAGAATATGAGGCCAGCAAGAATGCAGCTATGAAGGCTCTCAAAAAATCTATGCGCCCTGAATTAATCAACCGTCTTGATGCTATTGAGGTCTTCCATGCTTTGACCAAGAAACAGGTTGAGCAGATTTTCGACAATATGATCTCGGATCTCAAGAAGCGTCTTGCTAATAAATCATTTGGTCTAAAACTCACCAAAAAAGCTTCTGAATTTCTCATCGAAAAAGGTTTCGATCCAAAGAATGGTGCTCGTCCACTTCGCCGCGCTATTGAAGATCATCTTGAGTCCATCATCTCTGAGGCTATCATCTCCGAAAAAATCAAAAAAGGTGAAATCGCTGTCGTTGATCTTAAAGATGACAAGCTCACACTAGAAATTGAAAAGAAGGAAAAATAATCAATGAAGCATCGCGTAAGGTTTGGTAGCCTCATCTTCACTATTCTTATTGTGGCTACCCTCCTTTGCGCTTATGCTTTTCAAGATGAATTTAAAGCAGGAGATTATGCTCTGACCGGCGATCTTTCATCTATTGTCTCCTCTCTCAATCTGACCAGTCGTGCACAGCTCATCCTTCGTGCCACCCACCCATCCCTGCAAGAAAAAGAAAGTTTTAACCAAAATTGTAATAGCCATAGCCAAGAGATCTATGTACTTGGCTGCTATCGTGAGGATCAGGACCGCCTATATATCTATAATGTCGATTCATCCGAAATTCCCGGCGTACGTGAAGTGACTACTGCTCATGAAATGTTACATGCCGCCTACCACCGCTTACTTTTCTGGGAGAAAAACGATCTTAACGATCAACTTCAATCGGCCTATCAACAACTTCCCGCCGATTCCGACCTCCGTGTTTCGATGCAGAATTATCGACCAGATGAATTTCACGATGAGCTTCATTCCCGTCTTGGTACTGAAGTAAAAAATCTTCCAGCCCCACTTGAGCGCTATTATCAAAGATATTTCATGGATCGGCAGGCAATTGTTAAATTTAATGAACAATACCACAATGTCTTTACTGAGCTTAAGCGTGAAACTGATCGGCTTAAGATCTCTATTGAAACCAAAAAACAAGCTATTGAGGCTCAAACCAAACAATATCAAGAGCAAAAACAGCAGCTAAATGAAGTAATTTCCGATTTTAATTCACGCGCCGCTCGCGGTGATTTCGGTAGTCAATCTGCTTTTAATACTAAACGCCAAGCCATTGTTTCTCGTATTGATGAACTCAATCTAGAGTACGATCAGCTAAAGAAGAATATTGAGGAGCTTAATTCAGAAATCGCAAAATATAATCAAAGTATTTATCATAACAATGAGCTTATTGATCAGATTAATTCCAATTCCATCCCTAAAGTCGACAAGGGCTTATCCAATAGTTAATAAATAAAGGAGTAATATGAAAAATCAACTAAATAAAGCAAACGACTATCTCGTCCCCACCGTTATTGAGACCACTAATCGCGGTGAAAGATCGTATGATATTTATTCACGCCTCTTAAACGACCGTATTATTTTTATGGGCGAGGATGTTAATTCTCATACGGCCAATCTAGTGGTCGCTCAGCTGCTCTTCCTCGCACACGATGATCCTAAGAAGGATATTAAGCTTTACATTAACTCTCCTGGCGGTTCAGTTTATGATGGTCTTGCCATTATTGATACCATGAATTATATTGAGCCAGATGTTCAAACCATTGGTATTGGACTGCAAGCCTCTATGGGGGCTATGCTACTCAGCTGCGGCGCCAAGGGTAAACGTTTTGCTCTACCAAATGCCCGTGTTATGATTCACCAGCCTAGCTCTGGTACTGAAGGTAAAATCACCGATCAGGAAATCATGTTAAAGGAAGGTATTTTCTTAAAGAAGCGCCTTGCCGAGATTATGGCAAAGAACACTGGTAAAACGGTCGCTCAGGTTATCAAAGATATGGATCGCGATAATTGGATGTCTGCCGAAGAGGCCAAAGAATACGGCATCATCGATCAAGTCATCGAAAAGTAGTAAAAAATATCCACAAGAACGAGTTTTTAATATGTTTAATAGTAAAGATGATGATAAGAAAACAATTTTTATTGCAACCGGTAACAACTCTAAGATTCAAGATTTTAAACTATATTTAGGTGATAAATTTAATTTAGAGTCGCCAAAAACCTTCAATATTAAAATTAATATACCAGAAGGCATTAATTCAATTGAAGACAACGCAATAGCAAAAGCACGAGCTTACGCCTATAAAACTGGGTTAGTTAGTATTGGTGATGACACGGGTTTCTTTATTGAGGAGTTAAACGGAGAGCCTGGAGTTGCTTTAAGACGTTGGGGAGGAGAATTGCCTGAAGAGACCACTAATGCTGAGTTTTGGAGTTATCTTCAAGAGAAAACCAAAAATCTGAACAATCACAAGTGTTATTTCAAACAATGTGTCGCTGTTGTTCCCCCAACAGGAAAAATGAAACTAGTTTATAATATTAATCACGGAAGTCTTAATAAAGAAAAATTAAAATTACCATACAACGGCACAGACTATCCGTTAGCAGTAGCGTTCGAATCAGAAAATCGTGAAAAGACTTGGGATGAAATGACTGATAAGGAAAAGAAGGATTTCGATAAGGCTTTTATTGATGAATTACTAAAAGCAATCGATCAAGTCATCGAAAAGTAGTAAAAAATATCCACCAAGTCGGTGGATATTTTTTAGTTTCCTAGCTTCTATTTTTCTTGATGTAAGTATCCTCTTTTTCCATCTGCGCCTTTAGAGTATATTCCTTACATTTTCCATTAGAACAGTTCGCTGGTTCATAAGAGTATGTGCTACCTTCTCGTCCCAAGTTTACTCCACCTGGATCCGTAAAGAGACTTGGATCCATCACCGTTAAATTCTCTTCAGAAATTTTTTCAGGGTAGTATCCATTCTTTGCGTGGAAGCCTTCCTCAAGTGCATAATACATTGCATTGATCGCTTCTTTGCGCTGTTCGTCGCGGTGCATCGCATCCAAATTTAATTTCTGCAAAAAGAATAGTACGAGTAGTAAGGAAGCAAAAAAGATCACCACCACCAATTCAATAATCGTAAACCCCCTCTTTGTTTTTTGTTCAACCATACCCATATTATACACGATTTTCTGCTAAGAATTTTTTCACCTTCGGGGCGATTGCCGCAAAATGGGGTTGCTTATAGAACTCCTCCAGGTCAACCCATAAAAAGCCATCAGACTCATTTGGATCGATTTTTATTTCTTGAATCTCATTTATCTCAAATAAATAACCAAAATCATGATGTAAGTGTGCTGGTTCGCCTTTTTGGGGATTCTCTGGAATCTTATGAGTGTCAATATGAAACGGCACTAGTGGGTCATCTGGTAGAATTTCGATATAATTTATTTTTTCTAAATCAAGACATCCCGTCTCTTCCTCAAGCTCCCTTAGTGCTGCCGCAAATGGCGTAGCATCCTCTTTTTCAATATGTCCGCCCGGTTGCAGCAAAATGCCTAAGGACTTATGTTTTAAGAGTAAAATCTTACCAAGACTAGGACAGAGAATAAAAGCCGAGGCAGTAAAATGGCCATCTGAGTTTTTTCTATCAAATATTTTTTCTTCATCCGTCCCCGCCTTTTCGGATAGCTTCCTTGCTGCCAGCAGCCCTTCTGTTTCCTCCGGATAAAGCTCTAAATATTCATTAATTAACTCTCTTATCATAAATTTATTTTACCACTAAAGCCTGTTATAATTTTAGTATGGGAAAAAACACTAGCCAGTTTGTCTGTCAGAATTGTGGAGCCAAATACTCAAAGTGGGCGGGACATTGCAATAACTGTGATGCCTGGAATTCCATCATTGAAGATTTTGTGGTTAGTGAAGCTAGTGGAAAAAATGCCATCTCTCAGGCCAAGACTAGTGGTCAACTTCTTAAATTCACCAAGATTAATGAGATTACAGTTACTAGCGACAAGGAACGTCTTAAAACTGAATTTCCCGGCCTCAATGAAGTACTTGGTGGCGGTATTTTACGTGGTTCCGTCACGCTTCTTGCCGGGCAGCCGGGAATCGGTAAGTCCACTATTCTGATGCAAATCTGTGCTGAAGTTGCCAAAAAACATCAGGTGCTTTATGTCTCTGGTGAGGAGTCGGCCAGCCAAGTCAAAATGCGGGCCGCTCGTCTCGGTGCAGATTCTGATAAGTTGGTTTTTGCCAGCTCTACCTCTGGCAATGATATTGCCAAGACTATCCGTGAAGGTGACTTTGATCTTGTTATTGTTGACTCGATTCAAACTCTCGCCATCAACGAAATCTCCTCCGCACCTGGTACCGTCTCCCAGATCACTAATGCCGGCAACCTCATCATCCAGGCCGCCAAGTCCACAGACACCGCTGTGATCATCGTCGGTCATGTCACCAAGGAGGGCACTCTTGCTGGCCCTAAAGTTCTGGAGCATCTCGTTGATGTGGTGGTTAATTTTGAGGGGGATCGTTATGGTGGTTTCAAAACCATTCGTGCTGTGAAGAATCGTTTCGGGCCTACCTCCGAAGCTGCGATTTTTGAAATGAATGAAAAAGGCTTAAGCGAAGTACAGAATCCCTCCGCTGCTCTGCTTGCCGAGCGTCAAAATACCGACGGCTCGATCATCCTCGCCACTCTGGAAGGTACTCGTCCACTCCTTGTTGAAATTCAGGCTCTCTGCACCACCACTAATTTTGGCTACCCTAAGCGCGCCGCTTCTGGTTTTGATCTTAATCGCCTCAACTTACTTATCGCGGTTATCGAGCAACGTACCAAATTAAACCTTAGCGATAAGGATATTTTCTTAAATGTAGTCGGTGGTATTAAGATCAAAGATTCTGCTGCCGACCTTGCAGTCTGTCTTGCCATCGCCTCTGCCGCCGCCGGCCGTAAGCTTTCCGAAGAGTATGTGGTTTTTGGTGAGGTTGGGCTTGGCGGTGAAATCCGTTCTGCCTTCCGCCCTGATCAGCGAATCAATGAAGCGAAGAAGCTCGGGTTCAAACACGCCATCGCTCCCGCTACCATTCGCGACCCCTTTGTCATTCCGGTTAAGGATCTTCGTACCACTTTAATCCAATATGTTAATGAATAAATATATCACCATATGAATATTTTCTCTAAGATTTTCACCAGACAAACATTACTTCAACTTCTCAAATATCAGGGAATTAATCGATGCGTATTCTAGGAATCGACCCTGGTACTGGCATCTGCGGTTTTGGTGTTATTGAGGTCAAGAAACAAAATGGTCGTACCACTGGACGCGCTGAGATGATTGATAATGGTGTTATTACCACCCCCGCTCACACTCCCCTCCAGGAGCGCCTTCTCGATATCTATGAGTCACTTCATGAAATTATTAAACTAGATCAGCCTGATTGTGTTAGTATTGAAAAACTTTTCTTTACTAAAAATATCACCACAGGTATATCTGTCGCCGAAGCTAGAGGTGTTGTTCTTCTTGTTTGTAAGCAGCATAACCTTCCCACTTTTGAGTACACTCCGAATGAGATTAAGAAAACCATGACCGGCTATGGTAGTGCTGACAAGAAGCAAATGCAGGAAATGGTTAAGCTTCATCTCGGTCTTACTGATGTGCCAAAACCAGATGATGCTGCCGATGCTCTTGCCGCCGCCATTACTCATTCTCTGATGCATCTTGGAGAATAGTAGTTTCTTTTCTTGTGGCAGTATCAGTCATTTTTTCGACGCGTTTCACGAAAAATAAGCCCCACATGAGGCTTATTTTTAGTTCAGTTTTAGTAGTTGATTGCGCGAATTTCAAAGAAAGCTTTTGGATGTGCACAGACTGGGCAGACTTCAGGTGCTTCTTCACCTACAAAAGTGTAGCCACAGTTACGGCACTTCCAAACCGTCACCTTGTCCGATTTGAAGACGGCATCATCATCAATATTCTTCATTAGCTTCAAATAGCGCTCTTCGTGGGATTTCTCAATTGCTGCCACTCCTTCGAATTTTGTCGCAATCTCGATAAAACCTTCTTCGCGAGCAATTTTTGCAAACTCGGCGTACATCTCTGTCCATTCATAATCTTCACCAGCTGCTGCATCCTCAAGATTACTTCTCGTGTCGCCAACTTTCCCGTCATGAAGGTATTTAAACCAAAGCTTCGCGTGCTCTTTTTCATTATCTGAGGTTTCATTAAAAATCGCAGAAATCTGTTCGTAGCCTTCTTTTTTGGCCTGAGAAGCGTAAAACTGGTACTTTACCCTAGCCTGTGATTCACCGGCGAAAGCGGTTTGTAAATTCAAATAAGTCTTACTATTCTTAAAAGTCTCAGTATCAATGTCAGACATATAATCCTCCTTTAGTTAAACATAGATGTTACAATATATTATATAACACAGAACCCTCTAGCGCCAGCAGACAAAAAGTAACCCGGAAGAAAGGACGACCATGGCAATCGAACGCGTAATTGATAATGTCTCGCATCAAGATGATACTGAAGAACAGGTAATTGAAGTCAGTCTTCGTCCGACTAGTTTTCAGGAGTATGTAGGGCAAGAACGCTTGAAGCGCAATCTTAAAATTGCCATCGATGCGGTCAAAAAACGTGCCAACGGAACTTCGCTCGACCATGTTTTACTGTATGGTCCTCCAGGTCTTGGCAAAACCACCATGGCTAACGTCATCGCTCATGAACTAGGCGCCAATCTTCGTGTCACTTCTGGTCCTGCTATTGAGCGCGCTGGCGACCTTGCGTCTATCCTCACCAACCTTCAAGATGGCGACGTTCTTTTTATCGATGAGATCCACCGCCTGCGCCGTGCGGTTGAGGAGATTCTTTATTCAGCAATGGAAGACTACAAGCTTGATATCGTTATTGGTAAAGGTCCAGCGGCTCGCTCTGTTCGTCTCGACCTCCCTCATTTTACTGTCATCGGTGCCACCACTCGTACTGGCTCTCTTGCCGGTCCACTTCGAGATCGCTTCGGCATCACGCACCGTTTGGAATACTATAAAATCCCAGAAATTGAGCAAATCGTCTCACGTACTGCCGCCATCTTAAATACTGAAATTAAACCTGAAGCCACGGCGCTTCTTGCCACTCGCTCTCGCTTGACTCCTCGTATTGCCAATCGCCTCACAAAGCGTGTTCGTGATTTTGCCGACGTAAACGGCGACGGTGTTATCGATACTGAAACCGCCACCCGCGCTCTCGCTCTTCTTGAAATTGATGAACTCGGCCTTGATCCTGCTGACCGTAATATGTTGGAACTGATGCTTGAGAATTATGGGGATCGTCCCGTCGGCCTCACCACTATCGCCGCCCTCACTGGTGATGAAACCACAACCATCGAGGACTATTATGAACCATACCTGATTCAGCTCGGCTTTATTGAAAAAACTCCTCGTGGTCGCCGTGTCACTGAAAAAGCCAAACGCCACCTGAAGGGAATCAAAACCAGCTAGTTTTCGTAAGGCGCCATCTGTCTTCATGGCGCCTCTATGCAGTCCAATACTCTCCAACAAATTTGCAAAAACCCGCTTAAAATGCTATAATAAACATCAATTAATTGGGACCATACTATGGCAAAAAACTCCAAAAAACAACTACCAGGTATTGCCTTTGAAAAAGGTGAACAGCTTGTTTTAGTAATCAAAAAAACCAAACTCATCCCGCTCGGCATCTGGGCAGGCGCTTTCATCTGTTCAATTGTTCTCATCGCAGCTAGTATTTTAATTAACGGCGGCAGCTCCTTTATGTTTAACCTAGACGCCACCTCAAGATCCTTCCTTCTCATGATTCTACTAGTGGTTCTTGGTACTATCTGGATTGCTACTCTGATTTCTACTCACGTCTACTCTGGTAATTGCCTCTACGTCACCAATAAACGCCTTATTCAGAATACCGTCACCTCTCTTTTTTCAAGCTCCACTAATGTGATTGATCTTGTCGCCATAGAAGATGTCAGTTTCAAACAATCTGGTATTTTTGAGCATATGTTTAGTGTTGGTACTTTACGTATGTCCACCATCGGTTCTGAAACCACATATACCTTTGAAAATGTTGATACACCAACTGATGAGCTTGAGACTATTACTCATCTTGTTCATGTTGAAAAAGGCGAACCGTCAGTTGAAGATTGCGCTGTTCTTGATAGTTCGGCCACCCCTTCATCTACTACCGCTCCAGTCAATGTTGCCTCGGCGCAACCAGTCACTTTCACTGGCACCGAATCAGTCTCTCCAGTTATTGATACTACTCCAGTCGACACTCCTGCCGAAACTAACAGTGATACTTTTAATCCTCCAATCGTCTAATTCTGAATATAAAAATACCTAGTGGAAGCTAGGTATTTTTTTAACGCTGTTTTAGTGCCAATCTGATACGCTCTTCAATTGGCAGGCTTACGTCAACCTTTGACAGTGCATCTGTCGCCTCTTTCAACGGGAATCCAAGTGCCATCAGAGCATCCAACGCTTCGTCATTTTCTGGTTGATTTTGCACAGCCACAATTTCGGTTGCGCCATATCTAGTTGGAAGACCCACCTTATCTTTTAGATCCACAACCACACGCTCCGCAGATTTTTTTCCTACGCCTGTCGCCTTGCTCACAAATGCTGCATCTGCATTAGCAATTGCATTACGTACTTCCTCTGGTGTCGCCAAAGAAAGAATTGCCATCGCCGCCTTCGGACCTACTCCGTTCACTGAAATCAGCATTTCGAACATCTTTTTCGCCATCAGACTCGAAAATCCATATAAATCCTCAGAGTTTTCACGTATTGCATGATAAGTATAAAATTTTCTTTTCTCACCCACAAGAGTACCCTCTGCATCAATCTGTGATAGTCCAATTTCATAGCCTACCCCATGGACATCAACAATAATAGAGTTTAAAAACTTTTCTGAAACTTCTCCCTCAATGTGTGCAATCATAACACCATTCTATCATAGACCAAGATTTTTCCTCAGTCTCCGCTCTTTTTGGTATAATAAACGTAAAAGGTTTAAAATGTCTGAACAACTCAACCAATTCCATTCCGCAGAGAATCATAACCCCCAGATTGCGGGTGGGGAAGTATCTCTTTCGACTTTTTATCAGCCAGAGCAACAAGCGCAATTTGTTGATCCCGAGCTCGATCTTCTTTCAACTCTTTCTTCCAGCCTTCAGCGACAAATAGGCATAAAAATGGAGAGCTCTGATTTCGGCGCCACTAAGCAGCATGATAGTCTTGAAAATGAATACGATGATGGCAATGATGGCTTTGAGGAAGAAGAGAACTACGAAAATGGCAATGACGACTCTGAGGAAGAAGAGAACTACGAGAATGAATATGAGGACGAAGATGAGCGAATCGAATTCCGTGACAGCTACAAGAAAATTAATCAGTATCCTCTCACCCCTGAAATCTATGAGCGGTTCCCATTTCTTCACGAACTGCCACAAGGCGTTGCTGTTATGGGTGGTGTCGCCAGAAGTATCACTAGGCAATTTCTCACCGGTGACATAGAGCCAATTCGCGACATTGATCTTGTCCATATTGATGATCGTGAAGGTGACCAGCCAGTTTCTTCTGAAGAGTTGGACCATCTCTCTCAAAAGTTCATGCCGGAAGATTACGCTTTTGGTCATGGTATCCAATCTGAGTCCTTTGAGCATTACTTCCGAACGCGTGACTTTACAGTTAACGAAAGTTTAGTGCTCAATAATCAACTTTATTTTACCGAGTCTGCCAAGAACGATTTTCTGGAAAATATCATCCGACCTACCTACAATGAGTTACCAAATTATCAAGATGAGCTGAGTAGTCGTCTCTTTCTTAAAGCATTGATGATGCAAAGCGTCATCTCTGAATTCACTGATTCCATCCCGACCTTAGAAGATATTAACTATGTTGATCGCATCCGTACTTTTGACGTAGCTCTCATGCTTAATAAGTGCATCAGTCGTGGCGCAGAGGTTGCCCAAAACTTTACAACCAACCTAGTCGATTGGGATGTTATCTCAGAAGATTTTCTGGGCCGTCCACTTGCCGCTGCCAGGGATCTTCGCCAATCTCTCTATGATTTTTATTATTATCCATCCGTCTATAAGCCAGATCGTGATTCATCTTCGAACGAAAAAACCGATCGCGAAATCAAGGAATACCTTAAATCAATCAACTTTAAGGAATTTGATCTGCCAGATTCAATGTTTAGGTTTCACACTTCAGACCCCAGTATTCGACTGTCTATCAAAGAATATGAAGAGGGTTCGACTGATCAAATCCGTCTACCTCTTGATAAGGTTCCGATTGATCCCGATGATTACCCAGAGCGTTTCCATGGGCAATATGAAGACTATGATTTTGACTTTATTAATTCTGAAGACTAAACTTTTACGTTTTTAAATTATATAATCATTTATCTTCGACGACTTAGGCTTCACTCAATAAAAAATAACGAATCTCTTCGTTATTATCCTGCTATATCTTGGTAGCACCAACTGGGATCGAACCAGTGACCTTAGGCTTATGAGTCCTACGCTCTAACCAGCTGAGCTATGGTGCCACTTGGCGGAAGGGACAGGATTCGAACCTGCGAAGCGTTAACTTGCTGGTTTTCAAGACCAGTGCCATCAACCACTCGGCCACCCTTCCGCTAACTATTTTAACAGATTATTCGGCGTTCGTAAATACGTTTGTTACATCGTCGAGGTCATCAATTGCATTTAAAAGTTTGTCGACTTTTTCGGCATCCTCTTCACTTACTGGCACGGAAGTATTTGCGATGTAGCGAAGTTCCGCGTTATCAACCGAGAGGCCAGCGTCAATTAAAGCCTGTCTGACTTTCATTAAATCAGTTGCCTCAGTAATAATTTCAATGCCATCCTCACCTTCATTGGCGTCTTCAGCTCCACAGTCAAGCGCGGTCATCAAAGCCTCTTCGCCTTTTTCAGTAATCTCAATTACGCCTTTGTGCGCAAACTGGAACATCACGCTTCCTGGATCCGCCATACGTCCACCATTTTTAGAAAGTACATTACGCACTTCTGGCATTGTGCGGTTTTTGTTGTCGGTCGCAACTTCAATGATAATACCAATTCCTGCAGGACCATAAGCCTCGTAAGTTTCCTCAATCATCGCGGCTGCACTCTTGTCGGTCGCCCTCGCAATTGCTCGTTCAATATTCGCTTTTGGCATATTCGCTTTACGAGCTTTTTCCAGTACCATCGCAAGAGTAGGGTTCATTGAAGGATCACCACCGCTTCTTGCGGCAATCGCAATCTGGTTTGCAATTTTTGTAAAAGCCGCGCCACGCTTTGCGTCGACGATGGCTTTTTGGCGTTTCGTGGTCGCCCATTTACTGTGTCCTGACATCTTTTGACCTTCCTGTTTTTATCATTTTCTTCTCTATATTATATCATTAAAGCCTTACAAAATCTCTACTGATTGTCGCCATTCTATCTTTTGGCAAGTTAAATTTCTTTCCCGGTTTATATTCTCTAATTGCTTCTAAAAAATCTATGATTTGAGGTCTGGTTAGCGAGATCCCTCTTTCAAGACAAATCGTTCTCAAAATCTCACATGTCAGCATATTCACCTCTTTCTCGCGTTCCTGTGTATTTATATTATTTTCGCACACCGTCTCCCTCGCACTACTCTTAAAAAAATCTCTTTGAAAAATTATCTCATCCCCCGAATTTTTTATAATAATTTGCTTAGATAAATCGGTAAGGTTTTTCTCGATCTCCTCACGCAAAACTTTTTGTTTTTTGGCAAGTTCTAGTAGTTGATTTTTTGTTTTTTGTTCTAAATTTCCTAAAGCTCTTCTCACTCTATTTCGTAAATAATCATCTTCAAAATTCGTTGGATCTTGTCGAAAACAGAGATGATTCTTACTAGCATAGCGTAAAATATCAATCTTGCCTATTCTGAGATCCACTAGCGGTCTTTGAATTTTTATATTTCCAAACGGTGCTAATCCTCGCCAAAAGGTTCCACGAATCAGATTAATTACTATGGATTCTAAAAGATCGTCCACGTGATGTGCAGTACAAATTATACCATTATATTTATTCGCGACATGGTATAAAAAATCGTATCTTTTTTCTCTGGCCTCCTCCTCGGAAACTCCATCTCCAAGCATAATTTTCCTAGATTCAAACGGCACCATCAATTCTGCACATTTCTCTTTGACAAACTTTTCATCGGCATAGGCCGAGTCCCTTGTTCCGTGATTAAAATGTGCCACCAAAATATTGGCTGGTTCTTTTTTGTAGAACATATCAAGTAGTACCATTGAATCAATCCCACCAGATACTGCCAAAATCTTTTTCACCCTTAAATTATACCAAATTCTGCTCATTCCATCTCTACCTCATATCTGTTATAATTACCTCATGAATTCAGACCACATTCGCAATTTCTGCATTATTGCGCATATTGACCACGGTAAGTCCACTCTTGCTGATCGCATGATGGAGATCACTGGTACGGTCGAAAAGAGACAAATGAAATCTCAGTTGCTTGACTCTATGGAACTTGAACGTGAAAAGGGAATCACAATTAAATTGACTCCTGTTCAAATGCATTACAAAGGTTATGAATTGAATCTCATTGATACTCCCGGTCACGTTGATTTTTCTTATGAAGTTTCACGCTCTCTACAGGCTGTCGAATCGGCTATTCTCGTTGTCGACGCCACGCAGGGTATTCAGGCACAGACTCTCGCCAATGTTTATCTCGCCCTCGAGCAAGATCTCACAATCATTCCCGTGATTAATAAAATCGATCTTCCGGCCGCTGATGTCGAAAAAGTTTCAGGCGAAATTATTAATCTTCTTGGTTGCAAAAAAGAGGATATCATTCCGGTTTCTGCTAAGACTGGTTTAAATGTTGAAGCGGTTCTTGACGCGATTATCCAAAAAGCACCAAGCCCAAAAACTCCAATCGAACCCGAATCGACTAGTTCCGCTCTCGAAACTCGTGCTCTCATTTTTGACTCCTATTTTGATGATTATCGTGGTGTTGTACTTTATGTTCGCGTCTTTAATGGCCAAATCAAAAAGAACGACAATATTTTCATGATGGCTTCCAAAATAAATGGTATTGCCCTTGAGGTTGGTGTCTTGACACCCGGTATGCAACCTAAAGATAATCTCTCTGAAGGCGAAGTTGGCTATATTGTGACTAACCTAAAAACCACTCGCGAAGCTAAAGTTGGTGACACTGTCACCCTACAAAAGAAACCTGCCAGTACTCCGCTCCCAGGTTATAAAAATGTCTTACCTTTTGTTTATGCTGGTTTCTTTCCAGTTTCCAATGACCAGTATAAAGATTTAAAAGATGCTATCGAGAAATTATCCCTCAGCGACTCCGCTTTGCGCTTTGAACCAGAAAATAGCCCAGTTCTAGGTTTTGGTCTTCGCATCGGTTTTCTCGGTCTTCTTCACATGGACATCATCAAGGAGCGTCTTGAACGTGAATTTAAATTAGATCTCGTCGTCACTAATCCGTCTACAAACTATCAAGTTCGTCTTAATTCCGGCGAGGAGCTTGAAATTAAATCTGCTTCTAATCTTCCTGACACTAGTTATGTTTCCGAAATTCGCGAACCTTGGGTCAGGGGTGAAATTATCTTGCCAGTCTCTATGATCGGCAATGTCTTGACCTTAATTGTTGAAAAACGCGGTTTGCAGAAAAATATTTCTTATCTCGAAGATCGTGCTCTTATCAATTTTGAGGCTCCCATGGCCAATCTTCTTACTGATTTTTATGATCAATTAAAATCACTTACTTCCGGCTATGCCAGCTTTAATTATGAAATTTCGGATTACCGTCCTGAAGATTTAGTACGTGTAGATTTTCTAATTGGCGGTGAACGTATAGGCGCATTAGCTCTGATGTGTCATCGTTCTGAAGCTGATTCTATCGGCCGCACAATCACAAAGAAACTAAAGGAAGTGATCCCTCGCCAGAATTTCGAAGTTGCCCTGCAGGCCGCTATCGGTGCTCGTATTATCGCTCGCGAAACCATCGGTGCCTTTCGTAAAGATGTGACCGTCAAGATTCATACTGGTGACCGCGATCGCAAAGCTAAATTGCTCGAGAAACAAAAACGTGGTAAGGCCAGGATGAAACGTTTCGGCAAAATTGACATCCCCTCCGAAGCCTTTACGGTCATGTTAAAACGTGATTAGGGCATACAATTGTGTAATTATGTTTTATTTCTTTAAAATGATATGCTTGATATCCTTTATCCGATAAATTCAATCAACTTCTCAATTACGGTATCATAAACCTCGTCACGGCTCTGATTTGCTGGTACTTTAATCAGCATCTTTAACTCATCGTAGTGATTAAGTACTGGCATCGTTTTTTCACGGAATTCGGCAAGTCTGGTTTCAAAAACCTCCATATTTGCATCGTCAGCTCGTCCGCCACGGTCGTTTAGCTCCTTTGCTACTCTAAAACGCTTTTTTACTTCTTCCTCTGTCAGATCCAGCATAATTACTGCTTTAATTTCATGTCCACCCGCTCTTGCGGCTTCCATAATCTTATCTTCTTCACCAGACCAGCGTCCCACACTGGACAAAATCAGGGAATCATTCTGAAGTTCTTTGCGTGAAAAATATGGCAAGATTATATCATAAAAGGTATTTGTTGGAATTAGTTTTCCACTTCCAGTCATATCTTCATTCTGTTCTGCTTCATAGGCACGGATTATAATCCCGGAAGATAAGAATTTCGCCTGCAAGTCTTCTGCAAGTCTCATTCCCACCGTATCCTTGCCACTCATCGGCAAACCAAAGATATTGAGGCTTCCCGTACCCAGCCAGTTTTTTATCATTTCTATTTTTTCATTCAAGTTCTGTCTATCCATGATTAATTATATCATGCATAGAGCCTCGGCTATAAGCATGCAATCTATGAAAATATCCAATTAATGTAAAAATCGGATAAACTATGCTAAAATAAACATAACAACTAAAGACTGGTCATATTCATATATGTTTTTAAAGAGAAATAGAAAATATAATATTTTGAAGCCACATATTATAATTTTCTCCTTTTTCTTATCATTTTTAAGTCTATTTTTTATTCCTCAGATATCAGTCTCTGCTGCTCCCGTTCCTGCTCATCTCAGCCTTTCTATTGTAAATCCAAACGTTGATTTTCATTTTAATCAAACAGAGAATGCCGCAGCGACCTTTAAGCAGGAAACGGCTGTTGTTGAATATAATACCGATAATAGTACTGGCTTTACGGCTTATGTTTCTAGTATTGACGAGGATACGAATTTAAACCACGTAGACTCCTCTGTTACTCAAAAAATCACATCGATCACTTCGCCAAGACTATCAACTTCTTTTGACCCTAAAACTTGGGGTTATCGAGCCAATCAGACTGTCTTTAAATCGGTCCCAAAAGCCAGTCTACCAGATTCAGCTTTCAGTATTAATCATTCGGAGATTGCCAAGTTCTTTCTACAATTTGGCGTCAAAACCGGTCCTGATCTCACTTCCGGTACTTATTCCAAAAAGATATTAGTCACTGCGATTACTAATCGCGTCCCCACATCAACAACATTCATACCGGGTAAAAAATTTAGAGATACTCTTAGTAGTTTTGGCACTTCAGGCGTTGAAAAATCTTTTAAACATTCTACCTCTGCCCCTCCTGTTGGTGCTAATATCGAGGTTGTCTCTACTGCGGATTCTGACGTCCCTGCCTATGCTTGGTATGATGCTACCGCTCAGTCTATACTTTGGTATAGCGACGCCGACATTGCTTACGCTAATGAGGATTCAAGTTATATGTTTTATGATATAGGTAATAATAGTTCAAATACGAATCTTATTGATACAGCTGGCATCAATACCAGTCGTGTTAAAAATATGCGTTTTATGTTTAGTGGTGGTAAATGGATTATTAAGAAAATTAAAATTACGAATCTTGATACTAGTAATGTGGAAGATATGAGCTATATGTTTGCGGCAAGTCCATATGAACAGAGTATAACTGCTGATCCTATAGACCTCTCTGGTTTTAATACTAGTAAAGTCACTAATATGCAAGGTATGTTTTCTGGTTCTCATTTTCCATTTATCGATATTAGGCATTTTGACACTAGTAACGTTACTAATATGGAGAGTATGTTTGCAGATTTACACAAAGTCACCTCTCTTGATCTCTCAGGCCTCAATGTTAAAAAAGTTAGTAATATTCAATATATATTCTCAGAAAGTAATGATCTTCAATCTCTTAATCTGTCTGGTTGGGAACTTGATTCTATCACCAATATGAGTTTTATGTTTAATGGGCTCAAGCAGTTAACTTCACTAAATCTCACCGCGTTCACTACAAAAAATGTTACTAATATGAGCTATATGTTTGCTGGTACAAAGAAGCTCGCGAACCTTAATCTCTCCAGTTTTGATACTAGTAAAGTTGTTGATATGCACGGTATGTTTCAAAATATGGAATCACTAAACAGTATTAATCTCTCCAGTTTTGACACTAGCAGTGTCACTAGCATGCAATATATGTTCAGTATGAATATTACAAATCCTCCAATTTCAACTCTTGATCTTTCAAATTTTAATACTAGTAACGTTACTAATATGGAGAGTATGTTTGAGGGTATGGCAAATCTCACAGATCTCAAAATTCAATCCTTTGATACTAGAAAAGTGACAAATATGAATAAAATGTTTTACTGGACATTTATGTCTCCAGAAAATTCCATCCTCGACATTTCAAATTTTGACACAAGAAGTTTAGTTTCTGCTGCTGGTATGTTTAATTACACTAAAGCGAAAACCATTTATGCCTCTGATAAATTCACTGTGTCTCACCTCTCTCCTGTCAATATTGAGATGTTTATGACTAATGTCAATCTTGTTGGTGGCAACGGTACGCATTATGTTTATCCAAATAATAGTAGCCAATACGCTCATATTGACGCTCCCGGCAACCCTGGTTATTTCACCCAAAAGCCTTAAATTCTCTTCATTTTTATTTATATCTTGTGTTCTCAAGAATGAATCATGAATAACTTGCTTATGCTATTTTGCTTATGTTATAATCTATAATACAAACAAAAATTAAGGTTATTTAAAAGGAGAATATGAATCTCATAAGTAACAGCCATGTAAACACCTTTCTCCGTCTTCGTTCTAGTAAAAACTTTTATTTTATTCCCTTTTTTGTGTTCAGTCTCGTGTTTGTCTTTCTTAGCCTATTCACTATCTATCAATCCCAGACTTCGACTTTTGCAGCTCCAGGCGCTCCTGGTACGCCTGGTAACCCCGCCTCTTTATCTACCTCCGTTTCCAGCCCTGTTGTTAATTTCAACTTTAACGGCACTGAGATTCAATCCTCAGCATTTAAGTCGTCTACAGTCGCCCTCAATGTTAGCACGAACAATATAACAGGAGCTACCACTTATATTTCTAGTGTCGACGAAGATACTAGTCTAAATCCGATTGATTCTTCGGTCGCTCAAAAAATCACCAGTATTGACTCTAGTATTAGTGAAACAGGTTTTGCTCCTAAAAAATGGGGATATCGTGCTTCAAAAACCACTCCCTCTGGAAATTTCAAGCCAATAGCCAAACTCAGTAGTGCAGATATTTTATACACCGAGAATAATCCCGCCACCGTCAATTACAACGTTGAATTTGGCGTGAAATCTGGTCCAGACCTTTTGTCTGGGGCATATACAAAACAAATCTTATTTTCTTCAATAACTAATCATGTTCCTACCTCAACAACCTTTATATCAGGACCGGAATTTAATAAAGCTCTGATTAATCTTGGTGCTCCTGGCGTCGTTAAATCTTTTAAACATTCCACTTCTGCCCCTCCTGCTGGTGCTAATACTAAGGTTGTCTCTACCACGGATTCCGATGTCCCTGCCTATGTCTGGTACGACGCTGCTAGTCAGTCTATCCTCTGGTATAGCGACGCAGATACTACTTACGCTAATGAAGATTCCAGTCATATGTTCAATGATATTGGTAACAATTATTCTAATATGAGTCTTATTGACACAGCCGGTATCAATACTAGTCGCGTTAAAAACATGAGTTATATGTTCCACGGTGGTAAATGGATTATAAAGAAGATTAATCTTGCAGGTTTTGACACTAGTAATGTTGAAGATATGAGTTATATGTTTGCCAGCTATGCTGGGGGTATAATGGAAAATATTGAACCAATTGATTTCTCAAATTTTAATACCAGTAAGGTTACCAATATGCAAGGTATGTTTTCTGGTTCTTTTTTCCGATCTATCAATATAAGAAACTTTGATACTAGTAATGTTACAAACATGAGTGATATGTTTAGCGGGCTACACGAAACTACCTCCCTTGATCTCTCTAATCTTAATGTCAAGAAAGTTAACGATATTAGTAGGATATTTTTAGACTGCCGGAAGCTTCAAGATCTCAATTTGTCAGGTTGGGAGCTCGATTCTGTTATTTCTATGGATGGCCTATTTTCAAATCTACCTGCACTTACAAGTCTTAATCTGAGCAACTTTAAAACAAAAAGTGTAAATAGTATGAGATATATGTTTGCCTACACAAAGGATCTAGCAAATCTTAACCTCACAAGTTTTGATACTAGTAAAGTCACGTCTATGGAGGGCATGTTCCAAGGAATGAATTCTCTTACTAATATTAATCTTTCTAGTTTTGATACCAGAAATGTTACGAATATGTCAAAGATGTTCTCCATGACAAGCACAAATCCTCCTATTACCAATCTTGATCTTTCGAGCTTCAATACTAGTCAAGTTACTACAATGGAGCGTATGTTTACCGGACTGGCTCATCTTCAAAATCTTAATGTCAGTTCTTTTGATACTCGGAATGTCACAAATATGGAATCCATGTTCTACTATACTTTTGTCTCGCATCCAAATGGTATACTTGATCTTTCTAGTTTTGATACTCATAGTCTTCAGAAGGCAGACGGTATGTTTAATTACATGAAAGTCAAGACCATCTATGCTTCACCTAATTTTGTTACGACAAATCTTACCCCAAACCCATCTACTATATTTATGAGCACCGATAATCTGGTTGGGGGAAACGGTACTACTTATACTTGGCCAAATTATACCTCGACATTCGCCCGTATTGATACTCCTGGTAATCCCGGTTATTTTACTCAAAAACCTTAAGTTCTAAAGTTCACGAAGCAGTCCACCTTACCACTTGCAAAAAAACGCATATCGCCCCATGACTATATTTTTGGCAATCTTGTATTTTGAGTGCCAAAGCGTTATAATAAACATCAGAAATTATGGAAGATCAGTCACAGATTCATCTTACCGAACGTCAAAAGGCTATCCTTTTTGCCATTATTGAAGAATATGCTGAAATAGCCACTCCTGTCGGCAGTGTTACTTTAGCCAAGCTTTTTGATGTTTCTAGTGCCACTATCCGTGCTGAAATGGCTCGACTTGAGGAACTTGGTTTGATTACTTCTCCGCACACTTCTGCTGGTCGTACTCCCACCGATGCTGGCTACCGTTTTTATGTCAATAACCTCGTTGAACGCGAGAATCTCAGCTCCGTCGACTCCTCCGAATCTTACGCAGACCTTAATGACGCTTCTCTAGAAGATTATGGCGGGGAAGAATCATCTTCTGAATATCGTGACGATTCTGTCAGTCTTTATCTTAACTCTTCCTACCACAGAGTTAGCCCCAGTCGTGCTCTTTCAACCGGTTTGCAAGATAGAAACCGCGGCCTCCATGCCCTTGAGGTTCGCATTAATTCCCAAGCCCAGTCTGAATATGCCATTCGTACTGCTGTTGATATGTTAGTTGAGTTGACCGGTAACCTCGGTCTCGCCACTATCGGCAACCAGCTCTATCTTTCCGGCATCTCCAAACTTTTTTCCCAGCCTGAATTTACAGATTATCAGCGCATTCAAAACGTTTCCAAGCTCCTAGATAATCTTGAACCATGGCTAATGGAAGCTAAGCCGGGTCAACCGCTCAACATCTTTATTGGCCGCGAAAATCCCATTGGTAAAAATTCTGACGTTTCTCTTATTATCAGTAAGTTCCGCTCCCCCTATTCTGACTCTAGTTACATCGGTGTCCTCGGTCCAACCCGTCAGAACTATGCTCAAGCCATGAGTCTTGTCCGTCACGCTGGCCAATATTTAGAAAGAATGTACTAAAAAGAAAGGAAAATATGACTAAACCACAAGCTGAACCGCACAAAGCATCACAAACTACGCCTCATTCTGCGCCACAACCTGAATTACAAACCAAACCGCACTCCGGCGCGCATTCAAGTCCACACTTCAGCCAGGCCCCTGACTCTCTCTCTTCAAACCCAGAACTTGAAAAGTTGGCACAGCAAAACGCCGAACTTATCGGCGATCTTCAACGTACTCGTGCTGACTTTGAGAACTTTCGTAAGCAAGTAGACCTCCAAAGGGAGCAAGCAAAAAATCTTGCCAAACACGCCACAGTTAGTAAATTTTTGCCTCTCATTGACGATATGTCTCGTGCTATTAAGGCTCACCCAGATTTATTAACTCCCGTTCAAAAAACCCTCGATAAAACCCTTAAATCTCTCAATCTTTCCATTATCGACTCCAACGTCGGCACCACTTTTAATCCTGAGTTTCACAATGCCATTTCTATGGAAGATGATGATTCTGGCAAAGAAGTGATTGCCGAAGAGTTAATTCCAGGTTATCTTTATGAAGATCAGGTTCTTCGCGCCGCTATGGTCCGCGTTAAGCACCAGTAAGTTTTGAATTACTTACTTTAAGATTACTATCTGGCTCCAATCCGTTCATGCTATAATAAACATATGAATTATCAACATGACGAGGTAAAATTGCAACTCACTATGGAACGCATTCGTGCCTGCAATTACCTCACAGTTACCCAAATTTTTCTTAAAGACAACTTTCTTCTTGAGCGACCATTAGCTTTTGACGATGTAAAACCCCGCCTTCTTGGACACTGGGGTACCTGTCCAGGTATCAATCTAGTCTATTCGTGTATGCGCAATGTTTTTGCTGACCAAAAAGAGCAAACCACTTTCGTCCTCGGTCCCGGCCATGGCTTTCCAGCTCTTCAAGCCAACCTTTTTTACGATGGTGATTTAGCCGCAGTCGACCCCACCCTTTCTCGCGACCATGCCGGTCTCGCCAAAATCTCAGAACTATTTTCTCGCATTGGCGGCTTTCCATCCCATGCCAGCCCCTCCGCTCCAGGCGTCATCTGTGAGGGGGGTGAGTTGGGCTATTCCCTCGCTACTGCTTATGGTTACTGCCTTGGACACCCTGAACGCACTGCTGTTGTCCTAATTGGTGATGGCGAATTTGAGACCGCCACCACTCTTGCCAGCTTAAATCTAAACGATTTACTCTCTTCTCCGAATAACGGCAAGATTATTCCAGTCCTGCACCTTAATGGGTATAAAATCTCTGGCCCCACCGTCGCTAGCCGTCGTTCCGCACATCAGCTCAATGAACTTATCCGTGGTTTTGGCTTTCAGCCAGTCCGCATCGAAGAACGTTTGAACCCAGTCGATACCGAAGAGCTTGATCTCGTCGATTCTTTTGACGATCCCGATGAAGATTCTTCTGTTTCTACTTTTGAGGAAGTCGAACGTAAAATCACAAATCTTATTCGTGATGAGTATGATGAAACGGTTCAAGATTCTGCCCGCACCGCCTTTGAACTGACCAGCCAGGATACGGACTTAATTACTAGAAACCTTATTCTTGACCTTGAGTCTGCACTACATCAGGCCAGAAGCAGTGAACAGCCTGTCTTTATTATTCTTGAAACTGAAAAGGGACTTACTGGTCCACTTATTGCTGAAGATCTGAAGGTACGCGGTAACTTTAAGGCGCACCAAGTGCCACTTCCTAAAGCCAAAAGTGATGAAAACGAACTTCGCGCCTTAGAATCATGGCTTCGTTCATATCAATTCGATCAACTATTTACTCGCGAGAAAGGTTTTATCAATGAATAATTTTGAGCCAGGCTCCACTAAGAAATCCATTGCCAAAGTTTTTGGGCATAAATTGAAAGAGCAAGCCGAGCAAGACCCTAGTTTCTATCTTTTTAGCCCTGACGAGACCACTAGTAATAAACTTGATGAAATCTATCAAGCCACCACTAGGGCTTGGGGTGTTTCACTTCCCAAGAAGAAGTGGGATCTCCCAGAGTCCCCAGATGGTCGCATTGTTGAATTACTTTCCGAAAATGTCCTCTTCTCAGTGATGATCGGACATCTCTTGTCAAACGAACCTGCCATGATGACTAGTTATGAGGCTTTCTTTACCATAATCTTAGCGCAGATTATTCAGCACTTAAAATTCCTAGAACAATCTGAAGAAGTTTCTTGGCGTCCTCAATATCCTTCGGTCAATCTTTTAAGCACCAGTACCTGTTGGCGTCAAGATCATAACGGTTTTTCTCATCAGTCGCCAATACTGATTTCGTCCTTACTCGACCGTCCAGGCCGCCACGTAAACTGTTTTTTCCCAGTTGACGCCTCTGCTGTTGCTCCGTGTTTTGATTTTCTTATGCAGTCCAAAAACCAGGTTAATCTTGTGACTTTCAATAAGACAGATGAACCAATCTGGCAGACTGAACAAGAAGCAAAACAGAACTTTGAGACTGGCTGCAGCCTATTTGAGTTTATTTCAAACAAGAAGGAAGATGGTAGCTTTGACTATCTCTTCGTTACTGCTGGTGATATTGCCACTCGTGAAGCCGTGGAGTCGATCAAACTTCTCCGTCAAGATTTGCCAGAGAAGCACTTTGGACTGATCAATATCTCATCCCTCACTTATGGTGCTATTGGTACAACTCAAAATCCGCTCTCGCAAGCTGATTTTGACCAGCTTTTTGGCCAATCAGCTCCTATTTCCACTAATTTCCATGGCTATCCAAACACCTTCACTGACATTCTCAGTAATTATACCGATAAGAAACGTATTAAGGGCCATGGTTTTGAGGAACAGGGAAGCACGGTCACTCCATTCGCCATGCTCACCATGAATCATGCTTCTAGATTGCATCTAGCTCTTGATGTGGCGGTCGAGTTCCATCGTGATGATCTTGCTAATAAGCACCAGAGTCAGATAGAAATGTACCAGGCCTACGCTCTTGAGCACGGCATTGATCATCCTGCTCTCGGCATCGATAACTAAAATCTTCCAAAAAATAGATATCTTATATTAAATAAAAAACTCGCGAAATCTCCGCGAGTTTTTAGTGTAATTAAGTCCTATCTTTTTCGTCCTCGGCTCTTCTTGAAGCTGTCACCCAAAGTGATCGGTTCCGCAATTTTTGCAAACATCATGCGTCCTGAACTGGTTTGCAGGAAACGAACAAATTCAATCTCAACCGTTTTTCCAACCTTCACAGACGCATCATCTACAACCACCATCATACCGTCAGGTAGATATCCTACACCTTGTTTAGGATTGCTTCCGATCGCTACAATCTTGATGTTAAGTTTTTCACCTGGAAGATAATCTGCTCTTAGCTCCATGGCAAGATCATTAATGTTTAGTACTTCAATATTAAGTGTGGCTGCAACTTTTCCAAGGTTGTAGTCATTAGTCATAATTGAGCCATGATTCTCTTTTGCTAATTGGATCAGTCGGTCATCGACTGGCGTGCGATCTAGTGGGTCGGATAGAATTACTACGTCAACCTCGACCACACGTTCAAGTTCTTTTACGGTATCGAGACCTGCTCTCGCACGGTTACGTTTTTCAGAATCTTTGCCGTCGGCTAAAAGCTGCATCTCTTGTAAAACACTACGTGGAATAATTAGGACTCCTCCAATAAAACCCGTTTTTGCTACTTTCAGGATTCTTCCATCCATCAAGGTTGATGAATCGACATAGATTTTGCGGTTTTGTCCGTAGTAATTAAAACTCTTTTTAAAAGAACGTACCGCTAAAAACGAAGTCTGTAGGAATATCACTACCACTAGTATTAAAATAATTTCAGTCATATAAGTATTATATCATTTTGGATAAATCGATACTATATCACTTAAGTTTTACTTCATAAATAGCGTATCATATAAAAATAAATATCTCATATATGAGATATTTATTTTTTAAAGTAATAACTTTTATTCGACACCGCCTGAATAGTCAGTTACTTTCATCTTTACGATACCGTTCTTATCCGCCGGTTCGAGACTTGTCCAAGGTGCGATTGAAAAACCAGTTTCGCCATATCCATAGGTCGTTCCATTCTGGACTCCGCCAATATATCCTGAGCCACCACCCGCGCCAGCACAGGTCTGATGTTCGTCATAAGCTCCTTGTCCGGTAAATCCACCTGCCCATCCGCCACCAGCACCCGGCCGACCTAAAACTGCATTGGCTATCTTTGGATAAACATTTGCCGGGACTGGGGCAGACGCTCCGAATCCTGATCCTCCCCCAGTTGTTTGTGTACCACCAGTTCCAGAGAAAAGACTACTATAATTCGGGTCCGATGTTGATCCAAGATACTTACTTTGTCCACCCACGGTGCCACCGCCGTGCCCACCTCTAAAGCAGAGCGAACCGCCTGCTCCACCCCCAGCTACCATTATTCTTTGTTCTAAACGATAGAACTTTATGCTAGTAATATCCGCTATCTGATTTGTTGTTTTAACTTTCAGACGAATTTCTATCGCTGGTCCAGGGTTACCGCTAGGAAGATGTGTAGCTGCTGGTGAACCAACAGGATAATTAAAATACACTAAGATGTAGTCGCCAAATTTCTGATAATACACATCGGGTAGATAATGATAACCAAAATCATAATAAGCTAGTAAGCCCTCAAAATCTGCATCTGGCAGATTAGTTGTTTTAATTACCGCCTGATATGTTCCATTCTCGAGGTTGACCCACGGACCGGTATTAAGCAAGGCGTCTGAAGGATTACCTCCTGGAGCATATCTTAGACCGTGCTGTGCTCCATGGTCATAGACATCTGGTCGAAGATCACTACCTCCACCGCCTCCACCGGCTCCCCAGTCGTTCAGAGTTGTCCCCTTTACTAAAAGTCCCGTTGATCCGTTGCCTCCACCGTTAAAACCACCCTTTGCATTGTACCCGACCGTGGTTCTGTCGTTGCCGGCCTGTCCTTTACCCCCGACAAAAATCATTGTCTTTTCGCCTTCAGCAAAGTCTTTATATCCGGCAGAATATCCACCTTTTCCGGAAAGGAAAGTCTCGGGCGATCCATACCAATATCTAGTCGCTTGTGCTGCTGTGCGGTCGCCTCCGTTTGCTCCCATCGCTTCGATAAAATATTTTCCTAGAATTGGCGCAATCATCTCTTGTGGTGTACCAGTGTAGTGAAATGTTGATTCAGCCGCAACAAACTCTACGGCATTTTGTTTTGAATAAAGATAGCCATAAGGTTTAGTTTCCACCACCATCTCCGCCTTTTGCCCAGGCTGAAACCTCGGACTGGCTGTGCTAAAGTCAGCAATACAATTAAAGGTAAAACCATCTCTATTTGATTCCGCATCGTCCGTTTGAGGTTCACAGTTCACTCCACCCACGGTAACCTTGTATCTTTTTACATAATTTACTCGATGATAAGTATCCTGATCATTTTCGATTAGGGGAACCTGAATTCGAAACTTATGTTTAAGTTTCCTTCCTGCACTATTAGTTACTGTATCTCCGTTTGCTAGTAACGGTACTTTTGCATTTTGTACTTCTTTTATTGGAAATTCGCCTGTAACACTTGAGTTTACCACCGCAGAATAGACCAAATATGCCCGATATGTTCCAGGTGGCGTATTACTATCAACCTTTACTCCATAATCAACCGCAACCTTGTTGTTGACTATTGGTCCGTTACTCTCGGATACTAAACAATCATTTGAAAGAGTATTAAAGTTGCATAGTGGAATCACATAATCCAAACCGTTCTTTTTTAGAAAAATACCCCAAGTATTAGTATTTAAATCTGATTTTTGAACTGGTGCGTTAGTCTGGTTATCATAGGGAATTTCACGCACAGGAGCATTAGTTCTAAGTCCCGCATTCTCGATTGAAACGTACATTTTATAACCAGTCACTGAATTCGTCGAAATAGAAATATTTGCATCAGTTCTCACTAGTTGTCCCATATCGGATCCATTAAGTGTGTAATTTACTGATTTTGGAAGCATAATACTCGCATAATATCCCTCGGTGGAAATCAATGACGGTGGAGTATTAGTTGGGCCATATGTCACCACCGCATATGTACTTGAATAAGCTAACAGGGAAATTGTGAAAGTTATAAGACACCCCAACAAGAAAAAGATTGGCATCATATTCTTACTAATAGGTCTTTTTGTAAACTTCTTTATCAATTTCATTCCATATTCCACATTCCAACTCTTTTTATAACTCATAAAAAGATAAACACTACCATTATAAAGTAAATCAAACTTAAAGTCCATCTTCTCCTGCTCTTTTTACTCTATTCCTTACAGAAAATTATAAAAATATTTCAGTTGCTCTAACTAAAACACAAGTGTATAATTATATAAAATTGTCAATAAAACGGAGGACAGGGTGGTTAATACTGGTAAGGATAAAGAAAAAACCGCTATGGAAAAACAAGGAAAAACAACAAGATCTGCAAGCGATCCCTTAGTTGGACGTTCATTGCGACACGATGAGTCTCGTGTTGCTAGCCGTATTCCTGATCGCGCAAGCAGTAGCGCTTCTCAAAAAACCGCACGCGTTAGCGTGTCCAAGGTTGAGAAGTCTGAGAAAACTTCTATCGTGTCTGAGAAATCCGAATTAAAAGCTCCAAAGCGCTCAATTTTTCATAAAAAAGATCAAAAAATGAATCTATACGCATCGCTTATTCATCGCTCTCGTGCTAAAAAAGAGGCCAAGGCCAAAAGGGAAGCCGAAGAGTTGTCTAAACTACCAAAAGATCCAGTTAAGCGTTTCTTTGCCAGGCTTCATCCAAAGCGTGTCTTTCGTTTTATTTTCTCCAAAAAAGGACTCTTCTTCTTCTTAAAATCTGCAGCCGTCCTCTTTCTACTCTCTGTCATTGCCATCGGCGGTCTCTTTCTCTATTACAAAAAAGACCTCGATGAGATCCGTCTCGACCAAATGAAGGTTTCAGGTACCGTCAATACTTATCTAGACCGTAATGGTCAGCTTCTCTGGGAAGATAAAGGTGATGGTGATTACCGATTAGTTGCAGAAGGGGAAAATATCGCTACTTACATGCGTCAAGCTACTGTCGCCATCGAGGATCGTGAATTCTATAATCACCCAGGCGTCAATTTCTTTGCTCTAATCCGTGCCGCCATCTCCACAGTCACCGGCCGCGGTGTTCAGGGTGGCTCAACTTTAACCCAACAGCTTATCAAGCAAGTTTATTTCTCAGATGAAGCCAGCAACCGTACTGTTTCCGGCCTTCCTCGCAAAATCAAGGAAATGATTCTTGCATTAGAGCTCGAGAAGATGTATTCAAAAGAGCAAATCATCACCATGTATCTCAACGAGTCTCCGTATGGTGGCCGTCGTAATGGTGTTGAAAGCGCCGCTCAGGCCTATTTCAAAAAATCTGCTAAAGAGCTTACTCTAGCCGAATCCGCACTTCTTGCTTCCATTCCAAACAATCCTTCATACCTCAGTCCATACAATACCGCTGCAAACAGTGCGCTTATTGCCAGACAGCACAAAACCCTCGATGTTATGGTCAAGATGGGTTATATCACTAGTGATCAGGCAGAAGAGGCAAAAAAGGTTAACATTCTTGATGAGATTCAACCTGAGGTTAGCCGCTATACAAACATTAAAGCCCCTCATTTTGTTCTTGAGGTAAAGAAACAGCTTGAAGAAAAATATGGTGTAAAAACTATGCGTGCTGGTGGCTTTACTATTAAAACTTCGCTTGACCTTCGCGCCCAAGAATTTGCCGAAGCTGCCGTTGCTAATGGTGCTAAGTTGATGAGCCGTAATGGTAGTGATAATATCTCTCTTTCTTCTGTTGATGTTGAAACCGGTCAAATCATCGCCATGGTTGGCTCTGCCGACTGGAATAAACCAGTTTATGGCGAAGTAAATGCTGCCACTGCTCTCCTTGAGCCAGGTTCAACCATTAAACCAATTCTCGATTACGCTCCACTCTTTGCTCAGCGTGAAGGCATTAATTATGGTGCCGGCTCCATTCTCAAAGATGAAAACATCGATAAGTACTACTGTGCTGGCTTTACTGGTAGCTGTATGCTCCGTAACTATACCGGTACCTTCTATGGCAATATCCCAATTCGCAAGGCTCTTGCTAACTCTCTTAATATTCCTGCCGTCAAGGCCCTCTATATAAATGGCGTTGAAAATAGTTTGAAGGTTGCTCACGAGCTCGGTGATCTCTCCTATTGTACTGACACCTCTGCTGGTCTCTCTATCGCCATCGGTTCCGGCTGTAACGTTCGTCCTATTGAACATGCTAATGCTTATGCCTCTCTCGCCCGTGGTGGTGTTTATAAACCACTTGCCTACATTCTAGAAGTAAAGAACTCCTCTGGCGATGTAGTTGAAAAATGGGAAGATACCGCCGGCAAGCGTGCTCTCGATGCTCAAGTCGCTTACATGGTGACCGATATTCTTGGCGATGCCAATGCTCGTAACTTGGTTTGGGGTTCTCTAGCTCGCGCTAAAGGTTTCGTTGTTCCCGGTGTTTGGACTGCTACTAAAACTGGTACCACCACCACTACTAATTCCGCTGTTACCAAAGACTCTCTTATGGCTTCTTACTCTTCAGCAGTTGCCACCGTCGTTTGGAATGGCAATCATGATGGTTCTGGTCTCCGGAATAGCTCGAATGATATTGTCCGTACGGTCGTTAGTGATTATATGGCACCAGTTCATACGCAAGTCTATGCCGCTGAGGGTAAGTGGAAATCCGGTGATAAGCCAGCTCAACCCGCAGGTATGCAGACTCTCACTGTGAATGGCGTAACTGATATTTGGCCGAGCTGGTTCAACAGTAAAAATAACGGTATCCAAAAGGAAACCATGAAGTTCAATAAGTTCACCAAGAAGAAGGCAACCGACTGTACTCTCCCATCCCTTACCGTAGACGTTGAAATCACTTATTCCATCGACCCAATTTCTAAGAATAAGACCTATGCCACCGATCCAAACGGCTATGATCCAAACACTGATGATGACTGTTCTTACACTCCTCCTTCCGTCTCCTTTAACACCCGTAGTATCTCTTCTTCAACTCATCTTAAATTCACTGTTACCGCCGGCTCCGCCTCTTCTGTTCGCTATACTATTTCCGTTGATGGAGCGGTTGTAAAAAGTGGTTCCGCCTCTTCCGGTCTCAATGATCCAAACTATACTATGACCGGCACCGAGTCAACGATAACAGTCACCCTCACCGACGATAAGGGCTACGAAACCACCGACACCATTACTCGATCGTAATGTTGAATAGCTTAAAAAACTAGCCTGCCAGATTCAAACTAAACCGCGCTCTCTGTGCTACAATGAGGATATGAAATTATCCGAAGAACTAGCCTGGCGCGGTTTTGTCGCCGAAAATACAATCAAAGACTCAGCAGAAATTGATCAGCGTGAAATTAAGAAATTCTATTTTGGCGCCGATCCTTCCGCAGACTCTCTTACTATTGGTAATCTAGCCGCACTCATGATGTGTGCTTGTTTTGTTCGTCACGGATATCAGCCTTATCTTCTAGTTGGTGGTGCCACCGGTCAAATCGGCGATCCCAAGGAAAATGGTGAGCGTGATCTTAAGTCTCTCGATGAAATCGAACATAATAAAAACTGTATTAAAAAACAGATGGAGTCGATCATTAGTCCTGATGGTGCCGCTAACACGCTAGGTGATGGTGACCCCACTAATGATCATTATCAACTTACAATGGTTGATAACTTTGACTGGTTTAAAAATATTAATTTCCTCGATTTTCTTCGTACTGTTGGTAAGAATTTCTCCATGACTCAGTTGCTCGATCGTAAATTCATCCAGAATCGTATCGGTGAAGGCGGTTCTGGTATTTCCTATGCTGAATTTTCATACACCTTAATTCAAGGTTATGATTTTCTCCATCTCTTCCGTGAGTACGGTATTAATTTACAACTTTGTGGTGCTGACCAATTTGGTAATGCCTCTACCGGTGTTCACCTAATCAAGCGCCTTGAAGGTGGTCGTGCTGACGTCTGGTCAACCCCTCTCGTTATCGATCCGGTTACTGGGCGCAAATTTGGTAAATCCGAAGGTAATGCTATCTGGCTAGCCAGCTCCGATAATGGTTCCGGTAATTTTACTTCCATCTTCGATTTTTATCAGTTCTGGCTCAACCAAGCTGATGATTCTGTTGAATATCTTATTAAAATCTATTCTGTATTAGACAAGTCAGCTATTGATCAAATTCTCGCAGAACACAAAGCCCACCCTGAGCAGCGCCTTGCCCAAAAGGCCCTCGCAAAAAGCGTTACAGAAGTTGTTCATGGTCAGAAATCTGCTACAGCTGCCATTCTTCTCACCGAGATTCTCTTTGGTGACCGTCGTCTTGAGACCCTCTCAGAGTCCGATATTGAGCTAATCGCCCTACTTCTTCCAACTCTTAGACTTAATGGCCGCGCCGAGAAGCTCGTTCTTCTTGATGCACTTATTGAATCTGATCTTTGTGTATCCCGTTCTGAGGCCAAACAGCTTATCGCCGGCAATGCTATTTCCGTGAATGGGGAAAAGGTTACTGATCCAAACTTCGAAATTAACATCCTCTCTGTTCTAAAACGTGGCAAGAATAAATTTGCTCTCGTTAAATAAATCCCACTCTCAAAATGTTTTCCTTAATAAAAATATTGTCATAGGATAAACCCTTTCTTATGCTTGAAAAAACCGTGACTTCGGTTATACTGGAGATAAGAGAGCGAGGTAAAGGTTATCTATTCTTCTGTAGAGAGAAAGACCGCAGATATATTGCTGGTCAAAATCATTAATTCTAAATAAAGGACAAACTATGGCCAAAGAACCAAAAGAAACCAAAGAAAATTCTGTACAAGACGGCAAATCCGAAGCCTTAAAACTTGCCATTGCACAGATCACAAAACAATTCGGCGACGGCTCCATCATGAAGCTCGGCGAAAATCATAATGTTAATATTGAGCTGATCAATTCCGGCTCTCTTTCGCTTGATCTCGCCCTCGGCGGTGGCTATCCTAAAGGTCGTATCATTGAAATTTATGGCCCTGAGTCTTCTGGTAAAACCACTTTGGCCCTCCATGCTATCGCTGAGGTTCAAAAGACCGGCGGTCAGGCTGCTTTTATTGATGCTGAGCACGCCCTAGATCCTTCCTACGCTGAAAAAATCGGTGTTCAAATTGACAATCTCTTAATTTCTCAGCCAGATAATGGCGAACAGGCTCTTGAAATCTGTGAGACTCTCGTCCGTTCTAATGCTGTCGATCTTATCGTTGTCGACTCTGTCGCAGCCCTCACCCCAAAAGCTGAAATTGATGGTGACATGGGTGATGCACAGATGGGTTTGCAAGCTCGTCTTATGTCACAAGCTATGCGAAAACTTACTGCCATTATTTCCAAGTCAAAGGCCACAGTTATCTTTATTAATCAGATCCGTATGAAACTTGGTGTTATGTTCGGTAATCCAGAAACCACCACCGGTGGTAATGCTTTAAAATTCTACGCTTCTGTTCGTATTGATATTCGTCGCATTGGTCAGATCAAGAATGGGGAAGACATCATCGGTAACCGCACCAAGATTAAGGTCGTTAAAAATAAGATCGCTGCACCTTTCCGCACCGCCGAATTCGATATTATGTATAACGAAGGTATTTCCAAAACTGGCGACGTACTTGATTTAGCTGTCCAGTATGGCGTACTCGATAAGGCTGGCGCCTTCCTGAAATATAATGGTGAAACCCTCGGTCAAGGCCGTGAAGCTGTAAAGCGCCTCTTTAAAGAAAATCCCGAACTCTTTGCTGAAATCGAAGAAAAAGTTCGTGCAAAAGCCGAAGAAGGCCAAAAATAAGAAGACTAAAAATAAGAAGGCCACAAATAATAATTTTTCAAAATGCCTAAAATTACTAGTCTTAAAGGGGCAGTTCGCGACCCTCGACGTATCAATGTTTTTATTGACGGTAAGTTTAGTTTTTCACTCACCCTTACCGAACTAGCTGATTCTAAACTCCATCAAGGTCAAACCCTCACCGAATCTGAAATTGCAGAATTACGTAATTTGTCTGGTCTTGGGAAACTCTATCAGCAAACTTTAGAATATTGTTTTTCACGTCCACATTCCAAAAAGGAAATCATCGATTACCTCGAGCGTAAACGCCTTCGCCGAGATATTTCTTGGAAACGCTTTGAAGAACATCAGCTTAAAATACAGAATGACCCTGAGTATGCTGCAAGAGTTAAGGAAATCCACCAACATACTAAAGAACAGAACCAGAAAATTCGTGAAATTGACTTCACGGAAAATAATACCTATGAATATCGTGGTGTACAAAAAAGCAATCTTCCTACCAAGCCCTCTGACCGTATCACGTCTGAGATGATCGAATCAGTTGTTTCTCGCCTTGAATCTCAAAACTACATCAACGATCACGACTTTGCTCGCTACTTTGTTGAAAATCGTCATCAAAATAAGGGAATTAGTACTAAGCGTTTAATTCAAGAACTCAAAACTAAGGGAGTCAGTAATGAAATTATTGAACAAACTCTAATTGACGATGATTCGGGCCATCTCATCCGGGACGAAGAGATAGAAATTGAGAAAATGATCAAGAAACAGCTCAAAAAAACTTCCGATCGCCAGAAATTAATCGCCTACCTCGCTCGCCAAGGTTTTTCATACGATTTAATTAAGTCGAAACTTGACCAATTCCTGTCTCTAGAGGAAGAATATTTTTAAACCCAGAGCATTGTACTAAAAATCTCTAGGCTCAAATCCTCATTCTAAGCCCCCGTCTCAGACCATGAGCTCTCGGCTCAAATCTTAAGCTCTCGGCTCCAAAATCCAGCTTCTATTTAGTGGACGAATTATTATTTTCGCTAGCAATATATTTTCCGTCTTTGAAAGGATTTACAAAGTTAGGCACAAAATCGAGTGCCCTCGATTTTTTCATAATCGTACTTTCTTCACTCTTCACGATAATTTCAGTGTCATTAATTTCATGTATCTCAGATCGGCCGATCACTAGCTCTGGATCAATCAGTGATTTATAAATCGGTCGCTTAATAATCAGTTGCATTACTCGAAAATCATCTGTCGTTACAATAAAATCTTCCACTCGCCCAAGCATCGTCTTCTTTTTGCTCAGTACCTTCATGTTCTCTAGAGTAAAACCAAGCTCAATCATTTCCTTCAATTTTATAACATCACCCTGCTCTACGAATTCCTCATCCGAGTCAACAATCATCCCCATTTTTGAGAATTCACGCACACTTGCTGTTTCAAGAAATAAGCACTGTTTTGAAGAAGCTACATTTATCTCAAAAGCCACAACTTTCAAAAAATTTGGATCGATTATTAATGCTTTAACTTCTGCAATTTTAGAAGCCGTGTGTAAACTTAAAATAGGATAATTTAAGAGTTTTGAGCCTTCGATTAACATAAGCTCATTATATCATATCGTATTGAAGACAGATAAAACTTAAAAACAATTAGCTTCAAATCCCCAAGCCCGTCAAATCCCCAAGTCATCAGATCCGCCGTCCGATAGGCTACAATACACCAAGAATACCACGTAGCGCAAAAGCAGTATCTTCATGATTGCGCACCGTAATTGTCTCAATCCCCATTTCTAGAACCGGATAGTCGTTGCCGCCAGGCTGAGTCATGTCTCCAAAGTATAAAATATCATCCTTCTCAACTTTTAATTCTTTCATCAAATGGGTCATACCAAACGCCTTATTCATTCCAGGCTTTACGGCATTAATACTGGTGGTCCCACCAATCTCAAACATAAAATTTGGCGCCAATTCTTTTGCGCGCATAACAATTTGCTCGCGTTTCTTACAGTCTGGGTCCCAAGCATATTTCTCTTCGGTCCCCGCCTTCTGCCCAAGTGCTGAAAAGGTCACCTGTGACAGACGATTCTCAATAATTTCATCCCCAGGTTGCAGCTTATCAGCCTCCCAGAATCCCAGCTCGGTGGCTGCCTGCTTGATAGCCTTAATAATTAGCTCAGCCTCCTCTTCGGTCAACGGATAATTATAGACCAGCTCCCAGTTTTTAGGATCATATTTCTTGCCGTCATTTCCGTTTGCCATCGGTAAATATCTGTAATATTGCGTACCCTGCGCCACAAATAGGTGCAAATGTTGCAACTGGGCTGGTGTTACTTCTGCCACTTCAATTAATCTGTCCACGATCTGAATTAAAAATTGGTCAAACTTCTGTCCTGAAATTGGGCAGATTTCAAAATAATTTAGACATTCAGTCAAAAGAATCGCAATTTCTTCCGGAATCGGTGTTTTTGCGATATTTAAAGTTTGATCGATATCAAATGCAAGAACTTTCTTCATTTTACTCCTTTACGTGGTCTTTAGGTCATCATAACCGACAAAAACTCAAAAGTAAATCTAAAAATGCTATAATAGATTTATGAAAACATACGTGATGGGCAACTGGAAAATGAATTTAACGGTCGGTGATTCTTCAATCTATCTTCAACGACTTCTTAAAAAAATTAAACCTTCACGTGGTCTCGAAATTATCATTGCACCGAGCGCCATTTCTCTCCCTTCTTTGTCTCTCCAGCTTGAACGTAATAAGTCAAAAATCAAGCTAGCCGCCCAGAACTTTTACCAAAAAGACTTCGGCGCCTACACTGGTGAAATCTCCATCGCTCAACTTCGTGGTGTTGTTTCTTATGCTTTGATTGGTCATTCCGAACGACGCTTTATCTTTGGCGAGACCAATAAAGACATTAGTCAGAAGGTTGCCGCCGCCATTCGCAGCGGTATCACCCCCGTGCTTTGTATTGGCGAAACCGAAAATCAGCGCAATTTCGGTGAAACTATCGACGTACTCCGAGATGAGCTTCTCGGTGGGCTCTCTGAAATTGATACTGAAGATGTTAAAAAATGCCTCATCGCCTATGAGCCAGTCTGGGCGATTTCCACTTCCAAACAAGCTCGCCCTGCCACTCCCGACGAGATCGCGGCCTCTATTCGTCTAATCAAAGAACAGCTCGTCGATATTTATGCGCAAGAAACTACCGAAGAAATTCCGCTCCTTTATGGTGGTAGTGTTAATCCCAATAATGCTGGTGCCTATTTAACCATCCCAGGTATCAATGGTGTACTTGTTGGCGAGTCCAGTCTCATTTCCGATAACTTCAACGAAATCATTGAAACCGCAAAACGCGTGCGTGAATAAACTTAAGCTATTTGTGAAAAATATTAAAAATCGAGTATAATATATAAGAATATAGATTAAAGCTTATGCAAGACGAACCAAGGACATCAACTAGAATTTCACAGCCAAGCTCAGTCAGGACAAGAATGGCTAAGCCTCAAGCCTCGTATAGGCGTATGGATTTTGCCCCAGTCCAGACAGCGCGACGCACAGCTGCTTCTCTGCCAACTGATCGCGAGCTCGAACGTCATCGCATTGCGCAGCAAGAAATGCAACGCCGAGAGGCAATTAGACGTCAAATTGAAGAACAAAATCGTCTTAAAAATCTTAATCAACGTCGCATTGAGGCTGCAAAACAGGAGCTTTCCGAATATCAGGCCGCCGAAGAGCAGCGTAATCGTGCCTTAGAGGCGGAACGTCAGCGTGCCATTGAGGCGCAACGTCTTGCCCAGCGCGAAGCCCTAGAAAGAATGGCTGCCCGCCGCAAAGCGATGGAGCAAGAGGCTCGCCGCCGCCAAATTGAAGAACAGGATCGCAAAAAGCGCGCCATGCAAGAAATGCAGCGCCAGAAAGAAGCCTCGAAGATTAATGTCTCTCGTCGTATTACTGTTGCTCCAGTTCAAACCTCACCATTCAAGAAAAATGCTGACCCTACCGCTCGTATTCAAGGCCGCTCAGTTGAAATGCAGGCAAAAACCACCATCTCGACCCCCGATACGCAGGCAAAAACCACCATCTCGGTCTCCGATATTCAAGCAAAACCCGCACTCCGCCCCGCCGGCGATACTAAGGTTCTCCCCGCTTCACGCATCCAGGTGGTAGCTTCTCCAAATCGCAAACTCTTTGGTCGCATCCGTCCTGCTGGTCCTTCTCGTCAAGTCCATGAGGAGGAACAAGATCCCCTCGTCCAGGCATCTCAAAGCGGCGATTTGGAAGATCTTCTCTATGACACATTCGAGGACTCCATGGTCGACACTCCAGAGAAGCCCTCCGTTGCCAGTCGTAATCAAAAGCAAGCTCCAGAATCCGTGCCAGATACTTCTGAAAACAACATGAATTACGTCTTAGGCGGTCGCTCTCCATTTATTAATACCGATAAAATTGTTAAGCGTCCTCTTTCAGACTCTCGCAAAGATAACTCTACGGTCAGCACCTCTTTTGACGCAGCTTCTATGTTAAAGCAGGCTGACGACCTTACTGCTGTCTCGAAACCGCGTAAAAACGTTTATGCAAAACGCGAGAACACTAAAAAGTCTACTAAAAAAGGCACCATGATCGTCGAAGATCGTCCAAAAGGCGTCGGCATTTCACTTGCCATCGCCATCACTTTTATGATCATCCTCGGCACAGTTGTTGGCGCCCTTGTTTACTTTGCCTTCTTCCAATAATCCTCGGCACAGTTGTTGGCGTCCTTGTTTACTTTGCATTTCCCCAATAAAAAATCACCTAGTCTAGCAAACTACTTCCTAGGTGTTTTTTAAATGGTTATTATATAGGTCTTGTTTTAACAAAAAAATAAAGAGCCAAAACGCTCTTTCTTATCTGGTGCGAGTGGAGAGAATCGAACTCTCGTCCCAAGTTTGGAAAACTTGTATACTAACCGTTGTACTACACTCGCGTAATCTACAATTTATTTTATTCCACTATATCTCAACTATCAAGAGGGGATTAAGGAAATGGGGTGGGAAATCGGAATTGAACCGACGACCTTCTGGACCACAATCAGACGCTCTAACCGACTGAGCTATTCCCACCAAATTGTAAAATTCCGCTAAACTAAAGCCTAGCACAGCCATTATATCAGAACTACAACTGCCTTACAAGCTGATCGATATCAATTTTTCTTAAAACGCAATTATTTCCCGCCAGCTCCAAATTTCATACCAAAATCAGGCTTAAAACTTTGTGCGAGACTACTTCCTCCATATCCGGTGCTACGCCTAGCTCCCCCATACGTACTTCCACCATAGTGTCCACCTTGCGAGGCTGGCTCCCCCCCACGATATCTTCCAGTCTCTCCGCCGTATCCACCCCCTCGCGACTGCTCCTGACTAAAGCTCTTCTTTGCTGCTGTCGCATAATCCTGGTAGCTTGTCGTCCCCGAACCGCCAGCTCCGCCAGTTCTATTTAATCCATCAGCTCTGCCCGCACCACTGATTCCTCCCTCTCGTCCAGAAGCTCCTCCTCCCATCATCTCCTGTCTGCGCGCCAAATCCTCGTGATAGCGGTATCCTCCAGTCTCTCCACCTTGCCTCATATCGGCCCCAGTCGCCGTACCAATAGTCGCAGAATCAGCCCCCATCCTCTGTTCTCGCTCAAAGGCCCCACGCGTGCGTTCATGCGTAATTGCAATCTGTGAACTTAAACTTGCATTCTCATATTCACGCACAAAGCGTCGGTTCTCATTCAAATTCTGTCGTTCCGCCACCGTTTTTCCAAACGAAGCCGTTCCGATTTTACTCGAATTCTGTCCCTCAGCATAGCCAGAAGAATGAAAAAACTCTTCTCGATTATCATTCCTTAATGAAAAAGATCGCGCAAGTTCCTGATCGTTTAATGCAAAGTCATATCCCATGCCTCTATCTTATCATAATCATAAAGAAAACCCCTCAAATAGTACACTTGGCAAAACGATAAATAAATCATCTCAAATTGCACACTTGACAAAACGAAATTATATGGACAGTCAACCATACCACACCATTGACAAAAATCAAATAATATAGTATTATAATCACGTCTACTGAATAGTTCAGTGGAGGCTCTTTTATACAAAAGAGTTTGGATCATACTTGGGCGCAACAGCGCCAGAAAGGGGCAATTATGTCCAAAAGAAGAAATTTTAGAGAAGATGAGTTTAGTTTACGCGACATCTTCAAGTCTGTTAAGGAAGCTGTCCTCGGGTCTGAAGAAGATTTCGAGGATGACGTCGAAGAAGTTGAGGAAGTCCAGGAGCCCAAAGCGACTCAGAAATCTCCGAAGCCTGTACAGGAATCGGCTCCGGAAGTGGTTTCCGCTCCGGCTCAGGCTCAAAGTCCGGTTAAAGAATCGGCTCCGACTCCGGCTCAAAAGCCGGTTAGCGAGTCAGCTTCTGCTCCGGTCCAAAATCCGGTCAGCGAGACAGCTCCGGCACAGCAGTCCGGCAAGACGGCCGAGGAGGTTATCTGGAGAACGCTCCAGGCAGACCTCAACAGGTTTGTCCAGGAGGGGAAAGTCAGTGAATCTCTTCTTCAATTACTGGAAGAGGGATTCGAGAAAAATCCGCAACTCCTTCTACAAATTGCGGAACTTGTAGAGTCCCGCAAAGTAGAAGAGAGGACCCATCCAGGCTACCTCTTGGAACACGAGGGAAAACAGTCGATGATCTCTTCGAAGGAGAGAGCATTTGAACTGTTTGCCCAAAGACCGGGTTCCACTCTTAAGGAAACAATATTTGTTTCCAAAATAGTGAATGGCAAAGCGATGGAAACCCGCGAAGCCACCGAGGAGGAGAAAAAGCTCTATTATGAGCAGCAGTCCTCTAAGGCCGATGCTTCAGACCAGAATCAGTAATCTCTTTTCAACTCTTTTGTCCTCCCCATTCCGGGGAGGATTTTTCATGTCAAAAATACTCCCGGTACTCCATAATTTTTTTCTCCCGCTATTTCTTATTTTCACCCCTATTAAACACTAATTTCCTCTATCTCTTCGCAACCTATTTGCAAACATAAGCATAATCATTGCATAACCATTGACATTTTATGCATAATATAGTATAATCACATCAGTCTGAGGTACGGCTTGACCCCCGCTATCAATAATGACGACCATTAAAAACCGAATCATCTCAGGTTCAAACAATGAACCTGTTTATATAGATGTAACTTGACGCCTTTTATCGGCGCCTCAACCTGTTTTAGGGAGGCGTCGTGGTCCTCCTTAAAATCCATCCGCACAAAGCGGAAGATCCCAAGGAGGGAAAACATGAAAGTAGTCATTTTCATAATTTACATGATCCTCGGCTTATTTGCAGCTAGACAGTTACAGATAGGCCTCGTCAAGAACGCCAGGGAAAGTAGAGTCAATACGGCTCCACTCCGAAGTAGGAAGTTTCACAAGCTTTTAATAGCTTTAACATTCCTCTTCACTGGCTTACCTTACTTGGCTGTTAGGTTTGTGCCTAACAGTCAGCTGTTCGCGGTCTTTGTATACGCGTTTGGCTTTTTCGTCATAACGGGTATACTCGCCGTTTCGCCTAGTCAGCCAGAATTAGGCTGGGCGATGATAGCGTATGTGGTGGCAGCTACTATTAGCGGCTACCATGCATATCTATTAGCAAGATTTGAGTTTTTTAGCTCAATCTTGGCGGTGGCTGCCGCTGGCCTTCTTCTCGTAGGAGTCTCACATTTCCTTCGACAGAAGGCCGAAGAGGACGACGATGAAGAGGAAGAAGACGCAGCAGACGCAGCTAATAGTGCCATGCTTGAAGCTGTAAAGGCAGTCATTACTCCTTCGAGAGTATTGACTGTAATTTTAATTGTCGCTTGCTTAGCTACCTGCAGATTTCTGCTTCAGCAGCTAGGCATCATGTAGAAAATCTCCCCAACAGAGGGGAAAGGAGAGATATATGAATAAGAAAAGAAAGGGCGTCAGCCCATTACAAAAGATCCTGGCAACCATGGCGGTTATCATGTTACTGGTAGGTATTGTCGCTTGGGCAAAGAACACCTACTTCACAGGGAACAAGGAGGCGATCGCTAGCGATAGTCTCACTGAAGAGGAATTAAACCAGGCTAAGGCCGACCTTACCGTCGACCTTGACGCAGAAGTTTTACAGTCGGCGTTCCCAAACGTCAGCCGTGAATTTCTGTACAGCAGCATGCCTAACCAAAATAAGGATAGGGTAGCTGCTGCTGGCTTCAGCTCTGCCCTCACCTTCCCATTTTCTGGCGCCAGCCAGAAAGACGGTCAGTCCTATTCGGACGAAACCGTTAGGGGCTGGTGGGATTCAGAGTTAACGGAGGAATTGCTCCGCAACCCAGTTTATGGGGCTGCGGTAGCAAGAGCCCTCTCAGGATCAAAATTTTCTGATGGCTCAACTCTTTTGGATTTGAACCCTTGGTTAGGCGAATTCGTGCAGAAGTACGATGCAGCCTTCCAGGGAGATGGCAAAGGAAACGGCTATTTCTTGACAAAGGAAACCGCAGACGGACCTATACTCGTCTCTGACGAGTATAGGCGTTATGCGGTAGGAACCAGATGGCTCCTTGACCGTTTTGTAGTCAAAGGCGTTAGTAAGCTCTATGCTGAGAAGCATTGGGGACTGCAACCTGCCAACGACCTGCAGCCAAGCAGGGTCAAGGCAGAGGCCTTTGAAGAACCAGAGGATAGGGATGCCCTGGTCGTTTCTTTCTTGACTAAGTCAGGAAAGAACGCTCTTATCATTGGATTCAATATTCATGATAAGAGGCCAGAGATACCTGGAAGTAGGCCAAAGCCTGTTCCTGAGGAATCTCCACAGGAGACTCCAAAGGAGACTAAGCCAGAACCTACAAAACCTGGCCGTGATCCGGAGCCAACGACAACGACTCCGGAGACTACAAAGCCGGCTCCAACCAGGCCTCACAGGGATCCGGAGCCAACAAGACCTACAACTCCAGAGACAACCAAGCCGGAGCCAACAAGACCTACAACTCCAGAGACAACCAAGCCAGAGCCAACAAGACCTA
>ERZ772766.8-NODE-8-length-175456-cov-12.655008_pt1 | contig 175456 bp, 145 predicted proteins | sample MGYA00511379_ERZ772766 | MGnify/ENA primary metagenome ERZ772766 (study PRJEB29015, sample SAMEA2737895) | human oral metagenome | biome: human oral; feature: human-associated habitat; material: dental | place: China | collected 2116 ... | reverse complement strand
GGCAACGGGTCGCTGATGCGCCTGGCGCCGGTCGCGATGGCCTTCTGCGACGACCCCGAGGCCGCGGGACAGTTCTCCGCCGACAGCTCCCGCACCACCCATCCCGCCGTCGAGTGCGTCGAGGCGTGCGGGGCCTACGGCAGGTTGATCGCGGCCGCCATCGAGGGGGCGTCGCGCACGGAGCTGTACGTGCTGGCCGCCGACCTGGCCGAGCAGATGACCAACCCCGACCTGGCGACGATCCTGCGCGGCTCCTACCGGGTCAAGGAACGCGACGAGATCTCGTCGTCGGGATACGTCCTGCACAGCCTGGAGGCGGCGCTGTGGGCCCTCGCCAACACCGACGACTTCCTCGAAGGGGCGCTGCTGGCCGTGAACCTGGGCGACGATGCCGACACCGTCGGGGCCATCTACGGGCAGCTGGCGGGGGCGCTGTACGGCCGCAGCGGAATCCCGGAAAACTGGCGGGATCGTCTCCACGACGTCGGGATGATCGAGGACCTGGCCGCGGGGATCGCGGACCGGGTCGGAACCTTCGAGGTCGTGGTCGGCTGAGGGAAGAGCGGATTTGTCCGCAGGGCCGGGCTGGGATACGCTCATCGGCGGTGACGTGTCTGAGCGGCCGAAAGAGCTCGCCTCGAAAGCGAGTGTGGTGCAAGCCACCGTGGGTTCAAATCCCACCGTCACCGCCAGCTGACGCTTACTCGAACCCTCGGTGACAACACCGGGGGTTCCCGTCTTTGCCGGGGCACGCGTACGCACGGCATCCACCCGCACCCATCACAGGTCCGCTGGTTTCCCGTCGTCTGCCAGCCCCGAGCGCCCCACCTCGGGGTGTCCGGGGTATCGGTGTTCTTGAGGGGCATCGCACCTGGGTCTTGGGAAAATCCCAAGAGCGTCCTAGGATGGTGACCATGAACCCCAGCATTGGTCAGCGGGTGCTTGGGGCGCTCCCTGAAGGCACCCCTCGGAAGGAAATCGCGCGTCAGGTCGGAATGACCGAGGACGCCTTCTCGCGTGCGCTTCGTGGTCAGCGTGGTTTTTCCGCGCTCGAACTGGCACGCCTGGCCGAGGTGCTCGACCAGGACATCCACCTGCTCATCACCGGCGTGCCTGACCCGAACCGGCTTGTGGTGTCGGGACGCCATAACTTCGACAAGGAGACTTGGACTCGCAGCATCGACGGCGAGCAGGGGGACAAACCCATCCTGTCGGACGTGTTGCTCGCGTACCGCCAAGCGGAGGCTGTGCACCCGTTGGAGCCCAGCCGCGTCCCCGAAGACCTTGCCTCCGCACGGGAGGCCTTGGGAGAGGGCTTCGTACGTACGTTCATTGAGCGTCTCACATCCCTGGGAATCGACACAGTTCGGCTTCCTGGCCTTAGTACGGCTTACTCGCTTCAGATTGGGCCGCGTGACGTGATCGTCATCCCGGAGACGGGCAACTGGTTCAAGGAGAACTTCGACTTGGCCCACGAGTTGGCTCATCTGGTCCTCGGGCACGAGGGCGTCATGGCCATCGAGGGTCGTGAAGTCAGTCGTGAGGAGGTTGCCGCCAACCAGTTCGCCGCAGAGTTGCTGCTGCCGGAGCCGGAGTTGCGTGACATCGACTGGTCTGGTCTGTCTTCGCATGAATTGGCCGCATTGCTCTGGCAGTGGGGCGTCTCGACTTACACCGTGAAAGTGCGGCTGGAGAACCTCCGTCTTCCGGTTCCACCCGAGACGCGCTCTCTGCTGGACCTAACGACCCAACGTCTCCTACGTCGCTACTGGGAGCAGAGTGAGCCGGGTGACCCGATCACAGAGCGCATGACGCGTGCCAGTGCTCGCACCTTCCCTTCGTGGTTGAAGGACGCGCATCTGGAGGGCGTGGCTCTCGGGAAACTCCAGAAGGGGACGCTGGCATGGATGCTGGGAGTTGACCCTGAGACCTTGGAGGTCGACGAGCCATCTGTCCCCACCATGAGTGACTCCGACTTGATGTCCCTGCTCGGATAGCCTGCCAAAGTGCACGACGACCCCACGCCGCGATTGGTGTTCCCGGACACCACTGTGCTGATCAATTTTGCCCTCGTTGACGAAATGCCGCTGCTTGGGCAGTTGGTGGCGAACAACGGCTCTTGGTGCGGCACGGTTGCCAGCGAGTGCGACGACCAGGCATCCAAGCAAGGGCTACCGCACATGCGCGATGCGCACGATATCTTTGGCGAGCCCTTGCGGTTGGAGACACCAGCGGAGTTCGTGAACTTCAGGCTGAATCAGGACTTCTTTCGGCAGGCATCCACCAACCCTGATGCCACTCATGCTGGAGAATCGGAGACCTTGGCCATTCTTACCTCACGAAGCATCAAGTCCGTGGTGGTTTCGGATGATGAGGGCGTTCCCCTTCGGCTCGCCAATTTGGATGTGAGTCCGACCATCCAAGCAACCACCTCGTGGCACTTTTTTCGTGTGGCCTACTGGAAGGGACACATCACTGAGACGCGCCTCTGGGAGATCCGCCGTATCTTGCTGGGCAAGAAGCGGGGTTGCCCCGACGAGGTTCGTGATCGTGCGCGATTCGCTGAATGGATAAAACCACCCTCCTGATCCAGCTGGGCGTCGGAATGCCAGCGCTATAGCGGAGGGTTCAGCAACCGTACCAGCGATCATGCCCGAACGAAGCGATCGGTTCATTGACCTGAGTTGCACACGTCTAGTGGCTTGGGCGTCTGAGTATTCTTGAGGTTTCGTCGGGATGGTTCGGCGATGAGGTGTTGGTCTGCGATGCTGATGGTGATGCCACCCCAACCTCAGCGAGGGTCTCCACCGCGTCACGCTTCGACCCGGGTTTGATGATCCGCGCCATCACCAACTGCTCGAACATTGATGAAGTGCTACACGTTTCGTCGCTGTCCACGAAACGTGTAGCACTCCAGGTGTTGTTGATACGCTCATTCCCGGCTGCTGCTCTGTGGATGCCATAGTGGTTGCATGAAGCACTCTCCTGAAGCGGACCTGTCGCCGGTTCGATTGCCCCGAGTACCCAAGCCGCAGCTGCCAGGCGGTTCCGTGGATCGCTATCCCGAGCTTGCGGCACCAAGGCAAGCGCTCGATCAGCTACGCATCGATCATCTGGAACTTGCCGCGCAGTCACTGATGGCTGCTGAAGGCAACCTTTACCTGCCCGACCTGATCGTCACTGCCATGATCCAGCGGAGCTACGGGGTGGTAGACGCGCTCATCGACGCAGTGGACACGTACAACATCCACGTAGCTGCCCCGTTGCTGCGCCTTCAGCTCGACACGCTGTTCCGAGCGCATTACATCGCCAGCGGAGCCGACGTCGACGACATCACCATGAGGCTCCTGCGAGGCGAGGAGTTTCGCAAGATCAAGGATGCTGATGGCAAGCCCTTGAACGACTATCGACTCAAAGAACTCGCAGCTCAGACCCACGCTTGGGCATTGCCCGTCTATGACGAGGCATCGGGCTGGGTTCATTTCTCTCTCAACCACATGCGTGCCACGACGCAAGCCGCAGATACGGACCGTTTTCACATGGGAGTACCACTGCGAGCAGACGTCATCCCCGAATCCCTCTGGCACGAAATCTACGGAGCGGCCATCCGAGCGACAACGGAACTGTTCGCTTATGTACGTGGCTGGGCGACCCGGAAAGGGATGCCTCCGGGGCAGGCACGAACGCTCAGTGATGTTCGTAAAGAGCGCACGAGAGACCAGTCCTCCAGCAAGCGACATTCGAGAACTTGCCGGGATCTCACGTCGTCATAGCTGGTTGCCGAGGTTGATGAGCCAAGTTGGCCCGCTGGCTGGCGCGTCGCCCGCGGGTCCGCTTCCACTTCACCCCGACCAGCTCGTCATGGTTGAACCTGGTCGAACGCTGGTTCCGGGAACTCACGGACAAGGAGGCTTATTCATAGGGTGTAGGCGAAGATGAGTCCGGTGACGGCTTGTATTGTGGTTTCAAAGTTGTATTGTGGTTTCAAAGGTGTTGTAGGGGCGGCGGTAATCAGTGTGGGGGACACGCCAGGTTTTGAAGTTCGCGATGACACGTTCGATAAGATAGCGGACGCGGTTGATGGTTGTGTTGTTTCTTTTATCGGTGTCGGTGAGTTCACCGTGGGTGGGTTTCTTCATGGGGGTGATCATTCCCAAACCGATGTAGCCCTTGAGGCTTATTCGCAGCCATCCGCAAGTGCGCTCTGACTAGGGGTTTCGCTGGTCGACGCGTCGCTATGCATAAGCCTCCTTGTTCCCAATATGACTTTGAGCATTGAGGGTTGTGAGGAAGTCGGATTCCTTGATGGCCTTCGCATCATGAACACTGCCCGGCAGGGGTGGGGAGACCCAGGCGAGGTGCCCTGCCAGGGTGCAGGCCACCTGCAGGTTCACCCCCGTCGTGCGGTGCTTGCCTGAATACAGCTCGGGGTGGTCGTGCCACGACCAGCAGGGCGCCAAAGTACCGTCGATGATGTACTGACGGTCCGGGTCAAGGTCCCCCACCTCAGGTATCCAGGCTTGGAGGGCTTCGGCGATCAGGGGGGGTGTAAGACGGCCACCACTCGTGAGATGGTGGCTTGGGAGACCGTGTGGATGTCGGCCAGCAACTCTTGGGTGAGATTGTGCCGCAGCATCAACACAGTGACTTGGATGCAGCGGAACAACCCTAGGACACGGGACCCTGCCGGGGGAAGATTCCCGGAGCAGGAGGTGTGGACCAGTTCACACAGGTCAAGGATCTGGTCACGGTCAAGGCTTGTGGCTGTCTTCACGGCAGCGGCTTGTCTTTCATCTGAGAGTCTTTGTGGTAAGACGCTTTGATCATCTCAGATCGGGCAAGCCGCCCTCGCGTCCCCTCGGAGCAAGGCATTAGCCGAGGAAAGTCAAAACACCCCTATGGATAAGCCTCTTGGGCATGGAGGCTTATTCATGGCCTCTCCGAGGCTGGTTGAGCCGGACCGCGACGAAGGAGCAGTCCGAGTCGAAACCACCCCGTGGGTATCTGAGGGCTCGGGGTCCGAGTGTGCTTCTCGGCTGCCGGGTGGTTTCGATACAGCCGTTCGCTGGCGCTCACGAGCTGGCTCAACCAGCATCCTGTGAACAAGCCTCAAGGCAAGTGAACCGTGGGAGCGCCGGTTGTGATGGTTGGGGCGTGGATAGGTTCAGGATTGGTGCGAGCCGAGGGTGTGGTTCCCGTCCGGGAAATCACACCTTGAGGTCGTCCCACACCAGCGGTGTGGTCCGGCCGGTCTCGAAGTCTGACCGGAGCAATCCGTAGGCGACGGAATCCCGCGGCGAACCGCCCGCCACCGGCCACGTCCTTCGATAACGCGCCTCCTTGACGAAACCGTTGTGGAGCAGGACCCGGCGCATCGCGATGTTGTCGTCGCGTGTCTGCGCCTCGACTCGCGTGATCCGTGGATAGGTGTCGAACAGATGGCGAACGAGCTCGCGGACCGTTTTCCTCCCCCAACCCCTTCCGCGCATCCCGTCGGCGAGACGGATGTCGAACAATGGTGCATCGCCGTCGAGATCATCGAGCCCCACGACCCCGACGAGACCGCCCCCGACCCGCACGGCGAGAAGCGCGTGCTCAGGAGGGGCGAAACCCCCGTCCGCTTTTCGTGATTCGATTTCTTCCCGGGTCGGGGACGGATTCACATGGAAGGGAAAGGTGTTTTCCAGCATGAACCGTGTGAACTCGTCCCAGTCACACCGATCGGTGGGGGAGAGCGGCTCGATCTCCACAGCCATGGGCACATGCTACCGGCCGGCCGCTACTGGAGCGCTGGATTCTCGGCGGAGCGACCGTCGCTGCTCCGGCAGGTGGCATCGCATGACGGGAAGGAGATGGAAGCGCTGGGAGGCTTATTCGCAGCCGTCCTCAAATGTGCTCTGACCAAGGGTTTCGCTGGTCATACGTCGCCGTGGATAAGTCTCTGGGATGGCTCCATCAAGGGCCGACTGTGGAACAAAACCTTGGTGAAGCTGTATCTGTTCGCGGAAGCCGACAGCGATACCCGAGATTCCGTGTGAGAAGCCGACCAAGAGTTCTCCCTGTGCCAAGTCGCTCGCCCACGACGCGCGATCGTGGTCCCACAATGCGAGTGCCTTCAGTCGGGTGGCGGCCGCGTGAGCCAAGTCCTCGGCTGCGTTGCTGGGAGGTGAGGAACGAGCGAGCAGCAATGATCCGGCCGCTCCCGAGACGATGCCGGGGCAGCGCTCACCCTGCTCCCAGAGCCGTTGAAATGCAGATACCACTTGGGCGCGGATCCTTGCAGCAGGCGACGCGCCAAGGATGCCGGAGTTTCACCCAGAAGAGCGCAGAGAAATGTGGAAGTGACCCCCAAGGGGGCAAGGACGGCGTCCACGTCGTCCGCGCCGCGGAGAGAAGGCAGTTGCATCCAGCGAGTTCAGCGCTGTGCGCCGAGAGCGGCATCAATTTCGGTGGGTTCACCGAGGCGCTCCAAGAGGCCAGAGGCGAGCCACCAAGGAAGACGGGGGACGGGTATGGCAGGTCGCTTCAGTTTGCTGCGGCGAGGGGGTGGGTGAAATCCGTGAGGTCAGGGTTTGAACGCCCAGATCCTGACGATCCGCGCGATTGCCACAAGCAAAATCGCCACAACGGCCCCGATGGCGAACGCTCTGTTGCCGAGAAAGACAAAGGAAAAAATTCCGAACAGTGCGATCAGGATGAGTGCGGCAACACTAGCTCTGTTGCTCATCAATGACTCCGATTCTGTGGGGGGTGAAGATGGGGGAGGGTGCCACTCTCCCCCATCAGGGGTCAGCTCTTGCAGCCCGGGTGGGGGAGAAACAAAAGCACAGACTGTCCAGCCCGAATACCACGGGACGCATCAGCAGCCGAAGGTGCCGACCAAGCCACTGCCAGCCGCACCGCTGGTCTCGTCGAGTTCGATGTCAGACAGTTCAAAGGGGTCTTAATAGGATTCCCAGCGTATCACTATCCCACCCTGACGCCAGCTTCCGAGTTGACTCATGCTAGATGCCCGCACTGGGGCCCCTGAGCGGACGCGGTGGTGACGATCGCGGGCTGGCATCGTGACCATGCCCGCAAGATGCTGCGCCAGGCAGCGGCTGGTGAGCTGCCCGGCCCACACGCGCCCCGTGAATGCGTGCTGCGCTACGGCCAGGAGGTCACCGACGCGTTGGTGCGGTGCTGGGTGCTACTCGACGGCATCGCCTCGAAGTGCTTGGCCCCGGCTATTAGCCGCGCTGGAAGGCCTCGACCAGCTCGGCATGACCGAGGACACCAAGGCCCTCTGCTACTGACCATGTCACCAACCACCATGGACCGCCACCTCAAGCCCTACCTGCAAGGCCTGCTCGTCCCGGCAAGGACCATCCATACCAAACCGAGCAGCCTGCTGAAGTCCTCGATCCCGATGAAAACCTGGGCCGCCTGGAACGACACCCGACCCGGGTTGATCGAGATCGATCTGCTCGGCAACGACGACGGCGACAACAACAGCGAGTTCCACTACAGCCTCAACGCTACCGATATCGCTACGCTGGAAGGTAGACGACGTGCTCGAGGCGGGGCACGCCGTCATCGGCGGAGCTGCGGGGTAGTCCCTGAACGGCGACGTTCGTGACCGCCCAGACCGCGCCACGAACCTGGACAACCTGGCCGGGCTCCGGGGGTGCTGGAATGCTGCGGGCGTTGGTGGGTGCGGGAGATGTCTGAGGCGCCATGGTGTGTGATTCGTGGGCTGTGGGAGTGGGGCTGTGCTGCATTTCTAAACGGATGGAAGCATTGGTGGTTGGATGATCCGATGTTCCTCTCTTCGACTTGGTGGGCAGCGCCGGGAAGGTCAAGGGTGACACCGGTACTACGTAGCATTTCAAAGGTGTTGACCCAATGGACTTCAAGTCCTTGGCAGGCGTCAGGAATCTTAACCCGGCTGGATACCGTGCCTTGAGCGTGTGCCTGGTCGAGCCATTTCCAGAAGCCGGGCGCGATGTCAAAGGCGTAGTAGCGGTTCTTTGCCTCGATGAGGACGTTGGCGTCTACGAGGTATTTCACGCTAGTCCTGCTCTCTCCGCCAGCCCCTCGAAGGTCGAGTGCTTAACGGTCCCGAGCAGCCGGTAGGCATCCTGGTAGGTCGTTCGTCCCTCCAGGGCTGCGGAGATCACAGCTCGGGTGAAGGGGAGCCCAAGGCGTCGCAGCTGGGTGTGGTAGTAGTTCCCGCCCCCACCGTGATTCTCCTGGGAATCCATGAGATCCATGACGCGCTGACGCTCGGTCTCGTATCGGGTCTTGTGCTCTTACCGCGTGAGATACCCGGCATCCCGGAGTCTGGCGAGCACGACGAGGGTGCTGACTGTGTAGCGGGACGCCAGACGGTCCAGCTCGTCTTCAGCACGGCTCCTTGGCCGTTCCGACCGGAGCGAGTCGAGAGGTACCAAGACCTCCGCGGCAACCTGGTTGCACCAGCGCTCCTCCTCTTTCGTTCCTTGCGCAGCGCCCGCAGCTGCGTCGGAGAGCGCAGTGCACCCCAGCCACAGGTGGGCGAGCTCGTGAACGAGGGTGAAGATCTGCGCGGCCTTGGTGTCCGCCCCGTTGACGAAGACAAGCGGGGCGATGTCATCGGCCAGGGCGAACCCCCGGAACTCCTCCGGATCGAGCTTGCGGTGGGTGTCCGGGCCGACGATCCCGTTGACCATGACCAGGACACCCATGGTTTCGGTGCGCTCGATGAGATCTGTCAACGCAGTGGACCAGTTGGACACAGACCGCTCGTCGAGACGGAGCGCGGCACGAATACGAGCGGCGGCCTCCTCCGCCGGAGTGGAGAGGGTTGTCGATCCCACGAAGCTGAGCGGGGTCGCCCCGGAGTCGAGGGCGTCGTCACGGTACCAGTCCTGGCGTCTCTGGCACAGATAGATCGTCTCCAGCAGGTCGGCAGACGGCTCGCGGACTCCGGCGTCGCGAATGGTCCGCATGTCCGGGATGGGGATGTCCTCAACCGGCGGCTCGGGCAGGAAGAGCATCCCGAAGGGTGCGTGGGTGGCGGCAGCGAATTTCTCCACCTGCTTGAGAGTGGGACGTGCAGTCCCGTCGATCCACGCGTCAAGCTTGGGCGCACGTTTACGGACAGCTTCCTCGTCCCAGCACGCCCGTCTCACGGCCCAGCGCAACAGGTTGGGAGCGATGTCAACACGGACGGTCGTCACGGCCCCTCCTCTGCGTTCGGCTCCGTGCACCAGTCTGCCTTATACCTCTGGCATGTTCCGCATGAACGACGGGGCCAACCGATTAACGGTGTAGGTGAAGGCTTCCGCTGGTGGAGTGTCGCCATGGACTGCCCGAGCACTCACCCGACCACCCCAGGAGCACGGGAACTGCGACCAGCCCAGGGTTCAGCTCTCATCCGCCACGTGTCGGGGAGCCGTCATCGAACCCCGGAGCCGAGGAAATCCTGTCAGCTACTTGATGTGGCGCCCCCGCATACTGACCGGATCGCCGGGAAGTGCAGGGGAAGACAGCCAACGAAAATGGAGATGGTATGAAGAACATCATCAAGTACATTCTGGCGTTGCTCGGGGAGTGCAACATGCTCGCGGCGCCCATGACCGAGGCCAGCGCGGACCACGGCATCTCAACAGCATCCTGCGGCGAGAACGGCGAGTTCACCGACGCCTAGGCGCAGGAATTGAGGCAGGACCTGACCACTTTGTTAAATCAGGTGGTGATTCGAGACGCAAAAGGCAAACTGCGCATCGACTACGAAGCGGCCAAAGGCAGCGCCACGCCTCCCTGCAGCCCCGGGGTAGAAGGAGTTCAGGAGTACGCCTCGTGCGTGGTTAAGGGAGTCAATCCATTCATCGGATTCATTGATTTTGACTGGAAGTTGTTCCGCACATGGGTCTCCCAGTGGAACCGGGGAGCGCTCGCGCGTTACCTCGGCAAGGAAGTCTCTAAACACGCCGCCAAGATCGGCATCAAATAGGTCGTCAGACTGAATCCGTGGGGAACTGTCGCGACTTTGGTCACTTCGGTGATAACATTCTGGTAACAGTGGTAGCGTTTCGGCTGCCGATGGCGGAATGAGATCACAATGACAAGGAAAACGAAGAGCTGGTTCGGATCCGTCGAAGACCATCTTCGAATATACACACCGTCGGTGGGTGCCTACCTGTTTCGAGGAATTGGGACGTTCGTGGTCGTTGCCGTGCTGTTCCCGCCTGCCCGGTTCCTCGGGGCCGCAATCGTGGGGATTGCGATGGTGGTCGTGGAATGTGTCGTCTATCAGATCGTCTGGGCAATCCATCTTCGTCGACTGCGTCGCAAGTATCCGAACCGCCCGCATCGGTGAAGAATGGTGCCGCAAGGCATCATTCTCGCCCGCGCGTAGAGGTATCGCGGCGCCGCGATACCTCTACAGCGACGGCAGATGCGGCAGGTGGCTTCCTCTGTCAACGAACGAAGAAAAGATATACGATTTACATGAGGCATGGTGGGATGCGGGATCAGCAAACCGCAATGCGGTCCTATGGGGCAGAATTCGGATTCGGCTCCACATTCGTTTCCTCTCGGGTGCTGATAAATGAATGCCGTGTGAGGGGAGCTGCACGCGTTACCGGCCGATCGTGGTCGGAGTTCTGGGTCCCCGGTGGAGTGATCCTTGTTGCCGGAGCAGGTATCATCGCATGATGGGAAGGAGATGGAAGTACTGGGATGGTTCCATCAAGGGCCATCTGTGGAACAAAACCTCGGTGAAGTTGTATCTGTTCCAGGGGATCGGGGTATTCCTGGAGGCTCATTCACGGGCGGCACGTCGACCAGCAAAACCCCTAGTCAGAGCGCGGCTAAGATGGCTGTGAATAAGCCTCCTGATCTGCGTTCTTCTGTATCCGCGTTCCCGTTTCATCGGGGCCGCCGCCCTCGCTGTGGGGTTCGTGGCCGTCGACCTCATCGCCCAGGTCATTCGCGTCCGCCGACTGCAGCGCCGGAAACTCCAGGAGGTCGAGGGGCATCCGAACCAAGCCCCGTGACTCCTGCTGAAACGCGTGGGGAGACGGGCGTGATGGTAGGCATATGGGGCTCTTCCCAAACGAGGGTGTGGGTGGCGCTCCCGGTGAGCAGGAAGCTGCCGAGGGACGCGCCGTCGTCCACCGCACGCCGCACGACGTCCCACACGGGGGCACGTTCTGCCGCTCGTCGACCAGGACGGAGCCTCAAGCCGGGTCAGTCGCTGTGGGCCGGCCCGCAGGGCGCTCACCGGGCCTGGCGGGCAGACCCCTGCGCCGTTCTACGCATGGTGAGACCGAGCTGCTGGCCCGCACCCGCCAACCCGAAGATAGATTAGTCTTGCCTAAAAGAGTATTCGGATGGGTGGAATCTGCTGCGCTCGTCCCGGTGAAGCTCTGGCTTCGCCGTCCCATCGAGACCGCACGATCCAGCGCGATCACCCGCGTCCGTCTCGCCGGGCCACCACGACGATCCTCGTGAAGATCCACCTACCAACACACTCTCCGCGATTTGTTGCCCAAAACTTGGACCAAACCGGTTCCGGAAAGGACCAGCCCCGTGCTGCGACGCTGCCTGAGTCTCTTGTTGCTCGCCGTGCTGAGCCTGGCCGCCGCGTGCAGTTCCGCGTCCAGCGCGCCCGAGATGCCCTCGGCCAGCCCGGCCGAGGCGGGTTCGATCAGCCTGTCCGGGGACTCCTTCCCCCTCACCGTGACCGATACCGCCAAGCGGAGCGTGAAACTGGAGAAACGTCCCGAACGGGTGGTCTTCCTCTCCGGCACGCCCCTCAACATCTGGTACGACGCGGGCGGCACCGCGGTCGGACGCCCCGAGCTCACCGGCAACCTCCGCCTCGCCAGCGAACACGCCGAGAAGATCATGGCGCTGCCCTCGGTCGGCTTGCCCTACGCCACGGACACCGAGGCCGTGGCGGCACTCAACCCCGACCTGGTGGTCGGCATCGAAGGAGTCCACGACTCGGCCGCCGCGGCCTACCAGAACCTGGGGATCGCCACCGTGCTGCTGCGGGTCCGTTCCCACCGCGACCTGCAGCAGGTCTACCGCGCCTTCGGGGTGCTCGGCGGCAACCCGGAACTCGCGGGGCAGCGCCTCGCCGCCATCGACGCGCGCTACAGCGAGATCCTGGCCAAGGCCCCGAAGAAACCGCTGTCGGTGGCCATCCTGTTCGTCACCGCCGACACCATCTCGGTGAAACTCGACAACAGCATCGCCGGGCAGATGGCCAACGACCTCGGCCTCACCAACATCGCCTCGGGCGCGACCCCCGACAACCCCGGGTCGGAGACCACCCCGCTCGACATCGAGTTCATCGTCGCCCGGCAGCCTGACCACGTGCTGGTCACGTCCATGGTCGGCAACAACGACCTCGCCCGGCAGACCCTCCAGACCCAGCTTGACCAGAACCCCGCCTGGAAGGCCATCGATGCCATCCGGGAGGGACGCATCAGCTACCTCCCACAGCAGTACTTCCTGTTCAACGCCGGGCCCTACTACGACGACGCGCTCGCCTACCTGGCCGCCACGGTCCACCCGGAGGTTTTCGGCGCCCCGGTGGAGCCCTGATGGCGGTCGCGGCCGTCCATGCCCAGCCGGGTCTGCGGGAACGCACCTGGTACCGGGCCCTGGTCTTCGCCGGTCTCGGCGTCCTGCTGCTGGCCGGGATGCTGTTCGCGATCGGCAGCGGCACCCTGAGCCTCAGCCCGGGCCAGGTCGCCGCCGCGCTGACCGGCTCCGGGGACGTGCAGTGGCAGCGGGTGGTGTGGGACATCCGGTTGCCCCGCATGCTGGTGAGCACCCTGGTAGGCATGAACCTGGCCACCTCCGGGGCGATCCTGCAGGCGGTGATGGGCAACCCGCTGGCCGACCCCGGGATCATCGGGGTGTCGTCCGGGGCTGGGCTGGCCGGGATCTCGGTGCTGTTGGTCTTCCCGCAGTATCAGGGGCTGGTTCCGCTGGTCGCCTTCCTCGGCGCCATGGCGGCCGCGATCGTCATCTATGTGCTGGCCTGGCGTGGCGGCATCCAGCCGATCCGGGTGATCCTCGCCGGGGTCGCGGTCTCGGCGCTGTGCGCGGCCGGGATCAGCGCCGTCATGGTGCTGTTCTCCGACCGGATCCAGGGGGCGCTGATGTTCATGAACGGCGCCATGACCCTCAAGGGTTGGTCCGAGTGGCAGCAGCTGTGGCCCTATTCGGTGGCCATGCTCACGGTGGCGCTGTTCACCGTGCGGCGGCTGGACGTCATCGTGCTCGGCGACGACGTCGCCCGCGGCCTCGGCATGAACGTGCAGGCCAACCGCCTGGCCCTGACGGCGGTCGCGGCCCTGCTCGCGGCGAGCGCCGTCAGCGCCGTGGGCCTGCTGGGCTTCGTCGGCCTGATCGTGCCCCACATCGTGCGCCTGGTCGTCGGCACCAGCCACGCCCTGCTGATCCCCGGCTCGATCGTCCTCGGGGCCGCCCTGGTCACCATCAGCGACACGGTCTCCCGGACGTTGTTCAGCCCGGTCGAGATCCCCGTCGGGATCATGATGGCGGTGCTGGGCGTCCCCTTCTTCCTGTTCCTGCTGCGAAGGGCCCTGTGATGACGGCGCGGATCAGCGCCCGCGGGCTGCGGCTCAGCCTGGGCGGCAGGCGCATCCTGGACGGCATCGACCTCGATTTCGCGCCGGGCCGGGTGCACGGCATTCTCGGGCCCAACGGCTGCGGCAAGACCACCCTAATACGGGCCCTCAGCGGCGCGTTGCGTCCCGACGCGGGGGAGGTGCGCCTCGACGACGCTCCCATCCGGGCGCTGTCCCCCGCGGGTCTCGCCCGGGTGATGGCGGTCGTGTGGCAGGGCGGCCAGGTCAGCGGTGACGTCACGGTGCGGCGCCTCATCGGCTACGGACGCTACGCCTATCTGCCCTGGTGGCGGCTGAACCCCTCCGGGCGCGACCCCGCGATCGAGGAGGCCATGGCCGTCACCGGGGTCGCCCACCTGTCCCACCGGCTGGTGGCGTCCCTGTCGGGCGGCGAACGGCAACGCGTGTGGATTGCCATGGCCCTGGCCCAGCAGCCGAAGGTGCTGCTGCTGGACGAACCCACCACCTACCTCGACATCGCCCACCAGCTCGATGTGCTGGAGCTGATCCGCGACCTGAACCAGCGCAGCGGTCTCACCGTCATCACGGTACTGCACGACCTGGCCCAGGCCGCCCGCTACTGCGACCGCTGCGTCGTGATGGGCGAGGGCCGGGTCCGGACGGACGGCGTCCCGGCCGAGGCACTGTCCGCCGGTCAGATCGAACGAAACTTCGCCGTGAACGCCTGGGTCACCACCGACCCCAGCGCCGGCCATCCGGTGATCGTCCCGCGGCACCGGGTGAACGCGGCGCCGCCGGAGAACCGGGAAACGGAAGGAGCACCATGAGGATCGTCGCGATCACCCACTACCCGGGTGCGCTGCGTTGTTTCATCGACACCGCCGCCCACCTCGACCACGCGGTCCCCGGTTGGGGCAGCCTCACGCTGTTCGACTCCGCCCAGCCCCTCGGCGACGCCGACGCTCTCGCCGGGGCGGTCTCGTCCGCCGACGCGGTCATCGTGGACCTGATGCGCTCCGACCCGGCCTGGCAGGACGCCCTGGCGCCGATCCTGGACGGATACCCGGGCCACCTGCTGCCCTTCGGCATGCAATTCGCCGGCCAGGCCCGGCTTGGCCAGTTCCGGCTCGCTCCCGGGACGATGCCGCCGATGATGTTGGGCGCACCCCCCGCCCCGCCCCGCGGCGTGGACGACTCCCAGGCCCGGCGGGACGCGATGATCTTCTCCCGGCTCGCCCGCGCCTACCGGACGATGCGCGGCGGCGACGCCCTGTTCGTGCTCGGCACCCTGCTGCGCGACTACGGTGACCAGCCCGGCCTCGACGTCCCCGAGCCGAGCCCCCAAACCCCCGGTGTGCACCTGGCCGACCCGGCCACCCGGGCCCGCTACGCCAGCGCCGAGGACTACCTCGCCGCCCACCCGGGGCCGGAGGGACGCCCCGTCGTGGCACTGCTGTACAACGGGGTCAGCTACCCCACCGACCCCGAACCCGTTGCGGCCAGGCTCGCCGAGGCGCTCTCGGGCGACGCCTGGGTGCTGCCGGTCGCGATCGAGACCGACGCCGCGAGCGCGGTCGACCGGATCCTGGAACTGTGCGCCACCCCCGGCCTCGAACCTGACCTCGTGGTGACCCTGATGAGTTTCCGGTTCGGTGCCGGCCCCACTGGCGGTGACGCCGACCACGGCGTCGCCGCCCTCAACCGGCTGGGCGTGCCCTACCTGTCACCGATCCTGCTGACCCGCACCACCGCCGAGGAGTGGTTGCACCACTCCAACGGGCTGGGGCCATCCGAGGTGCTGGTCTCGGTGATGCTGCCCGAGTTCGACGGGGCGATCAACCAGATCCCCATCGCCGCCATGACCCCACCCCGGCACGACGCCCGCCACCGGGTCGACACCGCCGAACTGCAGGTCATCGACGAGCAGCTCAACCGGCTGGTGGGGCGGGTCCGGGGGCTGCTGCGGCTGCGGGGCCTGGCGAACGCCGACAAGCGGGTCTGCCTCATCGGATACGACTACCCGGCCGGGGAGGGCAACCTGCTGGCGGCCTCGCAGCTCGACGTCGCCGAATCCATCGCCGCGATCCTGGCCGAACTCCACCGGACGGGCTACCGCACCCAGCCGGTGACCGCCGCCCGGCTGCGCGCCGACCTCATGGCGGGCCAGGTCAACTCCCCCGCCTACCTCACTGAGGTGCAGCCGCTCACCTACCCGCACCGGCAGGCCCAGGCCGACCTCGGCGACCACCAGGCGTGGGACGAGGTCACCCGGGCCTGGCCAGCGGACGGGCCGCGTCCCATGGTCGATTCTGACGGGGACTACCTGATCCCCCACGTCGAGTACGGCAACGTGCTGGTGGGCGTCCAGCCGGGGCGCGCCCCTGAGGTGGACGACGCCCTGGCCCACGACAACACCGTCCCGCCGCACCCCCAGTACCTGGCCTACTACACCTGGCTGCAGCACGTGTGGCGGGCCGACGTGATCGTCCACGTCGGCACCCACGGCACGCTGGAGTTCCTGAAGTCGAAGGAGAACGCGGTCAGCGTGCATGACTTCCCCGACCTCATGGTCGGCGATGTCCCACATGTCTACTTGTACTACGCGGGCAACCCGGCCGAGGCGCTGCTGGCCAGGCGTCGCTCCCACGCGACGCTGGTCAGCTACCAGCCGCCCGTCATGACCCCCGGAGGGCTGCACGACGAGCTGGAGGAGCTGGCCGAGGTCCTGGCCGCCTACCGGCGCAGCCACGCCATGACCCCGCAAAGCAGCGAGGATCAGCTGGCCGACCTCAGGCAGCGCGCGGAACGGGCTCACCTGCCCACCGACCCCGACCAGCTGGAGGGCGAGCTGGAGCGGCTGCGCGCCCAGCTGATCCCCCTGGGGCTGCACGTCTTCGGCAGCCACTGGGACGCCGGCGAGGTGGCCTACATGGTCGCCGGGGTGATTGGAAACGGGGTGGGCGACCTGGCCCCCGGGTACGAGCTGATGGCCGCCGCCGACGGGCTGGACGCCGAACGCATCCACCGCCTCAATGAGGCCGAGATCGCCCGCTACGACGAGGCCGCCAAACGGCTGGTGGAGATGGCGTTGACCAGCCAGGCCCCGGCCGCGGACCTGGCCGGGGACGAGACCTCCCAGGCCGTGATCGTCCGGGCCCGCGAGCTGGCGCTCCGGTTCGCCGCCAACCAGGAATGGGAGTTCCTCCATCGCGCCTTGTCCGGACGCCACGTGGAGGCCCGGCTCGGGGGAGACGCCATCCGCAACCCCGAGGTCCTGCCCAGCGGGGCCTCCCTCTACCAGTTCGACCCCCGGCAGGTGCCCAGCGCGCTGGCCGCCCGCCGAGGGGCCGAGATGGCGGCCCAGGTCGTCGAGGTCTACCGGGACGGCCACGGCGGCGCCTGGCCATCCTGCGTCGGGCTGGTGCTGTGGGGGCTGGAGACGACCCGGACCCACGGCGAGACCTACGCCCAGGTGATGTCGCTGATCGGGGTGCGCCGGGCCCCGTCTCGGCGTCCCGGCCTGCCCGGCTGGGAGGTCATCCCCCGCGAGGAGCTGCCCGGGCCGCGGGTGGATGTGGTGGTCACGATCTCCGGGTTCTTCCGGGACCTGTTCGGCACCCTCGTCGAGGAGCTGGACGACATGTTCGCCACGGTCGCCGCGCTCGACGAACCGGACGAGATCAACCCGATCGCGGCCAGGACGAGGCAGCTTCGCCAGCACCTGCTGGACGGCGGGATGACCGAGTCCGAGACCCGCGAACTCAGCCACGTCCGGGTTTTCGGGCCACCGCCGGAGCTGTATGCCACCGGGCTGACCGACGTGATCGACACCGGAAACTGGTCCTCGACGACGGACCTGGCCGAACACTTCACCCAGGGCGCCCAGCACCTCTACTCCCGGCACCGGCACGGCGAGAAGGTGCCCGGCCTGTACCGCGGGCACCTGGCGGATGTGCAGCTCGTCGCCCAGTGCCGCTCGTCCAACGAACACCACATCACCGACCTCGACCACTACTTCGAGTTCCTGGGTGGGATGAGCGCCGGGGTCGCCGCGGCCCGCGGTGAGGCGGTTCCGACGCTGGTGACCGACACCACCGGGCGGCGGGTGCACACGGCGACGGCCGCCGACGCGGCCCGGGCCGGGCTGTACGCCCAGCTGCTCAACCCGGCCTGGGTTGAGGCGATGCTGGCCCACGGCCACCAGGGGGTGGGGGAGATCGCCGAGCGCACCACCAACCTGCTGGGCCTGGCCGCTACCACCGGCGAGATGGCCGACTGGATGTTCGACGCGGTTTGCGACCGGTTCCTCGGCGACCCGGAGATGCTGAGGCGTCTCCGCGAGGCCAACCCGCACGCCACGGCGGCCATCGCCGGGCGTCTGCTGGAGGCGAACCGGCGCGACCTGTGGCAGGCCTGCGAGGAGCGGATCGACACGCTGGAGAACGTCCAGTTCGACACCGATGCCGGACTGGAGGGGGCCGGGGAGACCGGTGCCTAGGACAGGAAAGGATGGACAGACCATGAAAAAATTCGTCGTGATCGCCGGGATCTGCCTGGCGGTGGGGCTGGGCGTGTCCGGGTGTGCGTCCGGGACGCCCAGCCAGGCTCCGCAGAGCACGGTCAGTGCGTCGGGTGCGTCCCTCGCGAAGGAGGGAGACAAACTGATCGACACCGACCTGCAGGCCAACCTGTTCAACGGGTCGGGTGTGAAGGTCGCCATCGAGCCCGCCGCCAAGACCGCGCGGTTCCAGCTGGTCGACCCCAGCAGCGGGAAGGACTTCAGCGACTACTACGTGTTCGACTACGCCAAGCAGACGATGCTGTGCCACCGGCTGGTCTCGGCCATGCAGAAGGAGTTCGACTACACCCTGAATCTGGGCACCGGCGAACTCGTCACGGTCGTCGATGGGCAGGGCAACGACGCGATCAAGACCCTCAAGGAGCGGGGCATGTTCGACAAGGCGCAGAAGGACCGCGGCCAGGAACGCGGTGAGCTGGAGGCCTGGTTCCAGAAGCGCTACGGCAAGACCATCGAGGAAGCCGCCACCCCGTAAAGTGACGAGGCTCTTCCCCTTCTCGGCCATTGTGGGGCAGCCGCGGATGCGGCTCGCCCTGCAACTGGTCGCCATCGACCCCGGGATCGGCGGGGTGCTGATCCAGGGCGCCAAGGGCACCGCCAAATCCACCATGGTGCGTTCCCTCGCCGCGCTGCTGCCATCCGGAAGGTTGCGGACGCTGGCCCTGGGCGCCACCGAGGACCGCCTGGTTGGGGGCCTGGACCTGGAGGCGACGCTGACTGGCGGCGCCCCCCGGTTCCTGCCGGGGTTGCTGGCCGAGGCCCACGGCGGGGTCCTCTACGTCGACGAGGTCAACCTGCTCGCCGACCACCTGACCGACCTGGTGCTGGACGCCGCGGCCAGCGGGGTCGTCCTCACCGAGCGGGAGGGGTTCTCCCGCACCCAGCGGGCCCGGTTCGCGCTGGTCGGCACGATGAACCCAGAGGAGGGGGCGCTGCGTCCCCAGCTGCTGGACCGCTTCGGCCTGTGCGTCCAGGTGAACGGCTCACCCGACCTGGACGAGCGGGTCGAGATCATGGCCCGCAGGCTCGCTTTCGACGCCGACCCAGAGGCCTTCGCGGGGGCCTGGGCGGACCAGGAGGCTGCCCTGGCGGAGCGGCTCCGCCGGGCCCGGGATACGGCCCCCGCGGTGTGGCTGGGCCGGGACATCCAGGAACTCGTCGCGGCGCGGGTGCTGGCCGCCCACGTCGCCGGGCACCGGGCCGAGCTGGTGATGAGCCGCGCCGCCCGGGCCCACGCGGCCTGGCGGGGCAGCCAGCGGGTGAGCGAGGAGGACGTGGAGGCGGTCGCCGAGTTGGTGTTGGCCCACCGTCGCCGCCAGGCCGCCGAACCGCCCCCACCCACCTCGGCGCAGGCCACCCGGCCCGAACCCCCACCCACCTCGTCCTCGCCGCCAGCCGAGACGGACGCCGACGCCCCGGCGTCCGGCGGCACCCCACCCGAGGATGTCGCCGCGACCGGTGAGCCGTTCCGGGTGCGTCCGCTGCACCCTGCCGCGGAGCCGGACGGACGCCTCGGCTCGGGCCGGCGCACCACAACGGTCAGCGCCGGCGGCCGGGGCCGCTACGTCCGTGCCCGCCCGACGCGGGAGGCCGTGGACCTGGCCCTGGACGCCACGCTGCGGGCCGGGGCCGTGCACCAGCGCGAGCGCCGCCTCCGGGCCGCCGAGCAGGGCGACCCCCGCAGTGAACTGGCGGTGCTGATCGAACCCAGCGACTGGTTCCGCAAGGTCCGGGTGAGGCAGACCGGTTCCCTGGTGGTGCTGTGCGTGGACGCCTCCGGCTCCATGGGCGCCCGCAACCGGATGGTGGCCAGCAAGGGTGCGGTGCTCAGCCTGCTGCTGGACGCCTACGTCAAACGCGACCAGGTGTCGCTGGTCAGCTTCCGCGGCGCCGAGGCCCAGGTGCTGGTGGAACCCACCTCCTCGGTCGAGTTGGCCGAGCGGCGGCTGCGGGAGCTACCGGTTGGTGGGCGTACCCCGCTGGCCGCGGGCCTGGTCGAGGCGTCGCGGGTGGTGCGGCGGGTGCTGCTGAAGGACCCGGCGCTGCGTCCGCTGGTGATCGTGGTGACCGATGGACGCGGCAACGTCGACCTGGCCGGGCGGGTGTCCCGCGGCGCGGCCGCTGAGGTGACCGAGATCGCCGGGCGGCTCGGCGGCGACGGCCGGGTGACGTGGGTGGTCGTCGACACCGAACCGGCCTCACCGGCGGCGCGGGGGCACGGTGCCACCCTGGCGGCCGCGCTGGGGGCGTCCCGGTTCGAGATTGAGCAGCTGCGCGCCGACGACCTGGTGTCGGTGGTGCGCGACATGCGTTTGGCCACTGTGAAGAAGGAGGGGCGATGAGCCGGTCCAGTTATCCCTTTGCCGCGATCGTGGGGCAGGACGAGATGAAACTCGCGCTGGTGCTTACGGTCATCAACCCCGCGGTGTCGGGGGTGCTGATCCGCGGCGACAAGGGCACCGCGAAGTCCACCGCGGTGCGCGGCCTGGCCGAGCTGCTGCCGGAGCGGGTCGAGGTGGGCGCCACCCCCTATCATCTGTCGCCGGCGGAGTACCGGGAGTACTGGGAGGAGCTGGGGCTGCCCGCCCAGGACGATCCCGTGGAGCGCCGGACCCGGGTGCCGGTGGTGGAGCTGCCGATCGGGGCGACCGAGGACCGGGTGGCGGGGACACTGGACCTGGAGACCGCCCTGACCGCGGGCCGCAAGCGGTTCGAGCCGGGGCTGCTGGCCGACGCCCACCGGGGCATCCTGTACGTGGACGAGGTGAACCTCCTGGACGACCACGTGGTGGATCTGCTGCTGGATTCCGCGGCGATGGGGGTCAACACCGTGGAGCGGGAGGGCATCAGCCTGACCCACCCGGCCCGGTTCTCGCTGGTCGGCACGATGAACCCGGAGGAGGGCGAACTGCGCCCCCAGTTGCTGGACCGGTTCGGGCTGTGCGTCACCGTCGTGGGGGAGTCCGACCCGCCGGCCCGGGTGGAGATCATCGAGCGCAGGCTGGCCTTCGAGGCCGACCCGGTGGGGTTCTGCGCGGGGTGGCGCGCCGAGGGCGAGCGGCTGGCCCGGCAGATCGCGTCCGCGATGGACCTGCTGCCGGAGGTGACGGTGGGCCGTGAGGTGCTGCTGGAGGTGGCCCGGATCTGCGTGGACGCGGGGGTCGACGGTCACCGGGCCGACATCACCATGGTGCGGGCCGCCCGGGCGCTCGCCGCGTGGCACGGCCGGACCGGCATCGAGACCGCGGACCTGCAACAGGCCGCCCGCCTGGTGCTGCCGCACCGGATGCGCCGCCGCCCGCTGGAGGGCATCGGGACGCCCCACGGCAGGGGCTGACGCACCCCGGCAGCTCGGCTAGCCGCGGTGCCTACTTCAATGCGCAGGTGGTCACCGGTAGCACCGAGTTCGGCCCCCGGCAGGGCTGGACGAGGTCACCCACCCGCGGCCGGACGGCGATGCCTCCGCTGAGGGATTCGCCTCGGCCGGGCGGCCGTGGTTCGGTCCCACGAGGTTCCGGCGTCGGATGTCGTGAGCCGCCGGTGGTGAAGTAGCCCGGGAACGCGTTCTTCCACTGTTTCAGGGTCCGGCCCGGGCGGGCGATTTCGGGGCTCGGGCAGATGGGGAACGAGACGACGATGTCTTCGGCCAGCTCGCGACCCTTGGTGCCACCGGCTCGACGCTCGGCAGCGTCCCCACAGCATCCCAAGCATATCGTTTGACGATAGTATCGTTTATCGTTTAGTATCGAATTACGATATGTAAGGAGGTCCCGATGAAACTCACAATCAGCCGAGGCGACTACCTCACGCTGCGGATCATGCTGGCGTTGTTCGTAGTGGCACCCTTGGTGAGCCCCTTCTGGCACGCCTGGGCATGGGCCAAGGGCGACCCCCTGGTCTGGCTCAATGGGGGCAGTCCCTCGCAGGCCGGCTCGGGCGAGGCGGCCTCTCCCCTCGAAACCGCAAATGGGCTGATCGTGCGCCCAAGCCTTGAGACGCTCTCGTGGGAGTTCACCGATCCGACGTGGACGCAACGTCTCGGCGCGATGCTTCCGGGCGTGCTGGTCGCGGTGGTCACGCTCTGGCTGTGCGTCACGATCTGGCGGTTCACGCTCTTGGTGCAGCGCGGCCGTGCCTTCTCCGCGGGGGCGCACCGGCTGCTGGTGCAGTTGGGGATAGCCCTGATCTTCCTCACCGTCGCCTTCCTCGTCGGCGAGGTCGTGGCGAACATGCTCATCTACACCGGCTTGCCCGCCAGGGGGATGGGGTTCGCCATGCTGACGATCAAAGCTGGCGATTTCGTCCCCCTCGGGGTGGCGCTGGTGGTGCTGATCGTCGCCTACGCTTGGCGGCAGGGGGAACAGCTCGCCGAGGATGCGGAGACGACGATCTGATGCCTGTCGAAGAACCCCATCGGATTACCTGCCATCTGGACGATCTGCTCGCGGCCCGGGGCGTGACGCTCGCGGCCCTCAGCGAAAAGGTCGGCATCACCGTGGTCAATCTGTCGATCCTGAAGAACAACCGTGCGAGGGCCGTTCGGTTCAGCACCCTGACGGCGCTGTGCGAGGCGCTGGACTGCGAGGTCGGCGACCTGTTCAGCCTCGCAGACCAACCCTGATCGCCCAGTCGGGCTCAGAAACGCCCGGGCCACGGCCCGCGGTCACAGCATCGCCGCCTGCGGCCCTTATTCGCCGAGGGCGGCGCCCAACCCTCGTCTCAGTTCGGCTCCGTCGTGCCACAGGGGCAGCCGCAGCATCGTGCGGTGGCCGTCGTGGGGCGAGAAACTCGGTCCGGCGGCGAGCTTGACCCCGGCCCGCTTGGCCTGCTCGACGAAGGCGACGGCGTCCGTCCCGGTGTCCACCCACAGGCCGGAACCGCCGACGATCCGCCGCCAGGTCCACGCCGGGGCCATCTCGCGGAGCACCCGCTCCGTGGACGCCAGGTGTGTGGTGAGCATCGCCTGCCGCTCCCGCCGTGCGTCCGCTGCCCGGCGCAGCAGCCGCACGGCGTACAGCTGGTCGACGATGGAGGTCGCCAGGTCGTCGACCTTCCGCAACTCCACCAGCCGGCGGATGCGCGCCTCGTCGGCCCTCACCCAGCCGACGCGAAGCCCACCCCAGAACAGCTTCGACATCGTCCAGCAGCTCAGGTGAAGTTCCGGGGCGACAAGGCCCGTCAGCGTTGACGCCGGACGCCCTGACAGCGTCAGGTCGTAGGAACAGCAGTCCTCGACGACGGGCAGGCCGTGCCGGTTGACGACACCGGCGAGCGCCGCCCGCGCGTCCCTGGTCATGCTCTGCCCCGTCGGGTTGTGGACGCTGGTCTGGCAGTACAGCGCGGCCGGACGCCTCACCGCCGCGCGCGCCACCAGGCCCACGTCGACGCCGCCGTCGCGCAGCGGGACCCCCTCCAGCCGGACGCCATGGTCCCGCAGCGCACACAGCGCACCCCGGTAGCTCGGGTCCTCGGTCAGGACGAGGTCGCCCGGGTCCAGCAGCCCCCGGATCGCCAGCGAGGTCGCCTGCTGCGCCCCGCTCGTCACCAGCACCTCCGCGGGCCGGGTCGGCACCCCATCGCGGGTGAGGTGCTCGGCGATCGCCTGCCGCAACACCGGAAGCCCGGCCGGGAAGTAGCCGTCGGTCTCCAGGTAGGGGTTGAGCCCGTCCAGGCTCGCCGACAGCACCTCCCCGGTCACCGCGGACGCGGGCAGGGCCCCGCTGGACAGGTCGATGACATCGCGCGGGGCGTTGGTGAACGAGAACAGCCGCCCGCCGGCCCGGTGCTCGGCGCTCACCCGGCCCGACCTCACCCGCGTCCCCGACCCCCGGGTCGAGACCACATACCCGCCGGCCTCCAGCGTCGCCAGGGCGGACGCGACGGTCCCGCGGGCGACCCCCAGCACCTGCGCGAGCTCCCGCTGCGGTGGCAAGGTGCTTCCCGCGGGCACGAAACCGTGATCCACAAGCTCTGAAATGGTCCTCGCCAGCGCGTCCGGCAGCCGCTCGTCCGCGTCCGTCCACACCCCGAGCAGCCTCGACAGCTCCGCCGAATCCATGCGCACTCCCACGCTGCCGAGTATGCCCCACCGGCCTGGGCCAATTCCTCCAGATTGGACTAGTGTCGTCCCGCGGTGAGACGTAGCCTCGCTGTTGCCCTTGGACGCCCGGCCGCTGCGGCCGCGCTTGAGCAGGGCGGGCTCGACACACACGAAGGAGTGAGACCGCATGGCTGTTGTTGCACTGATCGGGACGCTGGACACCAAAGGTGCCGAGTGCGCCTGGCTGGCCGAGCAACTGGACAAGCACGGGGTGCAGGCCCTGTTCGTCGATGTCGGGTCCTTTTCGGCGAGCCCGCTGGCCAACGTCAGCTCCGACGATGTGATCGCCGCCGCGGACTCCGACGCCGTCGCCCTGCGTGAACGCCGCGACCGGGGCGAGATGATGCAGGTGATGAGCGTCGGGGCGGCCCGTATCGTCCGCGACCTGGCGGTGTCGGGACGCATCCACGGCCTGCTGGCCCTCGGTGGGTCCGGTGGCTCCTCGGTCGCCGCGGCCGCGATGCAGGCCCTCCCGGTCGGTTTCCCGAAGCTGCTGGTCTCGACCATGGCCTCCGGCGACGTGAAACCCTACGTCGGCGAGGTGGACGCGACGCTCATGTACTCGGTCGTCGACGTCGCCGGCATCAACTCGGTCTCCTCCCAGGTGTTCGCCAACGCGGCCGCGGCGATCGCCGGGATGGCCCAGGCCTACGAGGACCGGCTGGCCGCCGTCCCCGCCGGCCACAAACCGGTCGTCGCGGTCACCATGTTCGGCGTGACGACCCCGGCCGCGGACGAGGCCCGCGACACCCTGACCGACCTCGGCTACGAGGTGCTGGTCTTCCATGCCACCGGGGCGGGTGGCCGCGCCATGGAGAAACTCGCCGAGTCGGGCCTGCTGGCCGGGGTGTGCGACCTCACCACCACCGAGCTGGCCGACGACCTCGTGGGTGGTGTCCTGTCCGCGGGGCCGCGGCGGCTGGAGATGGCCGGGCGGGTCGGCCTGCCGCAGGCCGTCAGCCTGGGGGCGCTCGACATGGTGAACTTCGGCCCCGCCGACACCGTGCCGCCCGAGTTCGCCGGACGCAACCTGTTCGTCCACAACCCCACCGTGACGCTGATGCGCACCACGCCTGAGGAGATGGCCGAGCTGGGACGCCGCATCGCCACCAAACTCGCCGCCGCCACCGGACCCACCGAGCTGTTCATCCCCCTGCGGGGCGTGAGCGCCATCGACGTCGAGGGAGCCCCCTTCCGGGACGCCGAGGCCGACGCCGCGCTGTTCGCGAAACTGCGCGCGGGGCTGGTCGGCTCCGGCGTCGTCGTCCACGAACTCGACCAGGCGATCAACGACCCAGGTTTCGGCGCCGCGATGGCCCGCGCACTGCACGCATCCATCACCAACTGAGAAGGAGAAACATGTCCCGCCAAGAGATCCTCGATCGTTTCCGCACCCAGGTCGCCCAGGGCCAGCCCATCATCGGCGGTGGCGCGGGCACCGGTATCACCGCGAAGTCCGCGGAAGCCGGTGGCATCGACCTGCTGGTCATCTACAACTCGGGCCGGTTCCGCATGGCCGGACGCGGCTCGCTGTCCGGGCTGCTGGCCTACGGGGACGCCAACGCCATCGTCATGGAGATGGCCAACGAGGTGCTGCCCGTCGTGAAGCGCACCCCCGTCCTCGCGGGCGTCAACGGCACCGACCCGTTCCGTGTAATGGGGCACTTCCTGCGCCAGGTGAAAGAGATCGGGTTCGCCGGTGTGCAGAACTTCCCCACCGTCGGCCTGATCGACGGGGTGTTCCGGGCGAACCTGGAAGAGACCGGCATGGGGTATGGGCACGAGATCGACATGATCCGCATGGCCCACGAACTCGACCTGCTCACCTCCCCCTACGTCTTCGACGAGGACCAGGCCAAGGACATGGCCCGCGCCGGGGCGGACATCCTCGTCCCCCATATGGGCCTGACAACGTCTGGGACCATCGGCGCGAAGACCGCGCTGACCCTGGAGGAGGCGGCGGTCAAGGTGCAGCAGCTCGCGGACGCGGCCAGGAGCGTCAACCCCGACATCCTGTGCCTGTGCCACGGCGGGCCGATCGCGAACCCGGCCGACGCCCAGTACATCCTCGACCACACCGACGGCATCGTCGGCTTCTACGGGGCGAGTTCCATCGAGCGGTTCCCGACCGAGGTGGGTATCCGCGCACAGACCGAGGAGTTCAAGGCCGTCACCTTCAAGAAAGGCTGACATGGCGGTCTCGTACTACAGCACGATCATCCAGCACGACGCCGACAAGGTGTGGGACACCCTCAGGGACTTCAACGGCCTGGCCACCTGGTTCGGCTCCGCGGTCTCCGAGAGCCACTTCACCACCTCGGCTGACCGCGGTTAGGGTGCTGGCAGAGCCGGGGTGTCCCCGTGTCAACCACCCCCGGCTGACGGGGTGCCCCGGCTCATCCCAGCCCCCAGGACGGGAGCCCGACGATGGTAGCTCTCGCGGATGTTGCCGCCGCCGAAGTTGGTGGCGAAGCCGATCCGGCTGAGGTCCCGGGACGCGCTGGCGTGCGGTTCGAGGAAGTACGCCTCGCCGGGCGTCCTGGCGTGGCGCCGCTGGTTCAGGCGATCTCGTAGCTCAGCTGGGGCGGGTTGACCAGGGTGTCGTGGACCGGGCAGTGGGCCTCGATGAATTCGACGAACGCCGTGATCTCTTCGGGGGTGTTGTCTGCGTCGATGTGGTAGCGCGTACTGATTGTTGATAGCCCGACCTTCGCCGCGGGGTTCTTCCCCCGGAACCCGTCCGGGTCGAACACCCCGTCCACCTCGACCCGCACGTGGCGCAGCCGGACGCCGTTCGGCTTGGCAAAAGCCCTCGCAACGACGCACTTGCAGGCGCCGAGGGCCGACAAGACGGCTTCGAGCGGGTTCATCCCCTCGTCCTTGCCACCGAGCGAAGGCGGCTCGTCCAGGACGAAACTCATACCCCGGGATGTGCAGCGCGTCGCCATGCCCTCCAGGGATTCGGCGACCGCGGAAAAGACAGCCTCAGCCATGATGCTCCCTTCACATATGTTTCTTTCAGGCTAACCGGTGACCCAATCGCCAGATCCGGGGAGCGACGGCGCCACCGAGCGCGGCTGCTGTGGGCGCTCGGGTGGCCCGGCCGCCAGTTCTGGGGAGAGGTTCCGCCGAGCGGCTGCGTGAATTGAGAAATGGCTACGATCTTCGTCCCGAGGATAAGCACGATCTCGAACTTCTCAGCCGCTTGCACGACGGCGGGCTGGCCAACAACCAGAGTCAGCATCTACGAGGAAGCCGGTCTCATTGAGGAAGAGCGCGATGAAATGGATTCCGGTGGTCTTGGAGCTGAAGGCCTGTCACTCAGGCGGTCTGCTTCTCGGTGGTTTCTGTCTTGACGATGATGATCTCTGAACTGCGGACGAGGGCTTTGCCGGTTCAAGATCCGCTCAGTGCTTCTGGGGCCGGACTGCGCTATGTCCTCGGCCAGCAGATCCTTGAGGTCTCCTATGTCGGGTGGAAGTGGATGAGGACCCACACCGGTGAGCAATCACCTGATGGGTTGATCCTGACCAACCCCGGTCACGGGGACTGGTCGGCTACCAGGTGAAGGAGACGATCAATGTCACTTCACCGTCGTATTCGCTGCCCTCGCCCGATGGCTGGAAGCCACCATCGGTGTCACCATCAAAGCCCTCCTCAGAGCACTACGCTGGCACCGCACCATCGACGTCCAAGCCGGCGACGCCATCGTCACCGCCGAGACCCCCATCCCCGGCGACACCCAAGCCTGGCTCGACGCCGTCCACGATGCCCGACGACGGCACTGGATGAGCCGAGTCGGGGAACTATGCGCTCGGTCCACGCGCGAGGTGCGCTCAGCCGCCCCGGGCCCTTACGGTGGAACCTCGCCCAATGGTTGCTGTTTTGGTTTCTGTCCTAGTAGCATGATCTATGTGAGGGAGCAAGAGGTTTACCCGAACGCGCCGATTGTCTTGATGGCGGTCGATGTTGCGTTCCGTGCCCGCCGGGCGGTGGCTGCTCCCGCCAGTGTCGAACGCGTCGGGCCGCGGTGCCCCTTGTCGCCGCCGGGACCGCTCTTCAAACTCGACATCGACAGTTTCTGGCATGCAGCCGATGAGGTGCCTGAGTTCGGCGTAGACCTGATCCTGAACCAGGCCGACGTGCTGCACGAGCCCGTGCGTTATGTATTCGAAAGCCTGATTACGGATCGGTTCAGAGAGGAAGTGTTGCGCCGTGGCTGAAACGTTGGTGAGGAATGTGGCTGTCGAGTGGCGGACCGCCGCAGCCGAGCGCGCTAAAGACAGCGTGGCATCAATGCTGAGTGACCTTGCCGACCTCGGCTTTGCCTGGCGGGATGTCGCGCGTCTTATCAAGGTGAGTGTCCCCGCGGTGCAGAAGTGGCGCAAGGGAGAGAAGGCGTCTGGGGAGAGCCGTGGTCGGGTAGCCAGCCTGCTGGCCGCGTGTGATCTCATCACCAGGCATTACCTGGTTGAGGAGGTCGCATCGTGGTTCGAGATGCCGCTTTCCCCATCAGCTCCGGTGACGCCGATCGCTCTCTACGCGGCTGACCGCGCTGATCTGGTGTTTGAGCTTGCCAGTGGGCACGCAGACCCCGAGGCGCTGCTGTCAGAGTTCGACCCTGACTGGCGCGAACGGTACCGGTCGGACTTCGAGGTGTTCGAGGCGGGCGACGGAAACCGCTCGATTCGGATGAGGGGCTGAGCGTTGAGCAAAGACCTTGAATCACCGTACACAGGGGGCGTCCCGGACTGGGATGCCCTCTACCGTGCGCGTGGGGACGAGGTCTCTCAGACGAGGCCCGTTTTCACCGGGGATGTCTTCACGGGTCTGCGGCTTTCCGGTTCAACTGGCAGGACCAAAGCGCGTTCCGTCGTGGTCCTGCAACATCCGTGTTCGATGCGCACGAACGGTGTCGATCTCGCATGGCAGGTGCTCGTCGCTGAGGTGACGAACCGCAAAGAGTTAGACGAAGCCGGATGGGCCGGTGGCAACTACAACTTGATGCCGCTTCCTGGCCTCCGCCCCGAGGCGACGAACCAGGGCAAGCACCAAGCCGCGAACTTCGATAATCTCTACACGGTTTCACCCGGGCTGCTTGTGCCATCAGCGCGGTTGGCGTCGCTGTCGCAGTTTGGTGTGAACCTGCTGCTGCAGCGCTGGGTGCACTACAGTTCCCGTGTCGTCGTGCCCACACACAACTTCCACGAGCAGACCGTCGTGTTCTATGAGGAAGCCGACCTCATCGAGGAATGGTGCGACGAAACCGATTCCGGTGACCTTGGAGCCTCAACTCGGTCGTGCTTGGACTGGTTGCGTACAGACCGAGGCGGAACGACCTATCAAGAGATGCTTCGCAACCCGCAGTCGCACAGCATGATCCGCAAAGCAATGCGCCAAGAACTCAAGAACCGGCATCGCCAGTGAGAACAACGGATCTCGCCCGCGCTCGGACCTGAAGACCCGTTACTTAGACAGTCCATTATTCAACTACTTCTGCCTCAACAATGATGTTCTCCGAGCGGCGGAGCCCGGGCTTTGCCAGTTCGAGATCCGCCAAGTGCTTCTGGAGCCGCTTAGCCATGGGCAGGAAGGTGCCAAGCGTGACTCCACCCGAGACCACGGCGCCGATGACGGGAACGACCTTGGCGACCCCATTTGCGAATATCCTCTTGGTCATGTTGATGCCGATGTAACCCGCGACTTTCTTGACGATCGGGTAGATGACCCCCTTGGTCAGCGCCCGCTGCGGGAGTTTCTTGGCGACGTTTTTCGCAATCATGCCCGCGACCTGAGTCACCGCCTGGTTGGCCATCTGAGTGCCGAGCATGACGCCGAGAAAAAGGATAAGGACGTTCTTTGTGGCCTCGTCGAGTTCCTCTTTCTGCTCAAAGAGATCGGGCCAGCTGTAGAGGTATGCCAGCTTCTGGGCGATTCGAAGCATATGCCCCAGGTACTGGATGGCGTCGGCGGGGAGCGTGCCCACCATGGCGATTCCGCCCGGTATACCGGCGGCGGTGGAGAGACCGGTAACCTTGGATGTCTCGTATTTGATCGAGGTGCGTGCGGCCTGAGAAATGATGGAAAGCGGAATGCCTGCGGCGGCGGGGCTATCTGCGATGGCAACCGCGAGCTGTTCCTCGGTGCAGTGCCATTTCAGTGCGCTGCGTAACCATACCTCCCTCTTGATGCGGACGCCGGGAATCTGCGCTGCGGCGTACAACATCTGTGTGAATTTATTTCCAGAGCTTTCGAGTGTTTTAGTCTCTCCCACGGCGTTTATCGTAGCGGTATCAGCGAGGCTGTGGAAACCCTGAACTAATTGCTCTGCTGGTGTTCCGTCGTCTGAGGTTTGGGTAGACTGGATCCTCTCTAGTCGATGGTGAAGAAAATGCGTGCCGAGGTAACCGGTGACGAAAATATTGCCGCCCGGGTACTCAGCGCGGCTTCAGTGCTGAACCCAACTCAGGATGCCGGCGAGCCTCAACGCAGCGCCCGCGAACCTGTGCTCCGGGCTCGTCGGGAGGCTCGGTCTCCGGCGTCGTCGAAGCCCGGCCAAGGATCCGCATCCCCACCCCGCCCGGGATACGCCCGCGAACCGGGGGGTGGGTGAGTCAGTCCTTGACGATGAGGTAGAAGGTGGTGTCGTCGATCTGGTTGAGGCTGAGTCCGGTGGCGCGGAGTTCGGCCCGGATGACCTCGGGGTTCGGGTGGCGGAACAGGTACTCGGTGGTCTCCTCGGCCAGCACGCGATCGCCGTCGAGGGTGCGGCAGGTCATCTTCCACTGCATGCGCTCGTCGTCGAGTGGCCATCCTTCCGCGAGGCCGCTATAGGTCAGGTCGCCGATCCGGGCGCTGGCGATCTCGTAGGATTCCACCCGCGCGGGCCGGCAGGGCGGCTGCAAGTCCGTCAGGGCGGCCCCGCCCTCGGGGAGCCGGGCGGCGAGGGCTGCGAACAGTGCGGCCCGTTCGTCCGGGCTGAAGTGGCCGAGGACGCCCAGCAGGATCGCCGCGCTGATGGCATCAGGCAGGGGAGCGGCGCCGAATGCCTCGGGTCGGATCGTGACCCGGTCGAACCACTCCGGGTGCGCGGCGACCTTCGTCAGGACAAGCGCCCTCATCGCGGTGCTGGGTTCCAGGGCGTACACGCGTGCCTCCGGTAGGCGCTCCAGGACGAAGACCGTGTTCAGGCCCGACCCGGCCCCGATGTCGAGTACCGGCCCCGACTCGGCGCGGACCAGCGGAATCAGCCTCTCCAGGGCCGCCACCTGCCCCGGGCGAAAACTGGCGTTGAGCAGGTCGTAGACCGGTGCGCTGACGGCGTAGGCGTCCTTGCTCATGCCGTGACCATCCCTCGTTCCATGGCATCCCTCCTGTATCGCAAATGCCTCCAGGTGATGATGGGACCAACCATAGTCTGTTGAGAGCCATTCTTACAGGGCCCGGCCTCGAACAGGTGCCTCGACGCAGCCAACGCGCTCCCCATCTCCGTGCGAGAGAGGGAGCCGGGCGCCGTGGGGTGCCTGCCCATCGCGTACCCGGTGGGGCGTTGATGCCGACGCCCGGGGCCCATCGCGGCTTAACCCCCGCATGGACAGTGACGAGGGCTGGGCATATCATTGCCATGCAATTGATAATCGCTATCATTTTGGGAGTTCTGAATGATCCGTCGTGGTCTGGTCCTGATGGGCTTTGCTGCCGCCTGTTTCCTGTCGGCCTGCGTGCCCGGTGCGGACGCGCCGGGGACGTCTCCCGCCCCAACGGCGGCGACGAGCTCGGCACCCGCACCCGGTGTCACTCCGGTGACGCCCGCCCTCACCGCTACCGGCCCCGATGGGGCCGAGGTGAGCGTTCCCGCCGCTCCGCAGCGCATCGTGTGCCTCACCGGCATCTGTGACGACATCCTGGCCAGCCTCGGCATCGTCCCGGTGGCCACCTCCACCCCCAACCTGGCGACCCGGCCAGAAATCTTCGGCGACAAGGGCAAGGACATCCCGGTGGTGCCGGGTAGCTTCGGAGCCGAGGACACCTCGTTCGCCGCGGAGGTCAAACCCGACCTGGTGATCGGGCTCGCGGGCGTCCACGAGGCGCTCAAGCCCGCGCTGGAGAAGTTCTCGCCGGTGCTGCTGGTCAACGTCAAGACGGACGAGGACTCCCTGGCCTACCTGCGGATGGTCGCCACACTCACCGGCAAGGCGGACGCCCAGGTCAAGGCCGAGACGGCCTACCAGGAGGCCATGGCGGCGGCGAAGCAGAAGGCAGCGACGGCGGGCGTGGCAGGTGAACCCGTCCTGCTGATGTGGGGTGGGGCCTCCGGCATGGGCGTGGCAACCAAGGGCGCCGATCCGCTGGGCAGCGCCCTGGGCAAGGTCGTCAACAACCCATTCGAGGTGCTCGGAACCGACCCGGTCAAGGCCGGGGCCTACAGCATGGAGCAGATCCTGGAGAAGGACCCGAAGGTCATGTTCGTCTCGTCGATGACCTTCGCCCCGACCGACAAGAAGGCCACGGAGATCTACGCCGACAACCCGGTGTGGAAGCAGCTCACCGCGGTGAAGAACGGCCACGTCCACGAGGTCAACAAGGAACTGTGGACGTTCTGCCGGGGCACCCGGTGCATCGCCACCGCCGTGACCGAGGCCGTGGACCACATCGAACGTGACCTGAAGAAGTAGTGGGGCTCCGCCAGCGGATCACGATCCTGATACTGCTTGCCGTGGCGGGGGCCGCTCTCGTCACGGCAAGCCTCTATCTCGGCCTGCCCGCGTCGGGGCGGGTCGCGCGGATCGTGTTCCTTGAGATTCGTCTGCCCCGGCTGCTGGTGGGTGCGGCCGCCGGGGCCGGGCTCGGGGTAGCGGGGCTGCTGGTGCAGCGGGCCATGCGCAACCCGCTCGCGGTGCCCGACCTGCTGGGGGTCAGCGGGGGAGCCGCCTTCGTGGCGGCGCTGCTGGTCACCAGCGGCATCCACTCGCTGACGGCCCGCACGGCCGGGGCCCTGGCCGGAGCTGTGGCGGGGGGCGCCCTGTGCCTGCTCGCTGCCGCGAGGGGACGCAGCGCCGCGCAGACCCTGCTCATCGGGGCGGCGGTCTCGACGGCCTGGCAGGCGGCGGTGCTGACCGTGATGTCGACGGCCGACCAGGTCGAGTTGAGCATCATCTTCAAATACCTCGTGGGTTCGCTCACCGAGATCACGGCCGATGTCGCCCTGCCGCTGATCGTCCCCTTGGTCATCGGCTGCGCCGCCACGGTCGCGGTGCTGCCTGCGCTGGGGGTGCTGTCCCTCGGCGACGAGCAGGCCTCCGCCCTGGGGATGAGGCCGGGCCGCTGGCGACTGCTGGCCCTCGGCGTCGCCGCGTTGCTGGTCGCGCTCGTGGTGGCGGCCTGCGGCCCCATCGCATGGGTCGCCTTCGTCGCCCCGACCGTGACCCGGTGGTTCGTCCCGGGGGCGGGTGAGGTGTTCCGGCTGGCGGTGACGGCGATCATCGGGGCCGGGGTGAGTGTCGGCGCCGACATCGCAGCGCGGGAGCTGTTCAAGCCCTTCGAGACCCCGCTCGGGGCGTGGACCGCGCTGATCGGGTTCTGCGTCGCCATGGTCTTCGTGGCGAGGAGGCCGGACCGGTGAGCCGTCGTGCCTGGCTGGGCCTGTGGATCGCGGCCGCCGCGCTCATCGTTCCCGCCGCCCATCTCGCGCTGGGGCGGGGCGTGGACTGGTCCGAGCTGCTGGCCGGAACCGACACGGTCTCGTGGCGGGTGCTGACCGAGCTGCGGCTGCCGCGGCTCGTCGTCGCCCTGTTCGCCGGAACGGCTCTCGGCCTGGCCGGGCTGGCGTTGCAGTCGGTGCTGCGCAACTCGCTGGCCGCTCCCGAGCTGACGGCGGTGAACCCCTCGGCGGTGCTCGGCTACCTGATCGCCTCCGGGACCGGGCTCATCGACGGCGGGTCGGTGTTCTCGTCGGTGTTGTCGGCGACCGTGGGCGGCCTGCTCGGCGGCGGACTGCTGTGGCTGGTGGCCCACCGCCGCACCTCGGAGCAGACGGCGGTGCTCGGCCTGTTGTCGGCGCTGGCCCTGACCGGGGTGGTGACGATCCTCATCGCCGCCCGGCCCACCGGCGTCGGGGGAGCGCTGCGCTGGCTGATCGGGTCGGTGGAGGCCCGCGTCGCCGAGCACGTCCCGATGATCGCGATACCGGTCCTCGCCGGGTTCGCGGCGCTGGTGCTGGTCGCCGACCGGCTGGAGATCCTCGCGGTCTCCGACTCCCACGCCCACTGCCTCGGGGTGTCACCCGGGTTCTGGCGCGGCGTGGGCATCGGGATCGCGGTGCTGCTGGCCTCGGCGGCGGTGGCGACCGTGGGGCCGCTCGCCTTCGTCGGTTTCGTCGCGCCCCACGTCGTCCGGCTGGTCTTCGGCGGGCGGCTGAGGCGACAGGTGGTGCTCGTCGCGGTGTGCGGGGGGCTGTTCGTCGCCGCCTCCGACCTCATCGCCAAGGCCGTCAGCCTCGCGATCCAGCTCACCGGCGACGGGCAGCAGGTGGGGGTGCCGGTCGGCGCCGTCACCTGCCTAATCGGGGCCGCCGCGCTGGTCGCGGTGGCCAGCTCACACCAGGAGCCAGAACCGTGACAGTGATGGAACTGCGTCGAGCCTGCGTTCAGTTTGGGGACCGGCTCGTCCTCGACCACCTCGACCTCAAGATCGGCCGGGGGGAGTGGGTCGCCCTGGTCGGGGCGAACGGCTGCGGCAAGTCGACGCTGCTGCGCGCCCTGTCGGGGGAGCTGCGGATCCAGGGCGAGTCGCTGCTGGACGGGACCAGCATCGCGTCCACGCCGCGGCGCATGGTCGCCCGGCGGGTGGCGTTGCTGCCCCAGCAACTGCCCCGCGTCCCCGGCATGACGGTGCGCCAGCTGGTGGCCCACGGCAGGTTCCCGCAGCGATCCATGTGGGCGATGCTGCGAGACCCCTTCGACGAGCACTGCGCCGTCGCGCTGACCGAGACCGGCACGACCCACCTCGGCGACCGGATGGTCGACAGCCTGTCCGGCGGTGAACGCCAACGGGTCCGGCTGGCCCTGTCCCTGGCCCAGGACGCCTCGATCCTGCTGCTGGACGAACCGACGACCTTCCTCGACATCTGCCATCAGCTGGAGGTGCTGGACCTCATAGCGCGGCTGCGACGCGCCCGCGGTCTGACGGTGGTCTCGGTGCTGCACGACCTGGAACACGCCGCCCGCTACGCCGACCGGGTGGTCGCCCTGAGCCGGGGACGCATCGTCGCCGACGGCGACCCGGCCGCCGTGGTGACCCCGCAGCTGCTGGAGGAGGTCTTCGCCGTCACCGGTCGCGTCGGCACCGACGAGCACACCGGGCGGCTGGTGGTGCACATCGACTCCCCGCGGGAGCGGCTCCCCTAACGGCTACGCCCCAGTTCGCCGCCACCTAGCATCTCGTCCTCGCCCGGGCGCGCCTGTTTGGCCTGGCCGGGCGGGGCGTTCCACCAGGTGCCGGAGGCCGCGAGCCCATCGGGCGTGGTGTCGGCGATGATCCGGCCGTCCTCTAGCACGATTACCCGGTCGGCGCGTTCCACGGTGGAGCGGCGGTGGGCCACGATCAGGGTGGCCCGCCCGGCAGCGGTGCGGGTCAGCGCCCGGTGCAGTTCGAGTTCGATGCTCGCGTCCAGGTTGGCGGTGGCCTCGTCCAGCACCAAGAGGTCGGGTTCCATGACCAGCGCGCGAGCCAGGGCCAGCCGGGCCGCCTCGCCGCCGGACAGCCCGGTCCCGCGCTCCCCGACGGGGGAATCCAGCCCGGCCGGTAGTCCCGCGACCAGGGCGCCGAGCTGGGCGTCCTCGACGGCCGTGGCGATGACCTCCGGAGCCGCCCCGGGCCGGCCCAGGGTGAGGTTGTCGCGCAGCGACCCGGCGAAGACCCGCACGTCCTGTTCCACGATCGCGGTGTGGCGCCGCAGGTCGGCGTCGGCGAGGTCGCGGATGTCGGTGCCTAGCATCCTGATGCTTCCCTGGTCGGGGTCCCAGAACCGGCGGATCAGGTTGATGAGGGTGCTCTTGCCCGCCCCGGAGGCGCCGACGACCGCGACCACCTCGCCGCGGCGGAGAACGAAATCGAGCTCGCGCAGCACCGGACATCCGGGGTCGTAGCCGAACCACAGCGACGAGATCCGCAACACCTCGTCGGTCGGTCGCGGGGCGACCGGGTGGGCCGCCGGTTCGGTCGCATCCGGGGCGTCCAGCAGCCCGAACAGCCGGGACGCCGCGGCCCGCAGACCGCCCAACTCCTTCAGAGTGGACGCGACCGTGGCCGTCGGGGCCAGCACCGCCCCGATCAGCGCCACCACGATGGGGGCGGACGAGACGGGGATCTGCCCGGCGTGGACGTGCAGGGACACGATGAACAGGGCGCCGATCGCGGCCAGGCTCACCAGCAGGTCACCGGAGGCCGCCTCCACCGACCCGCGCAGCGCGTTGCGCACCCCGGCCCGCTCCACCCGCTGCCAGGACGCGTCCAGCTGGGACCGGCGGCGCGGCATCGCCCCGGCCTCGGCGATCTCGGACAGCCCCTGCACCGTGTCGATGATGTCGGAGGTGTAGCTGGCGCTGGCGCGACGCAACTCGGCGCCGTGCGCGGTGGCCCGCCCGGCGAACCACCACGGCACCGACAGCAGCAGCACCGTGGCCGGGACCAGCACCGCCAGCACCACCGGATCGATGAGGGCCAGCGCGACGGTGCCGCCGAGGATCGTGACGGCCGCCGTCCCGACCTGGGCGAACACGTGGGCGTAGATCCACTCCAGGCTCTCCACGTCGGACATGGCCGTGGCCGACAGGTCCCCGCTGCGCCGGGGATCCGACCTCGACGGCTGGGTGCGCCGCAACCGGTCGAACAGCCGGACGCGGAAGGCCGCCAGCACGAGGTAGGCCAGGTCGTGGGCGACATACATCTCGGCCCAAGTGCCCGCCGCCGCGGCGCCCACGAGCAGCAGCGCCAGGCCGCTGAGGACCGCGTCCCGGCCGGTGGGCCAGCCCGGATCCAGCGTGACGAGGGCGAGACCCGCGAGCCAGGCGGAGGCGACGGCCGCGCCGACGGTACCGACCTGGACCGCCAGGCTGGCCAGCACGGTCTGGACGAAACGGCCGCGGTAGGCCCGGATGGCGGGCCAGAGCCGCCTCAGGGCCGTGACGTCGCTGGCGAGATCACCACGCACGAGACACCTCCTGGGGTTCGGCAGCCGGCTTCCGGCGGGTTCGTTCGTCGCGCAGCAGGGCCGCCAGGGCCCCACCGGAGGAGACGAGCGCCCCGGGCTCGCCCTGCTCCACGATCCGGCCGGAGTCGAAGACGATCACCTGGTCGGCCGACATGATGCTCTCCAGGCGGTGGGCGATGACGACGATCGTGTGGCGGGGCGTCAGCGACCTCAGGGTGCCCATGATGTGGGCGTCGGAGTGCCGGTCGACGTTCGAGGTCGGCTCGTCCAGCAGCAGCACCGGGGTGCGGCGGATCAGTGCCCGGGCGAGGGCGAGGCGCTGCCGCTGACCGCCGGACAGCGTCGTGGCGTCCTCCGACAACATGGTGTGGATGCCCTCGGGCAGCTCCTCCACGAAACCGAGCGCGTCGGCCTCGGCCAGCGCCGCACGGACCTCGTCGTCGGTGGCTTCGGGGGCGCCGAGACGGACATTGGCCGCGACCGTGTCGTGGAACAGCCGGGTGCGCTGCCCGACCACGGCCAGGTTCGCCCGCAGGGATGCCAGGCTCACCCGGCGCAGGTCGGTGCCGCCGATCTCGACCCGTCCCGAATCCGGGTCGAGGCGACGCGAGATCAGCGCGGCGAAGGTCGACTTGCCCGCGCCGGATGCCCCGACGATGGCGGTCAGCTGCCCGGCCGGGATCCGCGCCGACACCTGGTCGAGCGCGGGCCGGGCGGCCGCGGGATAGGTGTAGGCGGCCTCGTGCACCGACACCTCGGCGGCCCCGCCGAGGGCGAGCGTCCCGGTGCCGGTGTCGGCGACCGCCGGCCTCGCGTGCAGGATCGCGTCCACCCCGTCGGAGGCGGTGAGCCCCAGGTAACCCGCGTGCCAGGCCTTCGCCAGGTCCCGCACCGGACGGAAACACTCCACCGAGAGCATCAGCACGTACAGGACGTGGGTGCCGGGCAGCTGGGCGCGGGTCGCGGCGAGCGTGGCCAGGAAGACCGCGCCGAAGGTGCCGAAGAGCGTGAACCCGACCGTGATCCCGTTCTCCAGCAACGAGGTGCGCAGCGGACGCATCGTGGCCCGGTACACCCCGGTGCTGCGGGCCTCCAGCAGGTCCCGGCGGCGTTCGGCGGCCCCGAAGGTGCGCAGCGTCGGGATGCCCCGCATGGCCTCCAGGTAGTCCCCGCTGAGTTCGACGTAGGCGCGCCACCGTTCGCTGCCCTGGCGCAGCATCGCCGCGTCCTTGAACCGGGGGACGATCAGGGTCACCAGCAGGCAGCAGGCGAGGAAGACGGCCGAGGGCGGGTGGAGCAGCCAGACGCCGGCGACGATCCCGGCTGGCAGGGTCAAGGTGACCGCCAGCTGCGGCAGGTACTCGCTGTAATAGGGGTCCAGCCCGTCCACGCCCTCCACGATGGTGGCCTGGGCCGCCCCGAGGCGGCTCTTCGAGGCCCACTCCGGCCCGAGGGCCATGACGTGGTGCAGCAGGTCGTCCCGCAGGATGCGACGCACCGCCAGTCCCGCGGACGTGGTGATCGCGGTGCGGACGGGGATCAGCACGGCCCGGGCCAGCACGGTCGCGGCCACGATGGCGATCCACGCCAGAGTCTCGGACGCCTCGCCCCTGGTGAGGGCGCCGAGGGCGGTCGCGGTCGCCAGGGCCGTGGCCAGGTAGGTCGAGGTGACGGCCAGGATCGCCACGATGGACGCCAGAACGTGCCACTTGACCCGCAGGGTCAGCACCAGCAGGCGGCGAGGGATCATCGGGCAGGCTCCGTCCCTGTCTCACCGAGGGTGTTCGAGCAGGTTGGATGCGCCACGGAGGCGCTGCTGTGTTGTGGTGCTGCGACCTCAAACGTCAGATCCTGGTTCATGGGCCCCTCCTTTCCGTGATCCGCCCGGGACAACTATTGATAATAGCGGTCATTATCAGCAGGTCGTCGGGTTCGGGATGCGCGCTTTGGGTTCGCCGGAAAGGCCGCTGGGACGCCAGTGCCGGCCGCTCAGCCCAAGGAGCTGGCAAGCCCGCCGCGGCCATCAAAGCGTTGCCGAGGTCGTCGCATTCTTGAGGACCTCGGCCCTTCCTCACCCCGTCGACACGCTCACCACCAGCCCCGCACCCAAGTCCGAAGAGACACTTCAGGAGGCTCTTGTCTCTGTGAGCAATACTCAGTGACCTCGCTTGGCCGGGTCAGCGGATCTGGACGATCGGGGGCTGGTTGCCCCAGGCCAGCAAGGCCGAGGCGTTCAGGACCACCATCACTGCTCGGCTTTGACCTGCCACCGCGGCCTCGGCGTGGGAACTCCGGGGGAGGGACGCCGCTCCGGCGGGTTCTTTCGGCCGCCGGGAACATCGGTCAGCTCCCCAGCCGGTGAGGCTCAGATCCCCAACAGCTCGAGCAGGACTGGGATTGGGCTGGACGGGTTGGGGCCGAGATGGTTGACCAGGTGCTCGGGAGAGGCCTTGTCGGAGCGTGCCCGGGCATCCGCGTATCTGCCTATCGGGAACGAGGAGGTCAGGCTCTTGTCCTGCAACACTTTCAGCTTGGCCAATCGTGCCTGAACGTCCCGGGAGGAGCTGTGGCGGCGCCAATCTTCCAGGTGCCACAGCAACCACAGTTCGAAGCAGGGGTTGCTGACGAGAACCCGGATGTCCTCTTCGGTGGCGAGGCGGAACGCGTCCTGGAGCGTTTCATGGTTGTCACAATCCACCAGGCATACGGTCCAGGAATAGTCGCCATCCTTTCGCTCTTTGAGTGCGCGTTTGACCACCCGGAGTGGGTCAGAGCCCCCTCGCCGATCAGCTTCAGAGATGCGGCATCTCGGGGCAGCTCTTGCTGGAGCATTTGCAGGTATTTGGACCTCGGTTACCGTGCCCTCGGTGACGACTAGACCCCGAGGGCGCTCGAATCGCTGGGGACGCCTTCCGCGTCTCTTCCCCGAGGGCTTCCTGCGACTGCTCATCGCGGCTGGGTCAGGAGGTGAACGAGGCTGGGCGCAAGGGAGGGTACGGCCCCGTAGCGTCCTTCCAGATAGCGTTTGGCGACGTTGTCCCCGTGATGGGGCTTGAAGTCGGCCAGCGAGAACAGCTCGGTCGCGCCGTCGCGCTCCTTCTCGGTGAACCAGATCTGCCCCTTCTCGAAGTCCAGGCTGGACTGGTTCGAGATCAGGTAGAAGTCGTGGCTGGTGAACAGGATCTGAGCGTCCCGGGTGTTGATCTCAGGGTTCTGGAAGAAACCGATGAGGGCTTCGGCCAGGTGTGGGTGCAGGCTCGAGCCGAGCTCGTCCACGACGAAGAACCCGCCCTTGCGGAGCCGGTCAATCGCCGGGACCGCCAGCGCCAGCCAGGCGAGGGTCCCATCGCTCTCGTCGTACATGCTGAACGGCTCAGCACCGTAGCCGTGGTCGAACTCCAGGCCCCGGATCACCGCCTCGATTGCGGGTTCGGGCAGGTCTGAGGCGTCCTCATCGTCCGGAAGAGGCTCCCCTGAACCTTCGCCGTCGGTGTCCTGAACCAGGTACTCAAACGCTTTTTTGAAGCGGTTCAGTTTGTCGACGACCTCGGGGGGCATGGCCTCCTCGCGTAGGGTGACATCGGCGATCCCGACATCGGCGATCCGCAGTACGGTTTTGATCAGCTCCGTGGTCGACTTGCCCTTGCTGAGGTCGTCGACGATTGCCTCAATGCGTGCCCTCCGCTGCAAGTCACCGAGCGGGACAAACTCGCACCCCGCCACCAGCGCCCTCCCGATGGCGGCCAGCGGCTCATGGCCCAGCCGGATGGCCCGGCTGAGAAGCAGCTCGCCGGACGCGAGCAACCCGACGGAACGCACACCGCGTCCGTAGGAGACCTGCTCCCGCTCCCGCGTGAACAGGGAACGCCGCCTGGAACTGGGCCAGTCGGCGAGCCATTCCCGCGCCACGCCCGCCTCATCCACCTCGAATCCATAGGCGAACCGGGTGTCCTCGTGCACGAACTCCAGCTCGTAGCGGCTTGGCGCCTTCGTGTGATCCGGGCCGAGACGGAAGGGTGCCCGGGGCATCCGATCCCGGCTCAGCCACTCAGACGCCGAACTCCTAACCGCCGTCACGGCATACCTGAGCGCGTCGAGGATCGTCGATTTGCCGGAGGCGTTGGCGCCGAAGATGCCCGCTGCGGGGTACACGCTGGACGCCCACGTCTGCCCGCCCTTGGGTCGGACGCCGTTGAGTGAAGGACGCGCCAGCTCCAGGATCGCTTCGTCGCGAAGGGACTTGTGATTTTGTGCCGTGAAGCTGAGCAGCAGCATGTGGTCACACTACATGCAAAAAAACCAATCTGCGTTAACAGTGTCCAAATTTGGGGAAAAGTTCCCAAGTATGTCTTGTTCATGCAGGGATGTCTGCTTAGAACCTCGCCCTCCTGGACTGTGGGAGGGATGCGGTCCAGGCCGTCCTGAGGCGCGGGCGCGGGGTCGGGGCTGCTGTGACGACTGGGCCTGGGCTCCTTCACTGAGGGGCCGGGGGAATGGCAGTCTGGCTCTCGGTGTGCTGCGCGTGCGGCGCCTTGTCTCGTATCAAGATGTCCAGGAGGATCCGCCAAGCCGTCAATGGTTGGGCCGGTTGACAGTGGACGATCTGACTGGAAAATTCGGCAGGGTCATCCCAGCCCGAGGGGAGGGAGGTGTCTCATATGGTTCATGCATCCACCACGCCCGCGAGCGAGGTCTTGACCATCATCGGTTGGCTGACGGAAAAAGAGACCGTCTATCAGGTCAACGGCGGTTGGGGTGTCGACGCGCTGGTGGGACGGCAAACCCGTGAGCACGGGGACCTTGATGTCTTCGTGGACGCCGGTGTCGTGCCCGATTTGATCGAGTGGCTGGCGTCGCGTGGTTACGAGCCGGTGACGGACTGGCTGCCGATCCGGATCGAACTCGCCTCCGAACACGGAAGGGTCGACGTGCATCCCATGGCCATCCGGCCCAACGGGGATGGTGTCCAACAAGGCTTTGAGGACGCGGTATTCACACATCCGGCCGTCGCCCGCACGAGGGGATCGATCGATGGGGTGCCGGTCATCGTCGGCACGGCCGAGCGGCTGCGTGAGTTGAGAAATGGCTACGATCCACGTCCCGAGGATGAGCACGATCTCGAAGTTCTCAGCTGCTTGCGCGACAGTGGGGCTGGCCAACAGTCAGGATGAGCCAGGGCCGGCATCTACGAGGAAATCGGCCTCATTGAGGAATGGTGCGGCGAAACGGATCCATACCCGCCCCGACCGAGCGTACGGATGCGAAAGCGGGTGGTCCCGGGCGCCGGCCCGGGACCACCCGTTGCGGGGATGGGTGACTAATTCGCATCGGCGCGGCAGTTCAGCCACAGCCCGATGGCGAGCGGGACGACGATCCAGACGACGACGCCCACGGTGAACTGACCCCACAGTGTTGCATCCGGGGTTTGCCCGTCCTTTTGTGTCGAGAGAATGGTTTGCAGGCTCGTCCCGGGGGTCCTGATCCAGGCGGTGATCTTCGCCGCGAGCTCGCCGAACTGGCTCAGTGCTCCCACCGTGACGGGGCCGGCCACGAAGACCGCGACCGCCAGGGCGGTGTTGCGCAGCAGCAGTGCCAGGGCAAAGGCCATGGTCGCGTCGAGGAGGAGGATCTCGATGACCCCGAACCAGCGCACCCAGTGGAACTCCCAGGAGGCCTCAAGGCCGTGCGCCGCGGCACCGGCGGCGTTGAACACCGCCCACGACAGCTGGATGGCCAGCCACACGGTGAGGACCACCCCGAGCATGACGAGGGCCTTCGCTGCGACGACGCGTTCCCGGCGGGGTTCGACCACGAAGGTGGTCAGAACCCCGCGTTGGGTCCACTCTGAGGTGACCGGCAGGATGACGATGACGGCGGTGAGTATCGAGGTCACGCCCAGCAGGAGGAACTGGAGATCGGTTCCGGTGGCGATCTTGGCCAGGTCGGGGTAGGTGGCGATGACTCCGATGGTGATCACTGCCAGGACTGCGGCCGTGAAGATCGAGAGCACGAGTGCCGCCCGGGTGTTCACATATTTGCGGGACTCTGCCTTGACGAGGTTGCCGAAGCGAACCTGGGTGGGGATGGTGGTGGCGGTCATACGAAGATTCCTCCGCGAGCGGTGGTGGTGGTGAGGTTGAGGAAGGTGGTTTCGAGGTCGGTGCCGTCGGCGGTCAGGTCGTCGATGCTGCCCTCCGTGAGGATCCTGCCGTGGCCGATCATGACGATGCGGTCGGCGACCTGCTGCACTTCGTGAAGCAGATGGGAGCTGAGCAGGACGGCGCCACCGGCATCGGCGAAGCGGCGCAGCATGGTGCGCATCCAGTGGATGCCCTGGGGATCGAGGCCGTTGGCCGGTTCGTCCAGGATCAGCACCCGGGGCGAACCGAGGAAGGCCTGGGCGATGCCGAGGCGCTGTCTCATCCCCAGCGAGTAGGCGCCGACCCGTTTGCGGGCCTCCGCGGCGGTGAGTCCGGCGAGTTCGATGACCTCGTCCACCCGGGACCGGGACGCCCCCATGGCGATGGCGGCGGCCCGGAGCGTTTCGCGTCCGGTGCGTCCGGGATGCTGGGCGGAGGCGTCCAGCAGGACACCGACCTGGGCGCTCGGGTTGGGGATGTCACGGTAGCGGCGCCCGTTGATCAGAGCCTCGCCCTCGGTGGGGAAGGCCAGCCCGGTGAGGCACCGCATGGCGGTGGATTTGCCGGCGCCGTTGGGACCGAGGAAACCGGTGATGCTTCCCGCCTCGACAGTGAAACTGATGTCGTCGACGGCGAGGACGTCGCCATAGCGTTTGGTGAGGTTTCGGAAGGTGATCATGGCTTCAGCCAATCCGGGCCAGCTGGGCTGGTGCCACGGGTGAAGGTCTGGTGTTGTGGCGACTGAAGTCGGCGAGGTTTCGACTTTCGATTGGCGGAACAGCCACAGGGCATTGCCTAGGGTGAAGCCGTGACCTCCGAATACCGACTCGGCGCGTGGGCGCTGACCTGGCGCTACCTGCTGGCTTTCTGCTGGGTGCCGCTGTGGCTCGCCGCGCTCCTGATGAAACAGGACCTGCCCCGGGAACCGTCCCCGGCCTTCCGCGGTTTCCTGATTCCCGAGATCCTCGGTGTGATCGCCGCCTTGGTGCTGATCCGGTTCCGGCGGCGGGCCCCGATGCTGGTGGCGGTGTCGCTGAGCGCGCTGAGTTCGGGCATGGTCACGCTGGGCGGCTTCTCGTCCTGGGGGGTCGCCAGCCTGTGTACCCGGCGGCGGTGGAAGGAAATCCTCCCGGCCGGGGCCGTCTTCATCGGGTTCCAGCTCTTGTCCGACCCGATTCGGCGGAGCCTGGGGCTGCCCGCGGTCTCGGACCTGCGAGTGAACGACGCGCCACTGCAGGAGCCATGGCCTCTAATCATCAGCGGCGGGGCGCTGCTCCTCTATACGGTGGTGCTGGTGGCGATCGGCATGTACACCGGGGCCCGTCGGGAGTTGATCGCTTCGATGCGGGCTCAGGTGGAGCAGGCCGAACGGGAACAGCAACTGCGGGTCGCCCAGGGGCAGGCCGCCGAACGCCAACGCATCGCCCGGGAGATGCACGACGTGCTGGCCCACCGGATCTCGCTGGTCAGCATGTATTCCGGGGCGCTGGCCTACCGGGACGACCTCAACCCCGAGCAGACCCGCGAGATCGCCGAGACCATCCGGGAGAACGCCAACCTGGCGCTGACCGAGTTGCGGGGCGTTCTCGGGTCGCTGCGGGGGGAGGACGGGGACCGGCCGCAGCCCACCCTCGCCGACCTGCCGGGCCTTATCGCCGACAACCGGGCGGCCGGGCTGCGAATCGAGTTCAGCGGCTTGGCCCTGGAGGGGCTCTCGCCCGCGGTGAGCCGCCACGCCTACCGGATCGTGCAAGAGGGGCTCACCAATGCCCGCAAGCACGCGCCGGGGGCCAAAGTCGAGGTGTGGCTCAGCGGCGACCCTGACTCCGGGTTGCGGATCGAACTGCGCAACCCGGTAAACCGACGCGGCGCTGCCGTCCCCGGAGGCGGCTATGGTCTACTCGGACTGGCCGAGCGGACAGGCCTCGTCGGAGGCTGGATCGAGCACGGAATCCGGGACGAAATGTTTCAATTGGAGGCGTGGATGCCATGGTGAGGGTGGTGCTGATCGACGACGATCCCCTGGTCCGGGCCGGTCTCAAGCTGATGCTTGGGGGACACGAGGGAGTCGACTTCGTCGGCGAGGGCAGCGACGGCTCCGAGGCGGCGGCCCTGGTGGCCGAACACCGGCCCGACGTGCTGCTCATGGATATCCGCATGCCGGGCAAGGACGGGCTGACGGCGACCGAGGAGCTCATGGCCCAGGAGGACGCGCCGCGGGTGGTGATCTTGACCACCTTCGACTCCGACGACTCGGTGCTGCGAGCCCTGGCGGCCGGGGCCGCGGGCTTTCTGCTCAAGGACACCCCGCCGGACCGGATGCTGGAGGCCATCAAACAGGTCGCGGCGGGGGAGCACACCCTCTCACCCAGCGTGGTGTCCCAGGTCATCGCGGCCGCGACCCGGCACCGGGGCGACCCCCGGCGGGAGGACGCGCGGGCCGACCTGGCCGTCCTGAACGCCCGGGAGAAAGACGTCGCGATCGCGATCGGGCGGGGGCTGACGAACGCCGAGATCTCGGCCCGGCACTACCTCAGCCTCGCCACTGTCAAGGGCGTCGTGACTCAGATCTTCGACAAGCTCGGTCTGACAAACCGCGTCCAGGTCGCGATCAAGGTGCACGATGCCGGATGGGCCGACGACTGAGCGGTCCGTTCCGGCTGACCCGACATCCGGCGAGCGTATTCTGGGGTTGCTGCTTTGGTGCGAGAAACCGGGTTGTGCAGCACAATTCGCGCCTTGAACGGGGCGATGCGGGGGCAGGGTTTTCAGCTGGGCAGCGCGGAGGGAGACGGGCTCGGGGCCAGGCAGATGGTGCCGGATTCCACCGTGATCTCGGTCAGGCCGGATTCCGTCAGGCCCGCGAAATCTGAGCCGACCATCACATCGACGGTGCCGTCGACCCGGGAGTCGGTCTCCAGGGTGGGTTCTATGAAATAGCTGGCGACGAGTTTTGCCGCTTCGGTGTTGTTACCACCACTGCGGATGATGGTTTTCGTGATGCGTTCCTTGGAGTTGGTGGTCTTCGCCACCTCGAATCCCGCCGCCTTCAACGCCTGCCCGACCTTCGATCCCAAACCGCTGGTGAAACCACCGTTGTAAACCAGAACCGTGACCTGCTTCGGGGCGAGCTTGCTCACCTGCTGGGTGACGCACGGGGTCGGCGGTGGGCTGGGAAACGGCGCAGTCAAGGCGTTCCACCCCAGGCTCGCCCCCCAGATCAGGAAAATGAGCAGACCGATCAGCAGGGCCGGGGTGGCGAGGAGTCGAAAGGCACGCACGTCTCAGGCTCTCACGAGAGTTCCAGCACGCGGGCATGCATCGTCTGGCGTTGCTGCAGCGCGGCACGCAGGGCGCGGTGCAGGCCGTCCTCCAGGTACAGATCGCCACGCCAGGAGACGACGTGTGCGAAAAGGTCGCCGTAGAAGGTGGAATCCTCCTCCAGCAGGGCCTCGAGATCGAGGGTGCGCTTCGTCGTGACCAGCTCATCCAGCCGCACCTGGTGTGGAGCGATGGCGGCCCACTGCTTCTGGACATAGCCGTGGTCCGGGTAGGGGCGGGAGTCGCCGACACGCTTGAAGATCACCCAGTCAGTTTAGCCACCCTCCGCGACAATCGGCCCATCGACGTACAACCCGGGCAACGCGCCTCCCGTGAGAAGCGCAGATAGATGGCAGGCTAGGGGTGTGAGTGAAGAACTGGTGGCAACGATTCAGGCTGGATACGGGTTCGACGGTGAGGCGGTGCAGCTGGGCGTGCTGATGGACGGCGCCCCCGTCGTCGAGGCCCCCATCCGCATTCCGCTGGCGATGTTCAACCGGCACGGGCTCGTCGCCGGGGCCACGGGCACCGGCAAAACCAAGACCCTCCAGCTGATGGCCGAGGCCCTCAGTAAGGCGGGAGTGCCCGTCTTCGCCGCCGACATCAAAGGGGATCTGTCCGGGATGGCCTCCCCCGGGGTGGCGAGCGAGAAACTGGCCGCGCGAACCGAGGCGCAGGGGCAGCCTTGGGAGGCGAAGGCCGCGCCCTGCGAGTTCCTGGCGCTCGGCGGGCAGGGCACCGGAATCCCGGTGCGGGCGACGATCTCGTCGTTCGGCCCGATCCTGCTGTCGAAGGTGCTGGGACTCAACGAGGTGCAGGAGAGCTCCCTCGGGCTGGTGTTCTATTACGCCGACAACAACGGCCTGCCGCTGCTCGACCTCAAGGACCTCGTCGCGCTGCTGAAATTCCTCACCTCTGACGACGGCAAGGACGAGCTGAAGGAGATCGGCGGGGTCTCGGCCGCCACGGCCGGGGTGATCCTGCGCAACCTCGTCGGCCTCTCCGAGCAGGGCGGTGACGTGTTCTTCGGGGAACCCGAGTTCGAACCCTCGGAGCTGCTGCGCGTCGCCGCCGACGGCCGCGGGGTCGTCTCGCTGCTGGAGCTGCCCGACCTGGCCTCGCGACCCGAAATGTTCTCCACCTTCCTGATGTGGCTGCTGGCCGACCTGTTCGGTTCCCTCCCCGAGATCGGCGACGCCGACAAACCGAAACTGGTGTTCTTCTTCGACGAGGCGCACCTGCTGTTCAAGGGCGCCTCCAAGGCCTTCCTCGACTCCATCACCCAGACCGTGAGGCTGATCCGCTCCAAAGGTGTGGGGGTGTTCTTCGTCACCCAGACCCCCAAGGACGTGCCCGAGGATGTCCTGGCGCAGCTCGGCAGCCGCGTGCAGCACCAGCTGCGCGCCCACACCCCCAACGACGCCAAGGCGTTGAAGGCGACGGTGTCGACCTACCCGAAGTCCGGCTACGACCTGGAGGAAGTGCTGCAGGGCCTCGGGATCGGCGAGGCGATCGTCACCGTCATGAACCCCAAGGGCTCACCCACCCCCGTCGCCTGGACCCGGCTTTGGGCCCCCGAGACATCGATGCAACCCACCGACGCCGCCGTGATGCAGCAGGCGGTGGCGGCCTCGCCGCTGATGGCGAAGTACGGGCAGGCCATCGACCGCGAGTCGGCCTACGAGATCCTCACCGCGAAACTGGAGGCCGGCGCGAAGGCAGCCGAGGAGGAACGGCAGCGCGCCGAGGCGAAGAAAGCCGAGGCCGAACGTCGCGCCCAGGAGGAGAAAGAACAGCGTCAGGCGGAACGCTCGGAGGAGCGGTCGTCGGGATCGGGTCGTGGTCGCACGTCGGCGGTGGAACGGATCGCCAGCCGCGGCATCATGCAGGTGATCCGCACCGTCACCCGGGAGATCGTCCGGGGCCTGTTCGGCACGGGCAGGCGGCGATAAAGGTCGGGCCTGTCTACCGGGTGACGGGGCGGTTTCGACTCAGCCGTTCGCTGGCGCTCACGTGCTGGCTCAACCAGCTTTGTCCTTCTTGAAGTTGGTTGAGCTGGGCTGCGACGAAGGAGCGGCTCGTGTCGAAACCATGGTGACTTGGGGTTGGGTTTGTCTGCCGGGTGTCGGGGGTGGTTTCGACTCAGCCCTTCGCTGGCGCTCACGTGCTGGCTCAACCAGCTTTGTCCTTCTTGAAGTTGGTTGAGCCGGGCTGCGACGAAGGAGCGGCCCGTGTCGAAACCATGGTGAGGGTGTCCGGGGTCTTGGGTCAGATCTGACGCAGGAGCGTGTCCGTGTCGACGCGCAGCAGCGTGGTGGCCCTGCGGCCAGCTCCGGCGATGAAACCGAGCGGTACGGCGATCAGTGGTACCGCGACCACCCAGGCCTGGGCCAGCAACGCCCCGGGATCCATGCTGAAACCGGTCACCGACGTCAGCAGGGACGGCAGCGCCGCCAGTGCCACGACCAGCCCCGTGCCCAGAAGCACCCCGATGGCCGAGACGCACAGCGCGAAGATGAGGGCTTCCAGCAGGTAGAACCTCACGATCGCCCGTCGCGTCCACCCCAGGGACCTGAACAACCCGATCTCCTCGATGCGCGATGTCATCCACGTCCCCGCCACGGATGTGCCCGCGAACAGCGCCCCGAGGATGGTGACGAAAAGCACCAGCACGGAGGCCACCGCGAGTCCCTGCCGGGCCCTGTCGAGCTGGACCCCGGAGCCGATGGCGCTGCGGGTGCCGTAGCCCAGGTCCTCCACCGACTTCTGCACCTTCGCGACGTCGTTCACATCCCCGACGTAGAGGTAGATGGAGCTGTAGCCAGGCGTATCCGGTGGCAGTGCTGCCGCCTGGATCTCGTTGAACTGGGAGGAGTTGATGAACACTGCCTCCGGGGGCTCCCCCTGGATGGTTTCCGGGTCGTAGGTGCCGATCACCTCGAACTGTTTCGCCTCGCCCATCCCGCTGTTGGAACTGACCACCCGCGTGACGTTGACCTCGATCGTCTTTCCCACCAGGTTTTCGTGTTTTCCGGGGACCAGCATCTGACCGGGTTCCGGGAAAGCGGCGGGATTGCTGTGGGCGTCCTTCATCCGGTCGTCGAACGGGTTGCGGGGCATCAACCACCACGGCCCCGCGCCGTCCTCGGAGTCGGCGATGTCCGCTGGCGGGTCGATTCCCGACATGCCCGACGGGAACACGTGCTCCACACCGTCCAGTTGCCCCAGTTGCTTGACCGCGTCCGTGCTCAACGGTGGACTGTCCAGCCCGCCGTAGCCCTGGATGACCTCGATCTCCTTGGCGCCGAGGCTTTCCGTCAATCCCCGGGATGTGCCGTGGGTGGCCCCTCGGGCCAGCCAGGACAGGACAACCGTCGCCAACACCAGGAGCAGCACCAGCACCGCGATCAACCTGTGCCGCCGCACGGTCCTGGCCAGGCTGCGTCTCACCAGGGCGAAGGTGCTCATAGGATGGTCCTCCTTCCGCGGAGGGCAATTGCGCGATCCGCTACCGCTGAGGTGGCCTCCTCATGGGTCGCGACGACGACCGCGCAGCCCCGGTCGGCCAGATCCCGCAACGCCCGCCGGACGCAGGAGGCCAGGTGGTCGTCGAGGCCCGTGGTCGGTTCGTCCAGCAACAGGACCTCCGCCTCCATCTGCAGGGCCCTCAGGATGCACACCCGGCGTCGCTGCCCGCCGGAGAGCTTGTTGACCTCGGTGTCGTGGAAGTCGTCGATTCCCAGGTTTCTCCTGGCCTCCGCGAGCCACGGAGCGGGAGCGCGGGGGTCGGGACCGATCTCCAGGTTCTCGTTCACCGAGAGCCAGGGAAACAGATAACTCGACTGGTGGACGATGCCGATCGCGTGACGTCTGAGGCCGGCCCGGCCGTCCTCGTCCAACTGGCTGAAGTCCTGCCCCGCCACCTCGACGACGCCCTGATCCGCCGTGGTCAAACCTCCCAGTATGTTCAACAAGGTGGTCTTCCCGCCGCCGGACGGCGACACGAGCGTCACCAACTCACCGGCGTCGACCCAGAAATCGAGATCCTTGAGCACGACGTTCTCGCCATACGACTTCGTTATGCCGTGACACGTGATTCTGGTCGTCATTCAATTCCCCAAACGGCGCTCAGGCGGTGGGCGAAAGAGGAAACGGGGCCGCATTTCGAGGGCTGCCCCGATCCGTCTTCATCAAGCATTCAACATTGTTGCAGGTGGTCGGTTTCTGCAAGTCTACCTTGACGCCTTGCTCTTGCTGTGCGGAAAGACCGGGATGCGTCGCGGCCCTAATCCCGGTTGTGCAGCACTCAACTCGATTTTCGCCCCTTCTGGGGCGATTTTTGGGATTGAGTGCTGCGCAACCGGGTGGGGCTCCTCGTTCACGGGTAGCTGAGCAGCAGCCGGGGTTCCCCGGTGGCCGGGTCGGTCACCATCGAGGCGGCCATTCCGAACACGTCGCCGACCAGTTCCGGGGTGAGCACCTCCGAGGGTTTTCCGTCCGCCGCGACCCCGCCGTCGTTCAGAACCACGATGTGGTCGAAATAGGTGGCGGCCAGGTCGAGGTCGTGGATGGCGGCGATCACGGTGCGGCCCAGCCCCCGCACCATCCGCAGCAGCGCATGCTGGTGCCGGATGTCGAGGTGGTTGGTGGGTTCGTCCAGCAGCAGCAGTTCCGTGCGCTGCGCCAGGCCACGTGCCAGCAGCACCCGGCGCTGTTCGCCTCCCGAGAGCTGGTGGAAACCCCGGTTTGCGTAGGCGGTCATCGACACCTGTTCCAGGGCCTCGGCGACGGCGTCGCGTTCCTTGCGGCCGCCACCCGACCACGGCGGCCGGTGGGGCAGCAGCCCCAGCGCGACGACCTCCGCGACCCGCAGGTCAGCGGGGGTTTCCTCCTGCTGACCGACCATCGCCAAGGTCCTGGCGCGTTCCAGCGGGCTCAGTTTCACAAGGTCACGACCGGCTACCAGCACCCTGCCCGACGGGATCGGCAGCAGCCCCGCGAGGGTCCGCAGCAACGTCGACTTGCCGGTCCCGTTGGGGCCGACCAGGGCCATCATCTCCCCCTCGGGAACCTCCAGGTCGACCCCGTTCAGGATCGGGTACTTCCCCAGCGAGCAGCCCAGGTCCTGTGTGGCGAGCATCGTGTTCATCAGCCGGCACCTCCGAAGTGGTAGTGGCGCCTGCCGAGCAGCAGCAGGAAGACCGGGGCGCCGATCAGGCCCGTCACGACGCTCAGCGGAACCTCCATGGGTGGGGCCATGACGCGGGCCGCGACATCCACCCACACCATGAACAGAGCCCCCATGAGGGCCGCCACCGGCAGCACGCAGCGGTGGCGCGCCCCCACCATGAGCCGGGCCAGGTGGGGGACGATCAGCCCGACGAAACCGACCCCGCCGACGACCGCCACCAAGGCGCCGACCAGGAGGGCCTGCAGCACGAAGACCGCGTTGCGGGCCTGCTTCACCGGCACACCGAGGCTGGCGGCCACGTCGGGACCGTTCGCGAGGGCGTCCAGCCAGCCGCTGCCGGCCATCATGACGATGAATGCCAGCACCACGACGACCAGCGGGAACAGCAGCTGATCCCATTTCGCGCGTGTCAGGCTGCCGAGCAGCCAGAACAGCACGGACTGGGCGGCCTGCGGTTCCTGGCTGCGGATGACCAGGAAGCTCGCGATGGCCGAGAACGCCGAGCCCAGCACCGTGCCGGTGAGCACCAGCCTCAGCGGTGTGAGGCCGCCCTGGGCCATGGCGATGCCGAACACGACGACGGCCGCCCCGAGCGCCCCCACCAGGGCGCCGGCGGTGAGTGCCAGGGTGCCCAGTGAACTGAACAAGCCGATGGTGATCACGGCGGTGGCGCCGACGCTCGCGCCCGAGGAGATGCCGAGCAGGTAGGGATCGGCGAGGGGGTTACGCACGAGGGTCTGGATGACGGAACCGGCCAGCGCCAGCCCGGCGCCGACGAAACTTCCCAGCAGCACACGGGGTGCGCGGATGTTCCAGACGATGGTGTTGGCCGTCTGGGGTGCATCGGGGCTGCCGGTCAGGTGCGCCATCAGCACGTCGACGACGGTGCCGGGGGACACGGAACTGGGGCCGAAACCGGTGGCCAGCACGAGACTGGCCACCAGGGCGATCAGCAGGCAGACGATCAGGGGAGCCACCGGCGCTCGCCAAGAGGTCACCTGATCCCTGCCGGTCCTGGAACGGGTTTTCACGTTCACCGGAGGGGTCCTGGGCCGTTCAGCTCTTGAGAACGCCGTAGCCGAGGCTTTCCGGGAGTTTGCCCTTGACCGGGCTCTCGGGGGCCATGCCCATCTGCTCGAGACCCTTGCGGATCTGCACCGCCGCCTCCAGGTTCGGGTATCCGCTGGTGAACAGCACGAGGGGCAGGACGATGATGCGGTTCTGCTTGACCACGTCGAGGTTCGCGAGCGCCGGCTGGGTGCGGATGGTCTCCAGTTTGTTCTTGATCTCGTCCGCGTCGCCCTTGCGGTAGTCGAGGACGACGATCACGTCCGGCTGGGTTTCCGCCACGGACTCCCAGCTGGCCTTGAACCAGGTGGTGTCCTGGTTGTCGAACACGTTGACGCCGCCCGCCGCGTCGATGATGCCCTGCGGCGGCCCGTTGCGCCCGGAGGTGTAGAGCTCATTGGTGCCGCTGTCGAACAGCAGGATGCGGGGTTTCTTCGTCGGGGCCGGGGCCTGTTGCAGCTCCGTGAGTTGGGTGTTGAACTCCGTGAGGGCCTCCGTGGCCTCGGAGGTCCTGCCGGTCAGGGCGCCGTAGTTCTGGATGTCGGTGCGCACCGCGTCCCACGGGTCCATGGTGCCGAGTTTCGAGGAGGAACCGGCGGCGGGATCCTGCCTGCACGAGTCGCTGATGACGTAGGTGGGGATGTTCTGCTCGGCCGCCGCCTCGGGGGTCACGCCCGAGGAACCGGAGAACAGCCCGCTGTAGGAGCCGATCAGCAGGTCCGGTTCGGTGGAGACGATGGACTCCATGGAGATGGGGTTCTGCAGGCGGGGCACGTTCTCGATGCCGGGGCTGTAGAGGGCGGAGAGCACCTCGTCGTTTCCCTTCTGCAGCGACACCGCCGCCAGGTTCTGGACCGCGCCGATGCGGATCAGGGTTCCGATGTTCGCCGAGTTGCTGGTGGCGACGATGCGGGAGGCCTGTTTGGGGTAGGTCACCTCGGTGCCGCAGTTGGTCAGGGTGACGGGGCCGGAACCCGAGGTGGAGGCCTGGGGCGACGGGGAACCGGACGAGCAGGCGGCGACCAGCAGGGCTGCTGCGCTCAGCGCTGCGAGGGTGAGGTGGGGTTTTCGGGAAACACGGGATGTGGGCACGACGATCCTGTCCTTGGCTAGGGCCTTTTCGCGAGGCCGGGGGATACCAACCGGAGACGGCAGGTATTCGGGCTTCAGCTTTCCCGTCCCCAGAACCTTCCCAGACGATCCCGTCCAGTGGCGTACTTGGCGACAACGCCGTTACCGCTGCGCGTCAGCTCCGGATTCTCACCGGATTCCCTTGTCCGCTTCCTCGGGCAGCCTAACACCGACTTCGGCGGTCCCGCCGGGCGGGGCTCCGTCGCGCCCGGGCGGGTTTGATGGAGAGCGGGGGAGGTGCGGTGGCGGGGTATCCCGAGCGGGGTCGATCGCCGAGATGAGCGAAAGGTGATTGAACGCGTGGGGGTCTTGCAGCGGCATCTTCGCCACCGCGTCCCGATGTATGGACAGTGCCCGGTGGGAGGGCTAGCCTTGTCGGCGTCGCCGAGCGCCCACGGGCAGGGAATCCGGTGCGACTCCGGAACTGACGCGCAGCGGTGAGGGTGACACCGGATCATCAAGCCACTGGGCGGCCGCCCGGGAAGGCGGTCCGGTGGCAGAACCCGAGTCCGAAGACCGATCGGCGATGAGCACGCGAACCACCGTGCCCTGCCGTTCAGGGCCTCGCGCAACGGCCCCCGAGACAAGATCCTGTGTGCCATTTTCAGTGGCTGCCGTCACCCCCAAAACATCTCACAACTCAAGGGAATCACCCAGATGCACGTGAAGAAGTCCGTTTGTTCGCTCGCGCTGCTGTCGGCTCTGCTGCTGGGCAGCTGCGCGGGCGCGGCCAAGGACCAGCCGGCCGACGCCTCCGCCCACCAGTCCTCCGGGGCCTCCGCCGCCGGTTTCCCCCTCACCATCGACAACTGCGGACACCAGCTGACCTTCAAGAAGGCGCCCGCACGGACGGTGTCGCTGAACCAGTCCTCCACCGAGATCCAGCTCTCCCTCGGGATCGCCGACAAGATGGTGGGCACCGCCACCTGGACCGATCCGGTGCTGTCGTCGCTGGAGAGCGAGAACGCGAAGGTGGAGCGGATCTCCGACGGCGGTCCCACCTCGGAGGCGGTCATCGCCAAGGAACCGGACTTCGTCACGGCGTCCTTCCCAAGCACGCTGACCGACAAGGTCGCGGGCAGCTACGAGAAGTACGAATCCCTCGGGGTACCCGCCTACCTGGCGCCGAACCAGTGCGGCAAGAAGAGCGGCGACGACGCCCCGGCGGAGAACTTCACCATCGAGAAGGTGTATCAGGAGGTCGATGAGCTCTCCCGCATCCACGGCGTGCCCGAGAAGGGCAAGGAGCTCGTCGCCCAGCTCAAACAGCGTTTGGAGAAGGCGGTCGCGCAGAAACCCGGCAAGCCCGTCAAGGTGATGTTCTGGTTCGCGAACTCCGAGGCCCCCTACCTGGCGGGCGGTTCCGGTGCGTCCCAGTTCGTCAGCGACCAGCTCGGCATCACCAACATCTACTCCGACCAGCGCGACGAGTGGCCGCAGGTCAGCTGGGAGGACGTCGCCGCCAAGAACCCCGACATCATCGTGATGGGTGATCTCACCCGCAAGTCCCAGACCGCGGAGACCGCGGACGCGAAGATCGAATACCTGAAGTCGAACCCGGTCACCTCCCAGATGGACGCCGTCAAGAACGAGCGTTTCATCAAGGTCGCGGGCGGCGACATGAACCCGTCGATCCGCACCGTCGACCTGGCCGAGAAGCTGGTCGCCGGGATCGAGCAGTTCGGCCTCAAGTGAGGCCATCGACGACCCGGGGTCGGCGCCGGAGGCTTCCGGTGACACCGGTCCTGCTGATCGGACTGGTCCTGCTGGTTGGGTCCATCCTCTACGCGATCACCTTCGGACCCTCCGACCTGAGCATCGGCGAGGTCTGGGGGGTGGTCGCGAACAAACTGGGGCTGGGACCCGACCCCGAGCTGAGTCCGTTGCGCACCGCGACGGTGTGGCAGCTGCGGCTGCCCCGTGTGCTGCTGGCCGCGGTCGCGGGCGCCGGGTTGAGCCTGTGCGGCGTCATCATGCAGTCGCTGCTGCGCAACCCGCTGGCCGAACCCTACCTGCTGGGTGTTTCCTCGGGCGCCTCCACCGGCGCGGTCCTGGTGCTGATCGCGGGTCTCGGGGGTGGGGTCATCAGTTTCTCGGCGGGCGCGTTCGTGGGGTCGCTGGGGGCCTTCGCACTGACCCTGCTGCTGTCCCGGCTGGCCGGTGGCACCACCGACAAGATCGTGCTGGCGGGTATCGCGGTGACCCAGGGGTTCTCCGCGTTGACGTCGTTCATCATCATGATCGGCGCGGACGCCAACGTCACCCGGGGCATCCTGTACTGGCTGATGGGTTCCTTCGCCAACGTCTCCTGGGAGGAGGTCGCGCTCACAGCCGCGGTGCTGGGGTGTTTCCTCGTGCTCACCATCGGCATGGCCAGTTCCATGGACGCGTTCATGTTCGGCGAGAAGGAGGCCGTTTCGCTGGGGGTTTCCGTGCAGCGCACCCGGGTGGTGTTGCTGGGATGCGCGGCCCTCATGACTGCGGTCGTGGTTTCCTCGTCGGGTTCGATCGGTTTCGTCGGTCTCGTGCTGCCGCACATCTCCCGGATGCTCGTCGGTTCCCGGCACCGGGGGCTGCTGCCGGTCTCGGCGCTGCTGGGTGCGATCTTCCTGCTCTGGGCGGACACCATCGCCAGGACGTTGTTCGCGCCGTTGGAGGTGCCGGTCGGGGTGATCACCGCCCTGGTCGGAGTGCCCATCTTCGCAACCATTCTCGCCAGGACCAGGAAACGATGAAGATAGAAGCAGAGAACCTGTCGTGGGCCGCCGGTCCGGCCATCATCGTCGACGGCATCGACGTGCCCGCGATGCCCGGTCGCATCCTGGGGTTGCTGGGACCCAACGGGTCGGGAAAATCGACGCTGCTGGGGATGCTGGCCCGCACCATCCAGCCGCGCACGGGCGTCGTCAGACTCGATGACCGCTCCTACGGCGACTGGGCGCCGCGGGACATCGCGCGGGTGCTGTCGGTGGTGCAGCAGAAGGCGACCACCGACCAGGACGTCACCGTGCGCGACGTCATCGACCTGGGGCGGATCCCGCACCGCCGTCGCTGGGCCGGTCCCAGTCCCCGCGACCGTGAGGTCGTGGAGGCCGCCGCCCGCCGCACCGGCATCGAACATCTCCTGAACCGCGACTGGCACACCCTCTCCGGAGGCGAACAGCAGCGCGCCCACCTGGCCCGGGCGTTCGCCCAGGAGGGGCAGGTCATGCTGCTGGACGAACCCACCAACCACCTCGACATCTCCCACCAGCTGGACATCCTCAAAACCTTGAGGGAGACGGGGCTGGGTGTGGTCGTCGCCCTGCACGACCTGAACCTGGCCACCACGTTCTGCGACGAGGTGCTGGTCCTGCACAAGGGCCGGGCGGTGTGTCTGGGGCGTCCGGCGGACGTGCTGACCGAGGACCTGATCCGTGAGGTCTACGGGGTGGAGGTGCGGATCCTGCATCCGGACGGCGACGAGACGCCGCTGTTCCAGTTCCTCAGGCCGGTGACGCAGACCTGAGTGGCGGGAATCCCGGTTGCGCAGCACTCAATCCCGAAAACCGCCGCTGAGGGCGGAAAATCCGGGTTGAGTGCTGCGCAACCGGGTGGAACCGGGATACACCGGCCCTACAGGGGGTGGGATCAGCGATTGACCATTAAGTAGATCTCCGGTTCCCCCTCGTGAGTCATGACGAAAGCGATACCGTCACTACAGAGATTCGCGATGGAAGCTCTGTTTTCTATGGTGTAGGCGCGGTCAGGAAACCTCGCAGCTTGGGCCTCAAGGGCTTCCTGGCCATCGGAGACCGTCACCCAGGTGTCGATCTGGAGCACCATCTGATCGGATGGATCGATCCGGTAACCGGGGCCGTTGTCCGTCCAGTAAGGCGTGCCCCCGGCCTTGGTGAACAGGTCTTCTTCGGGGGTCGGTTGCGGCGAATCCCCCGGCTTCGCGGGGAGGGCGTCGTCCCTGCTCGTCCAGCTGCTCACCCACAGCTCCAGCAGCACGGGGGTCTCCTCCGGGATGGGGGTTGGGTGCGCGCCCAGCTCGTCGTGGGGGATGAGAACACAGGCGTTGGCGCCGTTGACGGGATCCCAGAAGTCGCAGCCCGAGTCGTGTTCGCATGTGAACAAGAACAGCGTCTGCCCAGAGGCGAGCCGGGGCGCCAGGGGGTCGCCGGTGAACTGGCCGAGGAAACTCATGGGTAGGTTGCACAAGGCGCACGCCGGCCAGTCCCGCGGCCACCCGATCGGTGCCCCACCCACCTTGCAGACGGCATCGGGCCGGGTGTTTTCCGGTTTCCGGATGGACCAAGTGGGAAAGTTACTGAGCACGGATTGTTCCCCTTCAGTTCTGATTTTCGAGCTGTTCCAGCGCCCGTTTGATGTCGCGCTCCAGGCATTGCCAAGAAGGTAGGTCCCGCACGGCGCCGAAGGGATCGAAGCGTTGCAGCAACACCCTGCGGTGATGGTTGAAACTGTTCTTCTCCTTCTTCAACCGCCGCCCGCTTGTCTCGCTCGCCGAGAGAAGCGCTTTCTGCAGGATTTCCTTGGGATTCCTGGTGCCTTCGCCGGACGACCCCTCGCACAGGAACGCGAAGGAAACGCTCCGGGCGGTCACAAGATGGCCTCGATCGACAGCAGCGCATCTCTGGTTCGGTCAGGTAGTCCGACAGAAAGGTCTTGAGGACGGTGCGTGCCCTTGCGCCGCCTGCCATGTTTCCGGCAGCGGGCGCAGCTGCACCGTGGTTGCGATCCTCCCGTCCCTGCGAACCCGGGTGGGCATCGCTGCCGGCAGGGACAGGAACTCGATGGCATCGAAGACGTTCGACTTTCCCACAGCATTGGGGCCCGCTATGCAGGTGTAGGGGCCGAAGTGGACGTCTAGTCCCAGCAGGTTCTTGAACCCGTCGACCTGGAGTCGGGTGAGCATGGCCCCAGCTTAGGACGTCACGCCGGTCGCGGTGCGCTGGATCGGGCGATCCGAGTGTCCCACCAGGAGCGCGCCCGGGGCCGGTCCTGCCGGCCCCGTGTCCTCTCAGCGACCCGTTCCGGCGTAGACGACGGCCTCCTCCTCGCCGTCCAGGCCGAAGGCGGCGTGGGCGCCGCGGACGGCGCGGTCCACTTCGTCTGTGCTGACCACCACGGAGATGCGGATCTCAGAGGTGGAGATCATCTGCAGGTTGACGCCCTCGGCCGCCAGGGCCTTGAAGAAGGTGGTGGTCACACCCGAATGGGACCGCATCCCGACGCCGACGATCGAGACCTTGCCGATCTGGTCGTCGTAGAGGACCTCCTCGAAACCGATCTTGTTCTTGTTCGCCTCGAGCGCCTCGATGCCCTTGCGGCCGTCGGACATGGGCAGGGTGAAGGAGATGTCGGTCTTCACGTCCGAGAGCCTGGATACGTTCTGCACGATCATGTCGATGTTGATGCCCGCGTCCGAGATGACCTCGAAGATCGAGGCGGCCGCACCCACCTGGTCGGGGACGCCGATGACGGTGATCTTGGCCTCGCTGCGGTCGTGGGCCACGCCCGTGATGATGGCTTCTTCCATTTTGCCTGCCTTCCTGACCTCGTCGTGGGGTTTCACCCAAGTGCCCGGTTTGTCACTGAAGGACGAACGGACGTGGACCTTCACGTTCTCGCGGCGCGCGTACTCGACACAGCGCAGGTGGAGGATCTTGGCGCCGGAGGCGGCCAACTCCATCATCTCCTCGTAGCCGATCTCGGTGATCCGGCGGGCGCTCGGCACGATCCGCGGGTCGGCGGTGTAGACGCCGTCGACGTCGGTGTAGATCTCGCAGTGGTCAGCGCCCAGGGCCGAGGCCAGCGCGACCGCCGTGGTGTCGGAGGCGCCGCGACCCAGCGTCGTGACATCCTTGGTGGTCTGCGCCACGCCCTGGAAACCGGCGACGATGACGACGCTGCCCTCCTCCAGGGAACGCACGACGCGCCCCGGGGTGATGTCGATGATGCGCGCGTTGCCGTGGGTGGGGGTGGTGAGAATGCCCGCCTGGGAGCCGGTGTAGCTGACGGCCTCGACCCCGAGGTCGGCCAGGGCCATCGCCAGCAGCGCCGCCGACTGGCGTTCCCCCGTGGTCAGCAGCATGTCCAGTTCACGGGATTTCGGGTTCGGGCTCACCTTCAGCGCCAGGTCCATCAGCTCGTCGGTGGCATCACCCATCGCCGAGATGACGATGATGACCTCGTGCCCGTCCGCGCGTGTGCGCGCGATCCGGCGGGCGACGCGCTTGATGGACTCGGCGTCGGCCACCGAGGATCCACCGTATTTCTGAACAATGCGTCCCACGCAAACCTCCTTCACCGACAGGGAAGGCTACCGGACGAGGCCGGCAACACACAGCCCCCGTCCCAGGTTTGCTGGCCTTACTACTTGTTCGCTGGCCTTGATCCGAGTTTGCTGGGCTTGTTCAAGTTCGCTGGCCTCACAGCGCAGGCAAACGTAAACAAGCCCAGCAAAACCACGGGAAGGCCAGCAAACCGGGTACAAGGCCAGCAAACCGAAGGGCGGCGCGGGGGCATGCGCCAGCCAGCACGGGACGGGTGAGCCGTCGATGAAACGGGCGGCGCGGGGTCAGGCCCCGGGGCCGGTCTCTCAGTTGGATTCCGCCGTCCCGTCGAGGTCGAACCAGCCGTCCTCCCAGGTCTGGGTGGCCGCCGCGGTCGTGTTGCCGACCGGTCTGCCGACGGCCGCGTACTTCTCGTAGGCCCGCGCCAGGTAGGTCTTGACGGTTGACAGCGAGATCACCGGGTTGAACTGGCGGCCGATGGCCTTGATGGGAACCCCCTCCGAGGCGAGTCGCAGACAGCGCAGCTCATGGGCCGACAACGCGGGCAGCTCCGCCGCGTCCTCGATGAGCGCGGCCGCCATCGCCGAGGACGGCGACCATCCCGTCTCGTGGATCTCCCGCAGCGTCTCGAAATGCTTGTCCGGCGACTCGTCCTTCAGGGCGAGGCCCCGGGCGCCGGCCCGCATGGCCATGCTGATCGGGACGCGACGATGGTCCGCGGTGAAGGCCAGGCACGAAATGCCGGCCTGACTCAGTACTCGAATGGTCTCGTGCCCGGCCAACTGGCCGTGCAACATCAAATCCACCATGGCCACGTCGGGATGGTTCTCGAGGCACCACGCCTGGAACTCCTCGGGGCAGGTGCTGGTGTACACCACCGCCAGCTCCGGGTAGTCACGACCGAGCGCCGAAATGGCGCGGCAGATGAATTCGTGGTCATCGAGGACTGCCACCTTTATGCTCACGGCTGGTCCTCCTCACAACTGAACTGGGTGAAATCCGGATCGGTAAGCAAGATTCTGGCACCTGCGAGGCCCGCCTGTCGCGTCTCCGTTAAACCCGGTTCTGCAACTGTTGCCACGAGGGTGCCCTGACGGCGGGTGATCGTGAGGTGCTGGCCCGGGATGGCGGGGTCCAGCTGGTTCAGCAGGGAGGCGAATCTCGTCGCCTCGAACGCCTCCACCTGTTCCACGTCGAGCAGGCAGCCCCAGCCCGCGCGGCGCAGCCGGTCGAGGGCCGTGGCCAGGTGGATGCCCCCCGGCCACAGCCGCAGGGCGTCGCGCAGCCGCGACTCCACGTGCCTGGCCTCGACGCGCACCGCGGGGTCGGCGGGGTCCACGGCCCCGGTGTAGAGGCCCGTGAACAGGGGCCCGCAGATGCGGTCCAGCGCCGCGATCCAAGCCTCCTGCTCCGCCACCCGTTCCTTCCTGAGTTGCTCGGCGAGCTGCTCCTCGGTGTGTTCCTCCTGCACCCGGTGGGCGTGTTTCCCGATGTTCGAGGCGCCGATGGCGAGCACCAGCGTCACCACACCCGTGATGATGATGGCCCCGTAGGAACCGATGTCGGTGCCGGCCGGCACCGGCCCGAACAGCCCCAGTGCCCCCGCGACGCTCGCGGCGACGTTGGCCAGCACCAATCCGGCGGCCTCCTTCCAGCGCCGTCCCGGAATGGTCAGCATCATCAAGGCGTTGGTCAATCCGATGGCCCACAGGTCGTAGCGACTGTTGCCGGAGGCCAGCGACAGCCAGGCGTAGTTCGCTATGAGCAGTCCGATGCCCCAGGCGTTGGCCAGGATCGCCTCGTGGATGTGCAGGCCGCGCCTGCGCAGCACGCGGCTGGTCAGCGTCACCACGACTGCCGTCGCCGCGAAGAGCGCCCAGGCCAGCAGAGGATTCGGACCGACATCCTTCAACACCAGCAGCAACCCCGTTCCGAGCAGGCTCGGCAGCGCGATCAGCGACAACCACCGCCTACCCGACGGGCCGATGCGGGCCGCGTGCGGGATCGGGTTCCAAGTGAGGGTGACGGCGGTGCCGCCGACGATGTCGGAATGGATGGTGGCGTGCCCGCCGACCTCCGCCATGCGCCCGTGGATGCCCTCCTTGATGCCCATCCGGCTGCGCGGCACCTCGCTGGGATCGAAACCGGGCCCCCAGTCGCTGATTACGACGGTGCAGCCGCTGCCGGAGGTGCGGACCGTCACCTGGGCGGTGCCGCCGGGAACGTGTTTGGCGACGTTGCGCACCGCCTCCCGGGTGGCCTCGGCGATGTTGCGGGTCACCTTGGACGGCAGGCTGGCCTCGTCCTCGATGCGCAACGCGACGGGGCAGCCGACATCGGTGACGGCCTGTTCCAGCGCGGTCAGCAGGGGAGAGGCCTCCAGGTCCAGGTCGGAGGTGCCCAGCCCCGCCCGCGACTCCTCGCCCAGCCGCAGCACCTCCTCGCGGGTGATCTCCCCGCGACCGCTCGCGACCTGCTGGAACAGGTGCAGCAGGGTGTCGTGGACGCGGCGGATGTTCTCCCTGCGGGTGCTCTCCAGCAGCCGGGCCCGATGTTCCACGCTCCGGCGGCGGGCGTCGTCGGCGACGCTGTCCTCCAGGTCCTGCAGCTGTGCCTTCATGGTGCTGTATGCCAGTGCCATGATGCCGATCGCGACGAAGGTGAAACTGATGTCGAGCACCTGCTGTCGCCAGTCGAGGCGCGGCATCAGCGCGATCATCGGTATGAGACCACCGACGGTCATGAAGATCCAGGGGGCGTTGCCGTCGCGTCTTCGAAGCAGCAGGTAGATCAGGATCGTCCAGACCCACAGGTTGGAGTGCCACATCACCGGGTTCCCACCGAACCACATCCCGGCGCCGGTGAGCCAGAACCCGATGGTGTTGACCAGTGCGACGGGCCAGGCCAGCGGCAGATCCAGGAAAGCGCCGATCGCGGCGAGCAGATGGGCCAGGGCTATCAGGGCCAGCCCGAAAACGGTGGGGCCGGGCAGGCCCGGGGCAAACATGTCCTCGAAGGGGGTGAAGCCTTGCAGGATCGCGGCCAGGCCCACGCCGAGACCCATCAGTCGGCGCATTCTTCTGGCTGGTTCTTGGAACTGCATCGTTGGCATTTTCCCACGGGAACACCCGACGGGCGGAACCCGAAGATATCTCCAACTCCTCGTCTTGAATTTGTTGTCTCAAAATTATGGTCAGCCCCCAAGGCTCCAGAGTAGCCTTGGGCCATGGAGAGCATCCGATGGGGAATCATCGGGGCCGGAAGCATCGCCGACACCGTCGCGGGAGATTTCGCTTTCGTGCCCCAGGCCGAGTTGGTCGCGGTGGCGTCACGTGACCCGGAGCGGTCACGGAGGTTGGCGCGCAAACACGGGATTCCCGTGATCCACCGGGACTACCGGGCGTTGATCGAGTCCGATGGCGTCGATGTCGTTCACATCGCTACCACCCATCCCCATCACCGCGACATCGCCCTGGCGGCGATATCCGCGGGCAAGGCGGTGCTGGTGGAGAAGGCGTTCACCGTCACCCTTGCCGGGACCGAGGAGGTGGTCGCGGCCGCAACCGAGGCCGGGGTGTTCGCCATGGAGGCCATGTGGACCCGGTTCCTGCCCGCGGTGGAAGCGGCCCGGGAGGTCGTGGCGTGGGGGAGGATCGGGCAGGTGCTCGGGGTGCAGGGGGATCTGTGTGCGTTCCGTCCCTACGACCCGACGAACCGGCTGTGGGATCCCGCCACGGGAGGCGGCGCCGTCCTGGACCTCGGCGTCTACGTCGTCTCCATGGCGCAGGGGCTCCTGGGGGCGGCCCGGGACGTGCACTGCGTCGGGCGGTACGCGCCGAACGGGGTGGAGTCGGCGGCGACGATGAACATCTCCTACATCGGCGGTGGCACCGCCGCCCTCACCTGCGGATTCGACGTCCACGGGCCGGGCCGGATGACGATTTTCGGGACGAAGGGATGGGTGGAGATCCAGCCCAGGTTCCACCACCCGACCACCATCTCCGTGCACCGCTCGGGGGTGTTGCCGCGGATCATCGAGGCCAAGCAGATCGGCAGGGGATACGCCCACGAGCTGATGGAGGTCAGCGACTGTCTGCTCGCCGGTCAGACCCAGTCCGCGACGATGCCGCTGGCCGACACCGTCGAGGTGATGCGGGTACTGGAGAGCTGCCTGAAGCAGCTGGGTCGTCCCCAGGAGGAGGCGAAGGTCGAGATCTGAGGGTCGCTGGCCTTATTCCGGTTTTGCTGGGCTTGTTCACGTTTGCTGGCCTCACAGCGCAGGCAAACGTGAACAAGCCCAGCAAACCATTGCCAAGGCCAGCGAATCAGGAGTAAGGCCAGCAAATCGGGGTCAGGAGCTGCGACGGGCGGTCCAGGCGGGGCTGGCGCTCGCGAAACCGGCATTCAACAGGGCCGTGAGCGAGGCCTGGTCGTTGGCCTCCCGCCAACCCCACCGGACGATCCAGTACCCGCACGCACGGATGCGTTGTTCGCGACGCTTCTCCGCCATCACGACATCCGCCGCGGACTGGCCGGGGCCGAGCAGCTCCCGGTACTTGATGCGTCCGTCGACCTCCCCGACGAGCCCGTGCTCGGGCCAGCCGAAATCGGTGCGGGCGACGAACTCGCCGTTCGCGTCGAAGATCTCGAACTGCAGCTCCGGAGCCGGGATTCCCGCCCGCATCATGTGGAACCTGCTCAGCGACTCGGCGGGAGACTCCACCCGTCCGTCGCCGAGCGCCAGCACCCGCCTGGCCTGCCTCACCCCGTGAAGCCGGGGATGCCTGTGCAGCTCATCTTGGAGAAAGTCGCGTTTGAGACCGCGACCCAAGGCGGCGTCCACCACCGCGAGACCCCACTCGAAGGGCGACGTGCGGGCCAGGTCGGTAACCGTGCGCGAGAGGGTGGTCACCGGTAACCCGGCGATGCGCGTGACCTCGTCGTCGTGGATGGCGGTGCGACGGACCCGGAGGAGGTCGCCGTGATCGCCATGCCCGCGGGTGCGGCGGGTCATGGTCACCTCCCGCAGCGACTCAATGGGAACAGGTAAGCCGTGCAGCACCGCGGCCGAGGTGTGACTGAAGACGCTCGAGTCGTGAACGTCGATGGCGGCCGCCTGGATTCGTCGGCGGTGCTCCGCGAACACGTCCGCCTGCTGCGTCGGGGCGTAAACACCGCGCCTGAGGCGCACCATTGTGCCGTCGCGGAGGTGCTGTTTGAGTTGGGCGTCGGTTACTCCCAGGGTCGTGAGATGCTCGTGGGTCCAAAGGGTTGTGCGTGTCATGAAACCATTGGACGCCACGTCGACTCTGCGCTGTCAAGGACCAGTTTTTCGCCTGTGGAAAACTCTCCTCGGGGCTGTTCCCCGGCACGCCGGTTTGCTGGCCTTATCACCTTTTCGCTGGGCTTGTTCACGTTTGCCTGCGCTGTGAGGCCAGCAAACGTGAACAAGTCCAGCAAACCCGGATTAAGGCCAGCGGACCGGATTAAGGCCAGCGAAACGACGGCGGGGCCGGGTGGTGGTGGGACCGGGTGGCGGGTGGGGTTTACAGAGAAGCCGCCATTCGGCGTACCGCCTCGGAGATGATCTCCTTCGACGTCGCCAGGTTGACGCGCACGAATTGGGTGGCCGACGGGGCGTAGTCGGTGCCCTGACCGAAACGGACCTTCGCCTTCTCGAAGAAATGCTGGCCCGCGTGGTCGAGACCCAGCGGGGAGCAGTCCAGCCACGCCAGGTAGGTGCCCTGCGACGGCGTGTAGGTCAGCTCCGGGATGGCGCGGTTAAGTTCGTCGGCGAAGTGCTGCTTGTTCTCGCGGATCTCCGCGGCGGCCTCCGCCAGCCAGTAGCGACCCTCGTTCAGCGCCGTCGCGTGCGCCACCACCCCGAGGTAACTGGCCGACTCCGGCACGTAACCGCTGAGACCCCTGACCACGTCTGCGACCTCCGCACCCGGGACGATCAACCCGGCCTTCAAACCGGCCAGGTTCCACGACTTCGATGACGAGGTCACGACGAAGGCCCGCTCACCACCCGGCACCCGGTGGAGGGGGGTGTGTTCCGCGCCCGAGAGGGGAGCGTGGATCTCGTCGCAGATGACCGCGACATCGTGGGTGTTCGCCAACTCCATCACCCGGGCGAGCTCCTCGGCGGTGTGCACCACCCCCGACGGATTGTGTGGGGAGCACAGCAGGTAGGCGGCGGGATGTTCCTTCTCGAACGCGACCTCCAGGGCGTCGAGATCCAGGCGCCCCGCCTCGGTGGTGGGGACCTCGACGATGCGTCGTCTCGTCTCGTTGCAGACCGCCCGGAACGGCGGGTAGATCGGTGGGTTGATGACGACGGCGTCGCCGGGTTTCGTGGTCGCCAGTGTCATCTCCCGCATGCCCGTCATGACGTCGCAGGCCAGCGACACCGTCGCCGGATCGATGTCCCAGCCCCAGACATCGGAGGCGAAGGACGCGAACGCATCCTGGTAGTCGGGCAGCTCCGGGTAGCCGGTGTCACCCTCGGCGACCATCCGGGAGAGGACATCCACCACCGCCGGCACCGGCCTGGCGTCCATCTCCGCGACGAACATCGGCAGCACGTCGGGCGCGAACCGTGCCCATTTGATGCTGCGGCGCCTGCGGAGGGTCTCAAGGGGGATGTCGAAGATGGCCATGGGCCGATCCTAGAGGCTCCACGGGCGGGGAATCCCCTGAGGTGGTCACCCCATCCCGAAGCTGGTTGAGCCGGCCTGTTCGCTCTGCGAGTGGGTCGTGTCGAAACCATCTCATCCCCAAGCTGGTTGAGCCGGCCTGCGAGCGTCAGCGAGTGGGTCGTGTCGAAACCATGGTGACCTTGTCTGGGGTCTTGGGGGCGGGTTCTACTCACCGGGTGCCAGTAGTGGTTTCGACTCAGCCGTTCGCTTCGCTCACGTGCTGGCTCAACCAGCTTCGGAGAAGGAGGGTTCACGTCCCGGCTCAACCAGCTTCGGGAAAAGAGGGATCCTCTCGAATTGCCCGATTCGGATGTCTCGCGCATACTTGATCCCGCATCGCAAGGCATTGATGGGGCCATCACCCCGGAGCTGCCGGAAGAACGGCGCAAGCTCACTAGACCCGGCCGCGATCAACAATCGAGTGGGACGCCCAGCGCGTCCAAGGAGGGTGGTACCGCGGGTTCCGGCTCGTCCCTCCGGTTCGTTCAGCCAACAACCGAGGTACCGATGAGTTCCTACAACGCAGTCCCCGCAACCGTTGATTTCCCCGCCCTGGAGCGCGAGATCATCGCCTTGTGGACTGAACGCGACACCTTCGCGAAGTCCCTCGAGAGCACCCGCGACGGCAAACCGTGGACCTTCTACGAGGGCCCGCCGACCGCCAACGGCATGCCCGGGACGCACCACATCGAGGCCCGCGTCTTCAAGGACCTGTTCCCGCGTTTCAAGACGATGCAGGGCTACCGCGTCGACCGCAAGGCCGGCTGGGACTGCCACGGCCTGCCCGTGGAACTCGCCGTCGAGAAGGAACTCGGTTTCTCCGGCAAACCCGACATCGAGGCCTACGGGGTGGAGCCGTTCAACGCGAAGTGCCGCGAATCGGTGCTGCGGCACGTCGACGCCTTCGCCGAGCTGACCCGCCGCATGGGGTACTGGGTGAACCTCGACGAGGCCTACGTCACCATGACCCCCGAGTACGTGCAGTCGTGCTGGTGGGCGCTCAAGCAGATCTTCGACAAGGGCCTGCTGCAGGAGGACTACCGGGTGGCCCCGTACTGCCCGCGCTGCGGCACCACCTTGTCCGACCACGAACTCGCGCAGGGCTACGAGGACGTCACCGACCCGTCGGTCTACGTGCGTTTCCCCGTCACCTCCGGGCCGCTCGCCGGCCAGGCCGACCTGCTGGTGTGGACCACCACCCCCTGGACGCTGGTCTCCAACACCGCGATCGCGGTGCATCCCGACGTCGACTACGTCGTCGGCACGCATCCCGAACAGGGCAGCCTCGTGGTCGCAGAACCGCTGTTCGACGCGGTGCTGGGCGAGGAATGGACGCGCGGCCGCTCGTTCAAGGGCTCCGAGATGGAACGCTGGGACTACCAGCGCCCCTTCGACCTGGTCGAGTTCCCCGCCCCTGCCAACTACATCGTGCTGGCCGACTACGTCACCACCTCCGACGGCACCGGCCTGGTGCACCAGGCGCCCGCCTTCGGTGAGGACGACATGCTCGTGTGCCGCTCCTACGACCTGCCGTTCGTCAACCCGATCCGCGCCAACGGCACCTTCGACGACGCCGTGAAGCTGGTTGGCGGCGTCTTCTTCAAGGACGCCGACGCGCCGCTGGTCGCCAACCTCGAAGACAGGGGCCTGCTGTTCCGCAAGCTCGACTACCTCCACTCCTACCCGCACTGCTGGCGCTGCCACACCGCGCTCCTCTACTACGCCCAGCCGTCGTGGTACATCCGCACCACCCGCATCAAGGACCAGCTGCTGGCGCAGAACGAGGCCACCACCTGGTATCCCGAGTCGATCAAACACGGACGCTACGGCGACTGGCTCAACAACAACATCGACTGGGCGCTGTCGCGCAGCCGCTACTGGGGCACGCCGCTGCCGATCTGGCGCAACATCGACGACCCCACCGACCTGATCTGCGTCGGCTCCCTGGCCGAACTCGGCGAACTGGCCGGCCGCGACCTCAGCTCCCTCGACCCGCACCGCCCCTTCATCGACGACGTCGAGATCGTCCGCGACGGCGCCACCTACCGACGCGTGCCCGAGGTGATCGACGCCTGGTTCGACTCCGGGTCGATGCCGTTCGCGCAGTGGGGCTACCCGCACGTCCCCGGCTCCGCGGAGAAACTGGAGGCCAACTACCCGGCCGACTTCATCTGCGAGGCCATCGACCAGACCCGCGGCTGGTTCTACTCGCTGATGGCGGTCGGCACCCTCGTCTTCGACGAGTCCAGCTACCGCAACGTCGTGTGTCTCGGCCACATCCTCGCCGAGGACGGCCGGAAGATGAGCAAACACTTCGGCAACATCCTGGAACCCATCCCGCTGATGGAGGCCCACGGCGCCGACGCGGTGCGCTGGTTCATGGCCTGCTCCGGGTCGCCGTGGATGGCCAGGCGCGTCGGAGACGCCACCATCGCAGAGACGGTCCGCAAGGTGCTTTTGACCTACTGGAACACCGTCGCCTTCCAGTCGCTGTACGCGCGCGCCTCCGGGTGGGAGCCGGGCGCCTCGGTGCCCGCCGTCGCCGACCGGCACGTCCTCGACCGCTGGCTGGTCTCGGCCACCAACGAACTGATCCGCGACGTCACCGCCGCCCTCGACGACTTCGACACCCAGAAGGCCGGTGCGCTGCTCGCCGGTTTCGTCGACGACCTGTCGAACTGGTACGTGCGCCGCTCGCGGCGGCGTTTCTGGGCGGGCGAGGCCGGTGCGCTGGCCACCCTCCACGAAACCCTCGATGTCGTCACCCGGCTGATGGCCCCGATCATGCCGTTCGTCACGGAACGGGTGTGGCAGGACCTGTTCGCCGCCACCGACCCCACCGGACCCGAGTCGGTGCACCTGGCCAGCTGGCCCGTCGCCGACGAGTCGCTGATCGATGCCGACCTCATGGGTGCGATGGCCACCGCCCGGCGGATCGTGGAACTGGGGCGCGCGGCTCGCGCCGAGTCGCGCATGAAGGTGCGGCAGGTGCTCAAACGGATGCTCGTGCCGACGGCGGCCCTCGCGGAGCTGACCGCGGAGCTCGTCGCCGAGGTGCGCGCCGAGCTGAACGTCCAGGACATCGCGTCGTTCACCTCCGCCGGCGATCTCGTCGATCACGCCGCCAAGGGCAACTTCCGTGCCCTGGGCAAACGGTTCGGGAAACTCACCCCGAAGGTCGCGGCCGCGATCGCCGCCGCCGACGCGTCCCGGCTCGCCCGGGAACTGCGGGAACTCGGCAGGTCGCTGATCGACCTCGACGGCGAGTCGCTGGAGGTGTCCGCCGACGAGGTGCTGCTCACCGAACGTCCCCGCGACGGCTGGAGCGTGGTCAACGAGCAGGGCGAGACCGTCGCCCTCGATCTGGAACTCACCCCCGAGCTGGTGCGCGCCGGCCGGGCCCGTGAGGTGATCCGGGTGATCCAGGAGGCCCGCAAGTCGTCGGGGCTCGACGTCTCCGACCGGATCCTCCTGCGCCTCGCCGCCGGAGCGGAACTGCTGGAGGCGATCCGCGAACACGCCGACCTGATCGCCGACGAGGTCCTGGCCGTCGACCTGCAACAGGGCGACGTCAAGGACCCGACCGCGGAGGAACCGGAACTCGGCCTCAAGGTGAAGATCACCAAGGCCTGAAAACCACCCGGGGCCGGGTTGGTCGTTTGGCCGCCGGTGGTTTCGACTCGGGCTGCTCGTTCCTCGCGGCCCGGCTCGACCGGCTTTGTCCTCTCTGATGTTGGTTGAGCCGGCCTGCGAGCGTCAGCGAGTGGGTCGTGTCGAAACCATGGTGACCTTGTCCGGGGTGGTTTCAACCCGGCCGTTCGTTTCACCCGCGGCAGGTACTTGACAGGACAAATTCTGTCCCCCGTTTGGCGGCGCGGGGGTGTTCCGGTCACATCGAGGGACCTTCCGGCATTAGGCTGAAGAGAAATCTGACGACGGGAGATAGTGATGTCGCTTCCTCTGGGTCCCTGGCGGCTTACCTACACGCCCGGCCAGTGGTTGGTGCTGGCGGGGCCGCGTCTGGTCGCGATCATGCAGCCTGCGCCGCCGAAGATGTCGGTACTCGTGAACCAGCTGTGGACGGACATGCAGGGTGCCGGTTCGCTGGCCGCGCTGCTCGAAGTGTTACGCGGCTATTCCCTGGACCAGATGCCGGACTTCGCGGCGTTCGTCTGGGACGGCGGGTCGCTGCACGGCCTGGCCCGCGGCCGGATCTCCGTCGTGGACATGGCCACCGGCCAGACCGCGCTCGACGGCTCGGGCGCGCTCACCTGGCACGAGGCACCGCTGGGCACCATCCGCGGGCTTCGCGTCGACATGGGTGTTCTCGAATACGACGCGCTGCTCCACCTGCCGTTGATCGCCGGTGCGGTCGGCGCCTCGGCGCTGCACCTGACCACCGACCCCGACCAGCTCGTGCGTCTGCCCGACACCGAACACCAGCTTCCCGAACCCGTCGTGCAGCAGCCCCAGCCCGTCTCCGACCCCCTGGAGCCCGTCGCCATGCCGGAAACCCAGGAGATGTCCGCCGCCCACAGCGAGGACTCCCAGTTCCAGCGCCCCGGCATGGACAGGGGATACGTCGAGGAACCACAGCAGTACGGCCCCGTCGGCATCGGCGTGCAGGTCAACACCGGCGAGTTCTCCAACGTCGTCGGAGGATTGGTGGTCGGGCGTGCCCCCGACGCAGCACGCGGCCCCATGGGATCGTCGCTGATGCGCGTTCCCAGCCCCGGCAACGACATCTCCCGCAGCCATCTGCTGATCGAACCCGCTGGTCCCGGCGAGGCGCGCATCACGGACCTGCGTTCCACCAACGGCACCACCATCCAGCTCAACGGTGAGGAACCGTACCTGCTGGAGAACGGCGAATCGGTGACGGTCCCGATCGGAACGGTCCTCAACCTCGGCGACGGCGTGAGCCTCCGGGTGGAACAGGCCCGCTGAACCAACCCCGATCAAAGCCGGTTGGGCCGACCTGCTCGCTTGGCGAGCTGGTCGTGTCGAAACCTCTTGCGCGTGTCCGGGGTGTTGGGGCTGGGTCTGGCTACCAGGCGCGGGGTGGTTTCGACTCGGGTCGCTCGTTCCTCGCGCCCCGGCTCAACCAGCTTTGAGGGGGTGGCCGGGCCGCGAACCCGACCACCCCCTGCTCTGGGGTGGAACAAACCGGTCACTGGACCGGCGACAACATCCCCTCGTAGAAGAAGACGGGGACGAAGTTGTCGGAGTAGAACGAGTTCATGTAGTAGTCGCTCTTCTCGGGGAACCCCGCCACCTTGTTGGTGACCACGGGGTTGTTTCCGAATCGCTCAACCAGCGGCAGCACCGGCAGCAGCTCGTTGAAGGCCTGCGCCAGACGGGTGGTTTTCGCCACCTGCTCCTCCGGCGTGCCAAACGCGCTGTCACGGACCTCCTGCTCGAGGTTCATCGAGCCGAGAACGTCGGTCTCCACCTGGAGACCGAAGCCGGTGCCCTTGCCCTCGCCGAGCATCGGGTAGTTGAAGTTGATCAGCGTCGCGTTGTAGGAGTCCGTCGGGAACGGGTTCGACGCACCCCAGGCCTGGATGGCCAACTGGAAGTTGCCTCCCTGGACGTCGACCTCCTGCTGGCTGGAATCCACACCGATCGGGGTGATCTTGATGCCGAAGGCGCTGGCCTGCTCCGCGAGGCTCTGACCCGTGGCGGCCCAGTCGACGTAGTCACCGGGGAAGACCAGGTCGTACTGCGCGGGCTTGCCCTCGCTGGTGACCCATTGGTTGCCGTTCTTGGTCCAGCCGGCCTCCTGCAGCAGTTGCGTGGCCCGCGCTTCGTCGAGATCGTAGGCGGTGAGCTTGCTGGCCGCCTCCGGGGTAACCCATTTCTCGATGGCGTTGTCCGACAGGCCCGTCATGTACCGGACGCCCTTGCCGGAGTCGCCGAGGGAGATCGTGCCCATCTCGTTGCGGTTGAGGAAGAAAGCGAAGGCCTGACGCACGCGCTTGTCCTTGAACTCCGGCAGTTTGTTGTAGTTGAAGAACAGAGCGGGACCGGTGTACGTCGGGGGACGCAGGATCGTGTAGCCCTGCTGCTCGAACTGTTTCGTGGTGGCGACGGGGAACCCGTCAGTGGCGTAGTGGACGTCACCGGAGAGCACCAGGGGGGTGATGGTCTCCGTGGATCCGCTGTGGACCGTGATGGTGTCGTAGCCCACCTTGTCCGCGCGATACCCGTTGTTGTTGAGGGTCAGCGTCAACTGCGAGTTGGTCATGGTGGAGGTGTTGATCGTGAACGGACCGGACACGATCGGCTGGTCGATCTTGACCTCCGCGATGCGCGCCGACAGGGCCTTCGCCTCGTCCGAGTCGGGGGCCGCCTTCTTCTTGAACAACGCCGCGGCGTCCTCGACCACCGCGCTGTACTGCGCGCTGGAGGCGGGCCGTTCACGCATGATCCAGTACACGGCGATGGGTGCTGGCGAGTTCAGCGTGAACTTGACGTTGGAGTCGTCGACCAGCTCGATGTCCTTGATGTAGTTGAACACCGGCTGCTGCATGGCGTAGCGCATCACGAACGTGTTGTACACGTCCTTCGCCGTCAGGGCCGAGCCGTCGCTCCACTTCAGTCCCTCACGCACCTTGTAGTTGAAGGTGAGGCCGTCAGGGGAGAGGGCGGAGGACTCGTCCGCGAGCAGGTAGTAGTACTGCTGCTTCTCCCAGTTGTAGATGCCGCCGGGCAGCATGATCATGTCGTTGAGGTAGCCGAGGTTCGTGGGAATGGAACCGGTCACGCCCGAAAGGGTGTGGAAGTTGCCCTTGGGGGGCAGGTCGAAGGACTGGTCCGCGCCGAAATTGCGGCCGGTGGCGGCGTTGTTCCCGGTGGGGGAGCGGCCGGCGGCTGAACAGCCGGTCAGCAGCATCGCCGTGGCCACTACCGCGCTCACCGCTGCAACGATGCAGCGACCGAGCCCTCGTCGTGCTGTCGTGTGGGTCATGATTCCTCTCTTGGTCGGGGGGTTTTCCTTGTGCGATCCGGGGATCTTCTGGCGAGTAGCAGGAGCAGGGCCCCGCAGCCGGTCAGCAGCGCGCCTGCCGCGAGGGAAAGGACCGACATCACCCAGGCCGCAGAACCGGCTGGGACCCGCAGCATGCTGATGCCTGCCAGGAGGGTGATCGTGAGTCCCGCGGCAATCGCCTGGCGGGGCATGCCGCCCGTCGTCATGGCGCACCATCGGGAACATCGGCGTCGTCGAACCTGATCATGGGAAGCGCGTCGATGAGCGCCTTGGTGTAGGCGTGCTTGGGTGCATCCATGACCTCGGGGGTCGGACCGTACTCCACCAGTTCGCCCAGGTAGAGCACCGCGGTGCGACCCCGCCAGGCGAAGTGCCTGGCCAGGGTGAAGTCGTGGGTGATGAACAGGAAACCGACGCCCAGGTCGTCGCGCAGCTCCGACAGCAGGTTGATCATGCTGCCGCGGATCGAGGCGTCGAGCATCGACGTGGTTTCGTCGGCGATGATCAACGCCGGTTCGGTGGCCAGCGCCCGGGCCAGCGCCACGCGTTGACGCTGCCCACCCGAAAGTTGATGGGGGTAGCGTTCCAGGAACAGGTCGGCCGGGGTCAGTTCCACCCGTTCGAGCAGTTCCGTTGCGCGCCGCCTGGTCCGGTTCCTCCGGGCCCCCAGGGCGGAGAGCAACGTGCTGAGCACCGTGCGGGTCGGGTTGAGCGAGGCGTAGGGATCCTGGTGCACGTACTGCACTTCTCGCCGGAAGCGCATGAAACCGGGTCCCCGCAGCTGCGAGATGTCCTGGCCCTGGTAGTGGATGCTGCCGGCGGTGGGTTTGTCCAGGCCCGCGGCGATCCTGGCCAGCGTGGTCTTCCCCGAACCGGACTCACCGACCAGGCAGGTCACCGACCCGGCATCGACCTGGACGCTGACCCTCGAGACCGCCACCACCTCGCGTTCCGCGCTGCGGAACCGTTGCGTGACGTCACGGATCTCCATCAACTTCTCAGTCATCGGCCCGCCCTTCCGAACGCTTCCTGGGGATGTGGGCCACGCGGTGGGTTTCGCTCAGCCACACCTCGGAGTCCTTTTGTAGCTTGAGCTGTTGGGTTGCGCCCTCGTCGGTGGTGATGTCGTAGTCGGCCAGCGACTCCTTGATCGTCCGCAGCCGGCCGGGTTCGCCGTCCCAGCGGGGGATCGTCTCCAGCAGCGCGCGGGTGTAGGGGTGCCCGGGATCCGTGAAGACCTCCCGGGCCGTGCCGAGTTCGACGATGCGGCCGTCGTACATCACCGCCACCCGGTCCGCGATCTCCGCGGCGAGCGCCAGGTCGTGGGTGATGAAGATCATCGAGAACCCGATGCGTTCCTGCAGCGAACGCAGGATGGTGATGATCGCCTTCTGGGTCAGGACATCCAGCGCTGTGGTCGGCTCGTCCAGCACCACCAGGCGGGGGGACAGCAGCAGCCCCAGGGCGATCAGCACCCGCTGCCGCATCCCGCCGGAGAGCTGGTGGGGATACGAGGCGAGCACCCGTTTGGGTTCCAGCATCACCATTTCGAGAAGCTCGGCCATCCAAGCCTCGAGTTTTTCGCCCTTCGGGCTGCCCGCGTGGGCGCGAGCCGTCTCGACGAAGTGCTGCCTGACGGTGAGCAGCGGGTTCAGCGAGTTCATCGCGCCCTGGAAGACGACCGACATCTCCGTCCAGCGCAGGGCACGTTCCGCATCCCTGGAAAGGCTCGTGAGTTTCACGGTGGTGCCTTTTTTCGTCTCGAACGAGATGCTGCCCGAGGCGATGCCGCCGCCCTTGGGTAGCAACCCCAGGATCGCCAGCGCCAGCGTGGTCTTGCCGCATCCGCTCTCCCCGGCGAGGACGAGCGTCTCCCGCGGGTACAAGGTGAGGTCGATGTCCCTCACTGCGGTCGATGGCTGCCGGTTCGTCGTGTAGGTGATCTCCAGTCCGGAGATCTCCAGCAGCGGCTTCGCACCAGTGGTCGGAGTCATCATTTTTGTTTCCCTGCCAGCCGTGGATTCAGGAGTTGTTCCAGGGTGCGCGCGAACCAGATCGCGGAGAGCTGGAGCACGCTCACCACGAGCAGCGGGGCCATGATCGACCATGCGGCGTTGGTGAAGAACAACGCACCCTTCGCCCAGGCGTTGTTGATCATGATTCCCCAGTTGATTCCCGTCATGGGCGCCAGTCCGAGCAGGTACAGCCCCACCATCGCGTACGTCGCCCCCGTCATCGCGAAGATGAAGTGGATCATGAGGTAGCTGGCCATGTTCGGCAGGATCTCGCGGCCGATGATGACCGGTGTCGACAAACCGACGATGCGCGCCGCCTCCACGTATTCGCGTTCCTTCAGGGAGAGCACCTGGGCCCGGACCGCTCGCAGTAGCCCCGGCCAGCCGAGGCCCCCGAGCAGCAGCGCCAGCATCACGGGGCTGTCGAGACGCACGTAGACGGCCAGCACCACCAGCAGCGCGAACTGGGGGATGGTCAGCATGAAATCGGTGAACTGGATCACCAGGGAATCCACCCAGCCCCGCAGGTACGCGGCCAACGCGCCCAGGACGACGGCGATGCCCGTGGACACCGTGGCCGAGATGATGCTGACGATGATGACGTCGCGGCCGCCGAGCAGGATCATCGTGAGGACGTCGCGCCCGTCGGCGTCGGTGCCCAGGAAGTGTTCCGCCGACGGCGGGGCGTAGATCAGCGCGGAATTGGCGGCTGGCACCGCGATGAACCACGGCAGGATCAGTGAGGCCACGCACATGAGGAGGAACACCACTCCACCGACGGTGCCCGTCACGCTGGCCCCGAGGGCGCTTCGCCATCGGCCTTTCCCGGGGTGGGGGGTCCGGGCCCCGGTGAGGACGGTGGGATCGGTGGTGGGAAGCGGGGAGTTGCTCATCAGCGGGCACCTTCCACTCGGATCCGCGGATCGATACGGGACAGGAGCAGATCCGCCATCAGGTTGGCCAGCACCACCGAGACCGTGATGATCAGGATGAAGCCCTGGACCACGGGGTAGTCACGGGCCACGATCGCGTCGTAGAAGTAGTACCCGACGCCGTCGTACTTGAAGATCTGTTCCACCAGCGTCGAGCCCCCGACCACGAAGCCCAGCTGGACGGCGAACTGGGTGAACAACGGCAGGATCGCGTTGCGCCCGACGTAGCTGATGTGGATGCGGGAGCCGGGAAGGCCGCGGGCCTTCGCGCCGATCACGTAGTCGTCCTCGAGCACCTGCGTGGTGGAGGACTTCATCTGCAGGATCCAGCCTCCCACGGAGGTCAGGACGTAGACGGTGATGGGAAGGGCGGCGTGCGTCAGCGCGTCGAGGATGAACTCGGCGGTGAATCCCGGTTGGACACCGGGGGTGAGCGTGCCCCGCAGCGAACTGACGTTGAACCAGCGCAGCTGGACGCCGAAGACCACGATCACCAGCATCGCCCACATGTAGTTGGGGACGGCGTTCAGTGCGGAAGAGATGTTGGTGATCAGGTGGTCTATCCAGCGGCCGCGTTTGTAGGCGATCAGGACTCCCAGAGCGATCCCGATCAGGAACGACAGCAGCAGCCCCAGGCCGACGCTGAACAGCGTCCACGGCAGGTAGGCGAGGATGTAGTCGATCACCGAGGTGCCGGGCGCGACGATGGACTGGCCCAGATTGCCCTGCACCAACCCACCGAGGTAGGTGAGGTACTGATCCAGCAGCGGGGCATCCGGGTCGTAGGACAGCAGCGAGGAAGCGCGTGCGAGCGCTTCCTGCCGTCCCAGGCCCTGCTGGGTCATCAGTTTCTGCACGTAGGCCTGCAGCGGGTTGCCGGGCATCCACCGCACCAGGGCGAAGGACAGGGTGGCCACGGCCCAGATCGTGATCAGGCTCTTGAGGATGCGCCCCAGGACGTAGTTGTGCCGGATGCGGTAGCCCAGGCTCGCCTGCGGTGGGCCGCCGGATTCCCGGGCCAGCTCGGGACTGAGCTGCGCCGCCTCTTCTGCGTGAACGTCGTCGGACATGATGGCCTAGAAGGACGTGGCGAGTTCGACGACCCGGCCGGATTTCGCGGACTCGATGGCAGCGGTCATGATCTCGAGCGCGTGCCGGGCCTTGTAGGCGTCGGCGATGGGGGGTTCGCCGCTGCGGACGCAGTCGACCAGGTGTTCCATGAGCATGGCGCGGTGCAGTTCCTGTTCCCGGACGTTGTTGGCCCGGGAAAGGTCCTCCGGGGCCATCCAGGCGTCGACGCCGGGTTCCAGGTCCTGGACGAACACCTCGAGCGGGTTCTCGTCGCGGTGGTAGATGGCCATCGCACCCCGCCGTCCGAACACCTCCACCTTGGGCGCCTTGGATGCCAGGACGTTGAACGTCGCGTCGATCACGGCGAAGGTCGAGTTGCCGAAGTCCAGCATGAGCAGGAAGTTGTCGGGGGTGGTGACGGGGATCCGCAGCCCGCCGAAGGGGCCCGTCCCGCGCACGGTGCGAACGGCCTCCGTGATGCCGCCGAAGGCCGAGACCCGCCGCGCCGGTCCCAGCAGGCTGGTGATCTCGTGGATGCCGTAGACGCCCATGTCGAACAGCGGCCCGCCGCCCGGCTGGTAGAACCAGGTCGGGTCGAACGGCCACCCGTCGGGGGCCCCGCCGGGGCCGCCGTGCGAACTGCGCACCCGGGCGAAGCACACCTGTCCGATGCGGTCCTCGTCGATGAGCCGGCGGGCCTCGCGGTACTGGGCGTAGAGCGTGTCGGGAGGGGCGCACACGAAGACCACGCCCTGCCGCTCGGCCTCCTCGATGAGCGCGTCGGCCTCCTCCAGGGTGGTGGCAAGGGGTTTCTCGCTCAGCAGGTGCCGGCCGCTGCGGAGGATCCGCATGGAGGTCTCGGCGTGCACGGAGATGGGGGTGAGGTTCGCCACGGCCTCGACGCGGTCGTCGCGCAACATCTCGTCGAGCGATTCGTAGACGGTGTCGATGCCGAATCTCTGGGCGATGCGCTGCGCGTGCTCGGGCACGACATCCGCGACCGTGGTTATTTCAACTTTGTCTCCGAGCGTGGTTAGGTTGGGCAGAAAACCGTCCTCGTCGCCTGCGATCATGCCGGCCCCGAGGATCCCGAACCGTAGCGGCCTCTGCTGAGTCATGACACTCCTTAGCTCCGTTGCACCAGATTATAAGTAGTATTAACTAACAGAGTTGACTTGGCAACACTGTGGAGAGGATTGACATGCCAACGGCCAGCGATCGGCTGATGGGCAAGGGCCCCAAACTCATCCGCGAGATGAACCAGCGTGTCCTGTTCGACTCGCTACTGAGCCAGGGCCCGTCGACCCGTCCCGAGTTGGCACGCGCTTCCGGACTCTCGCAGCCCACCGTAATCGCGGCGCTCAACGAACTCGTGGATGCGCGGCTCGTCGTCCCGCTGGGCAACGACGCCCGCGACACGGGAAGGCCCGCCAAGCTCTACCAGGTGAATCCTGCAGCCGCGTCGGTCATCGCCGTCGACATCGGCCGCGTCTGGGTTCGCGTGGCGGTGGTGGACATCGCGGGCGACGAGCTCTACCGCCACGATGTGCGCAACGTGGCCAGGAGTGCGACCGCACTGGTGGAGCTGATCTCCGCGGAGGTCTCCCAGGCGAAGGCGAAGCTGCTGCTGGATCCAGGGAGGACCTATGCGGTCATCGGTTCCCCGGGTGTTTTCGCCCCGAAACGCGGCGTGGTGGACTACGCGGATCAGTTACCGGGCTGGCATCGCCCCAAGTTGATCAATATGCTCAACGACGAGCTCGGCGCGCAGTTGCAGATCGAGAATGACGTCAACCTGGCCGCGCTCGCCGAGTCGATCCACGGTCAGGCCAGGCGCCACGAATCCTTTGCTTATTTCCATATCGGAACCGGCGCCGGCCTGGCCACCATCCTCAACGGGAAGCTGCACCGTGGTTTCCACGGGGCCGCCGGTGAACTCGCCTATCTGCTCACCGCCACGGGGGTCGACGGGAGGGCGCGCGTGCTGGAGGATGTCGTTTCGGCGCGCGCCCTCACGGCCTCGGCCCGGGAACTGGGGTTGGTGAACCCCACGCCGAAGGCCGTCCTGCAGCTGGCCGCGGCGGGGGATCCGACGGCCCGGCAGGTCATGGACCGGTTCGTGGAGGGCATCTCGGCGGCGGTGATCGCCATCAACGCCGTCCTCGACCCCGAGTGTGTGGTCCTGGGTGGCGGCATCGGGATCCGCCTCCAGGACTACGTCGCCGAGATCAGCGGCGCGGTGACCCGGCGCAGCCCGTTCCACGTCGATCTCGAAGTCGCGACGCTGCGCACCGACGCCACGCTGCGCGGGGCCGTCGACATGGGCTTGGAGACCGCGCGCAACGCGATGTTCCGGCTGGGGGTCCCGGACAATCTGGGTTGACAAACTCCGAGTATTAATTAATACTCCTCAGAAACACGGTCCCCGCAGGGCCGAGAAGCGATCTGAGGTGAACTCGTGACTTCCATCAAATTCGCAATCATCGGGCTCGACCACTGGTACTCGGCGGTGCCGCTCGCGCGGGGGCTGAGCAGGCACCCGCAGACCGATCTGCCGCTCATCGTCGACGGCGATCCCGGGAGGGGCAGGGCCCTCGCCAGCGACCTGGGGGCGGAGTTCTCCACGTCCCTCGACGATGCGCTGCAGGATCCCGGGATCGATGCCATCGGGGCCTTTTTCAGCGTCGAGCAGAACCCCGGGATCTGCATCAGGGCGGCGGAGGCCGGAAAACACATCGTCTCCATCAAGCCGCTGGCGCGTACCCTGGAGGAGGCGAGCGCCATCGTGCGGGCGGTGGAACGGGCCGGCGTGCAGTTCATCCCGGCGGAATCGCGGTCGCGGATGACGGATCAGAACCAGCGGCTCTTCGAGATCGTCCGTTCCGGCGAGCTGGGCAGGATCGTCTCGGCCAACTTCGTGCTGTGCGGTGTGCTGCCGAAGGCGTGGGAGGATTCCGAGTCGCACGGCTGGTGGGTCGAGGAGGACAAGGCGCCCGGAGGTGGCTGGATCGACCACGCGATCTACCAGATCGACCGGCTGCGCTGGCTGCTGGGAGCGGAACCGGTCGATGTCATCGGGCACGTCGCGAACCTGCGGTACCCGCAGCTGCCCGTCGAGGACTACGGCCACGCCATCTTCACCTTCTCCGACGGCGTGGTCGCCACCATGGAGAACACCTGGACCGGAGCAGACGGGGCGTGGCGGATCACCACCACCCTCAACGGGACCGAGGGGTCGCTGGCGATCGACACCATCGACGCACACATCTCGGTGCTGCGTCCCGACGCCGGGGCCTCTCCCTCATGGGAACGGCTCGAACCGCTGGACGACGACTCCGACCTGATCCAGCCCCTCGTCGACCGGATCCGTGGAGAGAACAACTCGCTGGGCACCGTCCATGACGCCTGGCGCAACCTTGCCGCCGCCCGCGCCTTCTACGACGCGGCCGCATCCGGTACGAGGCGACCTGTACCGGTGCTGGTGAGCAGGAACACCTGAAAAACAAAACCATCCGAGAGAAAAAGTGAGGGGCTCCAATGAAGCACGCCCTGCGAATCCTCGTCGCCGCCTTGAGCATGTCCTTGGCCATGCCCACCCCCGCCGTCGCCGCCTCCGAGGAGGAGACGGTCAGCAACGCCTATCTGCACCTCGATGAGGCGATGGATGAATGGGCCTCGCCGCCGGCCCTTCGCGTGCCGTCGAGTTACCACGGGGGTGTCCTGGACTTCTGGGACAACTCCGTCACCTACGACAACGCGCTGGTGATCATCGCCTACGCCAACCGGAAGGACAACGCCGATTCCCTCGACCGGGCGAGAACCATGGGTGACGCCCTGCTGCAGATGCAGGAGAAGGACCCCATCGGCGACGGGCGCTTGAGAAACGCCTACGGACCCGAGCACCTCTTCGACGCCAACGGCGTGCCGAACATCCAGACCTGGGGATCGGCGTCCGGCAACCAGGCCTGGGCCGGAATGGCGCTGGCCCATCTCGCGCACGTCACCAAGGACACGAAGTACCGCGACGGCGCGCTGCGCATCGGGGAATGGCTGCTGCGGGAGACCAAGGACACCCGTGGGCGTGGTGGCTTCACCGGTGGCTACAGGTCCGACGGAACGAAGATCGAGTGGAAGTCGACCGAACACAACATCGACATGGTGGGTCTGTTCGGGATGCTCCATCAGCTGACCAAAGATCACAAGTGGCGTCGCGCCCGCAAACACGCCCGCAAATTCGTCAAGAGCATGTGGGACAAGGAGGAAGGACGCTTCCACATCGGGACGAAACCCGACGGGGTCACCATCAACCGGGACGAGTACATTCCCGAGGACGTGCAGTCCTGGGGTTATCTCGCCCTCCGATCGGACCGCTACCGCCAGGCACTGGACTGGAACATCGCCCACCTCGAGGTGACCGACAACTCCAATCCCTCCCAGCCGGTCGTCGGTGTGCGGTTCGCCTTGCAGATCAATCCGGATTATGAGTATAAAAACGACAACACGGTCTGGCTGGAGGGCACCGCCCACATGGCCCTGGCGCTGCGGGTGAGCGGCAAGAAGAAGCACAAGAAGCGGGCCAAAGTGTATCTGGACAACATCCACAAGGAGCAGTTGTCCGGGCCGAATGCGGACGGCAAGGGAATCCAGGCCAACTCGAGGGAAGGCTTCTCCGGTGGCGATGACAAGAACCACACGAGCCTGCACACCGGCACCACCGCCTGGTACATCATGGCCAAGCAGGAACTGAACCCGTTCCACCTCGCCAAGAACTGAACCGGGGCGCGATCCTGTCATGACCAACATCACGGAGCCGGGCCGGATTCCGGAGAGCCGTAAGCAGTTCCACGCGCCATCCGCCCTGGCCATCGACATCGGTGGCACAAAAACCGCATTCGCGTGGGTGGGGGCGGACGGGGGCATCATTGATTCGTTCCGGGTGCCCACACCCGCTCCGGAGACGGCGCGCGACGAGGCGCTGCAACAGTTGCGGGGTCACGTGCGGCGGGTCCGGGGGTGGCACACCCGGTTCGGCGCCTGCATCGTGGTGCGTCCGGGGTTGATGAGCTACGACGTCGTCGAACTCTCCCCGAACACCCCCGCCTGGGAGGACGCCGCCCTGGCGCAGCTCGTGCGCGACGAACTCGGCGAGGTGCACATCCGTTTCGAGAACGACGTGCGCGCGGCAACCTACGGCGAGATGGTGGCCGGGAGGTTGCGGGACGTCGATCCCGGCCTGTACGTCAACCTCGGCACCGGGGTGGCCGCCGCGCTGGTGGTGAACGGCCGCATCGTCGTAGGGGCGCACGGGGCCGCGGGCGAGATCGGCTACATGAAACCGAGCCCGGTGGCCGATGCGGTCAGGGGCGACGGCGTGCCGCCAGCGCCGTTGGAGGAACTGCTCGGGGGGCCGGCGCTGGGCAGGCGGGCCTCGAAGATGCTGGGGCGGGCCGTGAGCCCACGGGAGTTGTTCGCAGCGAGGGACCCGGTCTCAGTCGCGTTCGTGGGCGAGACGGCGGCGCTCATCTCGACGATGCTCGGGAATCTCTGCACGCTGCTGGATCCGCAACGCATCGTCTTCGGCGGTGGGCTGGCCCGCTCCTTCGACCGGTGGGCACCCGTCGTCCGGTCCCACATGGCTGCCAGCTTCCCCTACATCCCCGAGCTGGTCGTCTCCCAGCACGTCGCCGACGGGTCGCTCTTCGGCGCCGCCATGCTGTGTAGTGCAGATTTACCGCAACGGTGACGCCCCGGCGCACCCGACCGACAGGATCACATCCATGACAGATGTCCGAGTACTCATGTTCGGCGCCCACCCCGATGACTGCGAGTTCGAATCTTCCGGGCTGGCCGCGCTCGTCACCCGGGCCGGTGGGGTGGTGCGGTTCGTCTCCGCCACCGACGGTTCCAGCGGCCATCACGAGATGACCGGCCCGGAACTGGTGGAACGCCGTCGCGAGGAGGCCCGGGCCGGCTCGGCAGCGGTTGGGGCGACGGTGACCAACCTCGGGTTCACCGACGGCTGGTTGTTCCCCGACCGGGCGCTGCGCGAGGCGGTGATCACAGCCATCCGGTCCTTCGGGCCGCACGTCGTGGTGTCTCCCAGGCCGTCCGACTACCACCCGGACCACCGGGCCATCGCGACGGCGGTGCAGGACGCAGGGTATCTCCTCATGGTGCCGGGCATCGTCCCCGAAGCGCCGGTGCCGGAAACCCGGCCGGTCATCCTGCACACCCACGACCCGTTCATCGACCCGAGGCCGTTCCGTCCCGACGTCGTGTTCGACATTGACGCGGTGCTGGAACGGAAACTGGACGCGATCATGGCCCACGAGAGCCAGGTCCGCGAATGGCTGCCGCACATCAACGGATTCGCGGCCGAGGTTCCTGACGGGGAACCCGCACGCACCGAGTTCCTTCGCCGGCGGGAGCGGGAGAAGATCAACCGGATCGCGATCAAGTTCGCGGATGAACTGAAGCGACGCCACGGACGTGTTCCCTCGGCTGCGGAGGCCTACGAGATCTCCGAGTACGGCGCCCCCGCGGATGCCGGCCGCGTCCACGAACTGCTCGGCATCCTCCCCTAGGTCGTTCCCGGCTGCGGAGCCCTAAACCTTCGTGCGGTGGAAGTTCAGGTGGGAACGCGACGGGGTGGGGCCCCGCTGGCCCTGGTAGCGGGAACCGTACTCCTTCGAGCCGTACGGGTGCCGGGCCTCGGAGGAGAGCCGGAAGAAACACAGCTGACCGATCTTCATGCCCGGCCACAGTTTCACGGGCAGCGTGGCCATGTTCGACAGTTCCAGGGTCACGTGCCCGGAGAAACCCGGGTCGATGAAACCTGCGGTGGAGTGGGTCAGCAACCCCAGCCGGCCCAGCGACGACTTGCCCTCCAGGCGGGCCGCCACCGTCGCGGGCAGACTCACCTGCTCCCATGTCGAACCGAGCACGAACTCACCCGGGTGCAGCACGAAGGCCTCCTCGTCGCCGACCTCGATCAGCCGGGTCAGTTCGGGCTGCTCCTCGGCGGGGTCGATGTGGGGGTAGCGGTGGTTCTCGAACACCCGGAAGAACCGGTCGAGACGCACATCGATGCTCGACGGCTGGAGCATCGCGGGATCCCACGGCTCCAAGGCGATCCGCCCCTCGGTCACCTCGGCCAGGATGTCTCGGTCGCTCAAAAGCATGCACTGAGCCTAATGGTTACGGGGCCGGGGCCGGGGGATGCCGACCAATGGCCAGCCCGGTGTCGTAGCTGGTTCGTTGCTCCTCTCAAGACACGTTCCGGCGCGGTTTTCACCATCCGCCGGGACAACCGGCGCGGCTACCCTGCGACGCCTCATCCGCTGGCACCCCCTCGGACAGGCCGCGGGATAACCTTGGATTCATGTCCCCGGATACCATGTTTCGGCTGCACCGCCTCCGGCTCAAGAACTATCGCAGCATCAAGATCTGCAACCTGTCTCTGGGGCCTCTGACGTTGCTGGTCGGTCCGAACGGGTCCGGAAAGTCCAATGTGCTCGACGCCCTCAGGTTCACCAGTCAGGCGCTCGGCGAAAACTTGGACAATGCGCTCAGGGAACGCGGCGGCATCGCCGAGGTGCGGCGCCGTTCAACGGGGCATCCGACGCACTTCACCATTGCCATGACCTTCGTGATGGGCGCAGGACGGCAGGCAGGCGAGTACGAGTTCGAGATCGGGGCGGCAAAAGGCGGTGAATATCGCGTTTCCCGGGAGATGTGTCGCATTCGTTCCGGCGAATTCGGTTCGGAGGACCGGTTCTTCGAGACGCGCGCCGGGCAGCTGATGAGCAGTTCCGAGGAACGACTGCCCAGGATCTTCCCGGACCGGCTTCTGCTGGTGGCGCTCTCCGGGCAGGAACCGTTCAGGCAGCTCTTCGACGGGCTCGCGTCCATGGGGGTGTTCAGCCCCGCCCCCGAGGCCATGCGGGTCGTCCAGAAACCCGACCCCGGCGACCTGCTCCGCCGGGACGCGTCGAACATCGCGTCGGTGATCGAACGGCTCAGACGCACCGATCTGCCCGCCAAGGCCAGGATCGAGGAGTACCTGTCCCACATCGTGCCCGGGGTGAAGGCGATTCAGCGCGTCGGTGTGGCCAACTGGGAAACCCTGGAGTTCCAGCAGGAGGTGCAGGGAGCCGCCAACCCTTGGTCCTTCCAGGCGTCCTCGATGAGTGATGGAACGTTGCGGGCCCTGGGGGTGTTGGTGGCGTTGTTCGCGGGAACGGGGGAGGTGATGAGCCCGGTCGGGATCGAGGAACCGGAATCCGCCCTGCACCCAGCGGCATCGGGTCTGCTTCTCGACGCGATCCGCGACGCGAGCCAGCGAAGACAGATCCTTGTCACGAGCCACAGCCCCGACCTGCTCGACTCGCCGTCCATCACTGTCGATGAATTGCTAGCGGTGCGTTCGGTCTCGGGAACCACTGTCGTGGATCGGCCTGACGCGGCGGCGCAGGTAGCGCTGAAGGAATCCCTCTTCACCGCGGGTGAGCTTGTTCGTGCGGATCAGCTCCAGCCGGAAATCGGTGGCGTCGCATGGTGAGAATTGCTTCCGTGGTGGAGGGCCACGGCGAGGTGGAGGCCCTCCCGGTGCTGATCCGCCGCATCTGTGAGGAGCAGGGTGAATACGGGCACGAGGTCGGGAAACCTCACAGGATCCATCGACCAGAGATGCACACGCCGAAGGTTCTCGCGGCTGTTCGGATCCAGCGGGCGCGGGTGGGGGAGAGCGGAATCGTCGTTGTGCTGTACGACGCGGACGACGACGAGTGGGAGGCGGCAAAAAAGAGCACTCAGGAGCAGCTGGGGCAGGAACGGGCCGTCATCGCCGTCGCGGTGCGGGAATATGAGGCATGGTTCCTGGCGGCCCTTGAATCTCTCGGTGAAAGTCGGGCGATCAAACAGGGCGCTCGCTTCGATGCCGATCCCGAGCAGCCCCGCAACGCTAAGAAACAGCTCGAACTGCACATGACCGAGTCATACCGGGAGACGCTGCACCAGCCGAAGTTTTCAGCACTCATGGATCTTGATCTGTTGCGTCGCAGGAGCCCCTCTTATGGCCGTTTTGAGGACGACTTGGCCGCGGCATTGAAATTGAGTCGGTGAAGAGGTCTACCCTCTTCGCATGAGACCTCTGGACGGACTTGGCGTGAGCCGTGGTGAGGGGGCCATGTTGAGTCCCCTCGCCCGCGACCACTCAGTGCTGCAACACCACTTCCCCCGCGGCACGGCCCGCCGGGTGCTTGCACAGGCGAGGCCTTTCAAGGGGTGGTTCATAGTTTTCGCGGTCGCTGTGCTGGGAGGCAGCGCCACCACCGTGATCCCGATGCTGCTGTTCCAGCGCATCATCGACGACGGGGTGCTCGCGGGAAACACGGGTCTCGTGGTGCAACTGGCGCTGGTGGTCGCCGGGTTGGCGCTGGTCGGCATGGGACTGGGGTTGCTGGAACGCTGGTGCTCGGCGCGGATCGGGGAGGGCTTGACCCACCGGCTGCGATGCCAGCTCTTCGACCGCGTGAACAGCATGCCGCTGGCCTTTTTCACCCGCTCCAGCACGGGCAGGCTCGTCTCCCGCATCGTCGGGGACGTCGCGGGTGCGCAGCAGGCGTTCACGTCGACGTTCTCGCAGGCCCTCAGCAACGCCACCACCCTGCTGCTCGTCCTGGGTTCGATGCTGTTGCTGTCGTGGCAGCTGACCCTGGCGGCCCTGGTGCTGCTGCCCGTGTTCCTGGTGCCCGCGAAACTGGTGGCGCGGCGCACGGCCCGCCTGGCGCGCCTGAGGATGGACCATCAGGCGCAGCTGACCGAGATCATGACCGAGCGTTTCACCGTCTCCGGGGCGATGCTGGTGAAACTGTTCGGAAACCCGCGCCGCGAGTCCCGGATGTTCGAGGCCCAGGCCGGGCAGCTGGCCCGCGACGGGGTGCAGATGGCGATGACGGTGCGCATCTTCCTGTCCACCCTGACCCTGGCGGGGGCATTGGCCACCGCCGTGTTCTACGGCCTGGGTGGCAACGCGGTCATCGGGGGGCAACTCAGCCTCGGTACCCTGACCGCCATGGTGGCGCTCCTGGCGCGCCTCTACGGGCCCTTGACGCAGCTGAGCAACCTGCGGATCGACCTGATGACCGCCATGGTCAGTTTCGAACGGGTCTTCGAGGTGCTCGACCTGAAACCCTCCATCTACGACGCCCACGACTCGATCAACGTACCGGGTCCGCCGAGCATCGAGTTCGACAAGGTGTGGTTCACCTACCCCACGGCCTCGGAGGTGTCGCTGCCGTCCCTCACATCGGAGGCCGAGAGGGAACAGAAACGCGGCGGCAAGGTGCTGAGCGAGATCAGTTTCTACGTCGAACCCGGGCAGACGGTGGCGCTGGTCGGGCCGTCCGGGGCGGGAAAGACCACCATCACCCACCTGGTGGCGCGCCTCTACGAGGTCGAGTACGGGGCGGTGCGTGTCGGCGGCGCCGACGTGCGGGGGCTGAAGCAGGCGAGCCTGCGCAACACCGTCGGATACGTCACCCAGGACGCGCACCTGTTCCACGACACCATCCGCGCCAACCTCCAGTACGCCATGCCGAAGGCCGAGGAGCAGCAGCTGTGGGAGGCCCTTGAGGGGGCGCAGCTGGCCGACCTGGTGCGCGGCCTCCCCGATGGGCTCGACACCGTGGTGGGGGAGCGGGGCTACCGGCTCAGCGGCGGGGAGCGGCAGCGGCTGGCGATCGCCCGGTTGCTGCTGAAGTCGCCGCCCGTGATCATCCTCGACGAGGCCACCGCGCACCTCGACTCCACATCCGAACGTCTCGTCCAGCAGGCCTTGGACGTCGCGCGGCAGGGCCGCACCGCGATCGTGGTCGCCCACCGGCTGTCGACGGTGCGTTCCGCGGACCTGATCCTGGTGCTCGAGAACGGCCGGATCACCGAACGCGGCACCCACGACGAACTCTTGGCCGCCGACGGCGCCTACGCCAGGCTGTACCAGCACCAGTTCGACGCCTCCTAGGGTTCCAGCGTCATCACGCCCGGTGGGTGCTCCCGGCCAGCTCGTGGAGCACCTCCACGTGGCCGTCGTCGCCGGTTTCCTCCCCGGCCGGGCGGAACCCTACCTTGGCCAGCACCCGCAGGCTCGCGGCGTTGCCGGCGCGGATTCGTGTCGAGACCACGTCGAGGCCGAGGCCGTCGAACGCCCACCCGCACACGAGCCGGAGCGCGCGGGTCGCGATCCCGCGTCCCCGATGGGCCGGGTGCACGAAATAGGAGACGTTCCAGCGGTTATCGTGGAGTTTCAGGTCGGCTCCTCCCGCGAACCCGGCCGGGACGCGGATCGCCCACGTGAAGGAATCGGGCTCCGCGTCGTTCGCGACCCGTTCCAGATGGGCCCGGCAGCGTTCCACACCCGGCCGGCACGGCCACCCGAACCAGCGGGCGCACTCGTCGTCCTGCGCATCCGACCAGTCGTCGGCGTCACCCACGTCCGGTGCCTCGAGCACGAGGTCGTCCGCGACCAGCCGGGGAGTCCTCATGGCGCCCAGCCTATAACCCGATGTGTGTCATTGGAGTGCTGCACGTTTCGTGGGCGGTGACGAAAAACAGGTTCAATCGAACACATGAGGTACGAGTCTGTGTCGTGAGACGTGTTCACGGCCATCACCAAACGTGCTCCGGCTAGGGGTTTCGCCGGCCGATACACCGCCTGAGAATAAACCTCCTGGTGTCGATGGGCCAACAAAACCGGTGGGGCGCAATGGTGTTGCAACCGAGTCTCTCGGGGACGGTGCCCCGGCTCATGCTCCTTGGAGAGTCTGGTGGGGTGTCACGCCTGTCCGAAGGTCCGCACCACCGTGCCGGTGGCCGATCTGGTGAGGTGTTCCGATCCGGCCTTGTCCACAAAACGCCCTGAAGAATTGGCGGTGCGGAACTGTTGGCCGGCCAAGGGTGTGACGATTCTTTCATTCAGTATTCGGGGAGTGCGAAGGCGCCCCTGAGCCGTCTGCACCAATCACCATGAACAAGTATGGTAGCCGCTGCTTCGGCGGGAGGATCCAGTGGCTGTCACGTGCAACGTCGCAGCAGATGTCATTCAACGCCACATGCAGGAAGAAACTAGTCAACCGAAAAATTCTAGCGCACCAGAAGAAAAGCGATCAAGGGTATGGTTTCGTGGATTGAAGCCTGCTACAATCAAAGCGGGTTTCAACTCGGTGATTGGGCGTCGCACTCCGAGCGGAATCCATCAAGGCAAGAGAAGTGAAACGAGGTGGCAGTCTAAACCATAATCCAAGGTTTTGCCGCCATTCGCAAACCTGTAGCAGCCCAACCGAAGCCAAGGGCTCCGTACCGGGTGTACTGGGAAGATCGGAGATGAGTGTTGAATAACTGGATTCGAGTGCTGCGGCTCATTTGGTCGACGGGACGCGGCGGCGTCCTCGGCATACTTGTCTCGACCGCAATCGACGCCCTCGTGCCCGCAGCCCAAGTTGTGCTTCTGGGACTTACGGTCAATGCCGTCCTCAATGCTGCGGACGCCGCAGACCTCTTGATCTACCCATTGCTATTTGGGCTCGTTGCGTGTTTTGGCCTGATTCTCACCACCTTGCAGAGCTATTGGCAGGCCTCACTTGAGCAGAAGGTGTCGAATACCTTCAACCTGAAGCTGATGGAGAAGTCAGGGGAACTGAGTCTTCCGGATTTTGAGAATCCCAAAGTGTATAACATGCTTCAGCTCGCTACGCGTGAGGCGACCAGCCGCCCCTACCAGCTGTTCTCGCAATTGGTGGCCACCGTGTCGGGTGGCATTTCGCTGGTGACGGTCACCGGAATTGTTGTCACTTGGAATCCGTTGGTCGCGTTGCTGATCCTCCTGTCACCCGTACTGCCTGTGCTGGTGAATCAACTTTTCGTGAAGCGGCTTTGGCAAGTGGAGCGCAACCGTTCTGAGGAAAGGCGTCGAGGGCAGTATCTTCTTGCGCTTGTGACAAACGACAAGACATATAAAGAGACACGCCTGTTCGGCCTGGTCCCGCATTTTATCAACGCCTACCGGCAGATGCTCGGGCGGTTCTATTCCGTTGATATGGAAATTGAGCGCAAGCGTGGTGTGGCGGGCATCCTCTCAGGACTCCTAGGTGTTATCGTCACGGCCGTAGCAATCTTCTTCGCGATATCTGACTCACTTGCGGCGGGCGACGTAGGCCGCCTTGCTGCTTATATCAGCGCGATATCGGCAGTCACTGCTGCCGCGCAGATGCTCATTGGAGGTTTTGGGCAGCTCTTCGAGCACACACTCTTCCTTGGCAACCTGTTTGACTTCCTGGACCTCTCGCCTGCCCAGAAACAAAGCACCGATTCGCCGAGGCCGGCTTTGAGGGGTGGCGAGATGGTGGAGCCCCAAGAAATTGTTTTCGATGATGTAACTTTCCGGTACCCCGGCCAGGAAGATGCTGCGTTGCTGAACTTCTCTGCCACCTTCTCTCCGGGTCGAACGGTCGCGCTCGTTGGCGAGAATGGAGCGGGGAAATCCACGATCGTGAAGCTGCTCACGCGCCTTTACGAGCCGACGTCTGGTCGCATTCTCTTGGGTGGCGTCGACATTCAGGAGATTGAGCTGGATGTCTATCGCGACCAGTTGGCAGTGTTGTTCCAGGACTTCATTCAGTATGAAGCCTCTCTTCGTCAGAACATTGGCTTTGGGTGTCTAGGGAGATTGGAGGACGGTGAAGGAATCTTGTCCGCGGCCAGGCGTGCCCGACTCATGGACGTAGTTGAAGATCTACCGCATGGGATTGATACGCAGCTTGGAAAATGGTTTAGCGAGGGCCGTCAGCTGTCGGGGGGCGAATGGCAGCGCGTGGCACTGGCAAGAGCTCTTTTCCGTGGTGCTCCAATCATTGTTCTCGACGAGCCGACGGCCTCGCTTGACGTGCAGGCCGAAGAGGCGGTATTTGAACAGATGAATGCAGAGGAAACGAGAGCCACAAAAATTCTCATCTCGCATCGCTTCTCGACGGTCCGTATGGCTGATGAAATCTTGGTGATCAGTGAGGGCAAACTCATCGAACGCGGTACACACAGCTCCTTGGCCACGGCTGGCGGTGTCTACGCAAAGATGTATGCGATCCAGGCGAAGGGCTACCTGGATGGGTAGACCTCCAGCTTCGGCTGGACCGTTGTGGGTTTTATGGACGGTGACAAAAACTTGGAACATGGAGGCTTATTCACAGGCGGCGCGTCGGCCAGTGGATCTCTTGGTCAGAGCACGTTTTATGATGGCTGTGAATAAGCCCCTCCGGGGCTGTTCCGGAGAATCGATTCCAGCAGGGAGGGCAGGGCGCTGGAGGGGTTCCGTCCGATCTCGTTTACATCGACCGGAGTGCGTGAGGCCCGACGCTTCGCCTCAGGGTGCTTGGTGTAAGGAAAGGCCGGAGGGATGGATTTGCCCAAGCCGTGACGTCTGGCGGCGTGCTGGATCTCGCTGCTGGAGCCCTCCCGTGTCCAGTCCTCGAAGTGCCAGAGGAGCCAGACCTCGAAACAGGGGTTGGACACGGCGGCTGAGAAGTTCTCCTGCCGTTTTCCCTCGGTCACCACCAAGAGCCTGCGGCTTTCTCGCCGGGTGCCGGTCCGCCGGTTCAGTGACCTCGCCGGTCGGCGTTCTTGTCGTCTGCTCATATCGGCAGTTGCTCCTGGACGCCGACGAGGTGCCGAACCTGGGTCGGGGCGATGCGCGGGACCGCTCCGTAGCGTCCCGACAGGTAGCGGCGGGCGTGGTTCTGTTCGGCCCGGGTGGGGAACTCGTCGAGGCTGAAGAGGTCGCTGACCCCCTGCGCATCCTTCTGGGTGAACCAGACCTGCTCGGGGGTGAGTCGCGCTGGGTTCACATTGTCGATGAAGTGTGTGTCGTGCGTGGTGAAAACGAGCTGGGCGCCGTGGGGGTTGATGTCCGGGTCGGTGAACATGGAGACCAACACCTGCGCCAGCTGCGGATGGAGACTTGCGTCGAGTTCGTCGATGCACAGCACCCCGCCGCTGCGGAGCCTTGCCAGGGCCGGGACCGCCAGACCGAGCCACGTGAGGGTTCCCGCGCTCTCGGCGTTCAGATCCAGGGGATATGCCCCGTCGATCCCGAGGTGGTGGAATCTCAGGGCGCGACGAAGCTGGATGATCAACTCCTCGAACTGGCTGGCCTCCAGGACCAGGCGGGTGGGACCGTGAGGTGTGTCATCCTCCGGGGCCTCGGGCTGCGTCGCGTCGGTGGCCGGGCCGAGGTTCATCAGGAATTCCTTGAAGTGTTCGGGAAGTTCCCGTTCGCTCACCTCCGCATCGCAGATCCCGACGTCGGCCACGCGCAGCAACGTGACGAGATCGTCCGATTTGAAACGCCCCTCGGCCAGTTCGGTCGTGAGTTGTCGAAGACGTTCCTCCCGCGCCTGCTCGGAGTAGGACACGAACTCGAAACCCTCGATGATCTCGCTGGCCAGTCGCTGGAGCTGCTCGTGTTTTGCGGTGAAGGCGCGGGACAGCACCAGCTCCCGGGGACCGGTGATCCGGCTCAGGAGCGCGGCGCCGCCGCGCAGCCTGCGTCCCACCTCGATGTCGCCGCCGTGCCGGTCGAAGAGCATCGTGGGTTTCGACGTCCAGTAGCCCCGGAGCCACTCCTCGGTGACCTCGTGCTCGGTGAGGCTGAAACCGTACTCGTAGCGGACCTCGTCGACGACGAAATCCAGGACGAAGGTCGAGGGCCGGTTGGTGGCCCCGGCGTCCAGCAGGAAGGGCCTTCGCGGCAGTTTCGGGTCCCCCGCCCACGTGGTCGCCGAGTTCCGCACCATCGAGGTGAAAAAACGCATCCCGTGCAGCAGCGCGCTCTTGCCGGAGGCGTTCGGACCGTAGACCGCGGCCACCCGGCTGACGTGGTGCAGCCAGCGTGAGTCGCGCGGCACCTGGGACTTCAGGGTGTGTGAGACGAGGTTGAGGGTGGCTTCATCCCTGAAGCTGGCGTGGTTCGACAGGCTGAACTGGAGCAGCAACATGCAGCAATTATGCATTATTCCCTGCTGTATGTGTCGTTTTCCATCCAAATGGCGGATTTTGATGCTCCCATATGGTTCCGTGCGGGTCTTCCGTGCGGGTCGCGGACGACGTGTGCTGGGGGCGGGGTTCGCTAGCGTGGTCGCATGGCCGTTCTCCCTACCGTCGCCGAGTTGAGGCGACGCCTGGGTGTGGACGGAGACCGTGGTGAACTGCCGGGATTGCCGGGTGTGCGATGTCTTCCGGGGCCGGGATCAGCGGTGGTGCTGCTCGCCGACACTGCGGCCGGGGCGGTGTGGGCTCCTCGTCGGGACGGCGTGCTCTCGCGCGACGAGATGGAACGGGCGGCACGGTTCGTGTTCCCCCGGCTCGGGGAGGCGTGGGCCGGGGCGCACGTGCTGCTGCGCGAGGTGCTGGGGCGTGCGACACTCACGTCCGCGGCTCATGTGCGGATCCGCACCGGCGAGTCCGGGAAGCCGTCGGTCGACGGGGTCGAGTTCTCGCTGTCCCACACGGGCTCCGTCGTGCTGATCGGGCTCGGTGATCTTCCGCTCGGGGTGGACGTGGAGAAGGTCCCGGAGGAGCGGGCCGTGCAGCAGGTCGGTTTGAGTTTTCACCCGCGGGAGGCGGCCGAGCTGCTCGGTCTTCCCGCCGATGAACGCCCCGGGGCGTTTGCGCGCGTCTGGGTGCGCAAGGAGGCCCTGCTCAAGGCCATCGGAACCGGGCTGTCGCGCGGCATTTCCCGCGACTACGTGGGCACCGGAACGGTCCCGGGAACCCCCGTTTCGGGGCTGCGCATCCACGACGTGGCGCTCCCGGGGTTGCCCGGTCACCGCGCGGCGCTGTGCACCACGGCGGCCGCGGCCGTCCCGTAGCGACGGGTACTCAACGGACCCGCCAACGAGCGGTCTGCTCGAAATCGGCCAGCAGCGAGGTGAAAACCCCGTTCCCGGCGGCCAGGTCACCCGGGCTGCCCTCTTCCACCACCCGCGTCGGTGTGCCGTTCTCGCGACCCGAGAGCACGTGGATGTGATCGGCCTGCATCACCGTCGACAGGCGGTGGGCGATGACGATGACCGTCCGGCCCCGCGACAACTCGCCCAGGGTCGCGGTGATAGCGGCCTCGTTCTCGGCGTCCAGGGCCGAGGTGATCTCGTCCAGCAGCAGGATCGGCGCGTCCTTCAGGAAGGCGCGGGCGATCGAGACGCGCTGCCGTTCACCGCCGGACAGTTTCTGGCCGCCCTCCCCGACCTGCGTGCCGGCGCCGTCCGGCAGCCGGGCAATCGTCTGGTCGAGCCCGGCTCGGTGGAGCGCGTCGGCCACTTCGGCATCGGTCGCGTCGGGACGGGAGATCCGGACGTTCTCGGTGATGGTGGTGTTGAAGAGGTAGACATCCTGGAAGACCATGGAGGTCATTTCCATCAGCTTCGTGGTCGGGATGTCCCGCACGTCGACGCCGCCGATGGTGATCGAGCCCCCGTCGACATCCCAGAACCGTGCGGCCAAGCGGGTGACGGTCGACTTGCCGCAGCCCGACGGCCCGATCAACGCGGTGATCTCGTTCTCCCGGGCGGTCAGCGACAGACCGGAGAACACCGGCTGGTCCGCGACATAACCGAAACGGACGTCGTTGAACCGGATCGTGGTGCCCTGCGGAACCTTCGGGTCTTCAGGTTCGGGCAGCGGCGCAGAATCGACGATCGCACCGATGGCGTCCAGACTGACGACCGACTTCTGGATTTCGGCCGCGTACAGCACCGACTGGGAAATCGGGGTCGTGAAACGGGCCGCCATCAGGCCGATGGCCAGGTAACCCGGCACGTCGAGCCGCCCACCCAGCGCCAGCGCCAACCCGGTGCCCAGGACCGCGGCGAAGAACACCTGCCCCAGGATCCCGAACGCCGCCGAGGGCCGTGACTGCGCCGCCATCAATCCTTTCACCGTGGCGTGCTCGTCGTGCAGCGCTTTTTTGAGGGGTTCCCAGCTCGTCCCGTTGAGTCCCTGGGCGCGCAGCACCGGCTGCAACCGGACCTGCTCGATGATGCGGTGCGCGGTCTCGGCGCTCACCTTCGGGGTGAGCTCCTGCTCGTGGCGGATCAGTGGCATCGCCCAGCGCCACAGCCCCCACACGACCGGGGTCACGACGACCATCACCAGACCCAGGCGCCAGTCGTGGATCAGCGTGACCACGACGGCGGTGGCGGGGGTGACCAAGGAGGAGATGAGCTGCGGGAAGACAATGGAGGCCAGGTGCGAAAGGGCATCGGTTTCGCGGGTGACCGCGGCGGAGACCCGGCCCGTGGCCCCGGAGTCGAACCAGCCCAGCGGCAGCCTGGAGACCCGCTGTCCGATCTTCGCGATCACGTTGCCGCACACGTCGTAGGCGGAGATCCTGTTGGCGGCGATCATCGTCACGGACATCGTGGCGAAGGAGATCACCCCCAGTGCGATCAGCAACCAGAACGCCCCGGTGGCGCTGGACGGATCGTCCGAGAGAAACCCGCGCAGGAACCAGATCAATGCGCCGAAAGCCAAGCCCTGCAGCACCGCGGCGACGGTGTAGCCGAGGATCAGGGTGTAGACGGTCTGCGGGCGGTCGAGGTATTTCCGGAAACGCTCAAGCATCCCGGCCTCCTGTCATCGTGTTCTGCTGGGCGGCCCAGAGCCGGGCGTAGTGCCCGTCCCGGGAGATCAGTTCGTCGTGCGAACCGCATTCCGTGATCCGGCCCTCGTCGATGACCGCGATCTGGTCGGCGGTCCGGATGGTCGAGAGCCGGTGGGCGATCATCACCACGGTGCGGCCCTCGGCGAGCCCCGAAATGGCCCGCTGGATCTCCAGCTCGGAGTGGGCGTCAGCCTGGGCGGTGGCCTCGTCGAGGATCAGGATCCGTGGGGCGGACAGGAAGGCCCGGGCGATGCCCAGCCGCTGCTCCTCGCCGCCGGACAGGAACCCGTCGCCCGTCCCCAGCATCGTGTCGTAGCCGTTGGGCAGGGCCGTGATCCGGTCGTGGACATGAGCCTTCCGGGCGGCCTCGACGACCTGCTCGCGAGTGGCCTCCGGTTTGCCGAGCGCGATGTTGTTCGCGATGGTGTCGGAGGCGATCATGGCGTCCTGGAAGACCAACGCCATGGAACCCATCAGTTGCTCATCCGTCTGCTCACGGACGTCGACGCCGCCGATCCGGATCGCGCCGGAGTCGACATCCCAGAACCGGGCGATCAGCTTCGCCAGGGTGGACTTACCACCCCCGGACGGACCGGCCAGGGCGGTCACGGTGCCCGGCCGGCAGGTCAGCGTCACGCCCTTCACGACGGGATTGTCGGGTTCGTATCCGAAGGTGATGTCGTCGACCTCGATGAGCGACGAATCGGCGGTCAGCGCGGCCCGGGTGGTGGGGGTCGCGAGCTCCGGGGTGCCCAGGATCTCCAAGGTGGAGTTGGCGGCCTGCTTGGCCGCGTAGATGTGCTGGAAGATCTGGACCAGGCCGGTCAGGCCCTCCGGGATCCCCACCCACACCAGGGCGAAGGCCACCACGGTGATCGGGGTGACCCAACCCAGGTGGAAGAACCAGAAACCCAACCCGATGGTCAGGGCCAGCATCGCGGCCGGCTGCATGACGGCCGCCATGATCGCCATGCTGACCCCGGATCTGCGCATCCAGTTCATGGTCACGTCGGCGTGGTTGCGGGCCGCGGCGTCGAACCGGCCGAAGACGTCCGCGGTCATGCCGAAGTTCTTCACCTCCTTGATGCCGTCAACCATCTCGACCGTCACCGCGGACAGTTCCCGCTGGGCGGCGGAGTACTCGTCGAAGGACTGCTTCATGCCCTTCGTGGCGGGCAGCGTAGACATGCCCAGCAACAGCAGCCAGGCCAGTATCAGCAGCCCCGCGAAACGGGCGTCGAGCCACAGCAGGTAACCGAACCCGGCGACGACGGTCCCGGCCGAGTTCATCATGTCGCCGGCCAGATGGGCCACCAAGGTGTGGATCTGTTCCGTGTCGCCGATGACGGCGCGGTTGATCTGCCCCGAGGAACGGTCGTTGACCCAACCCAGCGGGACGCGAGGAAGCTTGTTCACCAGCTTCAACCGCAGCTCGTTGCGGAGGTTCGCCTCGGCGATGTGGGTGGCCCCCAGGGCCCCGGTGTAGGCGATCCCGTGGATGACCATGGACACCACGGCGGCCGTGAACCAGCCCCAGTGGTGCGCGGCGGATGCGCCGTTGAGGAATCCGCGCCCGATCTCGACGAGCGCGATGTAGGGGACGATCTTCAGCGCCGCCCCGATGAAAGCGACCACGCCCCCCAAGAACATCGCCGTGTGTGCGGATCTGATCAGTTCCCAGACGCTCGTCGGGGTCTGTCGCGGAACGGTGGCGACCATGTTTCCTTCCTTGATGGGATTGGGAGTTCAGGTTTCCGGGGAAGAGGGAACCCGTCCAGTTTTGGCCGGGCGTGACCCGTCAGACTATTCCGGCGCGGGAGAACTGCCTGCGGGTCAGCGCGCGGCCCCAGAAACACCCGGCGACGCAGGCCACGATGGCGAGCAGGCAGTACATGGCCATGGTTGCGGGATTGAGCATGTCCATCCCCACCTTCGCCACGTCCAGGGTGGGGTTGTTCGCGTAGAGTTCCAGGTAGGCATCCTTCATCCAGACGAAGGGGATGTACTCGCCGAGAGCGAAGAAGGTCACGAAGGCCGTGTAGGCCGCGGTCATGGACGCGAAGGACTTGTGGCCCATCAGCCAGTAGATCACCTCGGCGACCACGCCGCCCGCGATCGTCATGTAGCACATGACGCCGCCGGGGGCCATGGAGATCATCATCAGCCCGATGATGAGGCCCGTGATCAGGAAGATGCCGGTGCGCTGCACCTTGCCGAGCAGGACCATGAAGATCAGGCCGCCGAAGATTCCGAAGATCACCGGGAGCAGCACCATGATCAGCGGGATGGCTCCCATGGTCATGCCGCAGATGAAGAACAGCACGATGTACAAGGCGATGAAGATGCCGATGGTGACGGCGTCGCGGACCGGGGAGTTCCTGCGGTTCGGCGTGGGGGCAGCGGGCTGTGTGGATTCTGTTGACTCGCTCATCATTCCTCTTTTCTCGCGAGCTTTTCCAGGACGACCTGGTGGTCGTCGATGTGGACGGTGTGGTCGAAGGTGGACTCGATGAACTCGGCGTCATGGGTGATGACCAGCACCAGGGTGCCGTCCCCGGCCACGTCCCGCAGCAGACCGGAGATCCGCTGCATGTTCCCGGCGTCCAAGCCCGAGGTGGGTTCGTCGAGACAGATCACCCGCGCCTGTTTCATGCAGGCCAGGGCGATTCCGAGGCGCTGCTTCTGCCCGCCCGACAGGGTCAGCGGGTGACGTTCACGCAACTCCTCCAAACCGGTGCGGGCCAGCAGCTCGACGGCCCGGGCCTCGGTCGCAGGTCCCGGAGGGGAACCGATCAACATCTCGTCCCAGACCGATTCACCCACCAGCTGGTATTCGACGTCCTGCATCACCAGGGCGCAGTCGCGGATGCGTTGGCGTCTGGTCCAGGTCCTTTCGCCCCAGCCGATCCTTCCCCGGGATTTCAGCAGCCCCAGCAGGACCTTCATCAAGGTGGTCTTGCCGACGCCGTTGGCTCCGGTGATGCCGATCACCCCGGAGGCGGGCAGCGTCAGTTCGTCGATGCGCCACAGCGGCGCACACCGGGGATGGGCGAACTGGATGTCCCGGATCCTCGGCCCGGCCTGGTCGAAAGGATCCGGCGGCGCCGACCGGAACTCGGTTCGGTGCAGCCGGCGAAGCCCGTGGTCGGCGAACCAGGCATCGGGCAGCTGCCCCAGCCGGTCGCTGGTGATGTCGGCGGTGACCCGGCCGGTCTCCAGCACGATGCAACGGTCGATGACCCCGTCCAGGTAGGAGAGGCGGTGGTCGGCGATGACCGTCGTCACCCCCCTTCCCTTGAGGTCGAGAATCACCCCGCGCAGCATGTCGAGGCCGTCGAGGTCGAGGTTCGCCGAGGGCTCGTCGAACAGCAGCACCCGGGGGTTCAGCGCCATCGCCGATCCGATAGCCAGCTTCTGTTTCTCACCGCCCGAGAGCCCTGCGATGCGGCGGCCCAGCAGATCGGTGATTCCGACCTCCGAGGCGATCTCACCGACCCGGCGGACGATCTCCTCGGAGGGCATGGCGAAGTTCTCGCAACAGAAGGCCAACTCGCTCGCCACGTCAAATGTGAAGAACTCGGAACGGGGATCCTGGAAGACGGTGCCGACCCTGGAGGCGAGGTCGCGGGATGGCAGCTGGGCCACCGGGACGCCGTCGAGGGTGATGCTCCCGGTGACGTGGGCGTCGAAGAAGTGGGGCACCAAGCCGTTCAGGCAGCGCAGCAGGGTCGTCTTGCCGCAACCCGAGTCCCCCGTGACGAGGACGCTCTGACCAGCGGGAATGACCAGGTCGATGCCGCTGAGCGCCGCGGGAAGCAGGGTTTCGTCGTCACCGAAGTAGGAGACGGTGGTCTCAGCGAACTCGATCACCATCTCACCCACACCCTCACGGCTGCGACCAGCGCGGGGGTGAGTGCCATCAGGACCCAGTCGACGGCCTCCAGGCGCGGGACGGTCATGGCGGAACGACGGTGCCCGGGATCGAGGCCCTTGCACTCCGCGACCGCCGACAGCTCGTCAGCGATCCGTCCCGAACGCATCAGAACCGGGACGACACCGTGTTCCAGTTCTTTCAGCGGGTGACGCAGCCAACGACGCCACCGGGCCTCCGAACCCCGCAGCCTGGACGCGGAACGGATGGTCCTGAGCTCACCCAGCAATGTGGGGACGTAGCGATAGATGACCATGACTACCACCAGAAAGGTGCCCGGCAGCCGCAGTCTTCCCAGGGCCGCCATCGCCTCACCCATCGGCACCCGGGTGAAGACCACCAAACCCATGGCGAGCGCCGGGAAACCGTAGACCGAGAGGGTCAGCAGGATCCCGAGCCACGGCACCAACGGCAGGTGCGCCCCAAGCAGGCACAGGTGGTGCAGGACCCGCAGCGCGACGTAGCTCCCGGCCAGTTGCAGTGACAGCCGGGACGACCCGAGCAGGAACCCCAGGGCGACGGGGTACGCGGTCAGCAGGGCGGTACCGGCCGGGACCTGGACCAGGCCGGTACCGAAGGCCATCGCGACCAGCATGACCAACCCCGCCCTGAAGTCGGGTTTGGTGGGGAAGGGCGGCATGGCACGGTTATTCCCTGTAGAAGCAGGGCAGGGGTTTGTAACCCCACCCGACGAGAGGGAATCGACCATCGACACAATTGCTTAGGCTAACCTAAAGCGCATGCCGTTGGAAGCTGTCTCCAGCGGTGCATCAACACGAGATGAGGCAAGCGTGCCCAAGGCGCAGAAGGTTGATTGGCGGGTCGTGTGGGCTGCGGCCGCGGCCATGCTCGTTGAGGGTTATGACCTGGGTGTCTACGGGAACCTGCTGCCCTTTCTGCTCAAGGACGGGACGCTCGGGATGGACACCGCACTGGCCGGGGTGGCGGGTTCCGCTGTGTTCATCGGAATGCTGCTTGGTGGTCTGGCGGCCGGGTGGTTGAACTCAAGGTACGGGCAACGCAAGGTGCTGGTGTGCGGCATCTCGGTGTTCTCGGCCGCCATGCTGTGTACCGCTTCGGTACATGACTCGGTGCTCTTCACGGGGACGAGGCTGCTGGCGGGAGCTGGCCTGGGTGTGGTGATGCCGGTCTGCATGGCCATGGCGCGGTCCGCCTGCTCGTCGTCGATGTCTTCGCTGTGTATCTCCGTGGTGATGGGAGGCATCCCGGCCGGTGGTATTGCTGCGAGTCTGCTGTCTTGGCTGACCGCATCCCACGTCGGGTGGAGGCCTTTGTTCGTCGTGGGGGCCTTGATCGGGCCGGTGCTGATCCCGTTGCTCTTTTCCGTGCTCAGAAGGATTGTTGATCCGGAACGCGAGGCCACGGACCGTGAGGTGGCGCAGGACGTTTCCCCGGGGTCCCGCCGTGGCGTGCCATTGCGGGAGCTGCTGGCCCCGGCAATCGCTGGCATGGCCGCCACTTTCTGCTTCCTGCTGTCCTTCTACGGATTGATGACGTGGCTCACGAAGCTGATGACCGAGATCCGCGTCCCGCTCGATGGTGCGCTTCAGCTGACTCTTGTGTTGAACACGGGTGCGGTTCTCGGTTCGCTGCTGACGGGTCTGCTGGCGACCCGGTTCGGAACTTTGACGTTGACGGTGGTCTCCGGTGTGATCGGGGCGGTCTGCCTGGTGCTGCTGCCCTCGGGGGTGATCACTGGGGCCGCAATGATGCTCGTCGTGGCGGTGCTGGGTATGGTCTCCCCCTCGGCCCAGAACTTGGTCAACTCCCTCGTCAGCGAAGCCGTGGCCGCCCATTGGCGGACGGGCGTGCTGGGGTTCACTCTGGGGGTCGGCCGGCTCGGCGCGGTTCTCGCCCCGGTGATCGGCTCCTACCTGCTGGTCAATGTCCCGGCCGGAGAGGGAATCACCAGCCCGGCCGGTGCTGTCTTCGTGGCCTTCGCAGTCGCCAGCCTGGGTGGCGTGGTCGCCGCGTGCTGGCTCGGGGGGCTGGTCCGCCGCCGCGCCCGGCCGGTGGCCGGGGCATTGGCGAACCGTGGGACGGGAAAACAGAGCGAGGCCGCAAAAAGCTAAGGTAAGGGTCACCTAAAGTCTGGGATTGGGCGAGTGGTGCCCGAGCACGTCGAATGGGAGCCTTGGGTGGACAAAACGAATCCTGTGGATCTTCTGCACGAGCTGCTGGCGGAACTGCTGGGAGCTGAACGCGATGAGATCGCCGACATCGGCCCCGAGGAGTCGCTTTCCGACTACGGCATGGACTCGCTGCGACTGATCGCCCTGGTGCAGCGATTGGGCAGGGCCGGATTCAGGGTCGACTACGCAACCATGGCCCGCGACCAGCGATTGGGCAGCTGGGAAACCCTCGTCTCCCGAGGACCCGAAGCGCACGCGGTGGACACGATCAGAGCCGGTGAGGTCGAAGCGGATGCGGGTTTCACCACCGGATACCGGGAACGCGACTGGGAACCCCTGACAACACCCCGCCCGGGTTTCGTGCCCATGCCCGAGGACCGGGCGGCCCGCTACCGTTCCGACGGCCTGTGGCGTGGACGCACCTTCGACGGCATGCTTGCGCTTTCCGTCGACGCCCACCCGGCAAAGATCGCCATCACCGATGGCCGCACGTCGATCAGCTATGCCCAGCTGTGGCGCCAGATCGACGCAGCCGCCAAGAACTTTGCCGCCCGTGGGGTGCGTCCAGGTGAACACGTCATCTGCTACCTGCCCAACATCATCGAGTTCTACCCCATCTACCTGGGGCTGGTCAGGCTCGGCGCGATTCCGTTGCTGGCCCTGCCCGGGCATCGAGAAGTGGAGCTGGCGGCCTTCGCCCGCTCCATCGAACCCCGCGCAATCGTCACGGTCGAACGCTGGCTCGGGACCGATCACGGCGATATCGCCCGCGACGTGGCGGCCGGCCTGTCCGGGGACATGGAGGTCGCGGTCTGGACCGACCCGGAGGTCCTGGTGACCGACGACCCGACCGTCGAGGTGGATCGTTCCTCGTGGGGAACGCACCCTGAGGACGCGGCCTTCCTGCTCGTCTCCGGCGGATCGACCGGTGTCCCGAAACTGATTGCGCGGTTCATGGACGGCTACGGCCTGACCCTGGAGCTGTCCAATCGGATCTGCGCCATCGACGAGGAAACCGTCTACCTGGCGGCTCTCCCCGTCGCCCACAACTACGCGAACTCATCTCCCGGGGCGCTCGGAGTGCTGGTGGCCGGTGGCACCGTCGTGCTCGCGGCCTCGCCGTCACCGGACATCTGCCTGCCCCTGATCGATCGTCATCGGGTCGACGTGGTGGCCCTGGTGCCACCGATCGCCATGCTGTGGGTCGATCACCTTGGCGGCGCCGAAGCGCCTGGGTCGCTGCGCACCGTGCTGATCGGTGGCGCCAAGCTGACGGTCTCGGCGGCCGAACGAGTGGAGAACGCCTTCCCGGGCTGCCTGCAGCAGGTGTTCGGGATGGCCGAGGGGTTGGTCTGCTACACCGACCTCGACGACACCCGGGAGATCCGGCTCACCACCCAGGGCCACCCGATGAGCGAAGCCGACGAGCTGTTGGTGCTCGACCCGGAAGGCGAGCCCGTCGCGCGCGGGGAGATCGGTGAACTGCGCACCCGCGGCCCCTACACCATCTCCGGGTACTACAGGAATCCGCAGGCCACTGCCAAAGCGGTCGATGCCAACGGCTACTACCGCACAGGTGACCTGGTGCGGGTCACCGATGAAGGGGACGTGATCGTCGAGGGCCGTGCCGTCCAGACGATAAACCGCGCCGGGGAGAAGATCCTCGGCGAGGAGGTGGAAGACGTCCTGCTGCGACTGGACGGCATCATCAATGCCGCCGTCACCGGCCAACCCGACGACCTGATGGGACAACGGATCGTCGCCTTCCTGACCATCCGCGACGGTTCGGAACTCAACATTGAAGCAATCCGTCGCCACCTGCGTGACTCCGGGCTGGCCTCGTTCAAACACCCGGACAGAATCGAGATCGTCACTGAGCTCCCGGTGACCGCTGTCGGCAAGAACGACCGCGGCAAGCTGTTGCGGGGAGATGAACGATGACGCGCGACCCGATGCCCCCACCCGCCGCAAAAGCCGACGAGTACCGCACCGACGGGACCTGGGGCGAACAAACCATCACCGGGCTGGTTGCTGACCATGCCCTGCTGCATCCAGGGCGTCCCGCCGCGACCGACCAGCACAGGAGCCTCGACTACGGTGGGCTGTGGCGCAGGGCCCGGGAGGCCGCCGCCGGGTTCACCATCGACGGTGTCGCGGCAGGGGAGCGGGTGCTGCTGCATCTGCCGAACTCGGTTGCCTGGCTGGAATGTCTCCTCGGGCTGATTGAGGCCGGGGCGGTGCCGGTGATGTCCACCGAGTCGCTGAGAGCCTCCGAACTGATCGAACAGGCCCGGGCGGTGGGTGCCAGCCATCTGCTGACCCCCGCCGAGGTGACCTTCTCCGCCATGCGGGAAGCTGCGGTGGAAACCGTGAGGAACCTTGACGGGGCCCTGCAATTGCACGAGATCCCCATCGCCACAGGACCACGATCCGCGCCCGGCGTCGATGCGCAAGCCACCTCGTCGTGCAGGGCCGAGGACCCGGCACTGATCCAGATCGGTGGGCCACGCTGCCCCGACGTGTTGCCGGTTGTGCGGCGTCACGAGGACTATCTGTGCTCGGTGGAGCTGTCCAACGCCGCCTGCGCACTCACCGCTGATGCGGTCATGTTGATCGGCATTCCCGCCTCCCACAACTACACCATGGCCTCTCCCGGGATCATGGGCGCGTTGCTGGCCGGCGCCCATGTCGTTTTCGCTCCCGATCCGACGCCGAGCACCTGCTGGCCCCTGCTGGCAGCCCACGGTTGCACACACACCCCGCTGGTTCCCTCCCTGCTGGTTCCGTGGCTCGAAGCGGCAGGGGATGACCCGGCGGCCGTGGCGGGCCTGAGGGTTATCTGGGTTGGTGGGGCGCCGCTCGACCTCACGCTGGCGGCCCGGGTCGAGGCCGGTCTCGGGGTGCGGGTTCAGGAGGTCTACGGCATGGCCGAGAGCCTGGTGGCCTACTCCCCGCTGGACATGGACCGAACCAGTGTCGCCGAGCACCGGCTGGTGCCCATGAGCGAGCGGGACGAGATCCGGATCGTTGACCCGTCCAGCGGTGTCGATGCCGTCTTGGATGGTGAGGGACGCTCCCGTGGGGAGCTGCTGTGCCGTGGACCCTATACGGTCGCGGGATTTCTCGGTGCTCCGGAGGGGGCCTGTGGAATTTTCGATGCCGATGGCTGGTATCACAGCGGCGACATCGTGGAGCATCAGATGCCGGATGCCGGGTTCGGCAAACCGCGCTTGGCGGTGCTCGGAAGCTGCAAACCCCAGATCAATCGCGGCGCCGAGAAGATCTTCCCGGGGCGGGTGGAGAGTGTTTTGTTGAGGCATCCCCAGGTTGTGGAGGCCAAGTTGATCGGCGTTGACGACGAGGTTCTCGGGCATGCGACCCGGGCGGTGGTCACCGTCGTCCCGGACGAGACCGGCAGATACCCGAAGACGCTCAAACTGCGTCGGTTCCTGCATGAGGCGAAACTTGCGGCCTACTACCTGCCCGACAGTTTCGAGATTCACAAGCGTCCCGCTGACGGAGAGGGGGCATTGGGGGCAACTCGGCGCATTGACAAGGAAGTATAGGCTACCCTAACCTATTGGACGGAAGTCGAGTGCACAATCCAAGGTGGCCGCCTGGAGGTCAGAAATGGTTCCGCGCCAGCTACCGCCGGTGGTTCCGGGAGCCGGAACACAGGTGGAGTCATGAGCACGAGTGATTTCCCGAATTACTTCCTCAAAGAGCGGGGTTTGACAATGGAGTGCAAGAATCCTACGACCCAAAAGGGCATGATGACGAAAGACGTGATCATGACCGCTGCCCTTGGAGTTTTGTGCGTCGCTGTCAGAATGGTTTTCATGATCGCTGGCGGCATCGCCCCCTTGATTTGGCTCGGATCCCATTTCATCGACGCGATTCTGCTCGGTCCCGTCTTCATGCTGCTCGTCGCCAAGGTGCCGAAGGGCGGCGCGGTTTTCCTGGTGTGCCTACTCACCGGCCTGGCCTTTCTCAACTCCGGATGGCCCGTGGTGGTCACGTGCATAGTTGGCGGGCTGATGTGCGAGGTCATCCTGGGTCTCGGCAACCGGACCTCCCCGTCCCTGCTCACCCTGGTGATCACTTATGTTGTGTTCTGCTTGAGCTTCATCGGAGACTTCTTCCCGCTCTGGTTCCTGGGCGATCAGTTCTTGGGGCAGATGCTCTCCAGTGGGATGAGCGGGGAGTACGTGGAGACCATCAGGTCCTTCATCAATGGCCCCGCGATCGCTGTCATCGTGATTTCAATAATTGTCGGAGCGCTCGTAGGAGCTTTCTTTGGTCACCGCCTCATGAGGAAACATTTCTCTGCGGCCCAGGTGGCGCCGGAAGAGTGAAGGCTGCACGAACGGGACTTGACCCGCGCACAAAAATCGTGGTGCTGGTCACGGTCATCATCGTGGTGTTCTCATTCCCCGGGAACCTCGTCATGGGAATCACGGTCGCGGGATGCATCTTGCTCTTCCTGATCGACGGTTTGGTGCTCCAGCTGGTTGGATTCGCGGCGGTGTATCTGTTTCTTACAGCGATCCAGTTTCTTCTGCTGCCTAGAGTCGGTGCGACGGCGGCCATGATGCTGGCCGGTTTCGTCTACTTCAAGGTGCTGATGCCAATTGCCCTACCCGCTGATTACCTTATGCGAACCACATCTGTGCAGGAGGTGTTGGCGGCGGCCAAAAAAATGCGGGTGCCCGAAAAAATTCGCATCGGATTTGCGATCATCATGCGCTACCTCCCGGTGGTCGGCCAGAACTTTCGTCAAGTCAGGGACGCAATGAAGTTGCGCGATCTGCGCGGCCTTGGGACACGCGTCGAAGCGGTCTACGTTCCCATGCTGATTAACACGGTACAAGCAGCAGAAGATCTGTCGACTGCAGCCTGCGCCCGCGGCATCGAAAACCCCGGTGACAAGACATCCTTCGTGGAGGTTGGCCTGCGAATCCGCGATTTCCTGGTAATCACCAGCTGCCTGGCGCTCATCACGGCGGGTGTCCTGAAATGATCGAGTTCAAACGGGTGACGTGCCGCTACGAGGGATTCACCCGCACTGCCCTGACCGACATCGACCTACAAATCTCGTCCGGGGAGTTCGTGCTGTTCTGTGGTCCCAGCGGATCCGGCAAAACCACGGCCATCCGGCTGATGAACGGCATAATCCCACATCTGCAACCCGCCGAGGTTGAAGGAGAGATACTACTGGACGGCCAATCGGTTTCTGAGCAGCCGATGTGGCGTCTCGCCCAACGAGTGGGCAGCGTCTTCCAGAATCCCAAGGCCGGCTTCTTCAACTCTGATGTCGTCAGCGAGATTGTCTTCGGCATGGAGAACAGTGGGATCCCACTCGATGCGATGACTCGCAGACTCGCTGCTGTCACACAGGACTGTGGAGTTGAGAACCTGTTGGGTCGCAGCATCTTCGAGCTGTCCGGCGGTGAGGCCCAGCGAATCTCCATCGCGGCTGCCCTGGCGTTGGAGCCCGGGGTGCTGGTATTCGACGAGCCGTCGTCCAACCTGGATGAAATGGGGATAGGCGCTCTGCGTGCCCTGCTTATCCGTGCCAAATCCCTGGGCCAAACCATTATCATCGCGGAACACAGACTCTGGTATCTGGCCGACCTGGTAGACCGGGCATACTGCTTCGCCGACGGCAGGGTCGTCGAGAAATTTGACGGCCCCGGCCTGGCCTCCTTGACCGATGACAGAAGGCAGGAACTCGGGCTGCGCAAACTGACTCGCCCCACTCCTCCCAACAGCGATTCTCGACCCGGGGGAAACGAACAGGCGTTGCTCAGCGTCGACGACCTGTCCTTCCGGTACGGTCGGCGCCAAGTTTTCGATAACGTCGCTTTCCATGTGGCGGTGCAGGAAACAGGCGCCATCGTCGGCCCGAATGGATCCGGGAAGACCAGTATGGTGCGCTGCCTCACAGGTTTGGCCCGCCCCTCCACCGGGACAATCAGCTGGCAAGGCGAATCGGTTTCAGGTCGCTGGCTGCGCAAGCACGCCTGCCTGGTCATGCAGAACGTCAATCACCAGCTGTTCGCCGAAACGGTCCGCGCCGAGGTGTCACTGGGTTCTCCGGCCACGACGGATACCATCCACGCGGTGCTGGCGAATCTTGATCTCGAGCACTTGGTAAATCGACATCCACGGACCCTTTCGGGCGGACAACGCCAGCGATTGGCCATCGCTTGTGCCTGTCTGTCCCGTCGCCCCATCGCCGTCCTCGATGAGCCCACGAGCGGACTGGACCACCACCACATGACCCAGGTCGCCAAGCTGCTGGCAGAGCAAGCAAATCAAGAACGATGCGTGGTGGTGGTGACCCACGATCCGGAGTTCATCGATGCTTTGGGAGCCCAGCAACTGATCTGGAAACCACAGTCTGATGAAAGACCGGTGGACCAGAAGATAAAGGAGCTGCGATGAGGTACCAATCAACAGCATTTCCTGAAACACGGTTCGGGATCATCGGGGCGACCGGTGCAATCGGAGGTCGCACCGCAGAAATCCTCAGGTCGCGTGGTCATGAAGCGCTACTTGCCGGGCGCAATCCCGACACGGTCATGGCGGAATCCGGTTGCTTTCGATGGGTCAACGTGCACGATCATGAAGCCATGGACAACTTCGTCGCAGAAACAGACGTGGTGATCAATTGTTCAGGGCCTTCCTGTGAAACCTCGCTTTGCGTACTGAAAACCGCGACCAAGTTCAATCGCCCGCTCGTAGATGTGGGCGAAAACCTGCTGACCATGAACCTCAAACCCCCGATTCCGGTGATTGCTGGGGCAGGGTGCATACCTGGACTTTCCGGCGTGGCGGCAATGGCGGCCGCTGCTGCAGCAACGGCCGGTGGGCATCTGATCTCGGTATATTCGGTGCGCGATATTTTCACTCCCAGTGGTGCCAAAGATTTTCTGCGTGGCATCGACAGAAAGCCTGCGGCAGAAATTATTGCCCTCATGCGAAATCCGAAAAGCTTGATAAATCGCCTGAACAGCTCAGGGGCGTCGGGGTTTCGAGCACTGAATTTTCCCTGTCGGATCGCTCCATATCAGAACGAGGAAACCAAACGCCTCAGCGGCTTCCGGGGGTTTGATGATGCAGAGTGGTACAGTGCATTGGCTGGTGGAGTTGATGCCTCGATCCAGTTGATGAAGATAATCAACCAGTACCACGTCGAGCCTGATGGCGCCACAGACGATCTGATCGCGTTCAGCCGTGAGTCCGTTTCACGATACGGTCGCGGTGTTGATCTCCTGATTGACTTCATCGCAAGAGATGGTCGTCATGCGACAGTGAGCCTTCACGGAACAGGGCAGAGTGGTTTGTCCGCAGCCATGGCGGCGGCGATGGCTGAAATAATCGCAACCACACGAGTGGCGCCCGGCATCTGGACACCTGCTCAGGTAACCGACCCCCGCCAGCTGCTGGCACGAATAAAGGAACTCGCCCCCGCGACGCAGCTGGTCTGCGGCATGGACGAAGATATTCACCATTTCTCTTGCGAGGAGGCCACATGACCGTCGACAAATCCCCTCGACGACTAATTTTGGATCTGGCGGAGCGCGGGATATCTCTGCGTGCTTCCGGGGACAAGCTGGCTTTCACAGCTCCTCGGGGAGTCCTCACGGAGGACCAGCGCGACGCGTTGAGGCAGGCCAAGTCAGAAATCTTGGCCGAGCTGACAGCCCGAGAGAATGCAAGCATCGTTTCGGACCCGGCAAATCGCCATCTCCCTTTTCCCCTGACGGATATTCAGACTGCTTACCTGGTCGGGAGAAATGAGGCATACGACTGGGGTGGTGTCGCCTGCCAGATATACATGGAGTTGAGCTATGGGGATCTCGACCCGAAAAGGGTGGAAGAGACGTGGCGCAGGCTGATCGATCGACATGAGATGCTGCGCTGCGTCATTGACGCAGCCGGGTCACAGCGAATCCTGAATGATGTCGGCAAGCTGTCGATCCCATGCGGGGAGGGCCTCCGGCATCTGGAAGAACAGCGCGCCGCTCTCAGCAATCGCTTGGGAGATCCCGGGGTCTGGCCGTTGTTTGCCGTTGCGATCACCCAGTTGCCTGATAGAGCCGTGATGCATTTCTCGATGGAGTTCATCATTGCGGACTGGACCAGCATCTGGATGCTGCTCAGAGAATTCGAGGCGGAGTACTTCAGTCCAGAAATCCCGCTGCCCGAAATCAGGCTGAGCTTCCGTGATTACATCGACGCCCACCAACGTATCCGTTCAACTGTAGATCGCGACCTCGACCAGCTGTACTGGAAGGGGAAACTTGATCACTTGCCGCCAGCTCCACACTTGCCGATTCTTGCCTCTGCCCAGAGAAAGGGGCGTGGATGTTTTCGGCGATATAATTCATGTCTGCCGATGAATGAATGGAATGCTCTCCGGCGTCGTTCGCGCAAGTGGAACCTCACCCCTACTGCTGTAATATTAACTGCTTATGCAAAGGTTCTGGAGCGTTGGAATGATCGTCCGGATCTGACCCTCAACCTGACTGCTCTCAATCGTCCGGGTCTGCATCCCGAAATCGGCAACATCATGGGGGATTTCACCCAGAACGTACTGGTCGAAACCGATTTCACCAGATCACGCAGCTTCCGTGAAGAAGCCCAAACCACCTTGAAAACCCTCTTCGACAACCTCGATCACCAGTCCTTCACCGGTGTCGAGGTGTTGCGAGACCTGGCGAATCGATTTGGCCGTGATGCGGCATTCATGCCCTATGTCTTCACGAGTGCAATTGGATTGCAGAACAACGACCAGTCCCTCAGGCTGCGCGGCCGGATAGGCGAAGGAATCAGCCAGACCCCGCAGGTTTTCATCGACTGTCAGGTCATGGACACCAATGATGAGCTGCTCATCAACTGGGATGTTCGTGAAGGAGTCTTCCATCCCGGAATCATCGAGGACTGTTTCACGGCTTTCATGGAGTTTCTTCACGAGCTTGCCACTCGGGACGAGAGCTGGGAAAGAAAAGGGCGTCTTCCGCTCCCGGCATGGCAGCTCCGGGTGCGTGAACAGGTGAACGACACCACCTGCCCGCTGCCCCATCATCTTCTGCACGAAACGGTCATCGCCCAGGCGCGCAACTTCCCGGACAGGATGGCCATTGCCGATGGACGTGATATCACGACCTATGGAGAGCTGATGAAGCAGGCGGCCGGAATAGCCGCGAGCCTCCGCGAACTAGGTATCCTGCCAGGACAACGCGTAGGGGTTGGGATGACCAAGAGCGCGCTGCAGATGGCCGCTTGCCTGGCCGTCCTGTCGGTTGGGGGCTGCTATGTCCCGATGGACGCGGATGGCCCGGACAAACGAAATCGTGGAATAGTTGCCGTCACCCAGATGGCATGTGTGCTGACCACCAGCACCGACGAAGCACCATGGATGGCAGAAACTACCGTGGTGCATGTCGAAGGACTGCGTGGAAACCCGGAGGAACTAAGTGTCGAGGGAGACGAGAAGAACATTGCCTACATAATCTTCACCTCGGGCTCCACGGGGGAGCCGAAAGGCGTGGCGATCAGCCACCGTGCGGCTGTCAACACCATCGAAGACATCAACCAACGTTTCAGCGTCACAAGTGAAGATCGGATTTTGGGACTTTCGCGGCTGAACTTCGATCTGTCCGTCTATGATCTCTTCGGTGTCCTGTCGGCTGGTGGAGCAGTAATCCATCCAGGGCCAAGAAATCTGACCAATCCGATTCACTGGGCCGAGCTGATCCAAGAGTGGGATGTCACCCTGTGGAACAGTGTCCCGGCATTGATGCAACTGCTGGTGGATTCTCTGGAAGAAGGCAACAACAAATCTCTCAATTCACTCCGGGCCGTACTGCTGTCGGGAGACTGGATTCCCCTCGCTTTGCCTGAACGCATCCAGCAGGTGATGCCCGAAGCGAACATAGTGAGTCTGGGGGGAGCAACCGAGGCGTCTATCTGGTCCATTCATTATCCTTGGGAAGGGAACGAACCCCACTGGGTGAGCATCCCCTATGGAAAGCCTTTGCTGAACCAAGGGTTCCATGTGCTGGATGATCGCCTATACGATTGCCCCGTTGGCGTTCCGGGGCAACTGGCCATCACCGGGGTGGGGCTGGCTGATGGGTACATAGGAGATCCGGCTCTCACGGCCAAGCAGTTCCCTGTTCTTCCACAAAACGAAGAACGAGCATATCTAACAGGAGACATGGGGCGCTACTTGCCCGACGGAAACATCGAATTCCTCGGCAGACGTGATTCGCAGGTAAAGATCAGGGGCTACCGGATCGAACTCGGTGAGATCGAAGCCGCATTCACCGCTGATCCAGAGGTGGTGGCCGCGGCGGCTTTTGTGGTTGAGCGTGCTGGAGAGAAGCAGATACAAGCAGTCCTCCAGACCTCGGTTCCCCCCGGCGACATTCTTGCCTTTGAGAGTTCTTGGATCGCGAAGCTCAGGGACACGCTACCCAGCTACATGATTCCTCGTCGGGTCGGATGGTGCCCAAGATTTCCGCTCACCAGCAACGGGAAGGTTGACCGAACCGCTCTGCCCGAAATGATCAGTCACTCTTCTGAGAATCTTTCAGGAGACCCCGAGAAGCCGCTCACATCCACGCAGATGCTCGTCTCAGATACCTGCCGTGAGCTCCTGGAAATTGACAAGTTGGGTCTCGACGAGAGTCTCTATGACGTGGGTGCCGATTCGATGACCATGAACCGGATCGCAATCAGGCTGAGTGATTCGCCCGGTTGTACGACTACTTTTGAAGACATACTCGTTGCACTGTTGAATGAGTCGACGGTGGCGGCCGTATCCAGGGTGATCGAAACCAAGAACGATGATTCGGAGGTCAGCCATGCCGAGTGAGTGGGTGAACCATGCACGCATCACTGACGGGGCGCAGGTGAATCTTCTGTGTTTCACCTACGCCGGGGGAAGCCCAAGCCTGTTTGCTCCTTGGAAGAAGTACATCCCAGACAGCATCAATGTGTATCCGATCCTGTATCCGATGCGAGAGAAGCGCCGCCAGGAAATGTTACCCGAGGACACCTCGGTCTTGGCGGCTCGCATTTTGAGCGAGGCCCCAGAAATCTTCGATCGTCCAGTAGCTTTCTTCGGGCACTGCACCGGCTCGATGATTGCCTATCAGACGGCACTGGGTATGCGCGGTCGTTTCAATGATCCCTTGCTCTTCATCGCATCCAGTGCTGAGTCTCCGCGCCGTACGCGAATAGCTGAAGCCATCGTCAACGGTGAGGGAGTCGCCCTGTCCGACGACGAGATCCTGAGTCGACTGGTCGAGTGGGGAGTTATTGGCGCCGACTTTGCCGCCAATTCTAAATTCGTCGAGTACTACCTGCCAATCTACAAGGCTGATTTGACGATGCTCGCCCGATCGAAATCGGAGGAACCCGTCCCGCTTGCGTGCCCGGTCTCGGTCCTGCGAGGAGCGGATGATGCGACTGTGACCATTGAAGGACTGGCCGACTGGCGTGAGTACACCAGCGTCTCCATTACTCAGCACGAGTTCCCCGGTGGTCATTTCTACTACACTGATGATATCCAACCCTTGACAAGCTATATCACGCGATCGATAATTGATGTGGTGGGAAAGAGAGGATGATGATGCTTCGGGAGATGGCGGAGAAATATGGTTATCTGGAGTCTCCTCGTGGAGGATTCTCCTTCCCTCTCACTCCTCAGCAGAACTACTATATCGACAGAAGTTTGGCGGGAAACGGGATTCCTCAGATTACTTCTGGTACCCACATCAGAGGGCCGCTCGATGTAAATCGGTTGGAACGCGCAATCGCTCGATTGATCAATCAATCGGACTGTCTTCGTGTTCGGTTCAAGCGCGCTGATGGCGAGATCGTTCAACAGGTGGTGAGTTGCGTTGACTTCCAGCTGGAAGTCAGGGCTGCTTCCGGAAGCACCGGCGAGGAGCGCCTGATCGATGCGCAGCGACAGGCGATCATCGGCTTCAAACGTGAGATCGATCCCTTCAGCGAGGACCAGTTCGCTTTTTGTCTCTATCAGATCGATCGCAACGAGTTCTTGTTCACGTTCAGCATGGGACATGCTCTTTTGGATGGCATCTCCATGTTCCTTCTCCTGGATCGACTCTTCCGGTATTACAATGCCGATGACAGTGGCCCCTATGTCGAAGAGCCGAGCTTCGTGAGATATGCACAATGGCTGGCCGACTTTCGAAATTCCCCTGCGGGAGAACAGCAGATGGATTTTTGGGATCGCCGCCATGCGGAGATCCGCGACCTTCCTTTTGCGGCTCCGGGTCCAATCGCTGACGAACAGAGCGTCGGGCCGTGCGAAATCACCTTCCAGCGGGAAGTGTTGGAGGCCTTCGCCCGGAAGGCGCGAACCTCGACGGCGAACCTGCTCGTAACGGCACTTCATCTTGCCTTGGACAAGGTATTTGGGGTGACTGATTCCGCCTTCACTCTGGCGAGCGCGAACCGCAGCCATTCCGAGTTCTCCCAAGTGGCCGGACTTCTCGTTCGAGGAGTTCCCCATCAACTCAAAGTTTCCGAGGGGCAGACTTGCGGTGAGCTGCTTTCCTTGTGCATGCGTCACACTTCCGAGCTCGTGGCCAATCAGGATCTGTGCTCAATGAATTTGACCAAGTCTGCGTTCACCTCGCACAACTTCACTCAGCAGATGACCCTGATCCCCGGCCTCGAAATGACTCCTTGGATCCCGGAATTTCATCAGGAATACGGCCTGCTGCTCTTTGAACACTGGAACCTCCTTGACGAGGTGCGTGTCACTTTCCGCGGTGACCTGAAAATATTCAACACCGGACAGGTCAGGCAAATTGCTGAGGAGACGAGGGTGGCAATTCAATTCCTGATGGAACATCTCGAAGAGCCGGTGTCGGGATATCTGGCGGCGAAATCCGAGGAGATGCGGCTGAACATTCCGGAGAGGGTGCTTTCCGTCTGGCTTCAGGAATTGCAGCTGGAGCGGATCGAGAGCGACGATTCCTTCTTCGACCTCGGAGGTAATTCGTTGATTGCCAGTAGGGTGGCGGATCAGCTCTCCCGCGATCTGGGAATTGAGGTGGCCATTGCGGACCTCTTTGAGTTTGACATCCTGGAGGTGTTCACCAAGATGATCATTGACAAGGTGCCGACCGATTCCTGATGGCTATCTTCTCCCATACCCCTCGGCGGTGTCATGAAACCGTAGCGACGGTGCCGACGGGGACCCGGGTCAACCCCGTTTTCGTCTCCGGCAGCCCGTCGTCGTCTACCTCGATGATTTCCTCGGGGCGCGGGTCCGCTACGACACGACAAAGGCCCAGGCGCACCTGCGGCGCCTCGGGGTGGCCTTCCCCAACGTCCGCGACGGCCTGGTGGCGCGTTACCTGAACCACGGCATCGATGCCGGCTTCCTGCTCGCGCCTACGCTACCGGCCAGAAGCGCTGACAACTTCGAGAGGGCGTAGCTGGCATGAGCATCGCAACACTGCTGAAAGAGCACTCGATCGAGCTTCCCGGCTACTCGGAGGTCTCGATCGAATCGGGCAGGGCCCCCATCACGCTGTCCATCTGGGAGGCCGAGCAGGACGCGGCGCCGACGGTCGTGTTCGTCCCGGGCACCATGACCCACCCCCTGTTCTACAGCCCCTTCCTGGACGCTCTCAGCCGGCACGGCTACCACGTGATCGGCGTCCACCCGCTGTCCCACGGGCGCAGCCCCCGGGTCATCCGCCGGTTCACCCTCGACGACATGATCGGGAACGTCCGGGACGCGGTGGGTTATGCCTGTGCCCGTTTCCCCGGTGCGGTCGGCCTGATGGGGTCGAGCCAGGGTGGTGTCCTCACCCTGCTGGCCGCCGGCGGTGAGCACCGAATCCGGGCCGCTTTTCCGCACAACGTCTTGTTCACGCCCCTGCGTGAATCCCTGTCGGTCACACGCTTCCCCAATGCGCTCGGTGTGGCTTACCCGGTGATCCGGCGGATCATCGCTGCGGCCGGCCGGGTGCTGCCCGGGTTGCAGGTACCGATGAGTTTCTACCTCGACGTCGACAAGATCTTCTCCGAGCAGGAGTGGCGCGACGAGTTCTACCGGGATCCTCTGGGGCTCACCTCCTACCCGGTGAGTTTCCTGTCAAGCCTGTTCGCGACCGACATGCCGGCTCTCGTCGATGGCAGCATCACCTGCCCGGTGGTGGCGTTCGTGTCGATGGGTGATCCCCTGTTCACCCGGGGCTACAGCCGCTTGGTCTACGAGCGGCTGGTGGCGCCCGGGAAGCAGCTGGTCGAGTTGCCCGCCGATCACCACCTGATCCTCAACGAGCGGTTTGAGAACGTCACCCCGACGGTGCTGGCCGCCCTGGACGACCACCTCAGGTAGCCCGGATGCTTCCCGCATTCGGGCGCAGGGGCTCCCGACCGGTTTCCGCTGGGTGGCGTGATTGCTGTGTGCTGGCTCGGGGTCTGGTTCGCCGGCGTGCTCGGTTGATTGCCGGGGCGACGGCGATCCGTGGACGAAAGTCGGGACGAGGCCGTGAAAAGCTAAGGTAAGGATTGCCTAAACCTTGGGGTTGGGTGAGTGGTGTCCGAACACGTTGAAATGGGAGTCTTGGGTGGTTGAAACGAATCCTACGGATCTTCTGCACGAGTTGTTGGCGGAGCTGCTGGGAGCTGAGCGTGTCGAGATCGCAGACATCGGTCCTGAGGAGTTGCTCTCCGACCACGGCATGGGTTCGTTGCGACTGATCGCCGCGGCGCAGCGGTTGGGCAGTTGGGAAACCCTCTTTCCCCGAGGATCCGGGGTGTGTACGTTGGACACGATCGGCACCGGTGAGGTCGAAGCGGGCGTGGGCTTCACCACCGGCTATCGGGAATGTGACTGGGAGCCCTTGGTCACACGCCGCCCGGGCTTCAGGACGAAACCGGCGCATACCCGAAGACGTTCAAACTGCGTCGTTTCCTGCACCCGGCGAAGCTCGCGGCCTACTACCTGCCCGACAGCTTCGAGGTCCACCAAACAACCCAGTGACGGAAAAGAGAGCTGATGGACAGAACACCACAACCGGTACTCCGTGTGGACGACGTCCACAAGGACTTCGGTCGCGGAAGCAAACGCAAAAAAGTACTGAAGGGTCTCAGCTTCGAGGTTCCCGAGAACCGGGTCGTTTCGCTGCTGGGCGCCAACGGTGCGGGCAAGACCACCTTGGTGAACATCGCATCCACCCTGATGCTGCCGACCTCGGGAACCATCGAGGTGTGCGGCACCAATGTCGTCACTCATCCGGAACAGGCGCGTCGCTCGATCTCGCTGACCGGTCAGTTCGCCGCCGTCGATGGGGAACTGACGGGTCGCGAGAACCTGGTCTTCTTCGCTCGCCTGTACGGGCTGCGGTCCAAGGCAGCCAGGGCACGGGCCGACGAGTTGCTGGAACAGTTCCGGCTTTCCGCCGCCGCCACCCAACGGGCCGCCAAGTATTCGGGAGGCATGCGGCGCCGCCTCGACATCGCCGCCTCGCTGATCGTGGAACCCCGGTTGCTGTTCCTCGACGAGCCGACCACGGGACTGGATCCGCTGTCGCGGCGGGAACTCTGGGAGACCGTCGAGAACCTGCGAGACCGCGGGGTCTCCGTTCTGCTGACCACGCAATACCTCGACGAAGCCGAACGACTTTCCGACGACATCGTGCTGATCCGTGACGGCAACAAGGTGATGCAGGGAGCACCCGCGGCGCTGCGGCAGCAGTTCGGAGCCCCGGTGTGCCAGATCGGTTTCGAGGCCGTCGCCGACGCCGATCGGGCTGTTGCCGACGTGCTGTCCGCGCGGCTCGGGAGGAGAACCGACGGTTTCACCCGCGAAGGACTGACGGTCTCCTTCACCGCGCACCGCGGAGTCGACGATCTCGCCGACTCCCTGGAGGCCCTTCGCGGGGCCGGCATCCCCACCAGCACGGCGGCGCTGAATCCGCCGTCGCTGGACGACGTCTTCCTCAGCATGGCCTTCAAATCCTCCCCGGAAGAGCCTGATGAGGTCTGAAATGTCAGGTGCCGAGAAAACCGCGCTGGCGGTGCCGTCGTCCCCCGGCTTCTGGCGGGGATTCACCGGCGCGACGTGGCGAAACACCCTGCGGTTGAGCCGAAATTCGGCATCAATCGTCTCGGCTTTCGTGATTCCTGGTCTGTTCATGCTGGCCTTCTGGGCGGTCTTCGGGCATGCCGCCAGCAGTTCCGGTTTCGACTATGCACTGTTCCTGATGGCGGCCTGCATGTTCCAAGCGGTTCTGTTCACGGCAGGTGGTTCCGCACTCGCGCTGGCAGTTGACGTCGAATCCGGGCTGCTGGCGCGGATGCGGGCCATGCCCATCAACGCTGCTGTTGCCATCGGAGGGCGTTTGGCCACCGACCTGCTGCGTTCCCTGGCATCGGTGATCACCGTCGCGGTTCTCGGCCTGGTCTGTGGAGCGGAACCTGATTCCTGGGCAGGAGCGGCGGCGGCTCTCGGAGTTGCCTTGGCCATGGGTGAGGTGCTGGCGCTGCTGTTCTGCGGCATCGCACTGCGGTCGGCGCAGCCGGTGCAGGTGGCCAACCTGATCCAGACGATCGAGATGCCGTTGCTGATGCTCTCGACGGCCTTCATACCGGTGGAGACCCTTCCTGACTGGCTGGAGCCGATAGTCAAACACATGCCCTTCTCGCCTCTGATCGACACCACGCGAGCGTTCCTGACCGGTTCCGATCCGGGGGATTCCGGGTGGGAGGCGCTGGCCTGGATCGGGGGAGGCCTGGTTCTGGGTGCGTTCTGGGTGTCCAAGGCTTTCAGGAGGAGGCAGGCATGAGCGTCCAAGCACAGGCACGTGGGGTCAACTGGTTCGCCGCCGTATGCATTCACGCCGACCGGTTGCTCAAGCACCGGCTGCGTTCCCCAGCCGCCGTCGCGTCGGCAGTGGGGATGCCGGTCGTCATGATCGTGATGACCTTGGTCATCTTCGACGGCATGGTCGAGCAGTTCACCGGGAGCGGCATGAATGTCGGTGCGTTGGCGGTGATGGTGGCTTTTTCATCGTCCTTCACGGCCGCCCTGATGGGTGCCGGTGATACTGTCCACGAACGCCATCAGGGTTTGCCGGATCGTTTGGCGACGATGCCGGGGCATGTCTCGTCGGGTTACATCGGGCGGGTGGTATCGGAGGTCGTGCGGGCCGAGGTGTCAGTGGTCACGGCCATGGTGGTCGGGCTGATCGCCGGAGCTGATTTCGGCAGTGCCGTGAATTTCTGGTCGATCCTGGGGATCATGACGGTCGTCGCGATCACTGCAGGCGCCGTTGGGGTCATGCTCGGTTATGTAGCAGAGACCCCTCAGGGGGCGGTGTCCTTCGCGCCGCTCGTGATGGCCGCCATGTTTTTCAACACCGCGATGATGCCCCGTGACATGTATGCGGAGGTGTTGCGTCCCGTGGTGGACGGTTCCCCCATCACCGCCATCACCCAACTGGTGTCCGACATCCGTGGGGACGGCATCGAGGCCGAGCATCTGGTGCTGTTCCTGGCCTGGTTCGGTGGCCTGCTCCTGCTGTCGATCGTCGTGCTGTCCGCCAAGGCCAGGTCGCGACGCTGATCACCGTGTGCGTTCACTGGCAAGAAACCGCCGGTTGACCGCCGAGACGGTCAACCGGCTCACGGTTTGGCTGAACCCGGAGGTTCTGCCGCTGGGAAATGATGCGATGGGGAACGCCGGTCTTTTTCCGCCGGCCCTCACAGGACTCCGTCGGCACCTTTCAGACGTTCCACCCTGCCCTCGGCCAGACGTTCCTCCGCCCAACGGCGCAGGGAGACCTTGTCGGTCTTCTTCAGGGCCGAGACCTGCGGCAACGTGTCCACGAACTCGATGTAGGAAGGCCGGGACCACTTGGAAACATTGGCCTGGATGAAGTCCGAGACGGCCTCCTTGTCGACCGTGGCGTCCTCATTCAGTTTCAGCCACGCGAAGACCACCTCGCCGGCGTAGGAGTCCTCCACCGGGTGGACGACGGCGTCGAGCACACCCTCGTAGCGTTGCAGCGCCTCCTCGATGGGGCGGGTCGGTACGTTGTAGCCGCGATAGAGCACCATGTCACGTTTGCGACCGGTGATCCAGATCCGGTCCCCGATCCGGCGTGCCATGTCGGTGGTGGCCATCCAGCCGTCCGGTTGCACGGTTGAGACCCAGGAACGTTCTGGGGTCCAGCGGGCCGAGTTGATGTAGTCGCCCTTGACGAAGATCTCGCCCGAGACCCCCTCGGGGACCACGTTGCCGTCGTCGTCGCGGATCTCGATGTCCTCGGGGAAGAAGAGACGACCGGCGCTGCTCAGGATTTCGGGATCACCCGAGCAGTGGTCCGCCTGGTCCAGGGCCGACAGCATCCCCGCCTCGGTCTGGCCGTAGGCCTGCAACAGCTTGTCACCACCGATGGCCTCGATGGCCTCGTTGAGATCGGTGGGACTGATCGTCTGGCCCGCGTAGACGATCGATTTCAGCGCGGACAGGTCGGTCATCTCGAAGGACGGGTCGCGGACTATGGCGGTCATCTGGCTGGAAGGCAGGAACAGCGCGGTGATCCTGTAGCGTTCCATTTCCGACAGGATGCCCGCAGGGGTAGCGCGTCCACGATAGATACAGGGCACCAGACCCGAGGTCGCGAACATCTGTGCCATGCCACAACCCTCCAGTGACGACAGCGGCATGGTGCACAGGAATCGACCCTCCAGGCCGACGCCGCCGATACGGTTGATGTAGTTGTAGGTCATCAACTCGGTTGAGCGGTGGGTCAGTAGCATTCCCTTCGGGGTGCCGGTGGAACCCGATGTGTAACGCAAGGTGTTCCAGTCCCCGGCCTTGTTGCGATCGGCGTGGACCAGAAGTTCTTCGGGGTCGATCTCTGCGGTCAGGTCGGTGAAGGACTCTTCCTCGACGATCGGGCAGGAGTACTCATCGGTCATCACTTCCTCGGCCATGTGTCGGGTTGCGCGATCGACGAAGAGCAGTTTTGCCCCCGACTCGTTCAGCATGTGACGCCGTGATGGGGCCGATGCGAAGGGAGCCAGCGCTGATGAGATGCGGCCGCTGAAGAACATCCCCACCAGGACGGGAATCTTGGCCAAGGTGTCGGAACCGGTGAAGGCCACCACGTCGCCGCGTTGGGTTCCGTTGGCCTCCATCACGTCGATGGCTGCTTTGGCAATCGCCGCGCACTGACGGCCGGTAAGGAAATCGGTGTTGTCGATGATGGCCGGGGAATCGGCCTTCTCGGTCCATGACTTGACGATGTCGCGCATGTAGTTGAGCGTTTCGAAATCCTTGTACTTGAGCATGTATGGATCCTTGTTGTTTGTTGGGTGGCGAGGTGCTTACTTGCCGGATGGCGAGGTGGTCGGCAGATTTTCCATTACCGCACGCAGCACCGTCGCCTGCTGGGTGGAAAGGTAGAAATGGTGCCCAGGGTGGGTTATCAGATGCGTTCCTCTGGTGGTGAAACGATCCCACGCCGAGACATCCGCTAGCGTGAAATCGGGGTCCTCGGTCGCCAGATGGAGTGTGATCGGCAGTGGGAGCGGGGTGGGTTCACAGCGATGGGTTTCGGCCAGGCGCATCTCGCTTCTCACCTGGTCGAGCAGCACGGCGGCGAGGTCTTCGTTCTCCAAAGGATTTTCCTCACCCGGGGACATTTCCCCAATTGAGGAGACGAGAGCCCGGTCGTCGAGAATGTGACGGGGCGCCGCGACCGGCTGGTCCGGGGCTCTGGTTGCCGAGACGTGCAGCGCCTGCGGGGGATTGTCCTCGGCGACCAGGAACTGGGTGACCCGGTGGGCCAGCAATCCCCCCATTGAATGACCGAAAAGAACGGTCCGCTCCGCCTGATCTCCGATCACGGTGACGAGGGCCTCGGCCAGTTCATCCAAGGACGATGCCCGGGTTGCGGTGAAGAGCTCCTCATGTCCCGGGTACTGAACGGCACACAATTCCACTCCCAGGTTGTCGGCAACGGGACCCCAGTTGCGAAAATAAGAGGCGGAACCGCCGGCATGGGGCAGGATGACGACGCGCACCGGGGCATGCCGTGGGCAGGTGTAGGTGCGCAGCCCCAGGCGTATCATGCGTTTTCCTTGGAAAGACGCAGGATGGTGTCCGCCAGTTTGGAAACCAAGGGCGGAGTGACGCAGGAGAAATGGTCGCCAGGTACCGCATGCTCGTGCAGTTCACCGATGGTTGCCTGACGCCAGTAGCTGACTCGCTGCTCGGCGACTCCCGGGATGTAGGAGTTGTCCTGGTCGGAGACCACCAGGTGAATATCGGTCAGCAGAGTTGGCGGGGGTGCCTCTGAAGCCGCGTAGTTGTGGGAGAACAGGTCGTGCTGGGCATGGAGCAGCTCTTCGTCGACCTCCTCCCCGGTGTTGCGCCGCTGGTTGCGGGCGTAGCTGGTGAGTCTCTCGGCATCGCTCATCGCGTAGAAGCCAAGCAGTCGCTCCGCGGTGGCACCGAGGGCCGGATCGGATGGGCCGATGGTCGCCAGGGTCGCCGGTATGTCCAGTTGTCCGGACGCGGAGGCCGCCGTCATAACCGCCCCCAGCGACATCAGATCGGACAGCTCCAGGCCCAGGTTGGTGATCGGCATGCCAACCACCGACAGGAAGAAGATCTCTCGTAGCAGCTCGTCGGAACCAACCATCGTCAACGGGGTTGCGTTGATGATCACCGGGGCGAGTGTTTCGACACCGAGGTCGCCCAGAGCGCCTGAGATGTGCCCCGCCAGGAAACCACCGATTGAATGTCCGATCACCTGTACCCGTGACGGAGACAGGTCGGCCACCAGAGGAGCCACCGTTTGGGCTAGTTCACTGAAGGCCGTCTCTTGTGGCAGCGACAGATACCAGGCCGGGTCGGTGAGTTCCACTCCCACCACCTGGCCAGCGATTCGCAATTTCGTGGCCAGTGCCTCCAGGTATCCGGAACTACCCAGTGCTCCCGGGGCCAGCACGCGCAGCAGCGTACCCTCACCCTCCGCCTGGGGGAGCAGCCTCACCCCGTGCTCGACGTCGACCGGCAGTGTGACCGCGGGGCTGGCGGGGGAGTCGATGCCAGTTCCCGAGTCCTGCAGGAAGGAGTCCAGGCCGGCGGGACGCGGGTCGTCCATCAGGGCGCGCAGGATCACGTCGAAACTGAACCTGGCCGCTTGCGGCAGCTGTTTCCGGACCGCGGTGACCAGCTGCGCCATCACCATCGAATCAGCTCCGTGCGCGAACAGATTGTCGCCCGCGGCCAGCTCGGGACGGTGCAGCACCACCCGGCAGATCTCCAGGCAAAGTGAGTCCTCGTCCGCGACGACTGCGACTTCCGATGCGGTTCCGTTGGCGAGTTCCACCAGCCCGGCCCGGTCCACCTTGCCGTTCGGCGTCAGGGGCAACTCGGACCGGACGGCGACGGTGGCGGGTATCCACCCCGGGGGTAGTTGCTCGGCCAGGACCTGCCGCACCTGCTTCACCAGCTCCTCGGCGTCCAAGGTGTCGAAGACCGCCACGTGTCCGGTGCTTCCCCCGCCCAGCGGCATGACGACGCATGCTCCGGCGTTGGCCAATGCCTTGTCGTCGCCGCCGAGGACGACGACCCAGGCGTTGCTGGCCAGATGGTTCAGTTCAGCGGCCACGACCTCGGGTGGGATGTCGGCCCCGACGATCACCATGTTCGACGAGTCGTGTGCGGCGATCTCCGCTCCCGGAACCCAGCCATGGCTGATCAGCCGCATGTCGCCGACCACCTGATGGGCGGTGTCGTCGGAGAACAGGTGGTATTGAAAGTCGAAACCGTGAATCACCGGGATTACGGTTGGGGCCACCGGCTCGCCGGAGGCGAACTCGACAATGTTCAGGGTGTGGCGTTCGTGCCGCGACAGCCAGGCTGCCAGCCGATGGGTGAGAGCCGCTACCAGACGTGCGTCGTGGGCCGTGGTCCCTGGGGTTCCCTGCTTGGCAGCCGTCCGTTCCGCGACGGCCAGCGCGGAGTCGAGGTACGTCGCCAGCTCGGAACATTCTCCGTTGTCGGTGGGGGTGACGAACAAGGCGATCTGCCGGTCCCGGGGGATTTGGGGGTCGGGGGAGTGAGCGACCGCGACTGCCTGGGCCACACCTTCACAGCCCAGAGCCGTCGATTCGATCTCACCCAGTTCGATGCGATGACCACGCACCTTCACCTGGGTGTCGAGGCGACCCAGGAATTCGATCTCCCCCTCCGGCAACCAGCGCCCGCGGTCGCCGGTGAGGTACCAGCGGGTCCCGGTCCGTTCCACGAAACGGGCGGTAGTCGACTCCGGGTCGTTCTCGTAGCAGCGGGCCAGCGAACCACCTGCTATGACGATGTCCCCCGCCACCAGATCGGGGCGGGAGCGCCCATCGGCGTCGACCACGTCCATTGCCTGACCGGACAACGCCACGCCGTAGGGAACCGAGGAACGGTTCTCGTCCCCGGGGGCCACGACATGGAAGTTCGACCAGATACCGGCCTCGGTGGCACCTCCCAGGGCGACGACCGTCATCGACGGGTTGTGTTCCCACAGCCGGGACCCGAGGTTGACCGGGACCCAGTCGCCGGAGACCAGGACCAGCCGCAAACCGGCCAAGGCCCCCGGGGCAGCGGCGTCGCAGACCATCGAGGCCTGGGCGGGGGCCGAGTTCCAGAGGGTGACGCTGTGGGCCGACACCAGATCAGCCCACACACTCGGGTCGGTGTAGTCCGAGGGAGCTGGGATGACCAACGAGCCGCCGAAGGCGAGAACCCCGAAGATGTCGAACACCGAGAGATCGAAACCCAGCGACGAGACCATCAGCCCACGATCCTCGTCACCGACGTTCCAGCGGTTCCGGACGTCCACGATGGTGTTCAAGGCGGCACGGTGGGTCATCACGACCCCCTTCGGGTCGCCAGTGGAACCCGAGGTGAAGATCACGTAGGCATCCGCATCCGGATCATTCGCGACACGGACCTGCGCCGGATCACCGGCCTGCGGGATGGTTTCCAGGACGTCAGCATCCAGCACCACCCGGGCCCCGCAGCTGGCGATCACACGTTCCCGGCGGGCCCGTGGATGGGAGACGTCCACGGGAACGTAACAGCCACCGGCGGCCACGACGCCGAGGACGGCGGCCACTTGCCCGGCCCCGCGTGGCAGACAGATGACCACCCGGTCGCCTGTGGAAATTCCCTGCCCTGACAGCCAGGCGGCGATGTCGAGAGCGCGGTGCGCGAGTTCGGAGAAGCTGTGTTCGCCATCGCCGTCAATGATCGCCACTCGCTGCGGGAAAGTGCTGGCGGTTGTGAAGAACGCGGTGTGCAGGCAGTCGTTCGGCCATTCGGTCGTCGCGGGGACGCGCTGCCGGGCTGCCAGCTGTTTCTCGGAGACGTCGATGGCATCTGCAGCACCATCCAACCAGTTGGTGAAACACCCGAACATGGTGGCGATCACATCGGCGTCAATGGTGCCGTCGCGGACGTCCCAGTTGACACACAGCCGCGAGTTCAGTACCGAGACCTGACAGTCGATGAACACCTGCGGGGTCTGGGTGATGCCGCCGGTGATCCGCCATGCCTGTGCGGTCTTCTCGGTGATTCGCGACGGGTCGATGGCCGCCGTGAAAACGTAGGGAAAGAACCTCTGCACCCCGCCGGTGCGGCGGTTCAGGTCACGCATCACGGCGACACCGGATTGGGTGCGGTGATCCAGCACATCGGCCAGCCCGGATGAGATCTGGCGGGTCAGGTCGTCGGTGTCCGAAATCTTGACAGGCACCAGACCCGTCGAGGTGAAATCGCCGATCAGGGAGCCGATGCGCGGGTGCACGTCCTGCCGGTCGAGGAGGGTCGCTACCAGGGCGAATTCGCGGTTCTGCGACCAGGTGCCCAACACTTTCGCGTAACCGCTCATCGCGAGGGCCGCGGGCGAGACCCCGGCTGCCCGGGCGCGGTCGAGGAAGGCGATGGTGGCCTCCGGGCTGAGCGCGTGGGCGTACCGTGTGAACGTCGCCGGGGCATCGGCGCGTGGAGGGGCCAGCGGCAGCTCTGGTGGCTCCGGGGCGGCCCCCAATCGTTCGCTCCAGAACCTGCGGTCGGCCTGGACGCGGTGATCGGACTCGTCCAACGAGGTGGCCATGACGTAGTCGCGGAAAGTAGGGCCGGGCTCGCCGAGATCGGTCTCGGGGTTGGCGTGCAGTGCCACGAGCTGGTCGATCAACAGGGTGATGCCGGTCCAGTCCGCCATCAGGAAGTCGACCGAGACGTGCAGGCGGTCATCGGATGCCGTGGCCCCGCGGCTGATGCCCAATCGCAGCAGCGGAGGGTTCTCCGCATCCAGCACCTCGTGGGAGAACTCCGCGATCAGCGCGGGAAGCCCCGTCGCATCCACCTCGACGACCGGGGGACGGGTGATCTCGGAAACCGGATGGACCTGCTGGAAACCTGCGGTGTGGAAGCTGGTGCGCAGAGCGCCGTGACGTGCGATCAGCAGGTCCAGGGCCCGCTCCAACCGGACGCGATCAATCGGTCCCATGTCCACCTCCAGGTAGGCGTGGCAGGCGACTCCGCCGGTTTGGTAGGTGCTGGAGCGCCCCAGCAGGTAAGCGGCCTGGATGTCGGTGAGGGCGAAAGGCTCGTACTGGTTCGTGGGGTCCTCGGTCAGGGTGGTGCCCGCCTGCAAGGCGGCAATCACGGCATCCCGGTTGGTTCGGATGGCCTCCCGGAGCTCGCCGGTCAACGTTCCGGTGGGCGCCCGGAACTTCAGAGCACCTCGTTCGACCCACAGCATGATCCCGGCATTGCGGGCGGTGGCTATCAGCTGAGTCGCGGTCTCCGACATGTCTGGAACTCCTTTGATGGCATTGGTTTCGCCGATGTGTGGGGCATTACCCCTGACCATTAGGCGAGCCTAACCTAAAGCTTGTATGCTTCCGGAGCTGGGCCAGAATCCCGTGTCCGAGGTGCATCGCGGACCATCACGAGGATGAGCTGGTAGGGCTTACGACGAGGAAAGATAGTGAGCGGTGGTGCTGTGAAATCGGATGCTGGAGGGGCCACGATTCGCGAGGCGGTACGGGCGATGCTGGCCGAACGGCTCGATGCCGATCCCGACGAGATCGAGTGGGACGACGAACTGACGATGCTCGGCGTGGATTCGATCTCGCTCATGGCGGTGCTCGAGTGGCACTTGGCTCGCACCGGGATTCGCATCCCCTTCACCGACGCCGTCTCCACCCGAACCATCGGTTCGTTGGGTGATCTGTTGGAGAGCAGCGCCGAGGACCGGCAAGGCCCGCAAGTGACGAAACCGGTGGAACTGCCTGACGTGGATCCAGGCCGACCCTTCGGGCTTTCCGTGATGTCCCAGGCATACTGGGCCGGGCAGCATCTCGACGAGGGGGCGACACCAATCGTCGCCCACTTCTACCACGAGTTCGACGGGGGCCCGGTGGACGTCGAACGCATGGAGCGGGCCTGTCGGCTGCTCTACGAACGCAACCCGATGCTGCGTGCGGTGGTGACCGCCGAGGGTACCCAGTACGTGCGCGACCTGGGGCAGTGGCGCCTTCCGGTCGAGGATCTGCGTGAACTCGACGCTGCGGCCGTCGAGGAGAGATTGCTGGAGATCCGTGAGGAACGCGCCCAGTCGAACATGCGCCCTGAACGGGGCGAGGTCTTCGAGATAGGGCTGGCCCTGCTGCCGGGGGCCCGTAGCCGCACCTTCGTCAAGCTCTACATGGGTGTCGCCGACGCGATGAGCTTCAAGATGGCCCTCGAACAGCTGGCCGCGAACTACCGGGACCCGGAGGCCCCATGGCATGAGCCCGGCATCAGCTACGCCCAGTACGTCACGGTCACCGCCGAACCGGATGCCTCGCACGAGGCCGACCGCGCCTGGTGGGCGTCCCGCCTCGACTCGGTCAACCCGGCACCCGAGTTTCCCCCGGGCCGGCAGGACGGACACGTCCATTCGCGACGCCTGGCCCACCAGTTCACTCCCGAGCAGTGGCGCGACCTGCAGGAGGTGGCTGCCTCGCTGGGGGTCACCCCGACGGTGCTGGTGCTGACCGTCTTCGGTGAAACCCTGGGAGCATGGTCCACCACCAAGGATTTTGTGGTGAACATGCCGGTTTTCCGTCGCGCCGACCTGCACCCTGATGTTCCCCGCCTGGTCGGTGACTTCACCGGATCGCTGCTGGTGAACCTGTCCACGGGTGGTGCAGCGGGCCTGTCCGAGAAGGTACGGGACAACTCCGAACGGGTCGCGGAGGCACTGGCCCATTCCCGCTACTCCGGCGTCGAGGTGCTTCGTGACCTGAACCGCGGCACACCGGAGCGTCGCACCGCTCCGGTCGTGTTCACCTCCGCCCTGGGGATCGGCGAGCTGTTCTCCGCGGACTTCATCGAGATCTTCGGCCCACCCTCGTGGGTTGTCTCCCAGGGGCCGACGGTCCTCGTCGACTGCCAGATCTCGGTTCTCGGCGGACGGCTCTGTGTCAACTGGGATGTCCGCGAGGGTGTCGTTGACGACACCGTGGTCGATGCGATGTTCACGTCCTTCGTCGAGTCCTTGGGTGCTGTTGCGGAAGGTGGAGCCAGTGCCGGTCCCGTCAGGGTCCCAGAGGTCCAGCTGAAGGTGCGCGCCGCGCGCAGGGAGGCCTGGCTGGCCACCGCCAGGGAACTGGGTTCTCTTCCCGCGCAAGGACGTGGTGCCGAGCTGGGTTGCCTGCACACCGGTTTCTTCGCGACGGCTTCCACCGACCCTGATCGTGTCGCGGTGATCGATGCCGCCGGTGAACACACATTCGGTGAGATCGCCTCCGCGGCCGCGGGGCTGGCCGGCTGGCTCCGCACGAAGGGCATCGGACCGGGAGAGCGCGTCGTGGTGTGCTGCCACCGTGGGGTCGAGCAGGTCATCGCCTGCGTCGGGGTGCTTGCGGCAGGTGGTTGTTACGTCCCGGTCGACGTCAACCACCCCGAGGCCCGCCGTGGCGTGGTCGTGAACGTCTGTGGTGCCCGCTGGGTGATCTGCGGGAATGGTTCTGCCGGTGATGGCGGCTGGTGTGGTCCGGAACGTCTGGTGGATCTCGCCGACGTTCCCGTAGAGCAGGACTGGAAGCCCGAGAGCATTGCAGACGACCCCGATTGCGACGCCTACGTCATCTTCACCTCCGGGTCCACCGGGGAACCGAAGGGCGTCGTGATGACCCACCGAGGCGCCATGACCACCATCGATGATGTCGCGGCGAGGTGGGGGACAGGGGCCGGAGACCGTGGCCTGATGGTTTCCTCGCTGGGTTTCGACCTGTCGGTTTTCGACCTGTTCGGGGTGATGGGTCGCGGCGGATCCCTGGTCATCCCGCCACCCGCCACATACGCCGACCCGGGCGTGTGGGTCGAGCTGGTCACCAGGCACGGGGTGAACCTGTGGAACTCGGCGCCGGCACAGGCGTCGATGCTTCTCGACACCTGCGGACCGGGCGAACTCGCCGGCCTGCGTTTCGTCCTGGTCTCCGGTGACTGGGTTCCCGTCGACCTCGGGGTGCGGCTGTGGGAGCACAACCCGCGAATGACCGTCGTCGCGGGTGGCGGCGCCACCGAGGCCGGGATCTGGTCGAACTGCCATGTGCTGGCCCCCGGTGACGAGGACGGTGCCTCCATTCCTTACGGCATCGCCCTGTCGGGCCAGGACATGGACGTCGTAGACACCCATCTGAACCCCTGCCCCGACCTGGTGGCTGGCGACATCGTCATCGCCGGTGATGCCCTGGCGAGAGGATACGAGAACGATCCCGAACTGACCGCGAGGAAATTCATCACCGACCCGAGGGGGCGCCGGATCTATCTGACCGGTGACCGTGGACGCTGGTTGCCGAACGGTGAGATCGAGTTCCTGGGCCGGTTGGACACCCAGGTGAAGATCCACGGGCACCGGATCGAACTGACCGACGTCGAACACGCCATCGCATCCCATCCAGAGGTGGCCAAGGCCGTCGTGGTCGCATCGGAGGGCATGGACAGGGCCATGTACGGCGCGGTCGTCCCCGTGCCCGGCGCCGATCCGGGCATCGACGAACTGATCGCCTGGCAGGCGGACCGGATTCCGTGGCCCTGCTCCTTCCTGAGCCTCCTGGACGAATTTCCGCTGACCAGAAACGGCAAGGTGGACCGCAAGGCCCTGCTGAGTCTCCTGCTGGCAGCGCACCAGACCGACGACGAGACCCCCGGAACCCAAACGGGTGACCTCGATCCCGTCGCCCGGCAGGTCGCGGACTTCTGGCAGGAACAGCTCGGGGTCCCGGTGCGCGGCGGGAACGATGACTTCTTCCTGCTCGGTGGGGATTCGCTGATCGCGTCGCGCGTGATCTCGAGGATGCGTCGAGCAGGCTGGCAGGCGAGCCTGGCGACGGTTTTCACCAACCCGCGGCTCGCTGATTTCGCAGCCGGCTGCACGCCACCCACCGAACCCGTGGCCACCGGTCCCGCGCTGACCCACGACGACGAAAACGCGTTGGAGCCCTTCGACCTGACCGAGGTGCAGCGGGCCTACCTGGTGGGCCGGGACCCCGGGCTGGTCCTGGGAGGTGTGGACTGCATCTTCTACCGCGAGTACCGAGTCGAATCGGTTGATGAGAACCGGCTCGGTGCGGCCGTCGACGCCGTCGTCGCGCGGCACCCGATGCTGCGCGCCATCGTCGAGGACGAACGCCAGCGGGTGTTGCCTCAGGTACCTTCGTACCGGGTGATCCGTGCCGGCGGTCAGGCCGCTGAGCGGATGAGGGCCGAACTGGCCGCCCGTCGATTCGAGCCCAGCAGCTGGCCTCCGTTCGACATCCGGGTGCTCGATCTCGACGGGGCGACTCGTGTCTGCGTCGCCACCAATTCGCTGATCCTCGACGCCGCGTCGGTGCTCAACCTCCAGCGCGAAATCGACACGATCCACGCCGGTGAGCAACTGCCACATCCACCGGAGATCGACTTCCGCGACTACGTCACCGGACACCTGAGCGATGCCGCAGGCCGAGCCGCCGAGCTGAGCGCCGCCCGGCGGCACTGGGCCGGCAGGGTAGAGGAACTGCCCGCTTCCCCCGCCCTGCCGCTGGCCCGTGAACCCGAGGAGATCGGGGTGCCGGTCTTCGAACGCGAGTTCATCGAGATCGACGCATCCACCTGGTCTGCCATAACCAGGGCCTGCCGGAACCATCAGGTGACTCCCTCCGCGCTGGTGTTGGCGAGCTTCTGCGAGACCTTGCGGATCTTCAGCGGACAGGACGGCGTTTCGGTGACCGTCACGGTCTTCGACCGCCCGGCTGTCCACCCCGACATCGAACAGGTGATGGGGGATTTCACATCGCTGCTGGTTTCCGGGTATCGCGTCGCCGAGACCGAGCCGTGGGCAACCCGCGTCAGGCGGGTCTCGGAGAACCTCGCGGAGGATCTCGAACATGTCGGGCTGGGCATGGCGGCGATCTCGCGGCTGGCCCGGGACGCCGGTGGCGAAACCGGTTTCCCGGTGGTTTTCACCTCGGCCCTCGGCGTCGAGCAGAGTTTCGGCGGGGACGGCGGTCTGTTCCGTGAATGCACGGGTGGGATGTCCGCGACCGGTCAGGTCTGGCTCGACCACCAGGTCAGCGACGACGGCCACGGCGGGGTGCGGATCAACTGGGACCACGTGAAGGGCCTGTTCCCACCCGGATTCATCGCCTCGGCGATCACCCATCAGCGGCGCCTGCTTGACTTCGCGGCCACCGGTGACTGGAACCAAACCCCGGTTCCCGGGGTCACGGAGACCGAACGTGCCGCTCGTGCGAGTCACCTGAGGCCTCGGGTGGGGACCCCGCGCACCCTGCACGCCCCCTTCGTCGAGCTGGCCACGGCCCAGCCCGACGCCATCGCGATGATCGGCGCCGACGGCAGCGAATGGACGCGGGGACGGCTCCTCGACGGGGCTCTGCGCGTCGCCTCTTGGCTGCGCACCCGGAACATGGAGCCGCGGGAGCAGGTCATGGTCTCGCTGAGCGATCCGGCCCAGCGGGTGGTAGCGATCCTCGGGGTGTTGCTCGCCGGCGGCAGCTACGTCCCGGTTGGTGTCGACCACCCGGAGGGGCGCATCGCCTCGATCAGGAACCAAACCGGCCTGCGACTGGTCCTCGACGACGCCTGGGCCAGCACATGGAACCCCGGGGACAACCCCCCGCAAACCGGTGTCGATGACGGACCGGCGGTCCCGACGGACATCGCCTACACGATCTTCACCTCCGGCTCCACGGGTGAACCGAAGGGCGTCATGCTGTCGCACGCCCAGGCGGCGGCAACCATCGACGCCGTCATCGACCGCTGGAGTCCCGAAGGTGGTTGGCGCGGCATAGGGGTTTCGGCTATCGACTTCGACCTCTCCGTTTTCGACCTGTTCGGGACCTTGGGGTCGGGAGGGCTGCTGGTCCTCGTCGATGACGAACACCGCCGCGATGCCCAGCACTGGGCGGCGATGATCGCTGAACACCAGCTCAACTACTGGAACACCGTTCCCACCCTGCTGGAGATGCTGCTGGTCTCGGCCACCCCGGGTGAGCTTGATTCCCTGCGCTCGGTGATCGTCTCCGGCGATCGTGTCCCGCTGAACCTCGACCAGCGCCTCAGAGACGCGGCCCCGCGGGCCACCCTGGTGGCGATGGGGGGCGCGACCGAGGCGGCGATCTGGTCCAACTGGTTCGAACCGGCCAGCGCGAGCGAATGGCGGGATCAGGTTCCGGGCTGGGCAGGGGTGCCCTACGGTTACCCGCTGGCGGGGCAGGCGTTCGACGTGCTCACACCCGCCGGGGTCTCCTGCCCGGACTGGGTGGTCGGTGAGCTCACCATCTCCGGCTGTGGTGTTGCCGAGGGATACATCGGTGAGGACCAGGGTGGTTTCTTCACCACCGACGACGGGCGGCGGAAGTACCGCACCGGAGATCTTGGACGTTTCAGGCCCGGCGGTTTGCTGGAGATCCTCGGGCGCAGCGACGATCAGATCAAGGTCCGCGGCCACCGGATCACCACTGGGGAGGTCGAGGTCAATGCGGAGGCCCTGACCGGGGTGGACCGTGCCGCCGCCGGTGTCGTGCAGGGCAGCGACGGGGCCGTCCTGGCCCTGGCCGCGACCCTGCACCATGCGCCGATCCAGCCCGGGCCGCTCCCGGTCCCGGGCGAGGTCACGGCCCCCGGCCACGGACCCAGCCGGGAGCAGAGGCTGAAAAGAATCGCAGGTATCCTCACCGAGGTCATAGCGGGCGTTCGCGACCCCGCCGCGACGCAGGTCGTCGAACTCTGGCGGGCCTGGCTGGCACGGAATCCCGTGGCCGCGGCACCCTCCGGCCCTGACGTCGCTGTCGTCGATCTGCTGACCGGAATCCTGAACCGGCACCGTCCGGTGGCCGACCTGGTGGAGAACCCAGCCACCGATGTTGCCCGGCAGATCTTCGACCAGCCCGACTCCGCTGCCGCCGTCGCGTGGTTGCTCGAACGCGCCAGAACCGTTCCTGCCGCACGCGTCGGATGGTGGACCTCCACCGCCGTCGCGGCCCGGCTCGCGGAAGCACTCGGCGCAGAGCTGACCGGGGATGCCCTGATACCGACCGGCGAGGTTCCCTGCTGGGTCGGGGGCGGATTCGACCTGGTGCTCGCCCCGCTCAGCATGCACACCTTCCCCGACCCGGCACGTGCGTTGCGACGCGCCCGCGCGGCTCTGGCGCCCGGTGGCCTGCTGATCGCGGTGGAAATCGAATCACTGGCGCCCGAGGCCATGCTCTCGGCGGTGATCCTTTCCGACGGATTTGGCCACGACCCGGCCCGGCTCTCCGACCCCGCCAGGGGAAACTGCCACACGGTGGCCGAATGGGCTGACCTGGCGGCGCTCGTCGGCCTGGAACTCATCGAACACGTGATGGTCTCCGACACGCCGGTACGGGGTTTCGTCCTGCACCGCCCGGAAGGCGTCGCGGACCTCGACGCCGACCGGATCCGGTACCAGCTGTCCGAACGACTTCCCGGTCCCCTGGTTCCGCGAGTCTGCGAGATCATCGACAACCTACCGACCACCCGTAACGGAAAGGTCGACCGGGGCACCGCCATGGCCGCCCTCCCCACGGGGCGGAACGAACCGGACACCGTTGGGCAACCTCCGCTGCCCGGTCTCGAGGAACTGGTTGCGTCCTGCTGGCGTGACCTGCTGGGTGCCACGAAGATCTGTCGCGAGGACTCGCTGTTCGACCATGGCGGTGACTCGCTGTCGGCGGCCCGGCTGGTCGGTGAACTGGAGTTGCGCGTCGGGGTGCGGCTCTCGCTGAGGAAGATCCTGGAGACCCCGTCGGTCGCCGGAATCGCGGCGGCCCTGACGGCCGCTGGATGCCCGGAGGGAGTGGATGACGTCGAGGAGGGCGAGCTGTGAAAGTCGCGGTCCTGGGTTCGTCGGGTGAAATCGGTGGCAAGGTCGTCGAGGAGCTGTTGTCCGACGGAGTCGATGTGCGGCGCGGCCTGCGGACCGGTGCAGGAGCCCCTCATTTCGACATCAGCGACCGAACCGGTGCGACTCGGCTAATCGCCTGGGCCGACGTCGTCGTTGATGCCACCCCGTCCTGGGTGTGCAACCCGGTCGTCACAAGAGCCCTGGAACACGTTCCGGTGGTCAGCACCGGACACGTGGCGATCGCCGGTCAGGCCTTGCACGTCAGCTGCGCGGGTGCCCTGCCGGGTGTGTTGACCGGGGTTCCGCTGTTGCTTCCCCGGCGTGATCGGAAGGTGGTTTCCCGCACGATGATCTCGGCCCCCCTGTCGCGTTCGGCGGCTCGGGACATGCTCCAGGGAGCCCGCCGTGGACCGGGTGCCGTAATCCGGCGCGACGTCCGGATGCCGTTGCTCGACGCCGAGGTCGACCTGGTCGGTTACGCAGATACCGACACCGCATTGATCGACGGACGATTTGCCCACCCCGTCGAGTGGTGGAGTGCCTGGGCCGGACGCAGATTCCGCGACGCTCTGTTCTCCGCCGTCGGCATGGACCCCGATCAGGCTGCTTCGGTGCTCTCGGCGGCCGCCGGAAACGGGGTGGTTCCCGGATGCGAGGTTCTTGCCCACGCCACGGACGGCATTGATGAAGTCGGTGTTCGGGTCGCATCGATGACAACGCTGTGCGCTGCCATGGCGGTCAGCTGTGTGAAGGTCTTGGGCGGTTTGGGAACCGCAGGGATGACGGCGCTGCCCCAGCAACTGACTGCCTTGGACCTGCTACTGCGCACCGGAACCGCCGTCGGGCAGGTCATTGAAACAGCGGGGGGCGTCATCACCCGCGCCCCGGACGAAGAGGGGGAATTGTGATCGGGGTGTTGGTGGCCGGATCCACCTTCGGGGCGGTCCACGCGTATGCCGTGAAGAACACCGACGGGATGGAACTGCTCGGGCTGCTGGGATCCGGCAGCTCCAGGACGCTGGCGCTGGCTGCCGGACACGGTGTCGCAGCGCACTCCCGGCCCTTCCCTGCCCCGGGTTCCGGGGCCGTGGCCTCGGTGGTCCTGCGGTCCACTGCCTTGGGCGGTAACGCGGTCCCGCTGGCCCTGGAGCTCTTGTCCCAGGGCTGGAACGTGCTGGTCGAGCAGCCGATCCGTGCCGACGAGATCAAACAGTTGGCGGGCCAAGCGATGCGTGCGGGGGTTGCGTTCCGGGTCGGTAATCTGTATCTCAACCTGCCGCCCGTGGCGCGCTGCCTGAGGGTGATGGAGCGACTCCGTCTCACGCACCGGGTCAAGCAGGTTCGTGTGCTGACCTCAACCCAAACCTTGTTGGTGGGGGCGGCCGTGCTGAGGAGGTTGTGCGGGCAGGCGGCTCCGAGAGTGGAGGCCAGGCAGTCGTGCAACGGCATCACCACATGTCTGGGCAGTGCCGGCGGGGTCGGCTTTTGTTTGCAGGTCCACAACGAGCACGACCCCGCTGATCGGGACAACGGTGGGCTGGGGTTGGTCAGCGCCGAGGTGATCACCGACGCCGGTGGTTTGGTTCTTGGCGATGCCGCCGGACCGTTGACCTGGGTGCCGCGAGTGAGCATGGGAAATCGTGACGTTCTCGGTATGCCCACGGCCGAGGCGTGTGATGTGCCGCGTGGTGAATTGCTGTGTCCCCACGAACCGAGGGTGTTCGCGGAATGGATTCGTGTTGACTGGTGCCGGGCGGTAGCCGAGGACATCAGGGCATGCGCCGCTGACGGTGCGGCCGGTGGCGTGAACCGGCATCACGTGGGCCAAGCCGTTGCAGACGCCACGTGGTGGACCCTGCTGTCCCGGGAGATCGGCCTACCCGAGACCGTCAATGGGAATGTTTCCCCTGTGGATGCGGCTTGGTTCGCTGCCCTCGGAGATGATTGATACTCGGGAAAGCGCTGGTCGTCGCCTGCTGCCATCTTGACAGGTCAGGCCGGGGCGCCCTCCAGGATGGCGCGGCTGGCGGACAACCCCAGGCGGGTGGCTCCCGCGGCGACCATCTCCTGGGCGGTGGCCCAGTCGCGGATGCCACCGGAGGCCTTGACCCCGAGGCGGCCATCGACGGTCGCCGCCATCAGCGCGACGGCGTGGGTGCTGGCGCCACCCGCCGGGTGGAAGCCCGTCGAGGTCTTCACGAAGTCGGCGCCCGCCTCCTCAGCGGCCTGACAGGCGGTGACGATCTCCTCGTCGGTCAGGGCGGCAGATTCGATGATGACTTTCAGCAGCCCGGTGGTGGCTTCGCGGACGGCGGTGATCTCCTCGACCACCCGGTGTGCTTCACCGGCCTTCAGGTAGCCGATGTTGATGACCATGTCGATCTCGTCGGCGCCCAGCCGCGACGACTCCGCCGCCTCGGCGGCCTTCGTCACCGGGGTGTGGTTGCCGGACGGGAAACCGCACACCGTCGCCACCTTCAACGAGACGAGGTCGTCGGTCAGCGGCAGCATCGACGGCGAGACGCACACCGAGAAGACGCCCAGTTCCCTGGCCTCCGCGACCAGCGCGGAGACCTGCGCCGGGGTGGCGTCGGTTCGCAGGAGGGTGTGGTCGATCATGCGCGCCAGCGCGTCCCGGGAAATCTCCATGCGTCGAGGGTAGCCGGTCGCGGCCGAATCGCCGGACAGCCCCGCGTCCGCCACCCCGCCCGGCGGAAACGCTTGCCTTGTGGTCGTGTGCTTGCGCTGTAGCGCTGGCGTTTGACGGGAAGGCAAGCGTTTCCGTCGGGAGGGCAAGCGTTCGACGGGAGGGCAAGCGTTCCAGGTGGGTGTTTCCCGGGTCAGGGGGCCAGGGGCAGCCAGATCGTGAAGCACGTTCGACCCGGGCGGGAGTCCACCTCCACCCGGCCACCGAAGCTCGCGACCACCGCCTGCACGATCGACAGGCCCAGTCCCGTCGACTTCGCCTCGTTGTGGCGGCGCGACGCGTCGGCCCGGGTGAAGCGCTCGAAGATCCGGGGCAGCACGTCGGGCGCGATGCCGGGGCCGTCGTCGACGACCATCAGGCACGCCTGGCCGTCCTTGATGCCGGCGACGGTGGTGACGGTGGTGCCAGCGGGGGTGTGGTTGCGGGCGTTGGACAGCAGGTTGACGATCACCTGGTGGAGGCGGTCGGCGTTGGCCCGCACCTCGAAACCCTCCTCGGGAAGTTCCAGGCGCCAGATGTGATCGGGTCCGGCGGCGCGCGCGTCGCTGACGGCGTTGAGCACCACCGCGACGATGTCGACGGGTTGCATCTCGACGGGGGCATCGGCGTCGAGCCGGGCCAGCAGGAGAAGATCCTCGACGAGTTTCGTCATGCGCTGCGACTCCGAGTCGATCCGGCCCAGCGCGAACGCCGAGTCCGCACCGTCGCCGCGGGCCGCCAGCTCCGAGTAGCCGCGGATGGCGGCCAGGGGATTGCGCAACTCGTGGGAGGCGTCGGCGACGAAACGCCGCAGCTTGGTCTCGGAGGCCTGCCTGGCCTTGAGGGCTCCCTGCACGTTGCCGAGCATCCGGTTGAAGGCGCCGGTCAGCTGCGCCACCTCGTGTTCGGGGGGCAGGGCCGGGTCGGGAACGGCGGGCACGTCTACCTCACCGCGGTCCAGGTCCAGCTGCGAGACCGTCGATGCCGTAGCCGACAACGACCGCAGCGGTTTCGTCGCGGCGTTGGCGACGGCGCGGGTTGCGAACGCCGCCACCACCACGGCCGCCACACCCAGGGCGACGGCGAGCAGGCTCAGGCGCACGATGGTGGTGTTGACGGTCTCCAGCGGCAGGGCCAACACCATAAGTTCGCTGTCGCGGTTGTACTGCGCGACCGCCCGGTACTGGCCCAGATCGGGGATGTCCACGGTGTGTTTCTGGCCGTCCGTGTTGACCTTCAACAGGGCGTCGATGGCTTCCGCGGAGACGTTGTCGTATTCGCCGTGCCCGATCTTCGAAGCGACGCTGACGCCGCTCGAGTTGCGCAGCACGACGACGGTGCCGGGTGGTGTGCCGGGCGCCAGGATGCCTTTCGGACGGCCGTTCTGCTGGCCGGTTTCGCGTGTCTGGAGGGCTTTGGCGTTGTCCACCTGTTTGTCGAGCTGCTCGTACATGATGACGCCCGCCGCGACGATGGTGCCCGCCGAGATCAGCAGCGCCAGCACCGCCACCACGGCCGTGACGCGCCGCCGCAGCTGGGCGGAGAGACTGGCCGGGCGCATCAGGAGTTCGCGGGTCGCAGCACGTACCCGGCCCCGCGCATGGTGTGGATCATCGGGGAGCGGCCCGCGTCGATCTTCTTGCGCAGGTAGGAGATGTAGAGCTCGACGACGTTGGCCTGGCCGCCGAAATCGTAGTTCCACACCCGATCGAGGATCTGGGCTTTGCTGAGCACCCGTTTGGGGTTGCGCATCAGGTAGCGCAGCAGCTCGAACTCGGTGGCGGTGAGGTTGATGTTCTCGCCGGCGCGGGTGACCTCGTGGGAGTCCTCGTCGAGGATCAGGTCGCCAACGACGAGCTGGGTGTCCGGTTGCACCGTCGTCGCACCGGAGCGGCGCAGCAGCCCGCGCAGCCGCGCGATGACCTCCTCCAGGGAGAACGGTTTGGTCACGTAGTCGTCGCCGCCGGCGGTTAGCCCGGTGATGCGGTCGGCCACACCGTCCTTGGCGGTCAGGAAGATCACGGGCACGTCGGGTTGTTCTGTGCGGATGCGGCGCATCACCTCCAGGCCGTCGAAGTCCGGCAGCATCATGTCGAGCACGATGGCGTCGGGTTTTACGGCGCGGGCCGCGTGGACGGCGTCGGTTCCGGTGGCGGCGGTGGTCACCTCCCAGCCCTCGTAGCGCATGGCCATGGCCAGCAGCTCGGTCAGGCTGGGTTCGTCATCGACGGTGAGGACCCGCAGGGCGGTGCCGTCGGGGCGGGTCAGGGGGGTGGGCTGTGCGGGAGGCATGCTTCTACTGTGACAGTCCCGAGTGGGGTTTCGCCATGAACTTGCTGTGTGTCTCCTGTGGGAGCTGGATTCCCCGGGCGGGGGTGTCGTCCCACTCGTCCGGCAGGGAGTGGGCTGGTTCCTCGGGAAGGGAGCGGGCGGGGCGTTTCGGCTGTTCCTCGGCCTGCGGCTGGATGTCCTTGGGTGTTCGGAACAGGTTGTCCAGGCCTATTCGCCCGGCGCCGTGGGTCATCAGCATCAGGCCGACGATGGTCATCACGGCGTTGTACTCCCAGCCGGAGTTGTGGACGTAGAAGGTGTGCGACCTGAGGGTGAGGATGATTCCGATGTTCAGGACCATCAGGCCGAGGCCGATCACGGGGGTGGCCAGCCCGAAGATCAGGAAGATGCCGCCGATCACCTCGAAACCGATCAGCAGCCACACCATGAGTCCCGGGTTCGGGATGCCCGCGTGCTCCAGGATGTTGGCCTCCGCGGTGATGCCCTCGTTCTGCCAGCGGTGCCAGCCGTGGGTGACCATTATGACGCCCATGATGATGCGGGTGAGCATCAGGGCGATGTCCTTGAGCACTCGGATGAAGGCCTTCATGGTTCTCCCTGCGGTTGGTCGTCTAGCCAATCGTATGACACAAACCGGCCGTTTGGTTCGGGTGAGCGCTGGTAAAATGCCCACTTCCCCTGTTGCCCGGTGATGGTTCGTGGTGCGTTGCTGGGGGGATCTCCTAGAGTTGTCCGCGATGCCTCGTCTCGAACCGCGTTCCCGAATCACCGATCCCGCCGGCGGCTGGGGATGGGTGGGTTTCGGGTTTTTCGCCAGTGCGGTCCTCGTCGTTTACGCCTGGGCGACGCCGCAGCCCGCCGTCACGATCACCGACTACCTGCTTGCTTCCCTGGCCCTGCTGTCCTGCGCGGGCCTGCTGTTCGCGTGGTGGCGGATCGGGCCGCGTTTCCCGCATCCCGTCGCCGCGACGGTGCTGTGGGCGCTGCCGTTGCTGGCCTGCCCGCCGCTGTTCAGCCTGGACGTGAACGCCTACCTGACGCAGGGCTGGATGGTGCTGGGCGGACACGATCCCTACGTCATGACGCTCGGGGAACCGCAGCTGCCCGGGATCGTCGTCGGGGTGGACTGGGTGAACACCACATCGGTCTACCCGGCGGGGTCGTTGCTGATCTTCGCGGCCGTGTTCTGGGCCAGCGGTGGCCTGCCGTGGCTGGGGTTCCTGCTGTTCAGGGTGCTGCACCTGGCCTGTCTGCTGGTGGTGGCGTGGGTGGTGAAACGCCTCGCGCCGCGCGTCGGGGTTCCCGTGAACACGGCGCTGTGGGCGGGGGTGGCCACCCCGCTGCTGGTGTTCCAGTGGATCGGGGGTCTGCACAACGACGCCGTGCTGGTGGCCCTGATCGCCCTGGCGGTGCTGGCGGCGCAGCGCGGCGGCTGGACCGGGTTGCTGCTGGGTGGGGCCCTGATCGGGTTGTCCCTGACCGTGAAACAGTCGGGGGCGGCGGCGGGGCTCGGTGTCGTCGCCCTGGCCTGGGCGGTCTCGCCGGGCCGGGACTGGTGGCGGCTCGCGGGCCGGGCCGCAGCGGCGGGGGTGGCTGCGGTGGCGGTGTTCGCTGGCGTCTCCCTGGGTTCCGGGCTGGGGTTCGGCTGGGGCAACAGCACCGCCGGGAATCCCCTGGCCGTGATGAGCGACTCGCCGTTGTCGTGGATCATCCAGGCGATGAAACTCCTCGGGCAGGAGGCATCGCTGGCTCCGGTGATGCGAGCGCTCACCCTCGTCGCCGGGCTGGCGGTGCTGGCGGCCTGGGCGTGGCTGGTGGCCCGCTTCGGGCCCCGGCCCGGAGAGCCGGGACGTCCCTGGGTGGTGCTGCTCGGAGGGCTGCTGGCCTTCGCGCTGCTCGGTCCCGCCCTGCAACCCTGGTACTTCACCTGGGTGGCGCCCTTCATCGCCCTGGCGCTGCCCGGCCGGCGTTGGCAGCGGATCTGGCTGGGAGCGACTGTGGTGATCGTGATGGCGGCCGCCACCCAGGTTTCCTTCGGCTCCCCACTGCTGTGCCTGGCCACCTGGTTGTCGTGGCGGTTTCTGGAGGCGAAGGATCTGGACGTCTTCGAGGAACGGACCGGGGTCTGACCTGGCCGCGACTCCGGGATGACGCATGTTCTTGCGACCGGGCGCTAGTGTCACGGACATGACCGAGCTGCGCTGGAGGCGGACTCCCAAGGCATGGGCCGTGCGGATTCGCGGCCTCGCCAAGCGTTTCGGGCGCGTCCAGGCCGTTTCCGGACTCGACCTGGACGTCCCCCTCGGTGGTGTCCACGGGTTGCTCGGCCCCAACGGTTCCGGCAAGACCACCACGCTGCGGATGCTGCTCGGCCTGATCCGTCCCGACGACGGCGAGATGCGCATCTTCGACCACGAGGTGCCCTACGGGCTGCCCGAGGTGATCGACAGGGTGGGTGCCATTGTCGAGAGCCCCAAGTTCGCGCCGAACATGAGCCTTCGGCGCAACCTGGAGATCCTCGCGATCTCCACCGGGGTGCGGGGCCGCCGCGTCACGGAGGTGCTGCTGGAGGTCGGGCTGCGGGGTCGCGAGAAGGCGGCGTTCCGCACCTGCTCCCTCGGCATGAAACAACGACTCGCGATCGCCGCGACCCTGCTGAGGGAACCCGACCTGCTGATCTTCGATGAACCCACCAACGGTCTGGACCCCGCGGGTATCCAGGAGATCCGCACCACCATGCGGGCCCTCGCCGACGCGGGCCGCACGGTGCTGGTCGCCAGCCACCTGTTGGGGGAGATCGAGCAGATCGCCGATTCCGTTTCCATCATGGGGCGGGGCCGGGTGATCGCGGCCGGGGATCTGGAGGCGTTCCTCAACGACGGTTCCGAGTACGTGGCGGTGGAGATCGACGACGTCCCGGCGGCCTTCGAAACACTGCGGCAGGCGGGGTTCGGCGGCCAGCTGGTGGGCGGGCAGTTGCGCGTCACCCGTGATGAAGGACTCGATCCTGCCGCCGTCGCCCGGGTCCTCGGGGAGGCGGACCTGTGGCCGAGGCACCTCAGCCTGCAACGCTCCAGCCTCGAATCCGTGTTCCTGGAACTGACCGAGGACGAACGCCTCACCACCACGCAGGGGAGGGCCGTGGCGTGATGCTGAATCTGCTGCGCGCCGAGCTTCTCAGACTGATCAGCAACCGGAAGATGGCAGTGCTGGGAGCGTTCGTGCTGGGTCTGGGTTTCTGGATCTCGGCCTCGATGGCCGTGACGCTCAAGCCTTACACCGCGCTCGAATGGGAGGAGGCGCAGCGGCAATCCAACGACGCCCAGATAAACCTGGAAGTGATCTGCGGGTCGAGTTCGTCCAGCAGCGACTGCACGGCGCTTCCGACGAACATTACCGTGGAGGGGTTCCTGCGTCCCCAGATGGGCTTCGAACAATTCGTCGTCGCTTCCCTCGAACTGACGATGCAGATGGGTCTACTCATCGTGGTGGTCCTGATCACAGTGATGGTAGGGGCCGAGTTCAGCACCGGCGCCATCGGCACCCAACTGACCTTCACCCCACGCAGGCTGCCTCTGCTGTGGGCGAAAGCCCTGGCATCGGCGATCTGCGGGGTCTGCTTAATGGCCATCTGGGCGGCAGCCATGGTGCTCCTGGGGGTGTTCTTCTACCTGAACGTGCGCGGAATCGAGGGCCTGACCGCCAGTTCCCTGCTGGGTGCGCAGGTTGGGCGTGCACTGCTGGCTGGGGCCGTGATGGGGATGCTGGCGGCGCTGGTGACGATGGCCTTGGCGTCAACGGCCAAGACGTGGGCGCTGATCTCCGCCGTTCTGGTGCTCTCCCAGTTCCTTGAATTTTCCAAGGACGTCGCCCAGACCGCCTGGTTGCTGCCGACCACCAATGCATTCAGCCTCATCAACGGTGATTGGAGCCGCACCATCTACAACGGCGAAGGGGTACGGCAGGAAACGATCCCGCACATCGACTACGGATACTCGCTGGGATACGCGGTCTTCTGGCTGGTGGTCTTCGGGATCTGGGCGTCGGTCAGCTTCTCGCGCCGCAACATCCTCAAATAGCCTGCGAGGTCCTTCCCCGAAGTTGGTTGAGCCGGGCTGCGACGAAGGGGTGGCCGTGTCGAAACCATGGTGGACGTGCCGGGGGGTGGGTTCGTTTTTCGGTTGTGGGTGGTTTCGACTCAGCCGTTCGCTGGTGCTCACGTGCTGGCTCAACCGGCTTCGCTATTTTCAAGCTGGTTGAGCCGGGCTGCGACGAAGGAGCGGCCCGTGTCGAAACCATGGTGACCCTGCCCGGGGACTTGTGGCCGGACCTGTTTCTCGACTCGCCCGTTCCCCGTTGCCGACGGTGGTTCGCGATCTCCTCCCGCGTGACTTCCTCGGGACGTATCGTCGTTTTCAGAGGTTTCGCGGACGGACAACCGCTGAGGTTAATCGGACGAGAGGAGAAACCATGTCGGCCATCCGGTGCCGGGGATTGACGGCTTGGCACAAGGGGGAACAGGTACTCAAGGGCGTCGACCTGCTGGTGGAACCGGGGGAGGTGTGCCTGTTGCTGGGCGCGCCGGACTCCGGGCGCACCAGACTCGTCGAACTGCTCCTGGGCCTGAGGCGACCGGCCTCGGGAAGCGTTGAGGTGCTGGAGACCACCCCCGGCGAGGTTCCGCTCCCGGTCGGGTACCTGCCCCGGGAACTGGCGCTGTACGAGCACATGTCGCCGGCACAGAACCTGAAGCTGGTGGCCGATACCGTTGGCGAGAAGGTGAGGACCCGCACCATGTCGGCTTCCGGTGAGCCGGACGACTCGTACCTGCTGGGAGGACGTGACAGCGAAGACATCCTGAAGCAGGTCGCGGTCGTCAACCCTCTCCTCCTGCGCACCATGCGTTTCAAGCCGCCGGAGGAGAAGTGGCGCGTCCAGCTGGCCGCCTCGTGCCTGACGGTCCCCGACCGGGTCCTGGTGCTGGACGCCCCGGACCGCACCCTGGACCACACGGGACTGGAGATCCTGCGGGAACGGTTGGGCGAGGTGATCCGGGAAGGAAAGGCGGCCCTGGTGACGGCGGATGACCCCCTCGTCCTCGGGGACGTCGCCACCAGCTACGCGATCCTCCGCGACGGGATCATCGCGGCCCGAGGTCGATTGCCGGCGGGCGACGAGAAATCCCCGTTTCTGGAAGCTCTGCGTGAAACGACCGGGAGGGCGGCCTCGTCCTCCTCACCGGGCTGGGGTGTCCAACCTCCCAGCGCACAGCAGGCCATCGGGGTCTCGTCCCCGTCGCCGGATGTCGCTGTCCGGCCCGTGGCGGGGTCCCCCGGTCTGGGGCGGCTGGTGGTTGGTGGTGTGAAGGCGAACCTGACGATCCTCTGGGGCCACAAACTGGCGCCTCTGGTGGTCGGGTTGGTCTGGTTCCTGGCGCAGCTGCCAGCCGTCGCCCTGCTGCCTCCGGTTCACCAGGGAAGATCCGGCCTGGAGGAACTGCTCGACATCCTGTTGTGCCTGGCGTGCATGTCGATGGCGACGATGGGGGCGTTCCTGGGAAACCAGAACGGGCTGCGCCGCCCGGGGGCCTGCCGGTTCGTGCACGTCGGGCGGCGGGCCGACTGGTCGGTGCGGATCAACAGCATGGTGTTCCTGTCGGCCCTGTTCGCGGTGACCTTCGTCGGGATCGGCTGGGGGCTGAAGGGCATCACGCATGCGACGGATGTCACCGGCCTCCAGGTGTCGATACCCCTGATCTTCTTCTCCTGCCTGTTCTGGGGGCTGGTCGGGTGGTGCGTCGCCGCGTTGACCCGTTCCATGACCGCCGCGGTCCCGGTGCTGCTGGCCTGGCTGGTCCTGGACGGCCTGATCGGCGACTGGAGGTTGCCCGGTGTCCTGATGCCGCTGCGGAGCCAGCGGATGCTTCTCAGCATCTCGTTCCTGCCTCCCCATGCGATGGGATCCTTCCCGGTCCTGCTGATCTCGGGGACGCTCCTGCTCTGCCTGGCGGCGGTCCTGCTGCTGGCGTACCGGATTCGGATCGACGGCTTCCACCCGGGACGGAAATGACGGCATCGTCCGCATCCCCCGCACACGAATTGCCGACCGGTAGGATCGCTGCCCGTGCGATACGTCTCCACCCGTGCCACCGACCACACCACCAGGGCCTTCAGCGACATCCTCCTGGAGGGCCTGGCACCCGACGGCGGCCTCTACCTGCCCGTCGAATACCCGCGGGTGGACGCCGGCACCCTCGCCCGGTGGCGCGACGTGCTGCTCGACGACGGCTACGCGGGGCTCGCCTTCGAGGTGTGCTCCCTGTTCATCGACGACATCCCCGCCGACGACCTGCTGGGCATCTGCCGACGCGCCTACGCGCCCGGGAAGTTCTTGGACCCGCAGATCGTGCCGGTTTCCGAACTCTCCGACGGGGTGCGGTTGGCGCACCTCAGCAACGGCCCGTCGGCGGCCTTCAAGGACATGGCCATGCAGCTGCTCGGCGAGCTGTTCGCCCACGAACTGGCGCGCCGCGGCGAGCGCCTGACCATCCTGGGCGCCACCTCCGGCGACACCGGCTCGGCCGCCGAGTACGCGCTGCTGGGCAGGCCCGGGATACGGGTGGTGATGCTCTCCCCGGCGGACCGCATGACCCCGTTCCAGCAGGCCCAGATGTACTCCATCGACGACCCCGGGGTGGTGAACCTGGCCGTAGCGGGTGTCTTCGACGACTGCCAGGACCTCGTCAAGGCCATCAACGCCGACGCCGAGTTCAAACGCGACCACCGCATCGGCGCGGTGAACTCCATCAACTGGGCTCGCCTGATGGCGCAGGTCGTCTACTACTTCGCGGCATGGCTGCGCACCGGCGGCGACGGCCCCGTCTCGTTCGCGGTGCCGTCGGGCAACTTCGGCAACATCGCGGCCGGGCACATCGCCCGCCTCATGGGGCTGCCCATCCGGCACCTGGTGCTGGCCACCAACGAGAACGACGTCCTCGACGAGTTCTTCCGCACCGGCGTCTACCGGCCCCGCGCCGCGCAACAGACCCACGCCACCAGTTCCCCGTCCATGGACATCTCGAAGGCGTCGAACTTCGAACGTTTCGTCGCCGACCTGCTGGGCCGCGACGGTGCGCGCATCGCCGACCTGTTCGGTCGCGAACTGCCGGAAACCGGCAGGCTCGACCTGTCCGGCGAGGACCGCGACCGTTTCGGTTTCGTATCGGGTTCCTCCACCCACGCCGACCGGCTGGCCGAGATCCGCGCCACTTGGGAGAACGACCGCGTTCTCATCGATCCCCACACCGCCGACGGCGTGCACGTCGCCCGCCGGCTGCTGGCCTCCGGTGAGGTGACCGGACCCGTCGTCGTGCTGGAAACCGCGCTTCCCGTGAAGTTCGCCGAGACCATCACCCAGGCAACCGGCATCGTCCCGCCGCGCCCCGACCGTTTCGCCGGGATCGAGGACCTCCCCAGGCACGTGACGCGCATCCCTGCGGACGTGGACGCGGTTCGGCGAGCTATTGACGGGGCCGCCTGAAAACGGGAATCGAACCCCTTGTAGGGTAAGAAATCCGGGGGGAAATAGCATGCCGGTTCATAAGGAGCATGCCGGTTCATAGGGAGGAAACATGCTGGACTGCGCCATCATTGGGGCTGGCCTGGCGGGCCTCGTGGCTGCTCGCGACCTGCGGAACCGGGGGCTCGGTGTTGTTGTGCTCGAGGCCCGGGACCGCGTGGGGGGGCGTGTCGAGAACGGGGTCCTTGCCGACGGCCAGTATGTGGAGCTCGGCGGCCAGTGGATCGGCGCCGGACACGACGCCATCTTCGAGCTGATCGAGCGCTACGGGCTGAGGACCATTGGTATTCCGGCTCGCGGAAATCTGGTGGTGCGTGTCCACGGCAGATTGCTCGAGGTGCCGTCGGCGGAGGACGGGGAGGAACTGACCCCGTTCGAGGTCGCGGACCTCAGCCAAGGGCTGCTGAGACTGCGTCGCCTCGCCCACCGGCTGGCCGACGACCCCGCCTGGGTGGCGGCGAATGGAGCCTGGTTACGGCAGGACCTGCGGCGCTGGATGCGCACCAACCTACGAACCGGCGGGGCCCAGGCCCGTTTCGGGGAGGTCTACGAGGCCGCTTTCGGGCCGATGATCCCGCAGGCGACCCTGCAGGAAGGTCTGCAGCAGATCAACTCGGGGCCGAGCCTGGAGACGATGATCGCGAACAACGGCGGGCTGAACCAGCAGCGTGTCGACGGCGGCATGGCCGCCCTGTGCGATGCCCTGGCCGCCGATCTCGGGGATGTGGTGCGCCTCGGAAGTGTCGTGACGAAGGTCACTCATGATGAAACCGCCGTCGTTACTCTCGCATCCGGGGAAACCATCGAGGCCCGCACCGTCGTCTCGACGCTACCGCCGCGCCTGGCCGTCGCCCTGGAATACGACCCGCCTCTGCCGCAGTGGAGACAGGACGTGGCGGAGAAGGTGACGCCGGGAAATGTGATCAAGGCTTATCTGGTTTATGAGACGCCCTTCTGGCGTGAACGAGGACTTTCAGGGCAGTCGAGCTCTGACGAGGGGGCGGTTCGCGTCACGTTTGACACAACACCGGTCGACTCGACCCGTGGGCTGTTGATGGGTTTCTTCGAGGGCAACGAGGCCGATTCCCTGGCTCGTCGTCCCCTGGAGGTCCGGCGGCGCGCGTTCGTCGAGTCGGCCGTCCGTGCATTCGGGGTGGAGGCCGCCGAACCCGTCGAATACCTGGAACGGGACTGGAGTGCCGAGCAATACACGAGGGGCTGCCACGGGGCGCACTTCGCGCCCGGGATCTGGACCTCCAACGGCCCTGTCCTGGCGGCTCCCGACGGGTGTCTCTACTGGGCCGGGGCGGAGTACTCGACCAAGTTCAACGGCTACATGGAAGGCGCTGTCCGTTCCGGCGAGGAGGTCGCGGCCACAATCGCCGTCGCCCTCATCTGACCCCGAAACCCGAAGCGGGTTGAGCCGACCTGCGAGCGCCAGCGAGCCGGTCGTTTCGAAACCAGGGTGACTGGGGTCGGGGGTTTCGACTCGGGTCGCTCGTTCCTCGCGCCCCGGCTCAACCGGCTTCGGAGAGGGGCTCGCGCCCCGGCTCAGCCGGTTTCGGGCAGGAGGCTCACGTGCTGGCTCAACCAGAGTGGTGGTGTATGCTCGGCCCACGCGCCGTCCGGTAGGTGAGCCTGACTTGGCATGATGCCTAATCGACCAGCACAATAGCCGATATGCGCAAGCATCATGTTGTGATAATCGGTTCTGGTTTTGGTGGTCTGTTCGCGGCGAAGGCCTTGAGGCGCGCCGACGTCGATGTGACGTTGATAGCACGCACCACCCATCATCTGTTCCAGCCGCTGCTCTACCAGGTGGCGACCGGAATCCTGTCGGAGGGCGAGATCGCCCCCGCAACCCGGGAGGTGCTGCGCAAGAACAAGAACGTGACGGTGCAGCTTGGGCTCGTCGAGGGGATCGACGTGAAGGCCAGGCAGGTGCGGTGGCGTTTCCACGGCCTCGAACAGGTCACAGGCTACGACTCGCTGATCGTTGCCGCCGGCGCGGGGCAGTCGTACTTCGGCAACGACCACTTCGCCCGCTACGCGCCCGGCATGAAGACCATCGACGACGCCCTGGAGCTGCGGGCCCGGATCTTCGGGGCCTTCGAGCTGGCCGAACTCGCCCCGGAGGGGGAGGACGTCTCCAGGTTCCTGACCTTCGCGGTCGTCGGCGCGGGACCGACGGGAGTGGAGATGGCCGGGCAGATCCGGGAACTGGCCTCCAAGACCCTCGTCGGCGAGTTTCGTCGCGTCGACACGCGCCAGGCGCGGGTGATCCTCATCGAGGGCGGTCCCCTGGTGCTGCCCAGCTTCGGCGAGGACCTCGGCGGCTCGGCCCGCAGGTCGCTGGAGAAACGCGGCGTCGAGGTGTGGACCGAGACCATGGTCACCGAGGTCGACTCGCGCGGATTCACCGTCAAACGCAAGGACGGCTCCACCGAAAGGGTGGAATCGGTGTGCAAGGTGTGGGCCGCCGGTGTGTCCGCGAACCCGCTCGGCCCGCAGCTCGCCGAACAGACCGGCGCCGAGACCGACCGGGTGGGCAGGGTCAAGGTACTGCCGGACCTGACCCTGCCGGGCCATCCCGAGGTGTTCGTGATCGGCGACCTGGCCGCCGTCGACGGGGTGCCCGGGGTGGCGCAGGGCGCGATCCAAGGCGCCAGGTATGCGGCCAACGTCATCCGTGGCCAGCTGGCCGGGAACCGCCCGGAAGCCCCGTTCAAGTACAAGGACAAGGGGTCGATGGCGACGATCTCCCGGTTCTCCGCCGTCGTCAGCGCAGGGAAGGTCAAGTTCTCGGGCTTCCTGGCCTGGGCGGCGTGGCTGGTGCTGCACCTGCTCTACATCGCGGGCTTCAAACAGCGGATGTCGACGCTGCTGCACTGGTTCATCAGCTTCCTCACCCGCGGCCGGGCGGAACGCGTCACGACGAACCAGCAGATGGTCGGCCGCCTGGCGCTGGAGGAACTCGGCGAGGGCACCAGCGCCCGTCTCATGTCCGGCGCGCCCAAGGCGTCCGGGGAGACGAAACCGGAGGGCGCCGACGAGAAGGAGGCGGCGCCGGTCGCGGGTTGAGACGCCGGGGTTCGCTGGCCTTCTTTACGGTTTGCTGGCCTTGTTCACGTTTGCCTGCGCTGTGAGGCCAGCAAACACGAACAAGGCCAGCAAAACCGGGTTAAGGCCAGCAAACCGACGGGCGACGCGGGGTCAGGCGTCGGCCTGCTCCCGGAGGCGGGCGTTGGCCTTCTCGACGTCGAGGCGGGTGAGCAGGAGGAAGATGAGGGCGTTGGCGATCAGCGGGAACCACACGTACATGACGTAGAGCATCTGGATCGCCGAGTCCGGTTGCATGCTCAGTTCGCCGTTGTAACCGCTGGCGGCCAGGAGCCACCCGGCCGTGGCCGTTCCGATGCCGCCGCCGACCTTCACCCCCAGGGAGGTGCAGGAGAACATGAGTCCGTCGATGCGTTTGCCGGTGCGCAGCCAGGTGTGTTCCGAGGCCTCCGCGATCATGGCGTTGAGCGTCCCCTGCAGCGGGCTCATCCCCAGGGAGGCCACCGCCGAGAGGACCAGCATGAGCGGGATGTTGTGGAAGTAGGCCGCCACCAGCACCCCGAGCCGGCCGAGGGTCGCGATGACGTAGCCGCCGAGGTTGACCCGGTACATCTCCCCGAACTTCTTCACGATGATGGGGGTCACCAGCAGGCCGACGATGAGTGGGATGTTGATGGCCCAGGCGAAGGTCCCCAGCAGGTTCTCGTCCCCCAGGATGTACTTCATGAAGTAGATGCCCATGTTGAGCATGGCCGTGAAGATCTGGGTGAGCAGGAAGACCACCAGGATGAGGAGGTAGTACTTGTTGGACAGCAGCATCTTGGCCGACTCCAGCACCGTCAGCGTGTCGTCCTTCTGTTTCGTGTCGTCGTCACCGGCCAGTTCCTCCGGGGACAGTTCCTTGACGGAGAACACCGACAAGGTGTTGACCGCCAGTCCGAGCAGCGCGTAGATGATCGCCATGGTCCGCCAACCCGCGGCGCCGCCCCCGAACATCGCCACGCCCCCGACCGTGATGCTCTGGATGAGCAGGTTCGTCCCGAAGGCGAACATGAAACGGATGGAACCCATCTGCACCCGCTCCGAACCGTTGCGGGTGATGAGTGCGGTCAGTGAGGAATAGGCGATGTTGTTGGCCGTGTAGAACACGGCGTTGAGAAGGGTGTAGGCGATGAAGAACCAGGCGTACTTGGCGGTCTCACCCAGTTCGGTGGGGATCGCGAAGATCGCGATGATCATGCCGGCGCAGCCGACGAAACCCCACAGCATCCACGGCCGGGCCTTGCCCATCCGGGTTTTGGTGCGGTCCAGCAGCGCACCGAAGATGACGTCGGAGAAGCCGTCGAAGAGCCGGGAAACCATCATGAGTGTGCCGACGACGCCCGCGTTGAGGCCGGCGGTGTCGGTGAGGTAGATCATGACGAAGGCGGACAGGAGCACGTAGACGACGTTGCCGGCGACGTCACCCGAGCCGTAGCCCACCTTGTTGTACCACTTCAGGTATTTCTTCTCGCCGGCCGCTGCCGTGCTCGCCGTGTCGTTCATGACGTCACCTCGTCGTGGGTTTCGATGTGGTCAGGGGTGGTGAGCAGGAGATGGAGTTCCATGCCCAGCTCGTGGCCGTCCACCCGGTAGCGGGACCGCAGGGCCGGTCCGCAGCTGTTGGAGCCGATGCCGGCCATGGCGGCGTCCAGGCACAGCACCGTGCTGCCCGACGGTCTCAGGTCGGTGTTGCGGTGCCGTGCGGCCAGTTCCTCCTGCGTGTACCGGGAGGCGTTGAAGGAGAACGGGGTCTGTCCCACCGCGGTCAGGACCAGGCCGCCGCCGGAGACGGTGACCTCGTCGCAGTCGGCGTGGCTGCCGTTCTCCTGGGGACGGATGTAGTCCTCGTGGAGGTCCGCGACGTCGGCGCTGAAGGCCCCGTGATGGCTGGCGCGGTGCTTGTCCGCGTAGCTCTCGAAGGGCCCCAGGCCGTGGTAGTCGACCCGGTTCATGGACTCGGGCAGGAACAGCCGCAGCCCCAGGCGCGGCAGGCTCGGGAACCCGAGGGTGCGGCGCATCCGCAGGATCAACCCGAGGACGCCGTCGGCGGTGAGGGTCCAGATCAGCCGGCCGCGCAGGGCGGGCTGGACCGTCGGCGCCACCAGGGCGACGTCAGCGCTGATCGTCGCGCGCCCCGCCTCCTCGGCGACGTCGACGGCGTAGGCGCGGGCCGTGGCCCGGTGGTAGTGGGCGCGTTCCCATTCCAGGCGCACGTGGCGGTCGTTGTCGGTGGGGGCCCGCCAGATGTTGAGCTCGGCCGGGCGCTCCAGGACCTCCCGGCCGTTGACGCTCAGGGCGGTGGGCAGGCCGGTGCGCGTGTCGATGGTGCAGCACAGACCCGCGGCCGCCACGTCGATTCGCGTCCCCTCCTGTGCTACCTGCACCGACCCCCGGGTGGTGGGGCGGTGCGCGAGTTCCGCGACCCGGCGGTGCCGCCCGTCGGCGTTGCGCAATGGAACCTCGTCGAAACCCAGGACGTGCCCGGCGGGCAGCAGTGGTTCGGGACGCGCGAGCCGGTGGGTGACCAGCAGGTGGCATTTCCCGGCGTGCGGAATCCGCGGTTCGCAGCGCAGCATGACGCTGGTGTGGGGCGGGACGGGATCGGTCAGGTCGATGTCCCCGCGATCCACGACGACACCGTCGCAGCGCACCTCCCACGAGACGCGGGCGTACTGCGACAGGTCCGTGTGGTCGAGGTCGTTGTGGATGGTGAGCAAACCCTCGTCCTGGTCGTACTCGATGACGCGGGCGGGCCGCTGGACGTTCTTCAGCTCTGCCAGCCCGGGGTGGGGGACCCGGTCGGGTGAGACGAGCCCGTCGACGCAGAAGTTGCCGTCGTGGATGTCCTCGCCGTGGTCACCGCCGTAGCGGAAGACCGGCCGGCCGTCGTCGCTGGTGCCGGCCGCCACCGCGTGGTCGCACCACTCCCACACGAAACCACCGCACATGCGGTCGTCGTCGCGGATGATCTCCCAGTAGTCCTCCAGATCACCGGGTCCGTTGCCCATGGCGTGGCAGTACTCCACGAGGATGAAGGGCTTGTCCGGATCGGAGTCGAGGTATTCGCGGATCTCCTCGATGCCCGGGTACATGCGGCTGTACAGGTCGATGCAGGAGTAGTCGTAACGGCGTTTGGAGTCGCGGTAGTAGGAACTCTCGTAGTGGGTCAGGCGCGTCGGGTCGAAACCCTTGACCCACATCAGCGCCGCCTCGAGGGTGCAGCCGTAGGAACACTCGTTGCCCGCGGACCAGGAGATGATGCTGGGACGGTTCTTCTCCCGGTGGACGCACAGTTTCATCCGGTCGACGGTGGCCTCGGTCCAGGCGGGGTTGTCGGCGATGGGTTCGTTCCAGTGCTCCACCTGGTTCTCCCAGGACGGGTCGGCCAGGAACCGGGTCTGGGTGCCGTGGCTCTCGTTGTCGGCCTCGGACATGACGTAGAAGCCGTACTCGTCGCACAGCTGGTAGAAACGCGGATCGTTGGGGTAGTGGGAGCTGCGCACCGCGTTGATGTTGTGTTCCTTCATCAGCTGCAGGTCCCGTTTCATGTGGTCGAGGTCGACGACGGGGCCGGTGACCGGGTCGGAGTCGTGCCGGTTGACGCCCCGCAGGGTGATGGGGTTGCCGTTGAGACGCACGACCGCGTCCCTGGCTTCGATTTCCCGCACCCCGACCCGGTCGGTGATGACCTCGCCGGGGGTGGTGAGGACCAGGGTGTGGAGGTGGGGGTCCTCCGCGCTCCACAGGTGGGGTGCCGCGACGGCGAGCTGGGCGCGGTGGGTGTGTCCGGGGCAGCCGGCGAAGGGCTCCAGGACACCGGCGGCCAGCACCCGTCCTTCGTGGTCGGTCAGCTCGGCGGTGGTGGGGACGGCCCCGCCGCGGTAGGAGCCGCGGATTTCTACGACGGCGGTTGCCGGGGCCGCGCCGATCACCGGACCCAGCGAGGTCGTGACGGCGTAGTCGAACAGCACCGCCTCCGGGCGGTTCAGGAGGTAGACGTCGCGGAAGATGCCGGAGGTGCGGAACTTGTCCTGGTCCTCCAGGTAGGTGCCGTCGCACCACTTGAGCACCAGCACGGCCAGGCGGTTGGCGCCGGGACGGATGTGTTCGGTGACGTCGAACTCCGCGGTGGCGTGCGAGACCTGGCTGTAGCCGACGTAGGCGCCGTTCAGCCACACGTAGAAGCAGGAGTCGACGCCCTCGAAGACCAGCTGCGTGGTGGGTGCGGTGGGGTCCGGGGTGTGGTCGAAGTCGCGGATGTAGGCGCCGCAGGGGTTGTCCTGGGGCACGTGGGGCGGATCGAAGGGAATGGGGTAGCGGACGTTGGTGTACTGGTGGTGGTCGTATCCGAGGTGCTGCCAGGTGCTGGGCACCTGGATCATGGTGAATCCCTCCGGGGTGGCGTCCGGGGTCTCCCAGAAGGGTTCGGCGAGGTCGTGGATGCTGGGCAGGTACCGGAAGGCCCACTGACCGCTGAGCAGGTGGAAACGGTCGGATTTCTCCCGCTCCCATGGGCTCGATGCGGTGGGGGCGGACGCCGGCACGTAATAGGCGCGGGGCGGCAGCGTGTGTTCGTGGAGGACTCCGAGGTCCTCGAAGTATCGGGGAACGATCATCGTTCGGGCTCCCTGAAGGTCGACGGGCACAGGGGACGCGCAGCCGTGCAACGTCCTCATGGTGACGTTCCCATAATATCTGAGATCCTCATCGTGGTGCGGTCTCAAGGGGGAAATCTCAAGAAATTGGTGCCGTGAGGTGATTTGATATGGTGACGTCACCAAGAACTAGAGTTGGGGGTCTCTGTCGCACTCCTGATAGCCTCCCGTCATGCCGAGGCAACGCCGGAGCGCGGAGGGAGCGCCATCGATGGGTGACGTGGCCCGTCTGGCCGGCGTATCCGTGCAGACGGTCTCGCGCGTGGCGACGGGTTCCGATCACGTGCGCCCGGACACCCGCGCGAAGGTGCTGCGGGCCATGAACAAACTGGGTTATTCCCCCAATCGCGCTGCCCAGGCCCTGCGTCGCGGCTCCTTCAAAACAATTGGCGTGTTGACCCAGCAGATCCAGCGCACCGGCGAGGCCCTCACCACCGCGGGCGTGCTGGAAGCCGCCACCGCCGCCGACTACGCCGTCAATCTCGTCCAGGTGGAACGCCCCGTCTCCGACGACCTGCGCCAGGCCGTCTACCGGCTCTCCCACCAGGCCATCGACGGTCTCGTCGTGGTGCAGGCCGGGCGGGCCGGTCGCGAACACCTCGTCCTGCCGCCGTCGATACCGGTGGCGGTCTCGGACTCCACGCTCGTGGACCACTACCCCTCCGCCAGCGCCGACCAGGTCGGTGGGGTGCGCGACGCCGTCGAACACCTCCTGGGGCTCGGGCACCGCAACATCCAGCACGTGTGCGGGCCGGGGGATTCCCAGTCGAGCCTGATCCGCAGGGCCACCTGGGCCAGGTGCCTGCGGGAGGCGGGGCTGCCCGTCCCCGAACCGATTCCCGGCGACTGGGAGGCGGCAGCGGGCTACGCGGCAGGCCGGCTGCTGGCCGCCGACCCGGAGGTGACGGCCGTGTTCTGCGCCAACGACGAACTGGCCCTCGGCCTGATCCGGGCCATGCACGAACAGGGCAGACGGGTTCCCGGCGACGTCTCCGTCGTCGGTTTCGACGGCTTCGACGTCGGCGAGTACAGCTTCCCGCCGCTGACCACCGTGCGCCAGGACTTCAGACGCCATGGCCGCGAAATGGTGGGTCTCGTGCTGGAGCAGGTGGCCTCCGGGGTGCGCGACGGCAGCCGGAGCATCATCATCCCCACCGAACTCATCCTGCGGGGCAGCACCGCCCCACCGCCCGCGACGTGAAGAACATCCACTGTGAGGCATCACATCCACAAGCTGGTTGAGCCGGGCTGCGATGGAAGAGTGGTTCGTGTTGGGGTCATTCCTTCCACAAGCTGGTTGAGCCGGGCTGCGACGAAGGAGCGGCCCGTGTCGAAACCATGCCGGCACGTGGTTATCAGACGTGACCACAGGTCCCCGGGCATGCGCGGGTGTGGTTTCGACTCGCCCTGCTCGCTGACGCTCGCAGGTCGGCTCAACCAGTTTTCATCCCGCCGGAACCACTTGGGCGGGGGCGTGCTCACAGGATCGTTGGCGAGCCCCGAAACGGCTGCTTTCCTTTTCCGCGGAATTTGCTGGGCGGCCCTGACCCTTCTGCTTGACTTTCCACGGCGGCGCCATTTACAGTTTTCCTGCCGCAATGGTGTGGCGCACAGTAGAAAGAAAAACCAAGATGGTCTCGCATCGGTTCGCCGGAAAAGATCTGATGACCGCGATCTTTTCCCCGCGTCATCGGTTTCGTGTGATTCTGGCGCACTGCGGTCTCGTCGCGCTGCTGGCGGGCTGCGGAGCCTCCGCCCCTGCCGCCGTGACGCCCGGTCCGGCTCCCACCATTCGCAGCTCGTCGGAGATCGATCTGCCGCTAACGGCCTACCGGCTCACCATCGACAACCTGGAGGTGATCCAGCGCGGGGTGGCTCAGCGGCAGGTGGCGTGCGCCGCACGCTACGGGGTGACGACATCCCCCGACCCCGTGGATCAAGCAGGCCTGAAGGCCATGTACGACGAGTCCCGGCGCTACGGGGTGATCGATCGCGACGACATCGAGAAGTACGGTTACGGCACCGGGGCTACTACGGAGAAGCCCGATCCCTCGAAGGATCCTGCGGCCTCCCATACGAAGCGGGACGAGGTCATGAGCGGCCAGACCGAGACCGGCGCCCCCAGCTCGCTGAAGGACCAGGACGGCAAACCGTTGCCCGATGGCGGGTGCGGAAAAGTCGGTTGGGATGAGATCCGGGAGGGGATCGACACCGGGGACGAGCTGGCCCAGAAACTGCTGGGCGACGCGAAGACCATGATGCAGGAACACGAGAGCTTCCAGCAGGCGGAGAAGGACTGGGCTGCCTGCATGAAACGCTCGGGCTACGACTTCAAGCACCGTTCGGAAACCGGAAGCGTCGTCGCTGGCGCCGACCTGCAGCGGCAACGGGAAATGGGCCGCCTGGACCTGAACTGCGTGGAGGAAACCAACTTCACCGGTCGGGCAATGGCCGTGGACGTGGCAATCCAGAAGAAACTCATCAGCGAGAACGAGGCCAGTCTGCGTTCAGCACTCGACGTTCAGAAAAAGGTCCTCGCGCGGGCAAAGGAAGCACTGAAGTGAAGTGCACACTCTCAGTAGTTTCCTTTGGTGAGAGCCGCAGCGTGTCTGGCATCTCGATGAAGAAAAGCAAATACTATTGCGCGCTGCGCCACTGGATATGAAAATTGTCTGCAAGCGCTGGGGGTTTCCGGGGAGGACCGAGGGGTTGTGAGAAATTCACCTCGGGTCGCTGCCCGGGTGGCCACTGGAATGGCGAGATGCCGTCCCACCGGCTCTCCCGGGCTGCTGCACTGAAACCGGAATCGCCCAAGGACTGTTGACCATGATCTTCTCCCACCATCGGTTCCCGGTGACACTGCTGGCAAGCTGTGGCTCCCCCACCTCCACCCCAGCCGCCGTGACGCCCGGTCCGGCCTTCATCATTCGCGGCTCGTCGGAGATGAGCCTGCAGCTCACGGCTTATCTCCTCACGGTTGATCAGATGGAATTGGAGCAGCGGGATTTGTGCCAGCGGCAGGTGACGTGCTCCGCGCGTTACGGGGGTGACGATCACCCCGGAGGAAGTGGATCGCGCAGCCCTGAAATCCGGGCTCGACGTTCAGAAAAAGGTCCTCGAACGGGCAAAGGAGGCTTTGAGGTGACGTTTTCCCGATCCGCGATCCCCGCCATCTGACCGCGACCATGAAAGCCTGGGTTCGCCGTCATCCGCTCGCCGCGCTGATCATCCCGGCGCTGGTGATGCTGCTCGTCGGATTGGTGGCCGGCCAATTCGTGAAATCCCCCGCCCAGGTGGCGGCCGACGCCGCGCCACCCGAGCAGACCACCCTCACCGCCCCCGTGGAAAAGGGCAAAGTGCAGCGAACCGAATCCGCCGACGCGCAGATCAAACCCACGGCACCCGAGGTGGTCGCCCCCGCACCCCCGGGAGGGGGAGCCGAAAAGGCGGTGGTGTCGGCCATTCACGTCAGCGTCGGTGGGAAGGTCGAGGCGGGCGCATCCCTAGTCGACGTGGCGGGACGCCCCACCTTCGTGCTGCCCGGCGACCTGGCCGCCTACCGCACGCTGGGGCCCGCGATGACCGGACCCGACGTCACCCAGCTCCAGGCGGCGCTGCGCACCCTCGGATACAAGATCCCCGACGACGAGAAAACCTTCGGCGCCGCCACCAAGGAGGCCGTGAACGCCCTGTACACCGACCGCGGCTACAAGGCGACGCGGGTCGGCGACGAGGAGGCCGACGCCGCGGCCAAGGCCGAGACGGCAGCCAGCCGCGCGGTCCAGCAGGCGAAGGTGGCGCTGAGCCGCGCCGAACGCGACTACGCGGCGGCCAAAAAGGGTTCCGGCAACGACCAGGGGGAAACCGGCACCGGGGATGGGAAATCCAAGGGCGGATCGGGGGAGTCCCCCTCCAAGGACGCCATCGAGGACGCCAAAACCTCCCTGACCCAGGCCCGGGAGGACCTCAAGGCAGCGCAGGAGGCGCTGGCCAAGGCCCGCGACGCCGCAGGCCCGCAGATCCCCCTGGGCGAGGTCGCGTTCCTGCGTCATCTGCCGGCGGTGGTGGATGCCATCGGGGTCAGCGTCGGGGCCGAGGTCGGAACCGGCACCATCACGCTAGCCTCCGGCGATGTCGCCGCCATTGCCAAACTGGCCAAGGCGCAGACCTCGCAACTGGAGACAGGCGACGCCGCCACCCTCATCACCCCCGACGGCACCCGCATCCAGGGAAGCGTCACCGACGTGACGACGCTCAGCCCCGAGGAGGGCCAGGTCGAGGGAGCGGTGCAGGTGACCATCACGCCCGAAACCCCGCTCGACGCCGGCCTGCGCGGCACGACCATCAGGGTCAACATCGCCACATCCACCTCGGAACAGGAAACGCTGAAGGTACCGGAGGCGGCGGTCACCACCGGCGCCGACTCCAAGAGCCGGGTGCGGGTCAAGGAAACCTCCGGCTCCTACCGCGACGTCGAGGTCACCGTCGGCGAGTCCGGCGACGGCATGGTTGGGGTGACCGCCGTGGACGGGCAACTCGCGGAGGGCGATTCGGTCGTGGTTGGGATCCTCCGGTGAAGGTCCTAGAGTTCCGTGACGTGACCCGGACATTCCCCGGCCCGGTTCCCGTCGAGGCGTTGAAGACGTGCAGTTTCACCGTCAACGACGGGGACATGGTGACCATCGTCGGTCATTCCGGATCCGGCAAGTCGACGCTGCTGAACCTGGCCGGGCTGCTGGATCGCCCCAGCAGCGGAACGGTCCTGGTCAACGACCTCGACACCACGAAACTGAGCGAATCCGACCGCACCGCCCTGCGGGGAAGCAGCATCGGTTTCGTTTTCCAGGCCTTCCACCTCATGCCCCACCGCAGCGTCGCCGACAACGTCGCGCTGGCCGGGCTTTACCAAGGCGTTCCGGCCGAGGAACGAAAAGAGGCGTCGCGTCGGGCCATCGACCTGGTGGGTCTCGACCACCGCAGCGACTCGCCTGCCGGGTTGCTCTCCGGCGGCGAGAGGCAGCGCGTCGCCATCGCCCGGGCGATGGCCGTCAACCCCGCCATCCTGCTCTGCGACGAACCCACTGGAAACCTCGACAGCATCAACTCCGAGGCGATCATCGACCTGCTGACCACCCTCAACGGGGCCGGAACCACGGTGGTGATCATCACCCACAACCCCGAGATCGCGGGCATCGGGAATCTGCGGCTGCGGCTGCACGACGGGGTGGTGACCCGCGATGCCGCGTGAACGTGGCCGGGTCCGGTTGGCGGTGCTGTTCCAGGAGGCGATAGCAGGTCTCGTCCAGCGTCCCGGCCGGTCGGTCCTGACCGCCTTGGGTACGGTCATCGGGGTGGCGGTGCTGGTGGTGGTGCTCGGGTTGACCACATCCGTTTCGGTGCAGGTGACCGCGCAGTTCAATCTCGTCGAGGCGACGGAGGTGCGGGTGACGCGCGCCGAACGGTCGCGCCCCAGGGTGGCGTCGCTGGACTTCCCGATCGACGCGGCGGAACGGGCCACGCGAATCAACGGCGTCAGGAGCGCCGGGCTCCAGTGGGAGCTGAAACAGCGCGCGGCCAAACCCCCGGAGACACGCGATGCCCGCGCGATCGCGGCCTCGGCGGGGACCTTCGAGGTCGCGGGGGCGACCTTCTCGCAGGGACGCGGCTTCGACGCCGGGCACGAGCAGCGGGGGGCGCGGGTCGCGGTCATCGGCAGCGGCGCCGCCCGAGACCTGCGCATCGACGACCTGTCGCGCGGCCCGGCCGTTGTCATCGACGGGGTGCCGTTCACGGTGATCGGCATCATCGACGACACCAAGCGGCTGCCCGAACTGCTTGCGGGCGTCGTCATCCCCACCCGGACCGCACAGGCCCTGTGGCACGACCCGCCGCCGGAGGCGAAGGTGAACCTCGTCGTCGATGTCGCCCCGGGCGCGGCCCAGGTGGTCGGCCCGCAGCTGCTCACCGCCATGTCGGCCACCCACCCGGAACGTTTCTCCGTGTCGCTGCCCCCGAGCCCGGAGGGGCTCCGCGCGGCCGTCAACTCCCAGCTGAGCGGCCTGTTCCTGGGGCTCGGGGTGGTGTGCCTGATCGTCGGCATGATCGGTATCGCCAACACCACCATCGTCGCCGTCATCGAACGCACCGGGGAGATTGGCCTGCGGCGGGCGATGGGTGCGCAGCCACGCCACATCGCGGCTCAGTTCCTCCTCGAGGCGGCCGTCCTGGGCGGGTTGGGCGGGCTCGTCGGAACCAGCCTCGGGGTGGTGGCGGTGGTCGGGATCTGCGCCGCCCTGACCTGGACGGCGGTCGTGCCGCCGCTGCTGGTTGCGGCCGGGCCCCTCGTCGGTCTGGTGGCGGGCACGCTGGCGGGCATCTACCCCTCCCTGCGGGCCTCCCGTCTCGAACCCGTCGAGGCGCTGCGCTACTGAACAGGGAAGAAACCCGCCCAGCGTCGCGGGTCGCCCGGCGGGGTATCCGGGACGGTGCAAACCCGTAGGATTCGCGCATGGAGATTCTGGTCGAGGGATGCGCGGAACGACAGGTACGGCCTGAGCTGGGGGAGCTCCAGCTGGGGCTGGAACACGAAGGCGACGACCGGGAGTTCGTCGTGGACCTCACCTCCGACCTGGCAAGGCGGTTCTCCGAGGCCGTAGCGCCGCTGCACCCGCGGGCCGTCGTCTCGTGGGGGTTGGAGCCAGTGCGGGTGTGCACGTGGCGGTCGCAGCGCAGGGGTGCCCTGCGGTACCGGGCCTTGGCCGAGGCGACGGTGGTCTTCCGGGACTTCCAGGCGCTCGCGGATTTCGCGGTGGGGTGGGGAGCGGCCCCCGGGGTGGAGGTGCGTCACACGTCCTGGAAACTGACCCCGGAGACGGAACAGAAATTGGAGGACGAGCTGCTGACCGAGGCCGTGCGGGCGGCCCGTCGCCGCGCCGACATCATGGCCCGGGCCGCGGGCGCGGAGGTGAACGTCTGCGTTGAACTCTCCGACCGCCGGTCGGATCCGCAGCTCGCCTACGGCGAGGCGGTTGCGATGGCCGCCGCGGCGCCCGAGGGTGGGGGAGGGGTCGTGGAACCCGACGAGATCCGCCGCGCGGTCAGCGTCCACGGCAGGTTCCGGACGGAATGAACGATGGTTGACGCCGCACTCGCACGCGCTCGGCTCGTCTCCCAGGGGCTGGTCTTCCGCCGCTGGGAGCGTCCCGCTGAGGTCGCGGCCGCGTTCGGCGCGCACCAGGGCCAGGACCTGCCCGGGGTGCTGGCCTCGATCGCGTTGCGCAGCGGCGGCGGCATCGACGCCGTCCTGGAGGCCTGCGCCCGGGGTGAGATCGTGCGCGGCTACCCGATGCGCGGCACCGTTTTCCTGATGGCCGCCGCCGATGCCCGGTGGATCACGCAGCTGTGCGCGGACAAGTCGCTGCGGGAGTCGGCGCGCATCCTCAAAGGCCGCGGGATGGGGGAGGGGCATCTCGAACGCGCCGCCGAGATCGCCTCCGAGCTGCTGGCCGACGGGCCGAGGTCCCGCGCGGAACTGCACGCGCGCTGGGCCGAGGCCGGGCTGTCGGGGGTGCAGGGCGCGAACTACCACATGACCTTCCAGCACATCGCCACCGGAATGCTGTGCTACGGGCCGGTCGTCGACGGCGACCAGTACGTCGCCCTCACGGAGTCATGGCTGCCCGCCGGCACCGGGCTGGAGGATCGTTTCAACGGCGACCGCGACGCCGCCTGCGCCGAACTGCTCGACCGCTACCTGACCAGCCGCGGCCCCGCGACGCTGCGCGACTTCTCCTGGTGGAGCAAACTGCCCCTCGGCGCTGCCCGGCGGGCGTTCGCGCTGATTCGGGAAGGCTTCGAGGAACTGCCTGGCGACGAACCCCGTTACCAGCGGATCGGGCTGGCCGACGAGGTCGCCGCGGCCGGGCGGTCGGCGTCGCGGCCACTCCTGCTGCCGGGCTTCGATGAGTTCATCCTCGGCTACCAGGACCGCCTGTTCGCCCTCACCGAACGCGACCACCCGAAACTCGTCCCCGGCAACAACGGGATGTTCAAACGCGGTGCCGTGCTGGGAGGTCGCGTGGTGGGGCTGTGGAAACGGGTCGGAACCCCCGGCAGGCGACGCCTGGAGCTGACCCGCTTCGAGGACCTGTCGCCCCGGGCAGAATCGGGTTTCGAGAAGGCCTTCCGGGCCTGGCCGTTTCTCACGGAGTGAGCTCCCCCGAAGCCGGTTGAGTCGGCCCTACTCTCTTTGAAGCTGGTTGAGCCGGCCTGAGAGCGTCAGTGATTGGGTCGTGTCGAAACCATTCTGTGCATGTTCGGGGATTTGTGGTCGGGTCTGACTTCCGGGTGTGGGGTGGTTTCGACTCAGCCGTTCGCTTCGCTCACGTGCTGGCTCAACCGGCTTCGGAAAGGGGGCAGTTGGTTGAGTTGGTCTGCGAGTGTCAGCGAGTGGGTCGTGTCGAAACCAGCCCGACGTGGAGGATCAGCGGCGGATGGTGCGTTCCATCCTCACGTGTCCCAGTTCGAAGGGGGCCAGACTGGACCAGTCGTCGTCGAAGGTGAACTCCGTGAAGGTGGACGTCGGGTACCAGCACTGGAGGCGGTCGGCCTCCCGGCTGTCGGAGGCGTTGCCGAGCTGGGCGGCGAGCGCGGGAATGGTGGGGGCGTGCCCCACCACCAGCAGGCCGTTCACGGCGGGGTCGGTCTCGCCGATGTGCCGAAGGAGGGCGTCGGTGCCCTCGTGGTAGAGGTCGTCCAGGTATTCGACGGTGATGTCGAGGCCGAGTGCCGCGAAGGTCTGCCGGGCGCGAGTGGCGGTGGAGACCAGGGCGTGTTCCAGGCCGAGGGGACGCAGCTGCCGGCCTGCCTCCTGCGCGTCCTGGATACCGGTGGGCAGCAGCTCCCGCGAGTGATCGCCGCGGGGATGGCTGGCCCGGGTTTTCGCGTGGCGCATCAGCACGAGTCGTCGCATGGGGTGAGTCTACGAGCTCCGCTGGCGCCGGTCCGTCGCCCCTGATTCGTTTTGCTGGCCCTATTCCCTGTTTGCTGGGCTTGTTGATGTTTGCTGGCCTCACAGCGCAGGCAAACGTGAACAAGCCCAGCAAACCGGTGGTAAGGCCAGCAAAGCAGCATTAAGGCCAGCAAACCGACGGATGGGGTGAGGTGGAGGGTGGGATCCGCTGGCGTGGTCCTCGGGCGGCGTGATCCGTCAGTCAGTGGCGACCGGTTTTACGGCGACCATGAGGTCGCGGCGGATGGAGGAGTCGACGCGGTGCGCGAACCGGTCCCACGCCCCGCCGGTGAGGACCTCCAGGCCGGCGTCGGACAGCAGCGCCGCCAGGTCCTCGCGGGGCATGCCGAGGGTGTTCCAGCTGATCCCCAGCGACCCTCCCGGGTGCAGCTGCCCCGCCCACACCGGGATCGTCTCCGCCAGCAGCTGCGCCGGGGTGCGCGACCTGCGTCCGCCCGACGTCGATCCGTGCACCACGCCGTAGGGGGCGTCGGTGACGATGGCGTCGAAACGTTTCTTCCCGTACAGCGACCCCGACGAGCGGGCGTCCCCGGTGAACACCGTCGCCACCAGCTCCCGTCTGTCGACGGTGATGCGTGCGTCGAAGCGACGACCGATGCGCGTCCCGTTGCGGCGCACCGGGGTGACGGCGGCCGTGTGTTTGATGCGTTTGCGGCGCAGCCAGGTTTTGTAGAACGCCGCCATCGCGTCGAAGGCCTTGTCGTCGGCCTCCACTCCGAAGGCGTCGCAGCCCGCGATGAGTGCGGTCGAGACGGTGGTGCCGCGCCCGGCCATCGGGTCGAGCACCCGGTGGGGGGCGTTGCGCCTGGCCGCCGCGACGGTGACGTTCAGCAGCAGCCGGGTGAACTGTTCGTTGGTCTTTCCTTGGTATTTGGGGATGGTCACGAGGTCGTCGTCGAGGACATCGGTTCGCGGCAGTGCGACGGGTCGCAGTAGGTCGCCGTCGCGCTGGAACAGTGCGAATGCCGACGACTGCCGTGCGATGCCCGCCAGTTCGTCGCGTCCCATGCGCTCGGCGTCGAAGGCCAGGTAGTCGACGCCCGCCACCTCGGCCTGCGTGATCCCTGAGACGAAGGGGGCGGTGATCTCCAGTTCGGCGGCGGTTAGCGTGGCCGCCTCGCCCGCGTAGACGCGATTCGCGGACGGGTTGCGCAACAACAGGTACGACGACATGGGGGCAAGTCTTTCACGTCGCAACGTCGCAGGGGCTCATCGCAGGAACAGGGCCTTGAGGCGCAGTGACGCCACCCACACTCCGAGTACGGCCAGGACGACGAAGTAGAGGGCGTGACCTGCAGTCAGCCAGCTGACCGCTCCCGCGTTGAGGTCGCGGAGCATCTCGATGCCGTGCCACAGCGGCAGGCATTTCACCGCCGCCGCGATCGGGGCCGGGTAGACGTCAACGGGGTAGAAGGTGCCGGAGAACATGAACATCGGCATCAGCACCAGCATGATCCAGTCCATCTGCTGGAAGGTGCGGCAGAACGACGTGGCGGCCATCCCCAGGGCCGCGATCCCGAAGGCGATCAGCAGGCACGCCGGTATGGCCAGCAGCACCCACCACGACCCGACGAGACCCAGCAGCGCCATGACCGCGACGAAACTGGTGGCGTAGATGCCGCCGCGCACCAGGGCGACGGTGATCTCGCCCAGCGCCACGTCCAGCGGCCCCAGCGAGGTGCTGAGCATCGTCTCGTAGAGCTTGTCGAACTTCAGTTTCATGAACACGTTCCAGGTGGCGTCCATGACCGCCCCGTTCAACGCGGAGGTGGCCAGCAGCGCGGGCGCGATCCAGGCGGCGTAACTGGTTCCCGACTGCACCTGACCGATGAAGGCACCCAGCCCGATCCCCATCGCCAGCAGATACAGCACCGGTTCGACCGCCCCCGAGGCCATGAGCATGCTGCTGGCACCCCAGTTCGCCTTCAGGCCCCGGGCCGCGACGACGGGGAATCTGCCGCTGAACGAGGCCGAGTGGCTTGTCCTGGGCAGCATCGACTGGCCGTCCGGCAGTCCGCCCGGCGCCGCAGCCACCGGTTCCGACGCGACCCGCTTCCTGGTTCGTTTCTGGCGGAGGTGGGGCAGGGCCCCGGTCAGCCGCAGGTGGAAGAATCGCCGGGCGAGCAACAACCCGGCGACGGTCAGCGCGGTCAGGTAGGCGACGTGCACGAACGGCAGCCACGCCGGCGCGGCCTGCCCGAGGGTCAGGATGCGGGCCAGGTTCACCCCGTGCCACAGCGGCGAGATCCAGCCGAGCGGGTGCAGCCAGCCGGGCAGCACGTCGAGGGGAAAATAGGTGCCGGAGAACAGCGTCAACGGCAGCACCACCAGCCGCGAGAAGATGGAGAACTGGCCGTTCTCGTCGTGTTGGAGGGCCGTCCAAGCCATCACCGGGTTGCCGAACGACCACGCCGTCAACACCGCCACGGGAAGCAGGACCAGCACGCTCGCGGGGGTGATGGCCCCGAAGACCAGCAGCACCACGATGACGGTGGCGCAGTTGATGAGGTAACGCACCGTCGAGCCCAGCCAGTGTCCCTCCGCCAGCTGCGACGGGGTGGTGGGGGTGGAGGCGGCAGCCTGGTACAGCTCGTGCCACTTGAAACTGGAGAACACCCCGAGGGTGTTCTCGGCCTGCGCTGCGTGCACGGCTGAGGAGAGCAGCATCGCGGGCGCCACGAACTGCAGGAAAGGCACCCCGAGCGCCCCCGGGCTGGCGGCATCCACCACCACTCCCAGGCCCACCCCCAACGCCAGCACCGTCAGCAGCGGTTCCAGGGCGCCGATGGCGAACAGGCTCACCCACCAGGAACGCAGCTGCATGACGACGTTGCGGGCGTGATGGAAGGCGCCCCAGCGCGCGACCTGCGCGGCCCGGGCGTCGTGATCGACGGGGGAGAGGGTCTCAGTCAATCAACGACCTCCCAGTCAACCTCAGGAACACGTCCTCCAGCGAGCATCGCCGCACCAGCGACGAGTTCGGCTCCAGGCCGCGTTCCATGATGGTGCGCAGAGCGGCCTCGCCGTCGTCGGAGTAGACCAGGATCCGGTCGGGGAGGGTTTCCATGCGGTTCCCGATGCCTGCGATGCGCTCGGTGGCCCCGGCGTTGCGGGTGGAACCGAAACGCAGCTCCACCACCTCGCGGCCGGCGTGTTCCCGTACCAGCTCCGGTGGGCTGCCCTCGGCGACGATCACGCCGTGGTCGATGACGATCAGCCGGTCGCAGAGCTGCTCGGCCTCGTCCATGTGGTGGGTGGTCAGCACCAGCGTGGTGCCCTTTTCCTTCAGCTGAAACAGCCGGTCCCACAGCACGTTGCGGGCCTGCGGGTCCAGGCCCGTGGTGGGTTCGTCGAGCAGCATGATGCGCGGGTCGGAGACCAGGGCCCGGGAGATCGTGAGGCGGCGTTTCATGCCTCCCGAGAGGTCGTCGACCCGGGAGTCGCGTTTGTCGGTGAGCTGCGCGAACTTGATCAGTTCCTCCGCCTTGGCGGCCAGCCAGCGTTTCGGCAGGCCGAAGTAGCGGCCGTAGAAGATGAGGTTCTCGCGGACCGTGAGCTGGGCGTCGAGGTTGTCGTTCTGCGGCACGACCCCGAGGTGGGCGCGGATCCGCGGTCCCTGTTCGTCGGGATCCATCCCGAGGATGCGCAGCCGGCCGCCGGAGCGGTGCGAGACCCCGGCGATCATGCGCATGGTGGTGGACTTGCCCGCCCCGTTGGGGCCGAGCAGCCCGAAGGATGTCCCGGGCTCGACCTCGAAGTCGATGCCGCGCACCGCCTCGAAGGCGCCATACGACTTGCGCAGCTCCTGGGCCAGGATCACCGGATCATTCACGGGGTAAAACCCTACGCCGTCGCCCTGCAGAATCCGTGCCCGGCAGGCATCACCGCAAGCCGGACTGCCCCTGGGGTTGCTGGTAGGTGGGCTGCTGCGAGGATTGCTGCCAGCCGGGCTGTCCCTGTGGCTGCTGCCAGCCGGTTTGTGGCTGGGGTTGTTGCCAGCCGCCCTGCTGGTGGGGTTGTTGCCAGCCGGGCTGTGGCTGGGGTTGCTGTGGCCCTTGGTTCTGTTGGGGTGGGAAGTCGACGTAGCGTTCCACGTAGTTGTTCTGGCCCTTCTTCTTCTCCACCTTGTTCTCCAGGTGCGGGAGCTGGGTGCGCATGAAGTCCAAGATCTCGGCCGACTTGTTGGAGTAGTAGCCCTTCAGGGGTTCGATGTGGAGCCGCTGCACACCGGCGCGATCGAAGATGTCCAGCTGCTGGCCGATGCCGGTGATCCGCATGTGAGCGATCTCCGGGTAGGTGATCTGGTCCAGCACGTCGTCGCCCCAGGCGAGAACGAACCGGCCCTCACCCATGCGAACCTGACGAGCCGGGCTGAGCAGCCACAGAAGCAGGAACAGCGGCGCGACGGCGGGGGCCAGCACCAGCAGGAACAGGAACCTGGAGCCGGCGGTCAGGATGAGCAGGAATTTGAAGTTCTGGATGCAGAGGAACACGACACCGATCAGGTACACCGTCGAGATCAGGGGAGCCAGCCACTTTATCGGGTTGCGGACACGAAACTTGACGGTTTTCACCGGGACTCCTTCCGTCTCGGGTGTTCGTCGGGTCCCGGGACGGCCGTAGCGTAGCGCCAGTCCCGCGGGATTACATCTGCGGGGGCCGGGGAGGCATCCAGCTCACGGTGTTCTTCCCGGCGCGGCCGGGGACCGGCCGTGTCCGTCCGAGGATTGCACGGCCATGCAGCACTCAACCCGGATTCCGGGCCGAAATGGCCTATTTTTCCGGTTGAGTGCTGCGCAACCGGGGGAACCCGCGGTATGTGGAGCCCACCGGATGGTCACTCACCCGGCGGGAAGTCGATGAAACGTTCGGTGTGCCGACTTCGCTGGTCGATCCGGACCTCGGTGCCGTGGAGGAGGTCGCGGATCTGATCGGCCATGCGATCCACCTTGGCCTTCATGAACCGGTTGGACATCAGCCACGGTTTCATCCGGATGCGCAGGGTGGCGGTGCGGTCGTAGACCTCCAGGTCATACCTGTTGTTCCAGAGTCTCATGTGCGCGATGTCCCGGAGCGCCACCTGTCCTTCCACCTCGCCTTTCCAGGAGAGCATCATCTCCTCCTCGTCGATCTCCAGCCAGCGAACGGGTTTGCGCAGAACCAGCAGCACGGGCAACGCCATCAGGGCGAGCATCTGGAGGACGGGACCGAGCCAACTCCAAGCGGGCCAGCCGCGGTTACCAAGGGAGCCCGTGACGTTCGGTGGCGTGGAGGAAGGGGCGCCCGTCGGTGTCGCCACCCCCGGGGTGCTGGCCTCCTGCGTCGGGGTGTCGCTGGTGGGTTCTTGCGTCGGGGAGGGCGGCGAGTTGCTCTCGGTTTTCTGCGACGGGATTTTGCCGCTTCCCGTGACCAACGGCGGGAGGGAGGGGATGTGGATGCTGGGGAGGGAAAAGGTGAAGCGACTGTGCGTGGGTATGGACGGGAACCTGAAGGTGCTGTATTTCCCGGTCGGGAAGGACTGACCTCCCGCCCCGTAGGGGCTGGGGGAGAAAAAGCTGGACGCGGCGAAGAAGACGAACGCCATCACCAAGATGTAGACCAAGGAGAACAGCAGGTTCTGGTAGCCCACCCCGTCGCGGCAGCGGATCTTGAACGTTAGCAGCGGCCGCTCCGATTCCGGCGCCGGAACCACTGGCTCCGGCGCCGGGCCGGGTGGTTCCGGTGTCTCGTCGGCCTCAGGCGAGGTTGACATGGTGGTGCTCGAAGGAGGTGCCCTTCGCGCGTTCGATGGAGGCGATGATCTCCTCCTCCGCCTCCTTGCGGCCGGCCCAGGTGGCGCCCTCGACGGACTTGCCCGGCTCCAGGTCCTTGTAGACGCTGAAGAAGTGCTCGATCTCCAGGAGGATGTGTTCGGCCACCGAGTCGAGGTCCTTCAGGTGCCTGCGGCGGGTGTCCGCGGTCGGAACGCACAACACCTTGTCGTCGCCACCCATCTCATCGGTCATGCGGAACATCGCCACCGCGTAGCACTGGATCAGGCAGCCGGGGAAGGTGGGTTCGGCGCCGATCACCATCGCGTCGAGGGGGTCGCCGTCGAGCCCGAGGGTGCCCTCGATGAAGCCGTAGTCGTAAGGGTACTGGGTGGATGTGAACAAGGTACGGTCCAGGCGGATGCGGCCCGTCAGGTGGTCCATCTCGTACTTGTTCTTGGTGCCCTTCGGGATCTCGACCGTGACATCGAACAACACGCGGCTCTCGGGGTTGAAGATCTCAATGCTCTCGATGACGTCGTCGCTCACTGTCGCTCCTATGATTGATGCGCCGCCGCATGCTGGCGGCCAGTGTTCAAGCACTCTACCGGACGAGGAGCATCGATTTGTCCCCCCAGAGCATCCCGTGGCGACCTGTGATCATCTGGGGGTTGGTCGGGGCACTGCTGGCGGCCGCCTTCACCACCGCGGTCCTCCAAGGCGCGGCGTCATCCGCGGCCGGAACCGCGGCATCCGTCACCGCGTCCCCGTCCTCTCCCGCGCCGTCCCCGCAGCAGAAACCGGCCGGCCCCGTTTCCGCGGCCCCGGAGGCCGCCCCCGGCAAGCTCCCGGGCCGCGCCGCGCTGGAACAGCGCCTCAAGTCCCAGGACGTCGCCGCCCTGACCAAGGGTGTGCAGGAAGGGTCGTCGCTGAGCCTGGCCTACCAGGTCCTCGACATCGAGACCGGGGATGTGCTCGCCGCATCGAACGCCGATCAGCTCCTGGTTCCCGCGTCGAACACGAAACTGCTGACCGTCACCGCCTTGTTGTCGGTCTTCGACGGCACCGAGACCTTCGACACCACCGTCGTTTCCCCGGCCCCCGGGCAGCTGGTGCTGGTCGGGGGTGGTGATCCGCTGCTCGCCTCCGCCGCCTCCGGTGGCCACCCGAAACGCGCCTCGCTGGAGGAACTGGCCGCGAAGACCGCGGAGAAACTGAAGTCGCAGGGCCTGAGCAAGGTGACCCTCGGATACGACGCATCCCTGTTCCAGGAGTCGTGGGCAACCACCTGGCTCTCCGGTTACCGCGACCAGGTGACCCCGATTTCCGCGCTCTGGGCCGACGAGGGCCGCGACGCCAAACAGGTGCGTTCCACCGACCCCGCGGGCGATGCCGCCCGCATCTTCGCCACCCAGCTGGCCGCCCAGGGCATAACCGTCGAGGGCAGCCCTGCGACGGCCAAGGGCTCAGGGGAGGAGATCGCGAAGGTCAGCTCGCCCGGGGTCCACGCCATCGCCGCGGCCGCGCTGGAAACCTCCAACAACTCCTACACCGAGGTGCTCGGCATGCAGCTGGCCCGCAAACTGGGCCAGCCCACCACGTTCGCCGGGACGGCCGCCGCCGTGCAGCAGGAACTCACCCGCCTGGGGTTGTGGCACGAGGGGGCGGTGCTGTACGACGGCTCCGGCCTGACCCGCGAGAACCACGTCACCGCGTCGATGCTGGCCGGGGTGGTCCGGTACGTGATGATCACCCCCCGGGCCTCCGTCGTGCAGGAGGGTTTCCCCGTCGCCGGGGTCTCGGGGTCCCTCACCAACCGTTTCGACGACGAGATCTCCACCGCGGGGCGCGGTATCGTGCGGGCCAAGACCGGCACCCTGTCGCTGGTGTCCACCCTCGCCGGGACCACCGTCACCGCCGATGGCCGCGAGGTGGCTTTTGCGTTCATGACCAACGGTTCCACCGATGGCTGGGCCGCTCAGGTGTGGAGCGACCGGGGGGCGGCCCTGATCACGGGGTGCGGTTGCTGATGCAGCGCCGACCCCACGTCTCCTGGCCGCTGGCGCGGGCCGTCGAGCGGCTTCTCGCCGACCCCGGGCCCGGTGTTTCTCGGCCGGATGCGGTGCGCGAGGTCGCCGCGCTCAGGGCCGCGGCCCGGCGGGCCGGCGACCTGGCCGTCGAGCACTCGGGTCTGGGCGGCGCGGCCGCCGCGGAGGTCGTGGTGGTGGATCGTCCAGGATGGTCCAGGCGGGCCGCGGTGATGGCCGACGACCTGCTGGGCCGGTTGCCGCTCGAGGAGCAGCCCGCCGGTCCGCGACGCACCCTGGCCGGGATCGGCTACGGGTTGTTGGCGGGGATCTCCTTCGTGGCGATGGGGCGGGGTCTGCTGGGCCAGTACGACCCTTGGTCGGAGAGGCTGATGCTGGTGGCCCCGAGCATCGTCGAGGTGCGGCGCGGACGCGGCCTCGACGCCGACGACCTGCGGCTGTGGGTGAGTCTCCACGAACAAACCCACGCGGTACAGTTCAACTCCGCGCCCTGGCTGCTCGGTCACGTCGAGAAGCTGATCGCCTCGCTCAGCGTCGACGACCCCTCCCCGGCGGAGGTGACGGAAGGTATCCGCGGGGGCCGGGGGGTGGCGTCGCTGCTGGTCACCGCCGAGGGGCAGCGGCACCTCGACGCCCTCACCGCCACCATGACCCTCCTGGAGGGTCACGCCGACCTGGTGGCGGACGCCGCAGGGGCGGTTCACGTGCCCTCGGTGCGCCGGCTGCGCGCGGCCTTCGCCCGTCCGGCCGCCGGCACCGGCTGGCGACGCCTGATACCCGGCCTAGACAAGGGCCTCCAGTACCGCGACGGCCTGGCCTTCTGCCAACACGTGGGCCTCCGGGCCGGGCTGGGGGCGCTGACCGCCGCCTTCGCGGGACCCGCGAACCTCCCCACCGTGGCTGAGATCGCCGACCCCGACGCCTGGCTGCGGCGGATCCATGGTTGAGGGGCGCCGTGGCCAGGCGTGAACTCGGACCCGCCGCGTTGAGGGTCGGGAGGGCGGTGGAGGAGTTGCTGCCCGCAGGCCCTGTCGTCGTCGGGGTCTCCGGCGGCGCAGACTCCATGGCGCTCGCGCTGGGGGCCGCGTGGGCCGCGCCCCGCACGCGTTCCGAGGTGGGGTGTGTCGTCGTCGACCACGGCCTGCAGGCGGGTTCCGCCGAGGTGGCGGAGCGGACGGTTGACGCGCTGACGTCGCGTGGCATTGCCGCCGAGGTGCGGCGCGTCGAGGTGGGACGCGACGGCGGGATCGAGGCGGCGGCCCGGCAGGCGCGCCTGGCAGCCCTGTCGTGTGACGGGCATCCCGTGCTGCTGGGCCACACCCTCGACGACCAGGCAGAGACGGTGCTGCTGGGGTTGCTGCGCGGCTCCGGCATCCGGTCGCTGGCCGGCATGTCGGTTCGGCGTGGCCCCTTCCTGCGGCCGCTGCTGGGGATCCGGCGCGCCGAGACCGAAGCGGCCTGCCGCGAATGGGGGGTCGAGTGGTGGGACGACCCGATGAACACCGACCCGCGGTTCGCGCGGGTGCGTGCCCGCTCGGTGCTGGCGCTGCTTGCCTCGGAGCTCGGTCGTGACGTCGCCGTCGGCCTGGCCCGCACCGCCGAGCTGGCCCGCGGCGACGCCGACCTCCTCGACGAGCTGGCGGAACTCGCTCTTGTCCGGGCCGCCCGGGACGACGCCCTCGATGTCGTCACCCTCGCAGGGCAGCCGGACGCTCTCCGGGGTCGGGTGCTGCTCGGTTGGTTGCGGAACCACGGCAGCGAGGCGACTCGGATCCACGTCGCCGCCGTCGACGACCTTGTGCTGGCCTGGCGGGGCCAGGGCCCGGTCGCGGTGCCGGGAGGGTCGGTGAGAAGGATCGCGGGCCGGCTGGAGTGGGTGGCCGGCTGAACGGGTCGTGAGGAATGCGCGACCCGTGTCGAAGCCCTCGGCGCTTGAACATCAGGCCTGGCCACGGCTCCCCGGACATGTGTGAGTTGGTTTCGACACGACCGGCTCGCTGACGCTCGCAGGTCGGCTCAACCAGCTTCAGGACAAGACGAAGCTGGTTGAGCCGGGCTGCGGGGAACGTTTTCCAAGCCGGTTGAGCCGGGTCGCGGGGAACGTTTTCCAAGCCGGTTGAGCCGGGTCGTGGGGAACGTTTTCCAAGCCGGTTGAGCCGGGCTGCGGGGAATCTTCTCCAAGCCGGTTGAGCCGGGCTGCGACGAAGGAGCAGCCCGTGTCGAAACCACCGGCAGGCGAACAGCGGACCTGACCACAAATCCCCGACCGCCCTCCCCGCGCCTCGCCCTGCTTTTCCCGTACACGACTCGCGGAGGTTCGACAGTTCAACGTCGCCACACGACGGGCGGGTTCAGAGGGTGTGCGCAACAACAGTTTCTGGAGGTGTGTTGTGCGGTTGGATGAGCAGCGTCGTGGGTTGATGTTGGTGTTGTTGGGGCAGGGCCGGTCGTGTCATTCGATCGCGCGGGAGTTGGGTGGTAGTCCTTCCACTGTGAGGAAGGTGGCTGTCGAGGCGGGGATGGTGTTGTCGCGGGGCCGGGTGGGAGGGGTTGGTGGGTTGAACGAACATCGTTACAGTCCGCGGCGGCGTCGGCGGCGGTTACGGGAGAACCCGGTGTTGGAAGTGGGAGAGCCAGCGCAGTGGCGTGACGGGCAGGGCCGGTTGACCCTGGCGGGGC